>OHFX01000777.1_pt1 | contig 11739 bp, 10 predicted proteins | sample 1567691 | NCBI WGS metagenome assembly OHFX01 (sample SAMEA3879552, study PRJEB24766) | human gut metagenome | biome: human-associated habitat; feature: feces | place: USA | collected 1985/1987 | reverse complement strand
GTTAAGAGATCTTCACGCCGAACAGGCGGGAATCTCCAGCTTTTTGGGGTGGAGTCTACTGCTTTGGGATTATTAAGGGCGAGTAGCCCTTAATTCGTGCCTCCCGCGCCTCGAAAGTAGCGGGTGCTTTTCTGGTTCTCTTTTGGCACGCAAAAGAGAACGTACCCGGCGGCAACGCTTTTTGCAAAAGGTGTGAAACTCAATCCACGCGAAAACGCTCTGCGCGGGAAGCTCCTCTTTCCGGTTACATGCCCCGCCAACTGAATAATTTCAACAAAAAATAGCTGGAAAAATTGGATGCAAATTCTAAAATCCGTTCCCCACAAAGATATAAAACTGTGATATAATCATAAATAAGATAGAATACAGTGGAAGTCTGCCTGACTGTATGTCCGAGTAAAATCTGAGGAGGCGAATGCCCAATGGCACAGATCCGCTCCAAGCCCTTCGGTGTGACCAAACAGGGCGCAAATGTTACAGAGTACATCCTTTCCAACCCCGGCGGCCTGACGGTGAGCGTTCTGGACTACGGATGCATCATTAAAAACATCATCGTTCCGGCCAAGAACGGCCCGGTGGATGTCGTGCTGGGCCACGACACCATGGCAGATTATGAGGATGACTTCACGTCCTCCGGCAGCACCTGCTGCGGCGCGTTCGTGGGCCGCTATGCAAACCGCATCGAGAATGCCACCTTCAGCGTGGGCGGCAAGACCTACCAGCTGGAAGCCAACAACGGCCCCAACCACCTGCACGGCTGCTTTTCGCGCAAACTGTACCGGGTGAAGGCCTTTGGCGACACCCTGCTGATGGAGGCCGAGAGCCCGGACGGTGAGGACGGTTTCCCGGGAAACCTGAAGCTGGCGGTGCGCTATACCCTCACCGAGGACAATACCTTCCGCATGGATTACCGCGTCTCTTCGGATGCGGATACCATCGTGAACCTCACGAACCACAGCTACTTCAACCTGAACGGTGAGGGCGATATTCTGGGCCAGAAGCTGCGCATCTATGCCTCCAACTATCTGGAAGGCAACAATCAGACCTGCCCCACCGGTGCCATTCTGCCGGTGGCAAACACCCCCATGGATTTTACCGAGGGAAAGCTCATTGGCCGGGATATCGACACCGGCTTTGCCCAGACCACCATGGTGGGCGGTGGCTACGACCACTGCTTTGTGATCGACCGCGCCCGCGGCTCCAGCCAGAGCATCTGCGCATGGGTCACCAGTGAAAAGACCGGCATCAGCATGAAGCTGTACACCACCCAGCCGGGCATCCAGTTGTACACCGGAAACTTTTTGCAGGACTGCCCCACCCCCGGCAAGGGCGGCGTGCCCATGCAGAAGTACGGCGGCTTTGCGCTGGAGACCCAGCACTACCCCTGCAGCCCTTCCCACCCGGAGTTCCCCACCACGGTGCTGCGGGCAGGCAAGGTGTTCCGCGCCACCACCACCCTGCGCTTCTTCACCGGCAAGCAGTGCGGAAAATTGTAAAAAATGATGCACCACACAAAAACGTCTGCTCTGATTAGAGTTGTCAAGGTGGGAAGTGGATTTTAACCACATTTCTTTTTCAGGTCGGCAATGATAAGCCGCTTCACCTTGCTTTCAGCGGTTTCTGTGCTATCGTGATTAAAAAACACGCTCACCAGATAGGTGGTACGGCCATCCTTCGTCTTAAAAGACCCGTCAGGGGTGAGGTTCTTGTTTTCGGGCACTTTCAAATTTTCCATTCAATTCCTCCTTAAATCGTCATTTTCTGAATTTGGTTGGCAGACTGGCAACTGTGGGTGTACCATGAAGTTCTTGCCAGCCAAATTTTTCTGCCAGTCAAATGGCTTATTCCATCCAAAAGACCTTTTTGCGGCCTTCCACGATCTTGCTTTTCAGGGCGTCGCCCAGTTTCCGTTTTGCATCCCGGACGGTTCTGCCGGGGATGCCCCTTTCCAGAGCCGCCTTGTCGATGTCCTCGCTGAGCACCTGCTTTCCTCCGGCAAGCAGGGCGCAGATCAGGTCTTTGGCTTGCTGGGTCTTGGTTTCCCGCTGCGGCTCGATGCCGGACAGCATCTCATCTGCGGTAATGTCGTACTCGCCGACCCAGCGGAAGCCACCCTCGTCCCCCAGAGAGAACGCCAGTGACGCTCCCGGCGGGGCAAGGGAACTTTTTTCGTGGGTCAGGATGCGCATGGTGGGGTCGTGCTTCAGCTTGCCGATGAACATGACGCTGCGGACGGCGGCGGCAATGTCGATGGAGCCGAGCCCCCGCTGCAGGCTCTGCATTCCGGTGGCTTTATTCAGGTGCCCGATCAGCAAAATAGCGCAGCCTGTTCGCTGCGCTACCTGTCCCAACCGCATGAAGATAGGACGGACTTCGTTTGCCCGGTTCATGTCCACGTCGGCACCGAGATACGCCTGGATCGGGTCGATGATGACCAGTCGGGCGTTGTTCTCGACAATGGCTTTTTCAATTCGTTCATCGGAGAGCGTCAGCTGCACATCGCTGTCATCAATGACCAGCACCCGGTCAAGGTCTGCTCCGGCTTCGATCAGGCGGGGCTTGACCGTATCGCCCAGACCGTCCTCGGCGGTCTGGTAGATCACGTTGAAGGGCTCCATGCGCTCCATATTAGGCAGCAGCTTTCCGTTGGTGCAGGCAGCGGCAAGGTGCATGGCAAAGTAGGTCTTGCCCTCGCCCGGATTGCCTTGCAGCACGCTGAGCTTTCCAAAGGGCAGATACGGTTTCCAGAGCCATTCCACCGGGGTCAGCTCCACGTCGCTCATGCGGATGATCTTCACCGTTTCCGGTTTTGATGGCTCCTTTAGCACGATGCTTTTAAAATAATTGCGGTTCGGAATCTCTGCCCGATGCACCAAAACTTCGTTCCAATCCTTCATGCTGGGCTGGATGCGGGTCACGCTCACCGTGTCCGGCAGCAGCGCTGCCAGCCGCTTGCAGGCATCTTCTCCGGCTTTGTCGGCATCCAGACAGAGGAACACCCGCTCCACGTCCGGGCGTTCAGAAAGAAACTGCCGCAGCGCCTTGCCCGACACCCCGCCCAGCGACAGATAATTGTGCTGCTGCCAGTTTTTCGGAAACAGTTCGATGAAAGACAGCAGGTCGATGGGGGCTTCAAAGACCAGCAACTGCTTGTCAGTGCCACGATGGGCAAAGCCAAACGCCTTTTCTGCACCTGCTGCATCCTGCCGAAACTTCTCATTGATGCCGCGGCTGCTTGCGTAGCGGGGATGCCCGTCTGCATCCCGCCCCACAAAGACCACGTTGTGGTGGGCGGCGTCCTCATAAATATCTCCGGCAGCGATAAAGAAGTTCACCAGCGAGGGGCTGAGTTTCCGCTCCTGTGTCAGATAGTTCAGGATGTTGGCGTTGGTGACGTTCCGCAGCGGCAAGCGAAACGCCGGAGAGGGGGCGGGGTCAGCCTCCGGCTGGGCTTCGCCCGGCTCTCCGGTCAGCATCTGCACCGCTTCGGGGAAGGACTTGCCGTAAAATTCCATCACGAAATCCACCGGCAAGCCGCCCTTGCTCTGGCTGTGCCGGAACCATTTGTTGCCGCAGACGGTCAGGCTGTCGTGGGCTTTCCAGCGGTATTCTTTTCCGCTGCGCACCAGCGTTTCGCCCTGTGCCCGGAGAAAATCTTCCAGATTGGCGGCGTTTGCACGGTCGATCTGGGCTTGGGTGTAGGTCATGCTGCTTCCTCCTTAAAGTTCCTGTGTGTGATTTTTCTGCTCGGTTTTCTTCTGGAATTGCGCTGCCTTGGCTTCTTCCAGCTTTTTCAGCACCGATTCCTTCTCCGGCATCTTACCGCCCGGTGCGGAAAGCTGCTGCTTATTCAGCACCATGTCAATATACTTGCGGATATTTTTCAGGGCAGAGATGTCCGGCTGCAAGGTTTCCAGTTGGGTGCGCAGCTCTGCGCTGCCGGATTGCAGCGCAGAAAATTCGGCATTCAATGCCGAAAAATCCACTGCTGTGTTGCCGTTCAGCTTCATCAGGGTGCGGACGGCTTTATTGAAGGTGTCCAGCTCCTCTTTGTGCTGGGCGGCATAAGCGTCCTTGGTCAGCTTGAAGTTCTTCTTGATAAAGGTGTCGTGGATAGGTTTCAGCTTGGCATGGACAGCAGCAGCGTCCTTGATCTGGGCGATTGCCCGCATACGGTTTTCGTTCTGCTTCAACTGCCTGCGGAGAGGGGCAGCTGTCTGGTTCAGGTTAGAAATTGCAGTGTCCAAATCCTCGATGGTGTTCAGAGAATGGGCTTTCAGATAGTCCACCGCCCGTTTGACTTCCTCAAAGTCTCGGACAGTGCATTTCAGTTTTGCCTTGCCAGACCACTCGCTGCGCTGCTCGTTGCGGAGATTGAAGTAGTCCACCAGCAGGTCGGACAGCATGGGTTCTTTCGCCTTTTCCAGAGCGTCCAGAAGAAGCTGCTTCTTTTCGTTCAGGTCTGCGATCCAGCGTTGCAGCCCATGGATGGCGCTGCGGATGGACTGCATCAGGCTGTTGGCGGCTCGAATATCCCGGTTCAGGTTGCCGAGAAAGGTTTCCACTCCACGCTTTTCCATCTGGTGTGCAGCGGGGCCGAGATGCACGGTCGGTATCTGCTGGATGCCCTGCCGCTCAAAGGAGCGCAGGTCAACACGTTCCGGTCGGCCAGCGGCTTCCAGATAGCGGTTGGTGATGGTCTCCCAGCTGTGCCGCCAGATCTCGGCGTACTTCTGGTCGTTCCAGTCCACGGTGTTTTCCTTGTGGCATTTCCAGTTGCCGGAAGGAAGTTGAATGCGCTCACCGTTTTCGTCAAGGTCGTATACCTTTCGGGCTTTCGGGAGCCACTTGCCGTGTTCGTCCATTGCCCGGAGCGTCAGCAGAATGTGGGCGTGTGGGTTGCCATCTCCCTTGTCGTGGATGGCAAAGTCAGCGATCATGCCTTTGGAAACAAACTGCTCCTGACAAAATTCTTTTATCATGGAAAGGTACTGCTCTTTCGGAACTTCCACCGGGAACGCCAGCACGATGCGCCGGGCAAGCTGGGAGTTCCACTGGTTCTCCACAGCTTCTACGGCGTTCCAGAGGGTCGCCCGGTCTGCATATCCGGGCGGCGCATAGGATGGCAGCATGATCTCAGCGTGGACAAGCTCTTTCTTCTTGTTGTAGAATTTCGTTTTCTGGTCGTACTCGCTGAACAGCCGTTCGCCGCTCTGGTAAGCGGCCCCGGCAACAGCGGACTGCCCTTGGCTGCGCTTGACGATGGTAATTTTGAAATGTGGACACGGAATAGGCATCACCCCCAAACAAAAAGACCGCCCAGCAAGATTGCTCTTGTGAACGGTCTGGAATCGTATTCGGTTTTGCTCGCCGCCTTAGAACGGAGTGCCATGCGCTTCGATCTCAGGCGGGAGCCGCAAAAGGATAGCTGCAAAGCAGCGCAAGGAAAATGCAGTTTTCCTTGGGATGGAATCGGGCTGGCGCACAAACGCCAGCTTCGATTTCATCGAGCCGTCTGCAAGACCGCAATTTCACCGGAACGGTGTATAATTGCGCCCTTTATTCTAAAGGGTTTTGGACGTTGCTGCGTTCGTGAACGTCATGCACCATCTTTGCAAGTGCCAGCACGACTTCCGGCTGACGGAACGAGATTTTCAGCAGTTCCATCACCTGATCGTCGGTCAGTTCTCCCGGACAGACCAGAAAGCTTTCCAGCATTCCGGCACGGGTGCAAAGACGATGCACACGCTCTCTCCGGTTCAGCTCCGACATCCTACGTTCAAGGATCTTTTCCCGGTGCTGGCAAGAGCGCAGCTTCTGCTCTGCTTTGGCTTTTTCGCTGCGGAGGTAGGCAAGGTCGGTTTTGGGTTGGGTCATGGCATCACGCTCCTTATTATTATGAATTAAAAGAACGGTAAAGCGACCTCTGCTTTACCGTTCCTGCTGAAGTGTATTTAGTTCTTTTTGGAACTGGGGAGTTCCTTGATGGAAACATCGTACAGTGCTATTGCTAATCGAACATCTCTTCCAGTGTCCTCACGATATTTCACACAATCCCAAATATTAGAGTTCCATTGCGTATAGCTTTTGCAATTTTCCTTAATCCAATTCTGTACTTGCTGCTGAATACCCGCAAAATTCTTGTTATCCTTATTAAAAACAACAAGAGAAAGTTTAGTATCCTTCCATGTTGCGTAGCAAAACAGTTGATCAATAGCATCGCTGAAAAGTTTTATTCCATGCCAAACTTTACATTCGGCGATAAATGCGGCTTTATCATCACGCTGGATTTGAATGTCGGTCTTGCCCACACGTCTAAAAGTTTCACCTGTTACAGCATTTTCATAATGCGAGGTTAGCATTCCCTTGATATAATCGCGTAGTTCTTCTTCATTAAAACGGTTGAATGTTCTGGCACTTTCTTCCAAGGCCGTTCCACATATATGAATAATCCTGACAATGTTCTCAAAGTCAGCATCATCAATATAGTATTGCTTTTCGGGTGCGTGCTGCTTAGGTTCGTTCAGGTTTGCCCGATGTGGTTTCTTTAAGGGAATAGGAGTCAAATTAGGTGCAGACGAGTTTAGATTGAGTGGAATTTTCAATGCCTTGCTAATTGAAAAGAAGTCTGATGCTTTATTTTTCCGTTCATTTAACAGTTGCCGAACTGTTGATTCCAACTGCTCATTATAGCTGCGAACTTCGTTGTTTACATAGCCACTCGTTTCTTCAAAATTTTTGAATCGGTTTTTGAAAGCGGTGTCAATCTTTTCTTCTAGCTGCTTACCAAAAGATTTTATTTCTTGGTTTGTATAAGACAAGCGAATTGTGATATAGCCATAGCTACTCTCTGTCGAGCGTTGAAAGTCTACGATTTCATAACTTGTGAATGTATAAGTGGACGGTTGGCATTTAAGAAGAACCGAATCACCAGCAAAGGGAATTTTGAAGTCAATGTTATAGCCATCCATGTTGTAATATTCAGGCTCTCCATAGGCACTTCCCATCCTGCTCCATGGATTGTACTGTTGAATGGTTGTTTCATGCAAACTTCTTGTAGTTGCATTAACGAAAAAGGTAATAGGTTCAACCTGATACTTTTTCGTAAGATATTCAACCCATTCATCAAAATCGCTGTTCATTATCTGTTCGTCAGTGTATGAAGCGATTTTATCTTTTAATGAACTGATATTGCTTCTTAAGTAATCCGATACGCTTCCATTTCCGATTGCAAATAGTTTCAATGTTTGCTCCTTTGGTCAGAGGTTGGTTGTACGGATAGGGGGAGTTCATTATACCACACCTCTTAGAAATGTTCAATTAAACGTGTTTTTTTGATAAAAAAGCGGAAGTCCTCTGCTTTATGTTGCAATATCGTTGGGGATGCGATATACTAATATCGTATGTCATTTTATCTTGGAGGATGGTTGAGAGATGCGTAGTCAGGTGCAACAGAATAGGTCAATCGAGCTTTTCTGCGGAACAGGTGGCTTGGCACTTGGCTTGCAGAAAGCAGGATTCCACCACACTGCTTTGTATGAGTGGGATAAAGATTCCTGTGATAATATTAGGGCGAACATTCAGGCTGGATACAAAGGCATTGAATCGTGGAATGTCCATCAAGCGGATGTTCGTGCGGTTTGCTATGATGGGTTATCTGGAAAAATCAATATGGTATCTGGTGGCCCACCCTGCCAGCCGTTCTCTATGGGAGGAAAGGCTCAAGCCTATAATGACAAGCGTGATATGTTTCCTGAAGCTGTTCGGGCTGTCAGAGAAATCATGCCCGAAGTCTTTATCTTTGAAAATGTCAAGGGACTGTTAAGAAAATCATTCAGCCTATACTTCAGTTATATTATTTTGCAGTTGACATATCCGAGCATCCAAAAGCCAGCTGGAATGACTTGGGAAGAGCATCGTGAACTATTGGAAAAGCATCACACATCTAGCAGTCACGATGATTGCGAGTATAATGTTGTATTTAGGCTGTTGAATGCTGCCGATTATGGCGTTCCCCAGCTCAGGCACAGGGTGGTTATTGTTGGCTTTAGAAAAGATATAGATGCAAAATGGTCTTTTCCGAAAGCTACACACTCTAAAGAAGCGTTGCTTTATTCCAAATGGATTACCGGTGATTACTGGGAGCAGCACAAGTTGTTGAAACCATCTGAATCGCCATTGTCAAAAAACATGGAGCGGTCTGTTCGCACAGCTATTGAATGTACCGATAAAAAGCTGTTTCCTTGGCAAACCGTCAGAGATGCGCTACATGATTTACCCGACCCTCGAAGCAACGATGCGCAAAAATTTGATAATCACATCTTCCGTGCAGGAGCTAAAAGCTATCCCGGTCACTCTGGCTCGGTGCTAGATGAGCCTTCAAAAACCATCAAGGCTGGCGCACACGGTGTTCCCGGTGGAGAAAATATGCTGGTTTTGGATTCTGGTGAAGTGCGGTATTATACGGTTCGTGAAAGTGCAAGAATCCAGACTTTCCCCGATGATTATAAGTTTGTTGCATCGTGGACGGAGAGTATGCGCCAAATTGGTAATGCAGTTCCAGTAAAGCTGGCCAACGCGGTTGGCGTATCTGTTTTAACCCAACTAGAGGAGGTTCATCATGCCAAGAAGTGATATTCCTGTTATTACTCCCTACAATCCTCTTGATAAGCGAAATTTGGCAGAGAGTGTAGCATCAGCTATGCTGCACACTCCTGTCCAGAAATTGCCGCCAGAGCCTTTTATTGGTGCAGGTGTGTATGCAATCTACTATAAGGGTGATTTTGAACCTTATCGCAAATTAGTTGAATTAAATCAAGATGGTTGGAATGTCCCGATTTATGTAGGTAAAGCTGTTCCAGCGGGTGCAAGAAAAGGTGGTTTTGGGGTAAATGTAGACCACGGTCAAGCTCTTGCAAATCGTCTTTCAGAACATTTCACTTCTGTTTCAAAAGCATCCAATCTTGATGAAAATGACTTTGTATGCCGCTTTCTGGTAGTTGATGACATTTGGATTCCGCTTGCAGAATCCATGATGATCGAGCGATTTAAGCCGCTATGGAACAGATGTATAGATGGCTTTGGAAACCACGACCCCGGCAGTGGACGTTATCAGCAGCAACGTTCACCGTGGGATTGTATTCATCCCGGTCGTGAATGGGCCGAAAAACTCAAGCCGAATGCGATTTCAAGAGAAGATTGGTTATTGCGTGTTGAGAATTATCTAAGTACATATCAGGCTCCGTAAAAAGAGATAGCCGCCTGTGTTTTGGCACATGGCGGCTATCTCTTTTTATACTTTCAGGGATTCAAGGGATGCAAAGAAACGAAGATATTGCTTTGGCGAAAGGCGTTCAATCGCTACCCGTGCATTTATAGCAGCATAAGGATTGGAAATCTGGCAGCGGTCTACTAACAGCTTTAGAGCCATACAAGTTTCAAGTTGATCCGATGTTCCGTATTCTTTTAGAATATGAAGTTCGGTGAGCGACAAAGGAAGGAGCAGTTTTGCATTCAAAATTTTCGCTGTTTTATTTCTCACTTCCGATAATTGAATTTCATAATAAAGCCCGCTATTGTCAGTAGCATACATTGAAAAGTGTTTTTCTGCATCTGACTTGCGAATGTAATTGTATTCTTCATCTGGATAGTCATCAAGCCGCATAAACCGTACAATATATAATGGGATTGCTTCTGACGATTTCATAAAGAACCTCCTAGCTGATTATTTGTAAACAATCTCGTTATAAACAATTTCTTCGGCCCGGTTGCGAATATTGTTCATCCGGCGCACCCATTCCAGTTGATCGGCGGCTTTCAGGGCTTCGGTCACGCCCTCGGCTTCCTGCATTTGCCGGATGGTCAGCGCAAGCTGTTCCTCGGTCTGCTTGTCCAGCTTGGCAAGGTAGCCGCCCAGTTCGCCGGACAGGAGCAGTTGGTTGTACCGGATGGGATGTTGCTCCTTCAGATACATCTTATGTAAGCGGCCCCACCGCCCGGTGGGGTGCTCTGCCGGGGCTGCTGTGGTCAGGTTCGGCAGATAGTGGTCGTTGACAAGGGTGTAATCCAGACCATTGGCACTATCATGGATGTGTTTTTTCAAATCAATCATAACCATTCTCCTTTTGTTTCGGCGGGTAGATTCTCTGGTAGGATGGTGCCAGCTTTTTTCATTTCTTTAAGGCGTTTTCGATACTTTGCCATATACTTTCGGCTGGCTATCCGATGCTTCTCTAGCTTTTCTTCACGGATTTTTTGAGTCGCAAGTTCTTCTTCGGATAAAATTATAGGCTCCTCTGGCACATCAAACTTTCCGATATAGTTCAGATAAACTTCAACTTGAACTGCTCGCGTTCCATTCAACTCAAATGGACGATGGACAATGATTTTTGAAACAAATTCGTTTACCATTGCTGGGGTCAGTTCTGAAAAGTCGGTATATTTCTTTGCCAATTCAATAAAGTGGTTCGTGTTGTCCGCTTGCTTTTCAGCACTATCTAACTGTTGCTGACAGTCTTTTTGTTCTTCTTCCAGTTCATTTTTTTCTTTTTCATATCCTTCCAGAAGATTTTCCAGCATTTTGTCTGAAAGCCGCCCTGCAATATTATCCTCGTAAATTTTACGAATTAAGGCATCAATGTCTTTTGTACGATGCTCGGCCTTGGTAATCCGGCTGCGCAGTTCTTGTAAATGGCTTTGATTTTGCGATTCTGAAATCTGATTGTACAGTTCCAGAAATTCTTCCGGATTGCTTTGGACGTAAGAACACGTTTTGCGGATACATTCGAGAACGATGCTTCTTAAAGCTGAAGTTCTGATATGATGACCGGAACAAGCAGCTTTATACGTTTGACGAGTGAGAATGTGTTTTGAACAGGCATAGCAATCTTCAGGTTTAGAATAACTTTCCCTGCGTTCACCTTTTGATGTGTAGTAAACACGCACCCGGCCATTCTTTCGACGATGGTTGTACATTAAAGAACCGCACTCACCACAGAAAACCTTGCCCGTAAGGGGATTGGCTTCACCTAGTGAATCTGTACGGCGGGTATGCTTGCGCAGGTTTTGGACGATACTCCATGTCTCTTTATCAATGATAGGTTCTTGAGTGCCTTCAAAAATCACCCAATCAGATTTATCCGCCTTTTTGATTTTCTTGTCTTTATAGGAATTTTTATAGGTGCGAAAGTTCACGGTGCAGCCAGTATATTCAGGTCTTTCCAGTATTGTGGCAACGGTGTGCCCTCGCCAAGTATAGGGATTACTATAATCGCAATCAGACTGATGATTTCCCAAACCTCTTTTGGCAAGGTAATAAGATGGCCGCTCAACTTTTCTTTCTGCAAGGCAGCGGGCGATTTCATAAGGGCCTTTTCCGTCCACACACATCTGAAAGATTTCGCGGACAACGGAAGCGGCTTCTTCGTCTATAACCCACTTGTCTGGATTCTCCGGGTCTTTTTTGTACCCATAACAAGCGCAGTTGCTTGTATGCGCGCTTCCTGACATTCCTCTTGCCTTTAAGACGGACTTGATTTTTTTACTGGTATCCCGGACGTACCATTCGTTCATAATGTTCAGGAACGGCGCAAATTCGCTGCTCTGCTGATCGTTGCTGTCAATGCCGTTCCCAATGGCGATAAAATGAACTTCCTTTTCTCGAAAGAGAATGTCTGTGAAAAAGCCAACTTGAAGGTGGTCGCGTCCGACACGGCTAAGGTCTTTTACAATGACAGTCGT
>OHFX01000772.1_pt1 | contig 11770 bp, 9 predicted proteins | sample 1567691 | NCBI WGS metagenome assembly OHFX01 (sample SAMEA3879552, study PRJEB24766) | human gut metagenome | biome: human-associated habitat; feature: feces | place: USA | collected 1985/1987 | reverse complement strand
CAACCCGCTCAATCGATATTTTCAAAGAATATCTGCCAATATTCCTTTTGTCTTTTTACTATCTATTACTCCGGACGGCTGTAATTAGGCGACTCACTCGTAATCGTCACATCGTGCGGATGGCTCTCCATAACCCCGGCATTGGTGATGCGGGTAAACTTGGCATCATGCAGTTTCTCGATGTCGGGAGCACCACAATATCCCATACCGGCACGCAGACCACCGGTCAATTGGTAAATCACTTCATATAAAGTTCCTTTATAGGGCACGCGGGCGGCAATTCCTTCAGGAACCAGTTTCTTTACGTCCATCTCGCCACTCTGGAAATAACGGTCTTTTGAACCATTCTCCATTGCTTCGAGCGAGCCCATACCACGGTATGACTTAAACTTACGGCCATTGAAAATAATCGTTTCACCCGGACTTTCTTCTGTTCCGGCAACCAATGAACCAATCATAACGCTATATCCTCCGGCAGCCAGGGCTTTCACCACATCGCCCGAATAACGGAGTCCGCCATCGGCGATCAAAGGAATGCCCGTTCCTTTCAAAGCTTTCGCAACATCATAAACAGCCGAGAGCTGAGGTACGCCCACTCCGGCGACAACACGTGTCGTACAAATGGAACCCGGACCGATACCTACCTTCACGGCGTCCGCCCCGGCTTCCACTAAATATTTAGCAGCCTCGCCCGTAGCGATATTACCGACCACACAATCAATATGCGGATATTGCGCCTTAATCTGTTTCAAGACATCCACCACACCTTTTGAGTGACCATGTGCCGTGTCGATCACCAAAGCATCCACCCCGGCATCCACCAAAGCGGCTACACGCTCGAAGGTATTGAACGTAACGCCTACACCGGCAGCTACACGCAAACGACCTTTCGAATCCTTGCAAGCCTTCGGTTTATCTTTCGCTTTCGTTATATCTTTATAGGTAATCAAGCCGATCAACTTATTATGGCTATCGACCACCGGTAACTTCTCTATCTTATGTTCCTGAAGGATCTGAGCGGCGGCCTCCATATCCGTAGATTGTCCGGTTACGACCAAATTCTCTTTCGTCATCACCTCGTCGATAGAGCGGTTCATGTCCTTCTCGAAACGCAAGTCACGGTTCGTCACGATACCTACCAAATACCCGCCTTCATCCACCACGGGAATACCGCCAATCTTATATTCAGCCATCATTGCCAAGGCATCCGCCACACGTTTGCCCTTCGTGATAGTCACCGGATCATAGATCATTCCATTCTCCGCACGTTTAACGGTCTGGACCTGCTTTGCCTGCTCGGCGATCGTCATGTTTTTATGAATCACACCAATACCTCCCTCACGGGCGATAGCGATAGCCAACTTGGCCTCGGTAACCGTATCCATAGCGGCCGACACCATCGGTATATTCAATGTGATATTACGTGAAAACTTTGTCGTGAGATCGACATTACGAGGAAGAACTTCCGAATAAGCTGGGATTAACAATACATCGTCAAACGTTAACCCATCCATAACTACCCTGTCTGCAATAAATGACATAGAACTTATGCTTTAAAAATTATTGCGCGCAAATATACGACTTTTCACGCAATAAATCGATACGGGAGAAATTAAAAATTCGATTCGGAAGAAAATAAACTTTCATCCGAACGAAAACAAAATTCCTTCCGAAGGAAAAATAAATCTCTTTCGGAAGGAACAATAAGCTTCTTTATTTGTTTTTTCTTTAGAGTGAAACCGGGCCACCCTTCCATTAGTTTGCCATTTCAGACAAGAACTTGATACGGACCAAGCGAATCTCCTCTTCCGTATAGTCACCGCCTAATTCCTCGATGGCGTCTTCCAGACCGTCGGTTTCCGAGTCCTTGAAATACTCGTAAATATCCTCGATATGATCCTCATCCATCACATCATTCAAGAAATAATCGATATTGATACGTGTACCGGAATATACGATCGCCTCGATCTCATCCAAAAGCTCGGTGAACTCAAGTCCGTTAGTCAACGCGATCTCGTCCAGCGCCACCTTACGGTCGATCCGCTGAATGATTGAGACCTTCAACTTGGACTTATTAGCGACCGTACGTACGCGCAAATCCTCCGGACGCTCAATCTCGTTCTCCTCTACATGTTTCTTGATCAACTCAATGAACTCCTTGCCATAACGTTTCGCCTTACCAGCGCCCACTCCCGGGATATTCTGCAACTCGTCCAACGTGATCGGATAAGTAGTAGCCATAGCCTCCAAAGAGGGATCTTGGAAAATCACGAAAGGCGGAACTTCCAACCGCTTGGATAATTTCTTACGCAAATCCTTCATCATGGAATAAAGAACCGGGTCTACCGCACAAGAGGCTCCCCCACGAACCGGAACTTCCTCTTCCTCTTCCTCAAATTCATTGTCCTCGGTAATCTTGAACGATACCGGCTTCTTCATGAACTCCTTACCTTTTTCCGTGATTTTCAGCAAACCATAATTCTCAATATCCTTCGCTAAATAGCCAGCGATTAAAGCCTGGCGAATAACGGCGTTCCAAGTTTTATCATCCTCGTCCTGTCCGGAACCGAAGACCTCTAATTCATTGTGCTTGTAATTTTGGATTTCGGAGGTTTCGTTACCTACCAAAATATTTACGATATAATCTGCCTTAAACTTTTCTTTCAACGTACTGATAACCTCCAGTACCGCACTTAACAATTCCTTCGCTTCCACCTGCTTCTTTGGGTTCAAACAATTATCACAATTACCACAATTATCTTCCAGGTATTCCTCACCGAAATAATGCAATAGCACTTTTCTCCGGCAGACGGAAGTCTCGGCATAGGCCGCAGTCTCTAAAAGCAACTGTTTGCCGATTTCCTGTTCGGCCACGGGCTTTCCTTGCATGAATTTCTCCAATTTTTGCAAGTCCTTATAAGCATAGAAAGCGATACATTGGCCTTCTCCGCCATCCCTACCGGCACGACCGGTTTCCTGGTAATAACCTTCTAGGCTCTTCGGGATATCGTAATGAATCACATAACGGACATCCGGCTTGTCGATACCCATACCGAAAGCGATCGTAGCCACGATCACATCCGCCTGTTCCATCAAGAAGGCATCCTGATTGGCGGAACGTACTTGCGAATCCATTCCCGCATGGTAAGGCAACGCCTTTATCCCGTTGGCTTTCAAGATGTCGGCAAATTCCTCCACCTTTTTACGGCTCAAACAATATACGATACCCGATTTACCCTCGTTGGCTTTAATATACTTAATGATCTCGCGGTCTATATTCGTTCCTTTCGGACGAACCTCATAATACAAATTAGAGCGGTTGAAGGATGATTTAAAGACTGTAGCGTCTATCATACCCAGATTCTTCTGGATATCGTGCTGCACCTTAGGTGTGGCGGTAGCGGTCAGAGCGATTAACGGACGTTTACCGATCTCATTGATAATCGGACGGATTCTTCGATATTCCGGACGGAAATCATGTCCCCATTCCGAGATACAATGCGCCTCGTCCACCGCATAGAAAGAGATCTTTACCTGACGCAGAAAATCCACGTTCTCTTCCTTGGTCAAGGACTCCGGTGCTACATACAGCAACTTGGTACGTCCTGATAATATATCCGATTTCACCTGGTCGATAGCCGACTTATTCAAAGAGGAATTGATAAAATGGGCGACCCCATCTTCCTCACTGAAATTCCGCATCGCGTCCACCTGATTCTTCATCAAAGCGATCAACGGAGATATCACGATCGCGGTTCCTTCCATTAGTATGGATGGTAATTGATAACAAAGAGATTTACCTCCCCCCGTCGGCATTAATACAAAAGTATCCTTCCCGGCCAGCACGTTCTCAATAATAGCCTTCTGGTTCCCCTTAAAGGTACCGAAGCCAAAGTGCCGATTTAGCTCTTCTGTTAAATGATCCTTCTTTGCCATACTTCGTATTATTTATAGTAAACCGCCTACGTTTACGCGACCTGTAAACGGTTCACGTCCGATTTTTCAAATTTCTCTTTCGCATACTCCAACGTTACATGGAGTTCCTTTACTTTTTGAGATGGCATACTGTACATAGCGTCCATCATCACGGCTTCTACGATTGAACGTAACCCACGGGCACCCAGCTTAAACTCAAGCGCCTTATCCACGATAAACTCATAGACTTTCTCATCGAACGTCAGCTTAATGCCATCCATCTCGAACAATTTGACATATTGCTTGATAATGGAGTTCTTCGGCTCGGTCAAGATGTTACGAAGCGTATCACGATCCAGCGGATTCAGATACGTGAGGATAGGTAAACGACCGATAATCTCCGGGATCAAGCCAAACGACTTCAAATCAGTCGGGGTGATGTATTTCAGTAAATTATTCCGGTCTACGGTAGCCGTACCCAAACTAGCCGAATAACCGACCACACGGGTATTTAAGCGTTGAGCGATCTTCTTTTCGATTCCATCGAAAGCACCACCGCAAACGAACAGGATATTCTTCGTATCCACCGCGATCATCTTTTGCTCCGGATGCTTACGTCCCCCCTGAGGAGGCACATTCACGATCGATCCTTCTAGAAGTTTCAGCAAACCTTGCTGTACACCCTCACCGCTGACATCCCGAGTGATAGACGGATTATCGCTCTTACGCGCGATCTTATCGATCTCATCGATGAAGACGATACCCCGTTGGGCCGCCTCCACATCATAATCCGCCGCTTGCAATAGCCGGGTCAAGATACTCTCGATATCCTCCCCCACGTAACCTGCCTCGGTAAGTACCGTAGCATCCACGATAGCGAACGGGACATGCAATAACTTAGCGATCGTACGGGCTAACAAAGTCTTGCCCGTACCGGTAGCGCCCACCATGATAATATTAGATTTCTCTATTTCCACATCGTCGGCGGTAACCTTTTGAAGTAAACGCTTGTAATGGTTGTACACCGATACCGACAGATAACGCTTCGCGTCATCCTGCCCGATCACGTACTGATCCAAGAAAGTCTTGATATCTTCCGGTTTAGGCAGATCTTTCTGCTTCAAAAGAAGTTTTCTTACCTCCTGTCTGCTCCTTTACGATCTCATACGCCTGCCGGGCACAATCATCGCAAATACAACCAGAGATCCCATTGATAAGCAAATTAACATCACGGCTACTCCTGCCGCAAAACGTACATGTATCGCCTGTTGTTTTGGCCATAGTTTCTTATTGTTGTTTTTGTTATTTACGTGTTAAAACATCGTCGATCATGCCATACTTTTTCGCTTCCTCCGCGGTCATCCAGAAATCACGGTCGCCATCGCGCTCGATCTCCTCATAGGGTCTACCTGAATGATCCGAGATTATGGTGTACAGTTCTTTCTTAACCTTCAAGATCTCGCGAGCGGTAATCTCGATGTCTGAAGCCTGTCCTTGTACGCCGCCAAGCGGTTGATGGATCATTACACGGGAGTGCTTCAAGCCGAAACGTTTTCCCTTGGTTCCCGCCACCAATAAGACAGACGCCATAGAGGCGGCCATACCCGTACAAATCGTAGATACGTCGCTGGAGATAAACTGCATCGTGTCGTAAATGCCGTAGCCCGCATATACAGAGCCACCCGGCGAATTGATATAAATGGAGATATCCTTTCCGGGATCACTGGAATCCAGATACAACAACTGCGCTTGAATCACGTTAGCGGTATAATCATCCACTTGCGTGCCCAAGAAAATAATACGGTCCATCATCAACCGAGAGAAGACATCCATTTGAGCGACATTCAGCTGTCGTTCCTCTATAATTGTCGGGGAGATATAGCTACTGGAGATGTTCATATAACTATCCAGAGCCGTACCACTCATACCTAAATGCTTTGTAGCATACTTTCTAAAATCTTCCATATTTTCTCCTATCTTTTATTTACCGAGAAGACGTAAAAAGGGATTTCCCTCTGTGACTTAACGGAAAAACAAAGTTATAAATAAATTTCTGAAAGAAACAATTTATTTCGCTATCCGCTAAGATATTTTTAGAGAGAAATCCCTTTTTTGATATAAAACAACCTCCTAAGAGGCCGAGTAAAGATCTTTTTATTCAAAAAGTTTGTTGAACTCGTCAGCGGTTACCTCCTTAACATCAAGTTCCACTTGCTCTTTCAACCAAGCAGCCAATTTCTCCTCAACCGCACGGTCGATGATGTTCTGAAGTGTTTGCTTATTTTTCAACATGTCTTTAGCGTAGTTGTCAAGTACATCTTCCGGTACAGACAACATGCCGTATTGAGCGAACTGAGCCTTAGCCACACGTTTAGCGAAGTTCTCGATGTCAGCGTCCTCAACCTTCAAGCCGTTCTTCTTAACCAAGTTCTCCTTGATCAACTGATATTTCAAATCCTGAAGGATCTGAGGGAAGTCCTCGTCGATCTTCTCTTTCGTATTCTTCTCGTTAGCGGCAAGCAACCAGCGTTTCAATAAATCGTCAGCGAAATTCAACTCGCCAGCTCTCTCAACCAACATATCACGAGTGTCCGTCAAGAACTTAAAGTCACTCTGAGGAGCGAATTGCTCAGCCAAAGCTTCCTTGATCTTGTTCTTGAACTCTTCCTCGCTAGTAACCACGTTCTCGCCAAATACCTTGTCGAACAACTCTTGGTTCATCTCAGCGTCTTTATGACGGGTGATCTCCTTGATCTCGAAGCTGAAGTCGCCTGTAGTCTCAGCCACTTTCTCCTTATCGATCTTCAAGAAAGAAGCGATCTCTGCCTCAGCACCCTCGTAAGCCTTATTCGGGTTGAATACCACTACGGCATTTACTTTAGCACCGATAAACTTAGCTTTTTCTTCCTCATCCTTGATATACATAGGCATCAAGACAGCGTCCTCCACAACGATACCACCTTCTTTCGGGGCACCATTCTCAAGCTCGGCTACCGTACCTTTTACCATATCTTTTTCCTCAACCTCGTCTACCTTGTCGTAAGAACCGAAGTTTGAGCGATAAGCGTTTACTTGGTTATTTAGCATTTCTTCATCGATAGCGACTTGATAGAACGGAAGTTTATCGTTCTTGCTCAACTCGATATTGATCTCCGGAGCCAAAGCCACGTCAAAACAGAATTCGAAATCCTCTTCCTTATCGAAATCCAACGGCTTTTGCTCTGTCTCGTTAGGCATCGGCTCGCCTAAGATATGCAAATCGTTCTCACGGATATACTTGAACAGATTCTCAGAAACTAATTTGTTTATCTCCTCTACCAGCACGTGCTTTCCGTACATTTTTTTAACCATGCCCATAGGAACCATGCCCTTACGGAAACCCGGTACATTGGCTTTCTGACGAAGGCTACGCAGGCTCTTGTCTACCTGATCAGCATAGTCAGCTTTCACTATTTCTAATTTCACGATACCGCTTACGGCATCATTGTTTTTAAGCGAAACGTTCATTCTGAATGATTTATTTAATTAATAGTCGTATCGAATTTTAGGTCGCAAAATTAGACTTATTCTTTTAATCGTGCAAATTTTGATCTGTTTTTATTCTTTTGTTTATATTTGGCGGCAATTATTTACCCTTTGAATGAATCATTATGAGAATAAAAGGAATATATGCTACCTGTCCGGCGGTAATCCAACTTTTGATCCTCCTGCTATTCTTATTGGCTGGAGCCGTTTTATCATCTATTATATCCACGGGCTTATTACTCGCGACCCACGGTTTACAGGCTGATATAACCCAAGACGCTAATTTAATGAGGCTCATTCAGTTCATCTCGGCGATCTGTACCTTTTTGCTACCATCTATCGCCATGGCTTGGACATGTAGTGACAATCCCCGCCATTATCTATCAGTCAAGAAAATCACAGACGGCAGGATCTGGATTCTCACCTTAGTTTGCATGTTCTTATTTTCTCCGGTTATCAATTTGCTAGGATTGCTCAACAAGCAGATGGAGTTACCCGCGTTTATGGCTCCTATCGAGGAATGGATGCGGGCGCAAGAAACCCTCGCCGAACAACTGACGACGATCCTGTTATCCAGCGATAGCGTTTGGGTAATCCTGGCCAACCTTATCGTTATCGCCGTTACGGCCGGGATAACCGAGGAGTTCCTGTTCAGAGGAGCCTTGCAACGAGTGATCGGGAAATGGACCTCCAACCCTCATACGATCATATGGGTCGCCGCCATACTATTTAGCGCCTTCCATTTACAATTTTACGGATTCTTGCCCCGGATGATACTCGGAGCCTATTTCGGCTATCTACTCTATTGGAGCAAGAGCATCTGGATACCGGTGTTCGCCCACTTTGTCAATAATGCTTTCGCCGTAATAGGGATGTCGGACAGTCGTCTCAAGGATAACGAGTTTATCACAGGCAATATTCCCGCCGAGCATCTTTTGGACTTTTGTCTTATCGCCGCCTTATCTTTCCTGCTGTTCATACTGGTAAACAGGCGATTGAAACGGCTGCTATAAGTCTTTCTTACGCAGCACGAAGTCTTTTCCCAAATATTTCTCGCGCACGATCTCGTTCTCGGCTAGTTGTTCGGCGGTTCCTTGGAAAAGGACTTTTCCCTCAAACAGAAGATAGGCCCGGTCACAAATACTCAATGTCTCGTACACATTGTGGTCGGTAATCAAGATTCCGATATTCTTATGTTTCAAGCGAGCCACGATTGTCTGGATATCTTGTACGGCGATCGGGTCTACACCGGCGAAAGGCTCATCCAACATAATGAACTTCGGATCGATAGCCAGACAGCGGGCAATCTCCGCACGACGCCGCTCTCCACCCGAAAGCTGGTCTCCCAAGTTTTTACGAACCTTATTCAAACCGAACTCTGAAATCAAGCTTTCCAGTTTCTCTTTTTGGTACTCAACGCTACGTCCCGTCATCTCCAAGACCGAGCGGATATTATCTTCCACCGTCATTTTCCGGAAAATCGAAGCCTCTTGCGCCAGATAACCAATGCCGTTGCGAGCCCGCTTATAGACCGGGAATTTCGTAATCTCCATGTCATTCAAGAAGATCTTACCCTCGTTAGGAGTGACCAAACCTACTGTCATATAAAAGGTGGTCGTCTTTCCCGCTCCGTTCGGACCAAGCAAACCAACGATCTCCCCTTGTTTCACGTTAATCGATACATGATTCACGACCGTACGAGTCCTATATTTCTTTACCAAGTCCTCCGTACGGAGCACCATTCGTTGTTCGTCTGACATAAGCTACTTAAAAATTTAACGCGAATGTACGTGATAATCCGCAGATCTACATCACATACATTCGCAAAAAAGCGATAAGAGAATTTAATAACTCCACTCAGATTGCCACTCAATCACGGGTTGCTCCCCCTCGAATCGGATAGGAAGCCAGATATAACGTCCGTCTATAGCGTTCTCCGGAGTCCAACGATCTCCCATATAAATAAAGCGATCCGCATGGCCGGGTACAGGCAATACGTACGTGCTCTGAGAATAAAACGACACCTCCGAGTTCTCTCCCCTAAACGGATTTTCCAATTCCTTCCAAGGTCCCCAAATCGAGGAAGCGACGGCCGATCGTCCCGCATTCGGAGCCCAGCCCGTACAGCCGGACATAATCAAATAATATTTCCCCTTCTGTTTGAACAAGGCTGGAGCTTCCATGAAACGCCCCGGGAAGAAACGGGCGTACTTACCGGAATAACTCGTATAATCATCGGTCAGCTGCGATATATGCAAGGTACTATTCTCTTCCGAGGAATAAATATGATAAGCGATGCCATCGTCATCCACGAAAAGGTTCATATCCCTAGCCATTTGTCCGGAGATCTGGTCACGCCCCAATAAATTCAAGCTATCCGGATGGGCTGGTAACTCTCCACCGCTAAAACGTAGATCTGCGGAAAGCGTACAAGGTTGTTTATGTAGTTCCTGTACATTAACCGGCCAAAAACCGGCATTCGGACGGAAAGCGTTTACGAACGAGTAAGGCCCCACCACGTTTTTACTGACAGCCACTCCACTCAATGCTCCCGAATAGCCAGCACCTCTCGGCTCTAAATGAAACCACATTACATATTGATCATTCTTTTTATTATAAATCACTTTCGGACGCTCCAACACGCATCCCTTAGCAATATGGCTCGTCGTATCATCCAGCACGACCGATAAGGCGATTCCCTCGTCTTTCCAATTATATAAATCTTTCGACGAATAGCAATGAACGCCTACTTGAGCCAGATTTCCAGCCGAGCCCTCCGTTTTATGCTCACCAAACCAATAATAAGTATCCCCGATCCGTAGAATACCGCCACCATGAGCGTTTATATGTACCCCTTTATCATCCAGCCAAACTTCCCCCGGCTTAAAAGAAAGATCCTTCCGCTGGCAAGCCACACATAAACACAGCAAGCCGATCACTCCTAAAAGAATTCGCTTCATAAAAGTATTTTTTAGTATTTAAGAAAGCAAACATAGTTAAAAAAGAGGGATGTGGCAAACTTTAATACCATAGGATTTACAAATAAAACCAATCTTGTTTCTAAGATGTTATATGGTTATTAGTGGATTTTACGCTATCTTTGCAAATTGAAATCAGAAATTTATCAAGATAAAAATGAATAAAGCATTACACAGAATGGGTGAGTATACCCTACTGATGATGAAGAGTATAACACTTCCAGACCGGTGGAGTATGTTCTTTAAGCAATTGATCAAAGAGATATACAAGCTAGGCGTGGATTCTCTTTGGATTGTCATAATCATCTCGGTCTTTATCGGTACGGTTATCGCCATCCAGATCTCCTTGAATATCAGTTCCCCCTTGATTCCTAAGTTTACGATCGGCTATACCACCCGTGAGATTATCTTGCTGGAATTCTCTTCCTCTATCATGGCACTAATCCTAGCGGGTAAAGTAGGCAGTAATATCGCCTCCGAGATCGGAACCATGCGAGTCACCGAGCAGATAGACGCCATGGAAATCATGGGTGTTAATTCCGCCAACTTCCTGATCCTTCCGAAAATGCTCGGTTTGATGATCTTTATTCCGGTATTGGTTATCTTCAGTATGTTCACCGGTATCATGGGCGGCATATTCGCCAGTTACTCAACGAGTACGGGAATGACTCCTTCCTCGTTCGAGTACGGTTTACAATTCTACTTCAACGAGTTTTACATTTGGTATTCTATTATCAAATCCGTAGTATATGCGTTCATCATCTCATCCATCGCCGCCTATTTTGGCTATAACGTAAAGGGAGGCGCCCTAGAGGTAGGTAAGGCAAGTACGAATGCCGTGGTCATGAGCAGTATCATGATTTTACTTGCCGACGTAATATTAACCCATTTAATGCTTACTTAAAAATGATCGAAGTTAAGAATATAACGAAGTCTTTCGATGGACGTGTCGTCTTGAAAGATATAAGTACGACGTTCGAGGATGGTAAGACGAATCTGATCATCGGACGAAGCGGTTCGGGTAAAACGGTAATGATCAAGAATATCATCGGGTTAATGAAACCTGATACCGGACAGATATTATACGACGGCAGAGACTTGATCACGATGAACAAGCATGAGTTAAATATGCTGCGTCGGGAAATGGGTATGTTGTTCCAAGGTTCCGCTTTATTCGACAGCATGACGGTAATGGAAAACGTAATGTTTCCTTTAGATATGTTCTCTAAAGACTCAACGAAAGAGCGCAGGAAACGTGCGGAATTCTGTTTGGAACGTGTAAACCTGTCCGAGGCCGGACATCTATATCCTTCCGAGATCAGTGGAGGTATGATGAAACGTGCCGCCATCGC
>OHFX01000761.1_pt1 | contig 11964 bp, 9 predicted proteins | sample 1567691 | NCBI WGS metagenome assembly OHFX01 (sample SAMEA3879552, study PRJEB24766) | human gut metagenome | biome: human-associated habitat; feature: feces | place: USA | collected 1985/1987 | reverse complement strand
TATCTCTCGCTTCGCTCGGTGCTTTATTTTACTTTATGCTTGCAATTTACTTTGGTCTGCTTTGCCCATTCCTCATTCCTCATTCCTCACTCCTCACTTAATCCACTCCTCACTTAACTCTACTGTATCCTAATATTATTCAAACAATCCACCTTACTAGGCGTTGAACAGCTCGTCAACGATATTGCAAACAGCAGGTCTGTGCAACCCACTTCTTTACAAAAATCAATAGCGTTTATATCAAAATATCTGAAATCACAAACATAGATTTTTGAGAAGCCATGAGTGAAAAATGGTATCAGAGCATTTCCAAAGCTGTCTTTGAACACCACAAGCACTCTGCCATTGTCCACGCCCGTGTCTATCTCAGCTATCTCCTGATCCACGTTGAGTATCGCAGAATAGCAGTTCACGCCCTCTGCATAGTCAAAAAACAGCGTAGACTCCACAGGGTTTTTAAACTCCGTATCATAATACTTTACCGTCAGATCATCATTATTGTCAGGCTTATAGTAAATGAACTTGTCAGGATATTTTTTCAACTCACTGTTGTAATTGCTGTAAGCATACATCGTTCCCACAAAGCCGTCTATCTCCCATTTATCGTAGGTATCAAGGTCCGGAAAATCTATTCCCGACTGATCGGCAAAAACCTGCGCCGCATAATATGCTCCCAAAGGCTGCCAGTGATGATCCGTTCTTGAGTAGATATATTCCTTTGTATGCTCAGCCAGAGCGTCATAAACATTGGTGTTGATTATTCCGTTAAGACCTGCGGCAATGTTGTCGATATTGTCTTTCTGATCTGAAACAGCGTCCTTGAGATTGTTCGGCATATAATAAGCCGCCGAAGTCGGGATAGACATATTGTATACGTTCACGCTGTCCCCAAGGTCAGCTTTCCATTTGTTTATGGTGTTGGCATACTTGTCGCCGTTCTCGAACGTGCCATAGTATGCACCCATTGCACGGACGTTTTCGCCCTTGCCGGATACTATAACGTCACCCTCCCACTGACCGTCGTCAAGATTGTCAGGCACGTCAACTACCTTTTCGCTTTCCGTTAATTTTTTCGTAGTTGTGCTTGTGTCGGTGGTCTTTGTATCCGCAGTGGTGGTGGTCCTCGAACCTGTAAAAGCCGTTACAGTTGTTGTTTTTGCGATCTTATCCTGATCCAGCTCTTCTTTTTCCACCGTTTTGAAATCGCCCGTTATAACAGTATCGTTGAGCTTTATTCCAAGCATATTCGTGAAATCAGAGCAGAAAGATTTAAGCTTTTCTCTGTTTGGAACAGTGTCGGTAAAATATTCGGTTATTCCGCTTGTGAAGTCACCGTCAAAATATGATGACAGCGAAAATTTCGGAAAAGTCGCAAGGTTTCTGTTTTCTGACTGTATAAAACCGCTTTCACGCTTCATCACAAGCAGTGCCGCAAACACGCTGAAAACAATAAGCAGGCAAACAACAGAGTTTATAACATTAAACTCCAGCTCATGAATATTGTTTTTCTTAGCCTTTTCACGTTCCTCACGACGTTTTTTTGCCTTTTCGATGCCTTTTCTGTAAGCTTCCTCTGCCTTGGCGTCGCTTTCTTCTTTTTCCACAGGATCAGGTTTCGGCTCAGATTTAGGCTCAGCCTTTTTTTCAGCTTTCCTGACAGGCTCCTGCTCTTTCTGAACAGGCACTCTGACATTTATTGTCGCCTCTACCCTGCTGGGCTTCTGAGCATTCTCAGGCTTTTTCTCAGGGCTTCTCTTGTCGATTATCTCGACCCTTTTTCCTGCGATAACAGGGCCTTTATCCTGTGCCGCTGCATCATATTCCCTATAATAGCTGTCAGGTATCTTCAGCACGAAATTCTTCTTATTCGGCAGCTTTTTCACAGTTCCGTCTGCTGAAACTGCCACAGATATTTCTTTTTTAGTGCCGTTTATGTGATTTTTCTCTTTGGAAAATGGGATAATGACCTCATTATCGGAAGCCTTTTCCTCAGCATTTTTCTCCTGAGCTTTTTGTACAGACTGAGAATTTTCAACTTTTTCAGCTTTTTTCTCAACTGTTTTCAATGCTTCTTCATTATCATCATCAGTATTTAGCCATACGCTTTTCTTTGGCTTCAAAACAGGCTCGTCCGTCCAAATGCTGTGGCTGAGAGCCTTGTTTTTTCTGACTATCTTTTCCACTATCTCGTCATGGACAGTGGAGCTTTTCTCCGTTTCGTCAACTTTTGCCATGCTGACAGCTTCAGGCTTTTTCTTTTCCTCGCCTATAGGCTTTCCACCGAAAGTAACGCTGTCAAGATACTCTGTATAGGCTTGTGAAAGAGCCTTTGTATCAGGCAGTTTGAAGTCCTTTTCAAAATCTTTATTATTTGCCATACTCTTTCACCTGCCTAAAATCTGAAATACAAGAACGGATTGTTTGTTGTGTTCACAAGCAGAACGCTTGAGAGAACAAGTATCGCCGCATTGCATAGGATACCTGCTGACTGCATAAAATAGGCTGTACCCTTTGCAGAGAGCGCCTTTTCTTTGATCTTTGGTATAACAGGCATTGTGAAAAGCACTGCCGCTGCAAAAAGCCAGATATTGTTCATGAAAAGGTGCTGTGTAACTGTGTCGGTCAGCTTGTTTCCATTTGCTCCAACAAGCGCCTTGAAGAACGTACCCAGCGAGCCGAGGTTCTCAAAATAGAATATTCCGAAGCCTATGAAAATAACAAGCTTTGTATAGATATGTGCAAGGGGTACAGGCATTTTCTTCATGCGCTTTTTGCCTATGAGCATTTCAAAGAATATGAACATTCCATAGTAAAGTCCCCAGAAAACAAAGTTCCAGCTTGCGCCGTGCCAAAGTCCTGTGCAGAACCATACAAGGAAAAGTCCTCCGTATTTTCTTCTTTTGCCGAAGATAGGGAGATAAAGCACATAATCTCTGAAAAATGAGCTAAGGGAGATATGCCACCTCTGCCAGAACTCTGAGATAGTTTTGCAGATAAAAGGATATTTAAAGTTCTCATCAAAGTGGAAGCCGAATATCCTGCCAAGACCGATAGCGATATCTGAATAGCCTGAGAAGTCAAAATAATACCACAGACCCACAAGAATTGCGCCAAGCCATGTGCCTGCCACAGAGAGGGTCTTTATATTTTCATAGCCGTTTGAAGCAGAGCCGAAAAGGGCTGTTACAATGGTGCTGAGATTATTTGCGATAATGACCTTTTTGCCAAGTCCGAGGATTATTCTTGAAAAGCCGTCGGAGATATCCTTTGCGGTGGTCTTTCTTTCGTTTATCTCCTCGCCGATAACGGAGTATCTTACGATAGGTCCTGCAACGAGCTGTGGGAACATGGATACATACAAAAGAAATCTGCCGAAGTTTTTCTGCGGCTTGACCTTGCCCCAATAGCAATCGACGGTATAGGAAATGGTCTGGAACGTATAGAAAGAGATACCGATAGGCAAAACGATATTAGGCACCGGTATGCCTAGACCGAACCAATTGTTGAGATTTTCCACAAAGAACGCCGTATACTTGAAACCGAACAGCACTCCAAGGTTAAAGACAAGCGACCATGCAAGCGCCGCTTTTGCCTGCCAGCCTTCGGGGTGTTTTTCTATCACCCGACCATTTATGTAGTCCACAAGGGAGGAAACTATGAGGATACTAACCCAGACAGGCTCGCCCCATGCGTAAAAGATAAGTGAAAACACCACCAGCACTGCATTTCTTATGGCTGTGCTGCGTGTGATAAAATAGCATATCAGGCACACAGGCAGGAAAAAATACAAGAAAAATAGATCTGCAAATACCACAACAAAACTCCTAACAAAAATTGATAAAACAGCCATTGTCGGCTTATTCCGACAAAAGGCGATACACATTTAAGTATATCACTGAACACACTAAAAGTCAATTAAAACAGAGGTCTGCGGAAAGTTTTTCGGTTATGCACAAAAAAAGCCGCACAAATTGTACGGCTTAGAAATATCTAAAAATCATGTGCAAGTGACCGATAACGGGCAAACAATGTCCGCCCCTACAGAAAGTCACGCATTTACGCTGTTTAATACTTTATTTTCAGGGTCTTGCCAGGAACGCTCACGCCGTCTGACAGAGTGATAGGGAGCTTTTGCTCCTCAGAGAAGCCGATAGTTTCGCCGTCTTTAAGCTCAACGCCCTCAGAAAGCACATACTCGGAGATAGAAAGCAAAAATCCAAGCAGATCGTTAGGCTGTTTTGGAGAGTCAACTATCTCCATTTCCTCATATCCGAAAAATCTCATGCCTGATGTGAAAGCGCAAAGACCTGTTTTAGCAAGATACATACCTGTGTAGATAAGAATAGGCATCGGATACTCGCCGTCTTTGATAGTTTCGGCGAAGTTCACATAGAAATTCTTCTCATAAACTGTCGGGTCTTTATAGATACCGATAGCGTTATCGAGCTTGAGCAGAGAGCTTGCCACCTTTGCAAAGAGGATAGCCTGTTCAACAGCGCTTGTTTTATTCATTACAGCGAGCATAACATGAGCCTGATGCTTAGCGACCTCGTTTGCGCCCTCTTTCCAGAGAATGTTATACTTTGCCGCATTTTCAGCTTCCTTGTTAGGAACTGGGTTAGGCATAAGTGAGCAAGCGACCACCATATCGCCAACCTTGAATACCATAGCGTTGTCTTTTACATCGTCCTGCGGAACGATATTCCAATCGTCTTTCAGAAACTTTTTAAATCTGAGCCAATCCATGTTAGCGTCTGTGTAGAGAACGAAGCCTGCAAGGACGTTGCCTTCCTTTTTATCGTCCTTGGTTTCCTGAACGTTTTTGTTTTCTTCTGACATTTTGTTACCTCCATAAGATAAAGTCTGTTGAGGTCATTATAGCACACTTGGGGAGAAAATGCAACAGGGGGAGGTAAATGAGGAATGAGGAGTGAGGAATGAGGAATTATGGTATCGCCTGCGGCGATGATTTTTTTGTCCTTTCTTTATCACCCTTTCCCTCAATAATTTGTATACCATGTACCTGCACAAAAACGCCGTTCCGACTTCTCGTCAGAACGGCGTGGTTATTATTCTGTTACCGCTGTTTCCTCAGCCTGCTGTGTTTCAGGCTCGTTGAAAGGCAGCTTCACTGTTATGGTAGTTCCCTTTTCAAGCTCGCTTTCAAGGGATATCTCACCGCTGTGATATGCGACTATGTGCTTTACTATAGAAAGCCCTAAGCCTGTGCCGCCTATCTTCTTGGAACGGCTTTTATCAACTCGGTAAAAACGTTCAAAGATTCGGCTTTGATGTTCGTCGGATATGCCTATGCCTGTGTCGCTGAACACTGCCACGGCTTTGCCGTCCTCTATGCCGACCGTTACTTTCAGGCTTCCGCCCTCATGATTATACTTTATGGCGTTGTCCATGAGATTTAAAAACAGTTCTGTGATATAGCTCTGATTGCCGTATATCTGAACAGGTTCGCCCTCAATGGTCATTGTGACCTCTCTATTATCTGCCTTGTGACGGAGTATCTCCTCTACGTCATGGGCGGTTTTCAGCAGGTCTATTTTATCAGACAAAACGTGTTCCTGCTCCTCTATCTGGGAAAGCCTGATAATATCGTTTATAAGATACAAAAGTCTTTCGCTTTCACGATATATCATACCGCCGTATTTCTTCACGTCCTCTTCCTTGGTGAAAATGCCGTTTTCAAGAAGCTCGCCAAAGCCTTTTATGGTGGTAAGCGGAGTTTTAAGCTCGTGAGATACGTTGGCTGAGAAGTCACGGCGTATCTGCTCGCTTTGTATCTCCTCTGTTACGTCAACAAAGAAGATTATGATACCAAAATCAAGGGTATTTTCGCTGTAGACCTTATTTGCAAAGGTACGGTAAAAACGGCTTTTTTCTGTGATGATACCTTTTGCTGCACCGCTTTCCTTGGCTTCTTCAAGCAGACCTATTATCTGCTGATCGTTGGTCATATGGTTTATCTTGGTATGCTCCGTAGGATCAAAGCTGTTGCCGAGAATTTTCAAGGCGCTCTTATTTACAGAAAGCACTGTCATGTCCTCGTCAAGAAGTATCATGCCCTCAACCATATTTTCAGTGATAAGTGATATTTTTTCTCTCTCTGCCTTTATTTTATTCATGTTCTTATGTATTCGTCCCATAAGAACGTCCGCATTTTTTATGATAGGTTCAAGTTCTTCATAAGGCGTTTCAAACTGACCGATATTCTCGTTCCTCAGGTCAAGCTGTTTTACAAGGGAATTTATCGGCTTTATCATGCTTTCTGAAAGCTTTATGGAGATTATGGTGGTGATAAAGATTATTCCTCCTGCGAACACCACCAGCATTGGTATCACTGCAAGGAACACCCCTGCAAGGTTTTCCTTATCTGTAGAAAATCTCAGCACGCCGCCGTCATATTTTATGGCATAATAATATGTAGTATATCCAAGGGTTTTGGAAAATCTTGTGAATTCGCCCTCGTCATTTGCCATAGCCTCTTTGAACTCTTCACGGTCGGAGTGGTTTTCCATTTTGGCGGGATCTGCTTCAGAGTCATATTTTACATTGCCATGTGCGTCGATGAAGGTGACACGGACATCATATTCTACTGATCTTTCCAAAATATCAGCCATTTCTGAGGGTTTATTGTTTCCTGCGGCAACAAGCTTTGCAGCGGATTTAAGCTCATTTTTAGTGAAACGCTGATAGGTAGAATATCCAAGAGAGCCTGCTACTAAAAGGAAAAACAGCACTGTACATGAAACAAGTATCGTCATGACTTTATAGAGTTTTTTCTGCATATGCTGTTCCTCCTTATCTGAAATTTTTTATATTTTATAGCCTACGCCACGGACTGTTTTGATAAGATCCGTACAGCCTGCGGCTTCAAGCTTTTGTCTGAGGGTCTTGATGTGCATATCAACAGTTCTTGTTTCCCCTGCAAACTCATAGCCCCAGACCATTTCCATAAGCTTATCACGGCTCACGGCTATGGACTTATGGCGCATAAGATACATCAAAAGCTCAAATTCCTTATAGGTCAAAACGACCTCCTGACCGTTATATGTACAGGTACGTCTTGATGCGTCAAGAGAAACACCCTGTTCTTCTATGACATCGGCTTCGGCATTCTGCTTGCCTGCACGTCTTAAAACGGCTTTTATTCTTGAAAGCAGTTCCATTACGCCGAACGGCTTTGTTATATAGTCGTCTGCGCCCATTTCAAGACCTGACACCTTATCAAGCTCGCTTGATTTTGCGGTAAGCATTATAACAGGAACGTCCTGAGTGTGGCTGTCTTTTTTGAGCTTTGAAAGTATGGAATAGCCGTCCTCGTCAGGAAGCATTATATCAAGAAGTACCAGCGAAGGCTCTTTGTTTCTTATCTCTTCATAAAACGGTTTTGCTTTTGGAAATGCTTTCACCTCATATCCGCCTGATTTAAGTGCGCAGGATATAAGCTCTCTTATTCCGTCATCGTCTTCTACACAATATATAAGTGCCATAGATCTTACCCCTTTTCGTTAAAACTCTTTAGCAGGCAGAGCGTATTTCTCGCTGTAGCGCTTGACCTGTCCGTCAAAGCCCTCGCCTGAATTTTTAAGCATCTGAACATACTCGTGGACGTCAAAGCTTTCGTCGTTTTCCTGTATAAGACAGACCGCTATATTTGAGCAATGGTCTGAAACTCTTTCCAAATTTGTGAGCAGATCGGAGAACACAAAGCCCATTTCTATGGTACACTCGCCTGTTTGAAGCCTTTTTACATGGCGGTTTTTAAGCTTTGTTCTTATCTTATCCACCACTTCCTCAAGCGGTTCAACTCTTGTGGCAAGCTCCAGATCGTGCTTTTCAAAGGCTTCCATGGCGATATCCAAAACATCTCTTACGGCACTGCACATGACTTTTACTTCGGCTGTTGCCTGTGATGTGAAGCTTAGGTCCTTCTGTTGTTTTTCCTCGGCAACGGACACCATATTCATGGCGTGGTCGGAGATACGCTCAAAGTCGCCTATAACATGAAGTATAGTTGAAACTGACTGAGAATCCTTGGCAGAAAGATCTCGGCTCGAAAGCTTTACAAGATATGTGCCGAGTCTATCCTCATAGAGGTCGACGGCTGCTTCATTTGCGGCTATCTGCTCTGCCTTTTCCTTATCGTACTTATCGACGCAGATGCTCATTGCCATGTCTATGCTTTCTTTTGCTATCTCGCCCATGCGGTTTGTAAGCTCTCTGCACTTTTCAACTGCAAAAGAAGGTGACTGTAGAAATCTTTCGTCAAGAAGCTTGAACTGCTCTTCGATATTGTCCTTATTTCCCTCCCCCTCTTTGTCTTTGACAGTGAGGTAGGCAAGCTTTTCAAGGACTTTGATAAATGGCAGAAGCACGATAGATGTTGACAGGTTAAATATAGTATGCACAATAGCTATCTCCTTTGCGCCCACAACTCCGTCAACGAACGAGAAGCCGATAAAGGCATTGAGCAGATAGAAAACTGTAAGGAAAAGCAGTGTTCCTATTATATTAAAATAGAGGTGTACGACTGCCACACGCTTTGCATTCTTGCTTGTGCCTATTGATGAAAGCAGTGCTGTTACGCAAGTACCTATATTCTGTCCTAAAATTATAGGAAGCGCTGAGCCGAAGGTTATTGCACCTGTGGCTGAGAGAGCCTGAAGGATACCAACGGAAGCAGATGAGGACTGAATGATAGCAGTAAGAAGTGCGCCTGCAAGAACGCCCAGAATAGGGTTTTTGAACCAGAGAAGCACTTCTGCGAACTCAGGAACGTCCTTAAGAGGTGCGACTGCACCGCTCATTGAGTCCATTCCGAACATGAGCACTGCAAAGCCTACGAGTATAGATGCGATATCCTTTTTCTTATCGTTTTTGGAGAACGTCAGCATTGCAACGCCTATTATCGCAAGGATAGGCGAGAACGAGGACGGCTTGAGCATATTGATAAGAAAGCTGTCGCCGCTAAGTCCTGACAAAGACAATATCCACGCTGTTACGGTAGTACCGATATTTGCGCCCATTATAACGCCTATGGCGGAATGGAGCTTCATGATGCCTGCGTTTACAAAGCCCACCAGCATTACTGTAGTGGCTGAGGAGGACTGAATGACCGCTGTTACAGAAAGTCCAAGCAACATTGCCTTGATAGGGTTTGAGGTGAGCCTTTCAAATATTTTTTCAAGCTTTCCTCCTGCGAGTTTTTCCAGCCCGTTACCCATTACATTCATTCCGTAAAGGAACATTGCAAGACCGCCTATAAGGGTCAGAACATTAAAAATCGTCATACTGACACTCCCTGATAATAATTTTACACTATTGTTACAATGTTTACAATGAACATTATACAACATAATTGTAAAATAACAAATCAGGCTGAGTAAAATCTGAGTAAAATCGTACAAGAAGAGCAAAAAGGCGGTATTTCCGCCTTTTATAATGATATTTTACATAATCCTTTCTGTTTTATGGACGCCTGTTACGGAGAATACCACCCATTCTGCGATATTTACCGCATGGTCACCGATACGCTCGAAGTATTTTGCCACCATTAGGGTATCTATAGCTTTTTCACCGTTTGCTTTATCGGCTGCTATCTCGTCGATTATCTTATCCTTGGTCTTTACAAAAAGCTCGTCTATTTTATCGTCAGAGCTTATGACCTTTCGGGCGAGGTTCTCGTCGTCGTTCACATAGGCGTCGATAGCGTCGTTCACCATTTGTGTGGCGGCTCTTGCCATTTCACTGATGTCGCTAAGATCCCATTTCTGCTTTTTCTTTATAAGCTGGATATTCAGGTCTGCGATATCTGCTGACTGATCGCCAACACGCTCGATATCGGTTATCATTTTAAGTGCAGCGGACACACGTCTGAGATCCTCGGCAAAAACAGGCTGCTGCTGCAAGAGCAGGTTAAGACAGATCCTCTCTACCTCACGCTCCGCCTCGTTTATCTTGGCGTCAAACTCCACCGTTTCACGGGCAAGCTTTGTATTCTGCTCTTCAAGAGATTTTATTGACATTGCGATTATCTGCTCTGTCATTGCTGCCATAGAAAGCAGCTTTTTGTTAAGCTCGCTGAGCTTATTGTCAAAATTCGCACGCATAGATATTTCTTCCTTTCACCTATATTTCCAAAGCGTTTATCCGAAACGTCCTGTGATATACTCGAGAGTTTTCTGTTCCTTAGGATTGGAGAAGATACGCTGAGTTTCGTCGAACTCGACTATCTCGCCATGGAGGAAAAAGGCTGTTTTATCGGATATACGGGTCGCCTGCTGCATATTATGGGTGACGATAACGATAGTGTAATTCTTTTTAAGCTCTGTGGCAAGCTCCTCTATTTTGATAGTGGAGATAGGGTCAAGGGCTGATGTAGGCTCGTCCATAAGAAGCACCTCCGGCTTTACGGCAAGTGCTCTTGCGATGCAGAGACGCTGCTGCTGTCCGCCGGAAAGTCCCAGTGCACTCTTTTTCAAGCGGTCTTTGAGTTCGTCCCAGATTGCCGCCTGACGAAGGGATGTCTCCACGATCTCATCCAGTTTTGCTTTACTGCGGATTCCATGCGTACGCGGTCCATACGCGATATTATCATATACGCTCATCGGAAATGGGTTTGATTTCTGAAATACCATGCCCACTCTTTTCCTCAGAACATTGATGTCCATATTTCCATAAATATCTTCTTGATCCAATCGCACGCTTCCGGTGATCCGGCATCCCTCAACCAAGTCATTCATACGGTTTAAACATTTCAAAAATGTCGATTTTCCACATCCGCTTGGCCCGATAAATGCGGTAATTTCATGCTCTGGGATATCAAGTGCGATTTCTTTTAATGCATGAAAATCCTGATAATATAGATCAAGATGATCAATTTCAAATTTATTCATTGTCTTCTCTCCTAATACTTATTTATTTTCTTTGCCACAAATGTGGATCCTAAGTTAATCAACATTACGATAACAAGTAATACTACAGCTGTAGCATACGCCTGATCCATATACAATCCTTCACTGGAAAGTGAATACATGTGAACCGCCAGTGTTCGTGTCGATGAAAATATATTTTTCGGCATCTCTGCTACGGTTCCTGCAGTGTAGATCAACGCCGCGGTCTCTCCTACGATTCGTCCCATCGCCAGGATAATTCCAGAAGAAATTCCCGGTATCGCCGGTGGAAGAACGATGCGGAATACGGTTCTTAATTTTCCTGCCCCAAGTCCAAAACTTCCTTCTCGAAAAGAATCCGGCACTGCCAAAAGCGCCTCTTCTGTCGTTCGCATAATGACCGGCAGCACCATGATCGATAATGTCAAGGCTCCTGCTAACAACGACAATCCCATCTTACACGTTGTCACGAAAAACAACATACCAAACAATCCATAAACGATGGACGGAATTCCTGTCAATGTCTCTGCCGTAATACGAACAATTTCTACGATCTTATTGCCTTTTTTCGCGTATTCTACCATATAAATAGCCGCGCCGATTCCAAATGGAATCGCAATTACAAGGGCAAGTATCGTCATCCATATCGTGTTGATCAGTGCCGGCAGCATTGACGCATTTTCGGTCGTATAATGCCAGGCAAATAATTTTGGTGTCAGATTCGGAATTCCATTGATGAGGATATATCCGATCAAAAATCCCAGCGACACTACCGTAAATATTACGGAAATTGCGATCAGCACAAAGAATACGAAGGAAACCGGATGCTTTATGCTGCTTTTCAATTTTTGCGAGGCGGATTGAATATTGATATTTTCTCCTGCTTTCTGCATCATTTATTCCTCCGTTTCATCACTGAAAATAATAAGTTTATGATTAAAACAAAGACAAACAATACCACACCGGTAGCGATCAACGCCTCACGGTGAAGATCCTGTGCATATCCCATCTCCATCGCGATATTTGTCGTCAATGTCCGGACTCCCTGCAAAATTCC
>OHFX01000756.1_pt1 | contig 12018 bp, 7 predicted proteins | sample 1567691 | NCBI WGS metagenome assembly OHFX01 (sample SAMEA3879552, study PRJEB24766) | human gut metagenome | biome: human-associated habitat; feature: feces | place: USA | collected 1985/1987 | reverse complement strand
TCTATATCCTTGACGGAACAAAGAACGATATCACAGTTTATACTGAAACAACTTTCGGTAATGTCGTTCACAGAGCAGTTCTCCTCTATGACGAGGGTAGATATTCAGACGCAAGAGCTGACTGGGAAGAAGTTATAAAGAGAGACGGCGGCTATGCAATGGCTTATGTCGGACTTGGTAAGGCTTGCCTTAACGACGGCGAGTATATGAAGGCTCTGGATTACTTCAAAACAGCTTACGATCAGGACGACTACGATAAGGCGTTCAAGTATGCAAGAGAAGAATGGCTTAGAGATAACTTCACAGTGATAATGATAGTTATTATCGTTTTGATCGCCCTTCTCATCGTAAAGGCAGTTCTTAAGAAAAAGGGCATAAAGCTCATCAAGCGCAAAAAGAAGGAGGGAAACTGATATGTATGAATTTACTCCGGTAGGTTGGCTCAAGCATTGTGTTTTCCACCCTGTTGAAGGTTTTGAGGACCTGAGATGGAAGAAACAAGGCTCAATGAAAATATCAATGCTCATAGTTCTCTTCCTCTTTATTGCAATGGTCGTTGACAGACAGCTCACAGGCTTCCAGTTCAATGACAGCTACGTTAAAGTATTCAACGTTGTTCCGCTTATCGTTCAGTCTGTAGTTTACTTCTTCACTTGGGTACTCGGCAACTGGGCAATATGCACACTTCTCGACGGTGAAGGTACACTTAAAAAGATCTGCATCTATTCTGCATATTCTCTTGTTCCTTACATCGTTTGCACATTTATCGCAGTGATCTTTTCAAACGTTCTGGTACAGGACGAGTCGATCTGGATCACAGCTATCCAGTATCTTGGCATCGGCTGGTCTGTTATCCTTATGGTGCAGGCAATGAGAGCCGTTCACCAGTATTCATTCGGAAAAACACTTGCTTCAATTATTGGTACGATCATCGCAATGCTTCTTATATTGTTCCTTGCGATACTTCTCCTTTCATTGTTCCAGCAGGTATATGTATTCGGTTACTCAGTTTATACTGAGATCATGTACAGGATCAGAGGCTAAAACAGAAACGGTGGTGTAAATAATAAATGCATAACAAAAGTTACAAGAAAGCAGTTGTCTTTGCTATCTGCCTTACAATGCTGATGCCTCTGGGGTCAATGGTGGTTTCTTCCACTGACGAGAGTTCAAGCCAGGCTGATTCAAGCGCCGCAGTAAAGGATACTGACAGCAGTGTCGATTCAGCGGCTGATGATACAAGCTCAGCTGACGCTTCCGACGCAGCAGCTACTGCCGATGAAAGCAGCGATAAAGCTGCTGAAGACTCAGCAGCCGATGAGAAAACAACTACTACAGCAAGCAAGGACGACGAGGTTCAGCCTATAACTGACGAAGAAGCCCTTGCAATGTGCGAAAAAATAACAGAGAACGACAAGATAGCTCTTTATCTTGACGAAGAAAACGAAAGACTTTGTCTTTATGTAAAGGCTTCAGGTAAGTATTGGTGGACTTCGCCTATAAATGTTCAGGCTGACCAGACAATTATCGACACAGTTAAGGGCACAGCAATGAAAAATGCCCAGAGAAAGCAGATCGCTGCAAGTGCCGCTATCAGAGTCGGTGACCTTAGACAGGAAAAGAGAACAGAGTCCCCTGCTCCGGTTTACTCCAACAAGGCAAAAGTAAAATGGCAGAAAAATTCAGACGGCGTTGTTGCTACATATAACTACGTTTCTGATGGTGTAAAGCTCAAGATACACTATGTTCTTGAGGACGATAACCTCTATGTTTACTGCGATTCAGACGAGATCGAGGAGAAAAACACTTCTCAGGTAGACGGAAAGGTGCTTACAAAGATCGAGTTCTGCCCTAACTTCGGCGCTGCTGATTCAACTGCAACAGGCTATATGATAGTTCCTGACGGAAGCGGTGCTGTAATAAACTACAACAACGGCAAGACCGAGTACGCTGACTATAATCAGCAGGTATTCGGCAGAGATTATACAGCCGTTCCAATAACAGCTCCAAGAACCACTCAGCAGGCTTATATGCCAGTCCTTGCAACAGTAAGCGGTTCATCTGGACTTGTTTGCGTTGCTTCTGACGGTGAGTCAAACGTTTATGCTCACGCTCAGGTATGCGGACAGGAAAAGCAGGCTTACAACACTTGTTACTTCGAGTTTGAAACAAGAAGCTCAGACTCATTCTTCATGAGCGGTGATAACTCAAATAAGATCACAGTGTTCGAGAAGAACGGAATAAAGACCGAGAGATTTGGAGTTCGTTATTATCCTGTTGATTCGGACAACGGCGAGGATCTTAACTACGCTGACTGCGCTGAGGTCTACAGAAACTACCTTATCAATAATAGGGGTCTTACAGCTAAGACTCAGGCAAATAAGAGCGATCTTTACGTTGACCTTTATGGCGGCGTTATGAAGGATACTTCTATTCTCGGTATCCCATTCAATCTTAAAACAGAGATCACTGGCTTCGATCAGGCTTCCGACATACTTGATATCCTCAAGGACGGCGGAGTTGACAACATAACTGTCAACTATAACGACTGGACAAATGACTCTATCAAGAACAAGATATCCACAGAGGTATCTCCGTCCGGCAAGCTTGGTGGTTCAAGCGCATTTGATAAGCTTATCTCAAAGGACGATAATATGAAGATCGTTCCTTCAATGAACAACTTCAAGATGGACAGTGGTTCATGGGGATATATGACTCTTACAAGCACAGCTATCAGAGTTTCAAATGCTTATTCAAGACAGTCATCATACAGCCCAGCCTTCGGTGTTGCAGAAAAGGGAGTTTCACCTGCTCTGCTCACACCAAACAAGTACTCGAATGTGTTCACAGAAATGCTCGAGAGCTATACTGATGAAAAGCTCACTTCTATCGGCTTCGGTGATTATTCAACAAAGCTTGTTTCTGACTATTCAAAGAAGGATCCTTCAAGCAGAAGCAAGACCATGAATACTGTCGTTGACGGCTATAAGAGTGCAAGCGAGAAGATCAGTACAGTATTCGCAGACGGTGCGAACTCTTACGTTCTCCCATATGTAACAAACGTTTCAAACGTTCCTGTTTACTCCAGTGGATTCAACGTAACAGATTTCGATATCCCGTTCTATCAGATGGTCATTCACGGATATGTTGACTACGCTTCAACCCCTATCAATAAGAGCTCAAATTCAGATGAAACATTCCTGCTTTCACTGGCTTCAGGCTCACAGATACACTATGATATGACATACGCTGACGCTGATACGCTTCAGGATACAGAATATGACGACCTGTATTATTCAAACTATGCAGGCTGGACAGATCTTGCGGCTAATCAGTACAAAAAGGTAAGCAGTATACTTTCAGGCGTTTCAGATTATACGATCACAAAGTATGAGCTGAGCGATGACAAGAACGTTCTTACCACAACTTATTCAAAGGACGGAGCTTCAGACGTTGTTATCAGTGTTGATAAGAAGAACGCAACAGCTACCGTAGGCACAGAGGTCTATGACCTTGCAGATTGTATAGAAGGAGGTTTGACAGAATAATGAGCGAAGAGATCAAAAACACTCCTGAAGAGATCGAGGCTGTTAAGGCTGAGGATCTTGAAGATACAGTCGAAAAGGAAAATGACGCTGAGGCTGTTACAGAAGAAATTTCAACAGAGGAGATAATCGCAGAAGAGCCTGCCGCTGAGGCAGTCGCTCCTGCACCTGTGATGAAGGAAAAGAAGCACAGACTTTCTTATGAAAAAAGAAAAGGACTTTACGGCTACGGATTTATAGCGATCTGGGCGCTGGGTACTATCTACTTCTTTATCCTGCCTCTTATAGAATCTCTCATTTACTCATTCAACAAAACTGAGGTAACTCAGGGCGGAATGAAAATGACCTTTATCGGTTGGAAAAACTATGTAAACGCTTTCCGTAAGGATCAGGATTATTCCAAGGCTCTGGTAGCAATGATCGAGAATACGGTTTTGAGAACTCCTCTTATCCTCATATTCTCTATCTTTATCGCAGTTATCCTTAATCAGAAATTCAAGGGAAGAACATTCGCAAGATCAGTATTCTTCCTCCCTGTTATCATCGCTACAGGTCCTGTTATCGACATCATCAACGGTAACATGAGCACAGGCGGATACGCAGGCGGATCTGAGCAGTTCAGCTCAATGTTCGAGGCTGACCTCGTTGACCAGTTGCTGAACTTCCTCGGTATCTACAACATCAGTGATAAGCTCACTGAGATAATAAACTCGCTGACCACCGACATCCTGAACCTTGTATGGAACTCAGGTATCCAGATACTTCTGGTGCTTTCAGCACTTCAGGGTATCCCGCTCTCAGCTAAGGAAGCAGCCCAGATCGAGGGTGCAACTTCATGGGAGTTCTTCTGGAAAGTCACAATTCCTTATATCAGCCCAATGATACTTTCAAGCGTGGTTTATACAATCGTTGACTCATTCGTCGATCCACAGAACGAAGTTATGACGATCGTTCTTAACAAGGCAAGCAACTGGGAGCATGGCTACTCAGCGGCAATGGCTTGGGCATACTTCCTTATCGTAGCAGTATTCCTTGCACTTGTCGTAGCACTTGTTAATAAGTTCGTTTACTATGAAGTAGAATAAGGGGGGATTTAAGTGGCAACTAAAAAAGAAGAAAAAGAGTTCGAAAAAGAACGAAAGGCTGCTATTAAAGCCCGTTATAAGAAGATGAAAGAGGAGGGTCTTGAGAAATATCTCACCCCTGAGCAGATCAGCTATAACAGAAGAAGAAGAGCGATCGGAATGGTTTGGCCGTTCTTCAGATTCCTCATCCTGTTTGGTCTGTGCTTCGTAATCCTCTATCCACTGATATTCATGCTTTCAACTGCGTTCAGACCAAATGAGCAGATGAACGACCCGTCAGTAGTTTGGATCCCTAAGAGCTTCACACTTGATAACATCAAGGACGTTTGGGGAGTAATGAAGTTTGAAGATACTGTTGTAAACACAGTTATTCTTAACCTCGTGGCCTCTGTCCTTCAGGTTATCACCTGCTCTATCACAGGCTACGGCTTCGCTAGATTTAAGTTCAAAGGTAAGGGAATCCTGTTTGGTATCGTTGTTCTTATGATCATCGTACCTCCACAGATCACAACTATCCCACTTTACCTCCAGTATGCTTACTTCAAGCCAGCGTGGCTCGCTAAGGTATTCACACTTGGCAAATCAACATCGCTTATCAACAGCGGTTGGACAATGTATCTTCCTGCATTGTTTGCAAACGGACTCCGTGCAGGTCTGTTTATCTTCATCTTCCGTCAGTTCTTCAGAGGACTTCCTAAGGAGCTTGAAGATGCTGCATACCTCGACGGCTGCAGCCCACTGAAAACATTCCTTGTTATCATGTGTCCTAACGCAAAGTCATCGTTCCTGACAGTATTCCTGTTCTCTATCGTTTGGTATTGGAACGACTACTATGTATCATCATCATTCTTCACACAGAACGACACTGTTGCTCTTATGCTGAAGAACCTGAATACAAACCTGACTCAGCAGCTCTTCGACGGTCAGGCGGTATCTGTAAGACAGATAATCGTATGGCTTGAAGCAGGTTGTCTGCTTTCTATCACACCTATCCTTATTATGTATGTATTTCTCCAGAGATACTTTATCGAGGGTGTTGAAAGATCAGGTCTTGCAAACTAATTTGCAAATAAGCTTATCAAAAGTCCTGCACTTCGGTGCGGGACTTTTTTTGCGTGAAGCCCTTTTTATGTTCATATATTTAAGACTTATTAAATTTGTACATATATAAAGCAACGCAATTGTGCATATTGCTTTGAAATGTCAGGTTAATTTAGTACAATCGTGTATAGAAAAAACATCTTTTTTTTGATATAATTACTTTGGGTATTATTGCCCATGGTAAGTTGTTTATAAAAATATTCAGTTAGGAGTCTGAACATGAATATAAAAGTTGATTTAAAAAAGCTTTTTGCTGCCGTAGTATCAGCGATAATGTGCCTCTCCGCAGGGGGTTGCTATCTGCTTCCTGACGAGGAGGAAGTCCTCGATGCACCGACCGTGAAGGCAAGCGATGTTACATATTCCACAGTGACGGCAAAGAAAAAAGACCTTGAAAAGAAGATAGTCGCAACAGGCACTGTCACAGCGGAAAATCAGTATACTCTTTCTTATGAAAAGCAGAGTGGCACAGTGTCAAAATTTTATGTAAAAGCAGGCGATAAGGTCAAAAAGGGTGATGTTATCTGTGACCTTGATACATATGACCTTGACTATCAGATAGAAGAAAAACAGCTTTATCTCGAAAAAGCAAAGCTTAATGTTGATATAATTTATGAAGGCGGCGGCTCCCAGGCAGAGATAGACTCTGCTTATGTTGACGTTCAGCTTCTTGAAAAAGAGCTTGAAAAGCTTCAGGCTCAGAAGGAGGATTCAAGCCTGAAATCGCCTATAGACGGCGTTGTTTCGTCACTCTCTGACGTAAGAGCAGGCGACAACGTAAATCCGGGTCAGACTATCGCAACTGTTATAGATACTTCGGCTCTTTATATCGCAATACAGCCTGACGACCTCACCCAGTATGATATCGACACAGAAGTGCAGATAAGGATAGGCGAGGATTATTATGACGGTGTTGTTTTTATGACTCCTAAAAAGCTTGCTGATTATCAGGAAGAGCAGAAAGAGGATCACAATAATGTTGACGATACAGGTATAGATTATCAGGCGGATACTATCTATGTTCGTTTCAAGGATACCGCCCCTGCGGAAACAGTGGGTCAGCTTGCAGATACGATACTTGTCCTTGACAGCGTAAAGGACGCTATCGTTATCTCAAATAATCTGATAAAAAAGGTTGACGGCACAAAGGTAGTTTATGTGCTGAAAAACGGTGAAAAAACTGCCGTTGAAGTGGAAACAGGACTTTCTACAGGCTCTCAGACCGAGATAAAATCGGGCCTTAAAGAGGGCGACGAAATTGTTATCAGATAGGTTTGAAAGGATAAGCTTATGTTCACCTTATTGTTCCGTAAAATGCGAAACACCAAATGGATGGTGCTTTGCCTGCTGATAGGCTTTGTTATGGCGTCTGCCATGATGAGCACTATCCCTATTTATATGAACGCTTCTCTGCAAAGAATGCTTGTAAAGGATCTTGAGTCGTTCCAGACAGAATATGAGATCTATCCGGGTGCGTATAATACCAGCTATGGATTGAAAATGGATATCTCAGGCAGTGAGCAGCAGAAAGCTGTTGAGAATTATAATAACAAAGTGGAGGCTAAGTTCAAGGAGCTTGGTCTGCCTGAAAAGCTTGATAAGAAGTATATAAGTGACGAGTATCTCTATGTGCGTTCACTTGCCGTTTCAGATGGTAATTCGCAGGCAAGGTTCACTCTCGGCGGTATGACGGATATCTCTGACCATATCAGCATAAAGCAGGGCAGAATGTTCACTGCAGGCAAGCGTTCAGACGGTGTTTACGAGTGCGTTGCCACAGAAAAAGCCCTGAAAAGCACAGAGCTTGCTATAAACACAGTATATGAGATAGCCGACGTGTTTGATGATAACAAGTCAATAAAAATAGAGATCGTGGGTGTTTTTGACGTTAAGGACGAAAATGACGCATATTGGGCAGAGGGTCTTGATTCTCAGTATACAGCCGTTGTCTTTACAGATTATGACACAATGCTCGGGGATTGCGTTGATACTGGCGTTGTGAATATCACAAAGGCTGTCCATAACTATGCGGTGGATTATGCTTCCATGAATATGACTGACCTTGCAAGCACAAACGAAATGATAGCAAAGCAAAAGACCTATTTTGGTGAAAATTCCATAGGCTTTTCGATGCCTGCCTCAGATATCCTCAAGGACTATGAGAGCCGTTCATCACAGCTCCAGCTTGTTTTGTGGCTTTTGCAGATACCTGTCATACTTATGATAATATTCTATCTCTTTATGGTGTCGCAGCTCAACGTTGAGCAGGAGCGTAACGAGATAGCGGTGTTCAAAAGCCGTGGAGCAAGCCGCTTGCAGATAATGGGCATTTATGCTCTGGAATCTCTCGTACTGGGCGTTCTGACCGTTATAATAGGACCATTCGCAGGCCTTGGACTTTGCAAGGTACTTGGTGCGTCAAACGGATTCTTGGAGTTTGTCAACAGGCGTTCGCTCCCTGTTCATATGACAATAGAAGCTGTCGTCTATGCGGCAATAGCCGTGGCAGTGTTCTTTGTCACAACTATGATACCGATCTTTCCTGCCACAAAAACAACTATTGTTGAGCATAAGCAGTCAAAAGCCAAAAAGAAAAAGCACGCTCTGTGGGAAAAGGTCTGCCTTGATTTTATCCTTGTGGGCGGTTCAGTTGGCTGGCTTTATTATTACAACAAAACTCAGGAAAAGCTTGTTGCAGAGGGTGTAACAGACACCACCGCAACAGTAAACCCTATAATGTTCGTGGCTTCCACTGCGTTTATACTTGGCCTTGGTCTGTTTCTTATAAGGATCTATCCTTATATAATTAGGCTTCTCGCAAGAATAGGCAGAAGAGTGTGGTCGCCTGCACAGTATGTTTCACTGACTAATATCGGTCGCTCCTCAACGGGCAGGGAAAGATTTTTGATGCTGTTCCTTGTTCTTACTGTATCATTGGGCGTGTTCTTTGCAAATACCGCAAGAGCCTTGAACAGAAATGCCGAGGAAAGCGTTGCCTATGGGGTCGGCTGCGACGCTGTTCTTACAGAGCAGTGGTATAGCAGTAAAATAGAATCTGCACAGCAGACCACTCCTCAAAGCGCATCTCAGGCAGCTCAATCAGGCACAAAGCAGACTTCCGAAGAAAGCGACGAAGAAGATACAGAAACTACCATACAGTATGTAGAGCCTGTTTTTGAGCGATTTGAAAAGCTCGCAGGAGTGGAAAATGTCACAAAGGTTTTCAGAAAAGACGACGTGACCATATCTTCAAACAAAATGAACGTTCCAAGACAGCAGACAAAGTCTGACGATGAGGAAAAGACCCGTGACGATTTCCTTGACCAAAGCGTTGACACAAGCTCAGGCAAAAGCTCAACAAGCAATGTCCAGCTTATGACCATAGTGCCAAGCGATTTCTCAAAGGTCTGCAAATTTGAGGACAGACTTCTGCCAGTTCAGTTAAATAACTACCTGAATGCCCTCGCAGAGTACACACCGGGAGTTATCCTCTCTTCAAGCTTCAAGAGCTATGGTCTGGAGCTTGGTGATACTGTAGAGTGTAAGTGGGGCGGAAACGAGCCCTTTGAAGTGACCGTCCTTGCCTTTGTTGACTACTGGCCGGGACTAAGCCCTTATAAAGAGGCGAAAAACGGCGGTTATATGGACTTTGCCGTTATGAACTACGATTATGTGAACGTTCAGACAAGCATGGAGCCTTATGAGGTATGGTTCAAGCTCAAAGACGGAGCTTCCGTTCAGGAGTTTTATGACTCAATAGACAAAGCAGGCATTAAACCCCTCACCCTTGAATCTGCAAGCCAGAAGACCATAGAAAAGAAAAACGACCCTATGCTCCAGGGCATGAACGGCGCTCTCACTCTCGGCTTTATCATCATCATGGTGATGTGCATAATAGGTTTCCTTATCTATTGGATACTCTCCATAAAGAGCAGGACTTTGCAGTTTGGTATCCTAAGAGCAATGGGAATGAAGTTCAGAGAGATAATAATGATGATAGTCTATGAACAGCTTTTGGTGTCAGGCGTTGCAATATTCGCCGCTATCTTTATCGGCGGCATAACCAGCGACCTTTTCGTACCGCTGTTCCAGAGCATCTTCGACGCAAGCCAGTCAGTGCCGCCGTTTGCAGTGATACCTGAACGCAGCGACTATCTGAAGCTTTATGCAGTTATAGGAGTAATGCTGCTCACAGCCTTTGTGGTGCTTGGCAGACTTATAAAGAAGATAAAGATAAGTCAGGCGTTGAAGCTTGGTGAGGATTGATAGGAGGAAATTTTATGACAGCTTATGAAAAGCTTACAAAATGTTATGAGTGCGTAAAAAGCAAAATAGACTTTGAGCCAAAGATAGCCCTTGTGCTTGGCTCAGGTCTTGGCGATTATGCAAATTCCATAGACGTGAAATACACCCTCAGCTATAAGGATATAGAGGGTTTCCCGACCTCTACCGTAGAGGGTCATAAGGGTCAGTTCGTTTTCGGATATGTTGGCGAAGTGCCTGTTGTTATAATGCAGGGCAGAGTGCACTATTATGAGGGATATGCAATGGAGGACGTTGTGCTTCCTGCAAGACTTATGAGAATGTTGGGCGCAAAGGTGCTTTTCCTTACAAACGCATCGGGCGGAGTGAACGCAGGCTTCAAGGCAGGCGACTTCATGCTTATAACCGACCATATCTCAAGCTTTGTTCCTAATCCTCTTATCGGCAAGAACATCGACGAGCTTGGAACAAGATTTCCTGATATGAGCGAGATATATAACAAAAAGCTCAGGGATATCATCTCAGGTGCAGCGGAGGATCTTAATATAACCCTCCGCCATGGCGTTTATCTCCAGCTTACCGGACCGTCTTTCGAGTCCCCTGCGGAAATAAGAATGGCAAGAACTATCGGTGCTGACGCAGTGGGAATGTCAACAGCCTGCGAGGCTATCGCCGCAAATCATGCAGGTATGAAAGTCTGCGGAATATCCTGCGTTGCAAACCTTGCAGCAGGCATGACGGATAATCCTCTCACTCATGCTGAAGTTCAGGAATGTGCAGACAAGGCTGCTCCCCTTTTCAAAAAGCTTATCACTGAAAGCATTATAAGAATAGGTAAACAGCTTTAAGGTTTTGTAACAGCTTTTTCAAAATAATATGTAACAAATGTGCGAAAAGGGCTGATGATGTGTACTTTTTTGCTAAACTTTGTGAAAAACTATTGACAAATCAAACACTTTAGTTTAATATATTATTATGAAGTAAGTATCTTCAAAAAATATATCAAGAATATGGAGAGATAATCATATGGCAAAATTTTGTGGACAGTGCGGAGCTCAGCTTAATGACAATGCGACTTTCTGCACTCAGTGCGGTGCAACAATAGCACCTCAGCAGCCTGCACAGCAGACCGCTTCACCAATGGCAAATCTTCAGCAGGCAGCCAAGAATATCGACATGAACGCTATAAAGGACGCTGTTTCTGTTGAAAACATCAAAAATCTGAAAAACAAGCCTAATAAGCTCACTATCGCAGTTCTGGCGGTTCTGCTCGTGCTTGTTATTCTGGTAGTTGTTATCCTTTGCATGATATTCGGCGGCGGAAGCTGGAAAACTCCTATCAATAACGTTATGGACGTTCTCAATGACGGTGACGCTTTTGAAGAGCTTATGCCTCCTTATTATAAGGATATGGCAGACGCTCTGGACGGTATCATTGATATAAGCGACGAGGATTTTGATGAAGAGGCTGAAAAGCAGAGAGATAGACTTACAAAGAAATACGGCGATGACGCTGAGATAAGCTATGAGGTAGTTAAAAAGACTAAGGTAGACTCAGACGATATCGACAGCTATAACGAAGTTTCAGACGTTGCGTCAATACTCAGCAGCAAAAAGGCTAAGAAGTATAAGCTTACAAAGGCTTATAAGGTAAAGATCAAGTATACTATCGAAGGCGAAGACGCTGATAAGACCGACAAGACAACTGTTATTGTTGGCAAGATGGACGGCACATGGGTACTTCTCGACGAGGGCGACCTTCCAATAAGCACAGGTTTCTAAGATATATAAACGATCAGTAACGGGCGGAGAATTTTCCGCCCGTTTTTGAAAATGCGGTGTTTGCACAATGAAAAAAATATCAGTGCTGTGTATGCTTTTGTGTGTGGCAATGCTCTTTTGCTCCTGCGGAGAGGAAGAAAGAGCTGTCCTGGGATATGAACAGCCCGTGGCAACACTTGTCACAGCGGCGCAGTATAGCGATACGCAGTCATATCTTTCCTGCTTTACCCCAGAAGCGGAGG
>OHFX01000752.1_pt1 | contig 12052 bp, 5 predicted proteins | sample 1567691 | NCBI WGS metagenome assembly OHFX01 (sample SAMEA3879552, study PRJEB24766) | human gut metagenome | biome: human-associated habitat; feature: feces | place: USA | collected 1985/1987 | reverse complement strand
AGATTGGCATACCATAATTATTGTTGCCCTCCACGTTGTAAGGTAGCGCGAAATGGATCATCAAGTTGTGATACGTCAGCGCACGCAAGAACAGTAACTCTCCTTTGTACTGGTTTCCTAATTCTTGGGAGATTATTCCGTTGGCAACAGCTCCCTCGATGCCGTCCCTTACGATGTTGTAGCGGTTGATCGCCTCGAACGAGGTCTCCCACATCGCCACGTTATTGGCGGTAGACACGTTGTAGGTCGCAGAATAAGTAATATCATAGAACACGGCGGTCAGGTTCATATCCTCCCCGCGCATCTCGCCTTGCAAAATACTGGCAGCTCCAAAAGGGTAACCACGTGTACGGCCATTGCCTGTGTTGATATACAGACCGCACTGTGCGGCATCATAAGCGCCGATTACGGATAGCTCACAACGATCAGGCGTGCTGTAAGCTGTCAAATCCGAGAACTTGTCGATAGGTTGCAGATCCACCACATCACTTTCGCAGGCGGTGAATAGCGGTAGCGAGAAAAGGGCTGTGCCCAACGCTACGGTTAAAATCTTTTTATATATTTTATTCGATATCATAGTTGTATTGTTTTCAACAGTTGTTATTTATGCGAATTTCTCGAAGTGATTAGAATGTAACGTTAGCACCGAACGTGAACGAGCGTTGTTGTGGCATACCATTCCAATCCACACCATTACGAGACTGTGTCTCCGGATCTAAACCGCTATAGCCGGTGATCGTGAATAAGTTCTGTCCTTGCAGATAGAGGCGGATCTTAGACATACCCAATTTGGACACGATCGTCTTCGGGATCGTGTAGCCTAAGGTTAGTGTAGCCAGTTTCAGGTAGCTGGCGTTCTCCACGAAGTGAGAATCACTAAACCCGTCATTGAAAAGCGCGTTCCCGTCACCGTAACCGATCTTCGGGGTCATACCATCACCCGGTTGCTCGGGAGATACCCAACGGCCTAAGATCTCCGTTCCGTTGTTTGCGAAATCCATGTTCAGCAATGAGCTTTGACGTGATGCGTTCATCAGCTTGTTGCCACCGGAGAAACGGAAGAATACATTCAAGTCGAAATCTCTGAAAGTAACCGTGTTGTTCCATCCTCCGTACCAAGTCGGCATGGATTTACCCAATATCTTACGATCGTCGTTGGTCAATGACGATGGTTTGGATACATCTTCAGGGTTGGAAGGATCGTATTCGGCATAATCGTATGCTCCGAAAGTATCGAACTGTACCAAAGAGCCGTCCGCCTTTCTCCAAATCGGATTACCGTTGGCGGCATTCACGCCGTAATAATCATAACCGTAAAGTGATTGGAAAGATTCACCTTCCCGAATGATCGTATAGTTGTCGATGATATCCGTTCCACCATACAGCACTTTCACCGTATTATTCACGGTAGAGAAGTTAATGTCCGAATGCCAGTTCCAGTCCTTCGTGTTGATAATCGTACCCCCTACTGTCAACTCGAAACCGGAGTTCTTGATCTTTCCGATATTGTCATAGTAGTAGTTGTTGGGGATACCCATCGTCGGAGGAGTCGGAACTTGCAATACCAGGTCTTTGGAGTTCTTCTGCCAATAAGCGATCTCGAAAGTCAAACGGTTATTGAAGAGCGCGCCATCCAAACCGATATCGAAAGTCTCGGTTGTCTCCCATTTCAAGTTATTGTTACCCATTACGTTCCAAGCGATACCTGCCATCGGTCCTACCAATTTGGCTCCATACGTTCCCAAGTAGGGATAATCGCTGCCTAAAGCAGAGTTACCGATTGTCGCATAGCTGGCACGCAAGCGGAGGTCGTTGAACCATTCGTTGACAGGTGCATCTGTCCAGAATTTCTCGCGAGACAAGCGCCAAGCGGCGGAAGCCCCCCAGAATGTACCCCAGCGAGTATCCTTCGGCAATTTAGAGAGGCCATCGTAACGAATGGAAGCGCCGATATAATACTTGCTATCATAATTATAGTTCGCACGGAACATATAAGAAGCCAAGCCATTTTCCGATATCCACCTACGTCCTTCTGTCCGAACGTATTGCTGATGATATGCTCGGAAAAGAACGGATCGGACAGCTCATAGACACTTCCGTCCATATATTCTGTCTCGCTGTGTGTATATTCTTGTACAGCCGTAGCGGTCAGATTATGTACCGAGTTAAACGTGCGTGTGAAGTTCAATACGTTCTGCCAGTTCCAAGTGGCGTATGTGGAGTTTACCTCCGAGATTAAACCGCCATATCCGTATCCATCACCGGATTCTGTATCCCAATACATATAGTCGCGTACGTTAGCGATGTCCAGGCCAGCTTGTGTCTTAAACGTAAGACCATCCATAAAGGTGATCTCACCCCAGCCACCTCCGATTACACGGGTGTTTGTCGTACGATTCACGTTGTTGTCTAATGCCCATACGATGTTCTGCACACCGTTATCGATATAACTCAAGTTGCCACCACGTCCCAAGGCTTTGCGGTTTTCCGCATCGATATTGTAGCCGGTAGGATCGTTTGGATTGTACACATCCACGTTCGGCAACATACGGGTTCCGGCGAAACCTACACCGCCTAGGGAGTTTTCTCCATTCATGACACCATTCATGATCGTGCGTGTCATTTGTCCGTTCAATCCGATTCGGAACCATTTCGTAGCCTGCTGCGTCAAGTCTGCTTTCAAGCTCAGGCGGTTCAAGTCGTTGGCACGTACGATACCTTCCTGCTCCGTGAAACCGAGCGATACGTAATATTGGCTCTTATCGGTACCGCCGCTGGCAGACAAACTGTGATTGTGCTGGAAGCCCGTACGGAAGATATAGTCGTTCCAGTTGGTATCCGGGCCGTTCGGGTCGTATACGGCTTGTCCCCTCATACCCCAGTTCACGTATTTCTCGTTAGCGATAGTGACGAAATCCTTCGCTCCTAACAGGTCATGCAATTTAGCCGGGCTGGCCGCCGTGATATAACCATCGTAGTTTACGCTGGTGCGTCCCTTGGAGCCCTTTTTCGTTGTGATCAAGATAACGCCGTTTGCCGCACGGGAACCATAAATAGCCGTAGCGGCACCGTCTTTTAAGATCTCGATTGACTCGATATCGTTCGGATTGATATCCGACATGGCGTTATATTCAGCATACAACATACCCAGACCGGTGGATCCGGTACTGTTGTCACCTACCGCCAATGGCATACCATCGATGATGAATAAAGGTTGTGAGCTTGCGGAGATGGTGCTCATACCACGTACTTTAAACTGAGGGCCGGAACCCAACACGCCGCTGGGTGTCGTTACTTGTACACCGGCGGCACGGCCTGCTAATTGGGTATCAAATGAAGGTGCCGCTAAATTAGCTAGGTCTTCACCCCCAACTTTCGAGATGGCGCTTGTTACATCCTTTTTTCTTTGTGTACCATAGCCAACTACAATAATTTCATCCAGATTCTGCGAGTCTGATTCCATGCTAACTCTAATAATCGGTTTTACTGTTACTTCTACAGATTTCATACCGATGTAAGAGATGATTAGCTTTTGGGCATTGGAAGGAACATCTAGTGTGAACGCTCCATTGTGATCGGTTACCGTGCCGATAGTAGTTCCTGCTACTACGATAGAGGCTCCGATGATAGGTCCATCGTCTTCCGCCGAGATAACCGTACCGGTCACCTTCGCGGTCTGTGCTGTTGCGAACGCTATACTTGCAAACAAGCATAGTAAAAGATAAGTCAACCTTTTCATAGATACATACTTTTTGTTTAATTTGTTAATAAATAGATTGTTATAATCAATTTCTGCCATTTAGTAGAGCGACGTAGTTTCCGGAGAACTTCATGAGAGCAAGGTGTTTTTGGTGTTACTTTTTAGCATTGATGCGGGATTGAGTTAAAAACAATTTGCATTTTAACATCATATATTAATACCATAATGCACTAAATTAACACATACCCAAGGCAAGCAATATTTACAAACTGCTACACAAATTCATTTTTAACACCAATACGCTTGTTTATTGCAAATATACTTCTATATTTGCAATATAAAGTTCAAAACAAAGCACTTAATGTAAATAATACAATTAGATACAGTAGGTGTTTATATAGATTGTATGCTTTGTGATTTATTAAAATATTTGTAATAATTAATAAATGCCAAGAGATGAATTGATTTAGTTCTCCGGAAACTAAGTTCTTTCATGAATACTATCTAATGTATTTAAATAAAAAAGAGTATCTAACTAAAGATACTCTTTAAATATGTGTGAATAAAGTGAACTATTCTAACTCCTATAGGCTTTTGGGAGGATATAATGCGTCCCACCACTCGGGTTGGTCTTTCAGCCATTTAGCGAACCATGCGTAAATCGTGTTATTCCACAATATTCGTTTGTCATAATCCAATATATGGTGATTTTCTCCTTCTACCTGGACAAACGCTGTAGGCTTACCCAATAATTTTAATGCGGTAAACATCTGGATGCTCTCTCCAATCGGAACATTCGTGTCTGCGGTTCCATGTAAGAACAAGATCGGGGTATTGATCTTGTCTGCGTTAAACAGCGGACTTTGTAAAGTGTACATATCCCGGGCATTCCATGGATAACTGTTAGCGCTAGCCAACGAGCTGTATGAATATCCCCAGTAACCTTCTCCCCAATAGCTGGTGATGTCGCTGATTCCCGCATGAGACATGGCCGCCGCGAATATATCTGTTTTTGTTTGTAGGTATTGAGTCATGAAACCTCCGTATGAAGCCCCCATGCAACCGATTTTCTTCGTGTTGACAAAAGGATGCTCCTCACAGAACTTTTTCGTGCCTTCGATGATCTCGTCAGCGGTAAGTTTACCCCATGCGTTGACATGGCGTGCGGAGAACTCTTGGCCGAACCCTGTCGCTCCACTGGGCTGTATGATGTAGACGATGTACCCTAAGCCGGCGTATATATGCGAAGGATAACGGCTTTCCATCACCCGGGCCGTAGGAGTTGTTCCTCCGTAATAATTCACGATCATCGGATATTTCTTGGTCGCGTCAAAATGAGGAGGAAGATAGAAACGGCCGTAAATCGTATCCCCTTGGGCGGAGACGAAATTCCAATCTTGCACTTCTCCTAAAGTGACGTCTTTCAAGATCTCTTTGGAGAGATCGATCAAGCAGGAAGAGGCGTCGTTTTTCAAATTATAGGTATAAAGTCTTTGGGAATTGGAAGCGCTTAATCCGAAATAAACCATTTCGAAAGCTTGATTGGCGATGGAGTAATCGGAGATGACATCTTCCTTGGCTTGAAGTTGCTTAATCTTTCCGTTGGACGGGTTTAGACTATACATGCGAACACGGTCCTTATCTTTCGCGGTGATATAGACTTGTTTATCGAGGGCGTTCCACTCGTAGGAATCGACAGAGGGGTCAAAATCTTTCGTAAGCGGCTTTATACTTTTATCTGCTATATTGTATAGGAATAATTGCCCGTCGCTCGTATTCGATGTCTGTCCTTCTTTGATCTTTAATCCGATACCATCGAAAGCCTCTCCAGACGCGTCAATGAGTAATTGGGTGGCATCCGGGGAGAAAACGGCACGGCTTACGAATTTCTCACCTTTTATAAGGGTATCCACATGCATGGTTCGTAGATCCATCTTATATATATATGTACGTGAGAAAGGACGCTCCGTTAAATTCGGTTCCCTGCGACTGAATAGCAGATAGTGGCCGTCTTGAGATATATCGTTGATGTAAGTAGAAGTATGTCCATAGGTGAGCCGTTGGAACAATCCGGTTCGCAGGTCATATTTATGGATAAACATACGGTTTCTCCATCCCGGTTGGCGATCATCCGGCACCAGTATCTCTTGGATCTCTTTTCGTTCTTGCGGTCCTTTCTCCCGTATGGAGAATAATAGATAGTCCTCGGTAGGTCCGAAACTGAAAGAATCCTCGGGCAATTGGCTGGCAAGGATGTTCTCCTTTTTACTGGTAGGGTCTAAGGTCACCAATTCCGTGCCTTTCATCCCTTTCCGGGTGTAATAGGCCAGATTGCTTTTAGGCATCCAGCGTAAGCACTGTCCGTTCTCAACCAATACGGAACCGGTAGCCTTGTCTAGTATCTGGGTAAATGAGGACTGCTTTCCACCGGGATAGGTTTCTTGATAGGAGACGATAATGAGTTTTCCATTCGGGGACAGGCTGGCGGATTGGATACGTTTACCATCAAATACATCACTTAATGTATAACGTTTCTCCGGATTGACGGTCGCGGTTACCACCGCGTCTTTTTCCGGGTTGAATGAGGCTTTTAAGGCATTCTCTTTGTGGCTCTCAGATAAATATTTAATTACGATTTCATAGCGTCGCGGCTCCAAGGTCAACGAGGCTTCTCCTTGGGTTAGTTTTGTGAGTTGTCCATCCACGTAGACTTCTGAAATCTCAGGGCCATTGATCCTTAAGGTACCTTTTGTATAGCGGTCACTATTCAGGTAGAAGGAAACCAAATGTAGCGCGTAGGAAGAGGCCGAGGTTGGTAAGGTCAGCTCTCCGGAAGACGCCGCGTCAAGGGTTTGTCCGCTTTGGGAAAGGTTGCAGAAAGGAACGGTCGTGTTCAATAGTTCCTTGTCAGAGAATCTCTTACTGTTTACATCCAGGCTATCTGCCAAGAAGGGTTTCTTCACCTCGTAAGGGCCGGCGTAATTATAATGTCGCACGACAACCTCATCCGCCCATAGTGAGCAACAGGAGCATAGGGCTGAAAGAATTAAGATGTTTTTGTTTATCATGATATTTGTTATTTAGTATAAGATTTCTATCTCATCTACGAACAAGAATGCGGGACTTCCGGCGCCACCGTGCCATTTTGGTAGTTTGCTGCTGTTGATGATAATCTCGACATAGCGGGCCTTTACCGGGGCGAAGGATATCTCTTGGGGATATAAACCGTCCTTGTCGTTTTGGGTTAGCTCCGGGATTTTCTTGGATGCTACTTCCTTGAAATTCTTGCCATCGTCGGATACCTTTACGGTTACGGCGGAGGCTCCCATGATCCAATCGCCTTTTACCACATTCGTATTGAAAGATACCTTTTGGATTTCGGTTGATTCCTTTAGATCGATCGTGGCGTCAAGGTCTTTTCCTTGGAAACCCAGCCAATGGCCGGTCTTGTAATTGCTTCCTCCACGTAAGCCGTCTACCAATACCTGTGCCCCGTTGAAAACGTATCCTTTGCTGGGTTGCTCTTTCAAGGTGATGGGCTTCATCGTCGCTTTATTGAAGAAGATATCTTCTGAGAAGATGCGGCTCGTACCGTTCGGACGGACAACGATCGCCTTGAATTCGCAATCTTGGTTGATCTGTACCGGGCCTTCATACTTGACGCTGGCGATCGTAGGATCGCTACCATCTACCGTATAATAGATATCTCCTTCACCCAACTTCGTCAAGGCTATGTCGAGTGTTCCGTTCTCCGTATTGGTGGTCAGGGAGGCGTTAATATCGAAGATATGCTTTCCGTAATTATATCCCAAGCGATCGTAAAGTTGTGTCATGCGGGCCGCACGGGGCAGGAACGTCTGATAATCTTTCTTGGACGGATCGCTCCACTGGATATCGGCTACGGCGTCGATACGGGGCATGATCATGTATTCTACCTGTGAGAAGGTCGGGATATATTCCGTCCAGAGGTTGGCTTGCGCCCCGATCACGTACTTCTGGTCTTCAGGAGAGATACCGGCTGTCGGCTCAAAAGAATATACTTTCTCTAACGGCAAGTAACCACCGATAGCATCGGGCTCAAGATCCGTATCCGCTGATTGATAGTAATCCATATATACATATGTATTCGGTGTCATGACCACGTTATGCTTTTGCTTGGCGGCCTCGATACCTCCATCCATGCCTCTCCAGCTCATTACCGTGGCATTCGGGGCCAAGCCTCCTTCTAGGATCTCGTCCCAGCCGATGATATGGCGTCCTTTGCTCTCCACGAATTTCTCCATGCGGGAGATCACGTAGCTTTGCAAATATTCCTCGGCGGAATGCTTCTTATCTCCCTTGATACCTTCCGCCTTGATGCGAGCTTGGCATTTCGGGCATTTCTCCCAACGTACCTTCGGGCACTCATCACCACCTACATGGATATATTCGGACGGGAAAAGATCGATGACCTCGCTCAATACGTCTTCTAGGAATTGCATGGATTTCTCGTTTCCGGCGCAGATCACGTCGTCGGCTACTCCCCATTGACCCCATACGTCATAAGGGCCCCCGGTGCATCCCAGTTCCGGGTAAGTAGCCAAGGCTGCCAATTGATGTCCCGGCATATCGATTTCCGGGATGATCGTGATATGGCGTTCGGCGGCGTAGTTGATGACATCGCGGATCTGGTCTTGCGTGTAGAAGCCCCCGTATTCCTTTCCGTCGTACGTACCGGAGTTATGCCCGATCACGGTCTCCTTGCGTTTTGATCCTACCTGTGTCAATTCCGGATATTTCTTGATCTCGATACGCCAACCTTGGTCGTCGGACAGATGCCAGTGGAACGTATTTTGGTTGTGCAAGGCAAGGATATCGAGATACGTCTTTACCGAATCCACCGGGAAGAAATGGCGGCTGACGTCCAGCATCATGCCCCTATAGGCAAAACGGGGGTAATCGTTGATGGTTGCCGCGGGTAATTCCACGTTCATCCCCTGGGCCGTGGCCGGGATCGATTTGCGTAATGTCTGGATACCATAGAATACGCCGGCATCCGTGCTTCCCGCGATCCGTATCCCGTTATCGCTGACGCTCAGTTGGTATCCTTCCGGATTTTGGCTGCTTTGGTCGATGACGAGGCTGATCCCCTTACCGGGCTGGCCGGTAGCGGTCGCTAATTCATAGCCCGTGATTTCCTGGATATAAGAAGCGAGGAACCGGGCGTTCCTCTTCATCTTGTCATTGCCCTCCGGATAAGATATCTTCGTGGATGGACTCAGGACGAAGGGGGCTCCGTTCGTCAATGTTACTTCTTGTGGCAAAGGCACTACTCCGTAATCTCCTTTTACGGCCTTACCACCGGAGCAAGCGATCATTCCCGCGCAAAATGCCAGGACGAGCGCTAGTTTGCTTAGGCTGTTCATGTGTTTAGAGTTTAGAATGTAAAACAATAATTGATTCAGTATCACCGCCCAAAGATAAAAAGAATTAGCCGTTTTATCTAATGCTTTTACATTTTTGTCTTCTTAAGGGGTATTTCCTTGTCTTTTTTGTAATAGGTATTCACGCGTTTTACGGTCGTGCAGCGGATGTAAGCGTCGTGGCAATAAATGATCGCTTGCCCTTCCCTGGCGGCTTCCTCCAGCATGCGCAGTTTCTCGTTATAAGAAGTGACCGGATAGGTGTCGTAAGCCGAGATCCATTCCGGAGATACGCTGGCCACAAGGGGGATAACATCCCCGGCAAAGACAAAGGTCCGGTCCTCCGTATGGATATAGGGAACAATTTGTCCCGGAGTATGCCCATCGTACAGGCGTAGCTCTATAGTGGGGCAAATCGATGTGTCGGAATCTAGCAGCCGTAAGGAATTAGCATCCGCGACGGCTTGCATATTCTCGATGAAATAGGAATCTCTCTCCAAAGCGTTCGGATGAAGGAAATTCTCCCATTGCTTGCGGCTAACCCAGTGGTTCGCGTTTGGGAATGAGAGAAATAAATGTCCGGTAGATTCATCCTTTTGCGTGGTATAACCGCAATGATCGAAATGGAGATGGGTGAGGACAACATCCGTGATTTCCTCCGGTTGAATTCCCCGGTTTCGTAGTTCCGTGCCGAGGTCTACCAAGTTGAAGAAGCGGTAATAACTTAGTTGTTTTAAGTGTTTATTTCCCGCTCCGTTATCTACTAGGACGATGCGTCCGTCATCTGTTTTTATGACAAGGCTACGCATGGCGAGCACGCAACCATTTGTCTCGTCGCTCGGATAGCGACGGCTCCAAGCGCTTTTAGGAATGGCCCCGAACATGGCGCCTCCGTCGGCGTAGAAGTAGCCGGTATCGATGATTTGTAGTTTCATGGTTTCTGCATTCTTTCTTTGGGGGAGTAAAGGTATGTTTTTTATCATACTCAATAGTATAATAAATGTAAAAACGGCTGGTCTAAACGATCGTTTAGACCAGCCGTTTTTCGCGCAAAGGCACGCTATTTCTTAACATTTTATTTATAGCCTGATATGCCATTTAATCCCCTGATGTTAAAATATATGGGCTAAAAAGATGTTTAGGTAAATATTGTATAATTAAAAGAAATGATTACCTTTGCGAACGACTAGTCTAAACGATGGTTTAAGCTAGTCATTTTCAGTGAAAACACTAAGAATATTATATAAAGGAGAAATATCACGTGTTTGATTTTTTTGTTAATCTCAATTAATAATAAACCATTAAGAAAATGGAGAAAAGTAGTAAGACATGCAAGCAATTATGCTTAGGCTTGCTCAAGCCAAGCGTTATGTTGCTTACCACGGGATTCCTGTCTATGGCTTTTAGCCCGGCCTTGGCCTCGGTTGAGCCGACGGTCGGCCACGGGCTGAAGATGGAATCGGTAACCCAGAAAGGTAAGACAGTCACGGTTAAGGTTTCAGATTCTATGGGTGAGTTGATCGGCGCGAACGTGCTGGTCAAGGGAACGACCATTGGTAACGTTACGGACATGAGCGGAGTAGTCGTATTGCAAGACGTGCCCGTAGGAGCCATCCTCGAGGTGTCTTATATCGGCTACCTCACGAAAGAGGTGCCGGTAGGCAGCGGCAGCCTTATCAACGTGACCCTGGAGGAAGACTCGCAGAAGCTGGACGAGGTAGTCGTAGTGGGTTACGGTACGATGGAGAAGAAACAGGTGACGAGTGCCGTTACCTCTATCAAGGCGGACGACTTGATGGTCGGTGTGAGTGGTTCGGATATCTCTACCGCCTTGCAAGGTAAGATCGGCGGTTTGGTGATGAACAACTTGGGTAGTGCCAACGCTACCACCACCTTCCAGCTGCGCGGTATGACATCCATCAACTCCGGTAAGTCTCCGCTGATCGTCATCGACGGTTTCCCCGGCGGCGATATCCGCTCGCTTACGCAAGAGGATATCAAGTCTATCGACGTGCTGAAGGACGGTTCCGCCGGAGCTATCTACGGTACACGCGCCGCTTCTGGCGTGATCTTGATCACCACGAAGAGCGGCTCCAACACCGACGGCAAGGTGAAGCTAACCTATAGCACCGAGTTTTCCAAGAAGCAGAACTACAACGCCCCCGAGATGCTGAGCGGACGGGAGTATGCGCAGCACAATATCGGTACCGATTACGGCTCGGACGTGGACTGGTGGGACGAGATGATCAATCACGACAACTTCTCGCAGAAGCACCACCTGGCCCTCGAGCTGGGTACGGAGAAGGCGCAGGTATATACCTCTTTCTTCTACGAGAAAAACGAGGGTATCGCCATCAACGATAGCCGTCAGGACTACGGTGGACGTATCAACGCCAACTTCAAGCTCTTCGACGACTGGTTGGAGGTGCGCCCCTCCGTGGATTACCGCCAGGCTGCCCGCAACAATAACTTCCCGAACTTCCAGCAGGCCATGCGTAACAACCCCACGCGCTCGCCGTACGACGCGGACAGCGAGACGGGATACAACGTCTGGACCAACGAGTCGCTGGATTACAACGTGGTGGCCGACTCTTACTTGCGCGACTATTACGGCCTCGACAAGTGGTTCAAGCCGGAGGTTACCTTGAAGCTGAACGTGAAGCCCGTGTCCGGCCTCTCCTTCCAACAGGTGTTGGGCTATGAGAACCGCCAGTGGGAGAACCATACGTATAACCCGAGCACGCACCGCGACGAGATCGAGAACTCCCGCAAGGGAACCGCTTACCTGGGCTTCAGCAAGACGGAGAACATCACCTCCGAGGGCTATTTCACTTACCTGAAAGAGTTCAAGGGCGGTCATAACATCAACGCGACGGCCGGTTACTCCTATTTCGAGCGGAACGGCGAGGGCTTCAACATGACCAACTATAACTTCTCCGTAGACGGTATC
>OHFX01000733.1_pt1 | contig 12374 bp, 10 predicted proteins | sample 1567691 | NCBI WGS metagenome assembly OHFX01 (sample SAMEA3879552, study PRJEB24766) | human gut metagenome | biome: human-associated habitat; feature: feces | place: USA | collected 1985/1987 | reverse complement strand
GCGGTACACGATAAACAAGCGTTGGTGCTGGTGAATCGCGGAGGCGCAAAAGGAGCGGATGTCATCGCATTGTCCGATGCCGTGCGTGCTTCGGTCCGTGCGAAGTTTGGCATAGACATTCATCCGGAAGTGAATTTTATCTGATTACGATGGGGCTGCAGGGCATGCCGGCTCTCAGGAATGACAGATTGATAATTGAAAGAAATGAAAATAAGAATACTTGGTAGCGGGACTTCTACCGGAGTGCCCGAAATAGGATGTACTTGTGCGGTTTGTACTTCAAAAGATCCGAGAGATTGCCGTCTTCGCACCTCAGCATTGGTGTATACTGACGACGCTACTATACTGCTGGATTGCGGTCCGGATTTTAGGGAACAGATGTTGCGCGTTCCGTTTGGAAAGATCGATGCTGTGTTGATTTCGCATGAACATTATGATCATGTGGGAGGGTTGGATGATCTTCGCCCTTTCTGCCGTTTCGGGGAAGTGCCCATCTATGCCGAAACTTATACAGCCGAACGTTTGCGCAGCCGGATGCCCTATTGCTTTGTGGAGCATTCCTATCCGGGAGTTCCGAATATTCCTTTGCGTGAGATTGAACCCAATCGCCCTTTTCTTGTTAATCATACCGAAGTGTTACCCTTAAGGGTAATGCATGGCAAACTGCCCATTTTGGGATATCGGATCGGAAAGCTTGGATATATAACAGATATGCTGACCATGCCCGATGAATCGTTTGAGCAGTTGCAAGGAATAGAGGTGCTGGTGATGAATGCATTGCGCATAGCGCCACACAACACCCATCAGAGCCTGTCTGAAGCATTGGAGGCTGTGAAACGCATCGGAGCGAAGGAAACCTGGCTGATTCACATGAGTCACCATATCGGACTTCAGGCAGATGTAGAGAAGCAACTTCCTCCGCATGTGCATTTTGCATTCGACGGGCTTGAATTAGAATGTTAGTGATTGATGCTTTATAATTCTTTCTTTAAGTATATTTTGTTTTATTTGGAGAAATTATTATTTTTGTACTGCTGTGTACAGGCTTTGCCATGTTTTCTTTCTTCAGGTTGTCGGCGGCGGAAGGACGCAAGGATTTTAATCTCTACACGCTTGTTCCGGGTTCGGCCACTGTAGTCCTCGAGACGGATGATCTTGCCGGAATGATACAGGGGATCAATGAGTTGAGTTGCAGTAAAGACCGACATTTTCTTTATGTTTCCAAATTATTTTCTTATCTGAAGCTCCATCTGTATACGTTGTTGGAAGATACGCCGCACGGGTTGAGCAAGCAGATGAATAAAGTGTTGTTGAGTTTCCATGAACCCGACAATGATCGCAACCAGGTGTTGTATTGCAGCTTGGGAAACGGCGATTACGAGTTGGTGGAAAAGTTTATACGTAAATACTGTTCGAGTAGTTTCCCGTCAAAGCTGTTTGACTATAAAGGGGAAGAGATTCGTATTTATCCGATGCCGGATGACAGTTTCCTGGCTTGTTATTTCACTTCCGACTTTCTGGTTGTGAGTTATCAGAAAAAACTGATTGAGCAAGTGATCGATGCCCGTTTGTCCAAGAAATCTTTGCTGACCGATGCCTCGTTTGCCAAAGTACACGAGGATAAACGTGCCCGTGTGGCAGCTACTATTTATGCCCGTATGCAACCGTTGAGTATGGGAAAGGCTACCGACGGGATTCGTTCGTGTACACAGTTGGGCGGATGGACCGAATTTGATATGAAAATGAATGGAGATGCCATTTATTTCTCCGGTGTCAGCCATGATACGGATACTTGTCTGACATTTATGAATGTGTTGCGCCAACAACAACCGGTGGAGGATTTCCCGGGAGATATCCTGCCGGCTTCTACTTTTTTCTTCAATAAACGGTCGGTAACCGATATGCAGGCTATGCTTGATTTCACTGCCAGGCAGGAGTATACGACATCGACTTATTCCGACTATATCAGAGATCGGGATGGGGAGTTGCTCGCATATCTTAAAGAGAATGCCGGGGGTGAGATTGTGATTTGTCTGTTTCATTCGACAGATACTCTTTCAAATCCTTGTGCGGTGATGAGTATTCCATTGAGGGATGGGCAGCAGGCTGAGCGTGTGTTGCAGGGAATGCTTCGCACTGCTCCGAAGGAGGTAGACGGTCCTCCGAAACCACGTACTACTTTCTGTAAAACTCCTTTAAGGGCTTATACGCTCTATGTACTGCCTCGTAATACGTTGTTTACGCAATTGACCGGGATAACAGAGTCGGCTTTATACATTTACGCTTGCTTCTACGAGGGAAGACTGGTTCTGGCCCCGGATGTGGAAAGCCTTACCGCATATCTCCGTCATCTGGATAAAAAAGAAATTCTGGATGATACTCCCGGATATGAAGAGGCGGTGGTCAATCTTTCTCCGTCGTACAACTTTATGATGGTTGCTGATTTGGGAGAGACTTTCTCACAACCGGAGAATTATGTGAGGCTGATACCTGCATTTTTCTTTCGTAATCAGGAGTTTTTCCGCCACTTTATTCTTTCTGCACAATTTACTTGTACGGACGGAATTGTATATCCCAATGTGGTATTGATTTACAAAGGTGAGTCTGATGACGTTTCCTGACCCCATAAAAGGTATAAAACCCCGAAAGAACTTGAAGAACTTTCGGGGTTTTATGCCTTTTGCCAAAGCTTGTTTGCTTAGAAAGGCAGATCGTCTTTTGCGTCACCGGCAATAAATTCGGGTGCCGAAGAGGGTGCCGGAGGAGGAACCGGAGCTCCCGGAGCCATGGGTGCGCCTGCGCCTACGCGTTCTACTTTCCATGCGCGGATACTGTTGAACCAGCGATCCTGCCATTGACGTGCATCGATATCGAATGACACGGTCAACTCTTCACCCATTTGGATGTTGAATTGTTCTATTTTGTCTGCTCCGAAAATGTCGAAACACATTTTCTTAGGGTATTGGTCATGATTTTCGATTACATACTCCTGGGCTTTCCATTCGTTGCCGCTGGTTTTAGAAACTCCACCTCTGGGCTGGAGTATAGCGATGATTTTTCCTGTAAATTCCATTGCGATAATTTTAAATTCTGCGGCGAAGTTACAATTTTTTAGTAATATCCCTCGCACAATACCTGTTTTTTTCTTTTGTTTTTATTGGGCAGCCCAAATCTTTTTTCGTAACTTTGTGCGATAGAACATTTAAAACTTAAATACACGAAAATATATGAAATTTATCGTTTCAAGTACTGCTCTTTCCAGCCATTTACAGGCCATCAGCCGTGTTATTAATTCAAAAAATGCGCTGCCAATTCTCGATTGTTTCCTCTTCGAACTGGAAGACGGAACTTTGTCTGTGACTGTATCCGACAGTGAAACAACGATGGTGACTACCGTAGAAGTGAATGAAAGCGATACGAACGGGCGTTTTGCCGTAGTAGCGAAAACATTGCTTGACGCACTGAAAGAAATTCCGGAACAACCACTCACATTCGATATCAATCCGGATAATTATGAAATAACGGTGCAGTACCAGAACGGAAAATACAGCCTGATGGGGCAGAATGCGGATGAATTCCCGCAATCGGCTACACTGGGGGATAATGCTGTCCGCGTAGAAATGGAAGCAAGCGTACTTCTGGGAGGTATCAACCGTTCGGTGTTTGCTACTGCCGATGATGAACTTCGTCCGGTGATGAACGGTATTTATTTCGATATTACAACAGAAGACATTACAATGGTTGCTTCGGACGGTCATAAACTGGTGCGTTGTAAAACGTTGGCAGCCAAAGGCAACGAGCGTGCAGCCTTCATCCTTCCAAAGAAACCGGCTACATTGCTAAAGAATCTTTTGCCGAAAGAACAAGGCGCGGTGACCATCGAATTTGACGAACGCAATGCTGTATTCATGCTTGAAAGCTACCGGATGGTTTGCCGCCTGATTGAAGGACGTTACCCGAACTACAACTCGGTAATTCCACAAAACAATCCGCACAAAGTGACCGTAGACCGCCAACAGTTGGTAGGAGCTTTGCGCCGTGTGTCTATCTTCTCGTCACAAGCCAGCAGTTTGATTAAACTTCGTATGCAGGAAAACCAGATTGTGATTTCCGCACAAGATATTGATTTCTCTACTTCTGCCGAAGAAACACAAGTTTGCCAGTATGCAGGTGCTGCAATGAGCATCGGTTTTAAATCGACGTTCCTCATCGATATACTGAACAATATTTCGGCAGATGAAGTAGTCATCGAACTTGCAGATCCTTCACGTGCCGGAGTAATCATCCCGGTAGAGCAGGAAGAAAACGAAGACTTGCTGATGCTGCTGATGCCGATGATGCTAAATGATTAATACGTTTCACCACAGATTAACACAGATTCACACAGATGTTTTTTCTTTAGAAGAAGTAAAATCTGTGTGAATCTGTGTTAATCTGTGGTGACTCAATAAAATAAACAGAAATGAAATTAAACCTGAAAAATCCCATTGTTTTTTTTGATTTAGAAACAACCGGAACCAATATCAACACAGACCGAATTGTTGAAATCTGCTATCTGAAAGTATATCCGAATGGAAATGAAGAAGCAAAGACATTACGTATCAATCCCGAAATGCATATTCCGGAAGCATCCTCTGCTATACATGGTATTTATGATGCCGACGTAGCAGATTGTCCTACTTTTAAAGAAGTAGCGAAAAACATAGCCCGAGACATTGAAGGTTGCGATTTGGCAGGATTTAATTCCAATCGTTTTGATATTCCTGTCCTTGCCGAAGAATTTCTTCGTGCCGGAGTAGATATTGATATGACAAAACGTAAATTTGTAGACGTACAGGTCATCTTCCACAAAATGGAACAACGCACCCTGTCTGCTGCCTACAAGTTCTATTGCGACAAGAATCTGGAAGATGCACACACTGCCGAAGCAGATACACGGGCTACTTACGAGGTGCTGAAAGCACAGCTCGACCGTTACTCCGATCTTCAGAATGATATTGCGTTCCTGGCTGATTATTCAAGTTTCAGCAAGAATGTCGATTTTGCCGGACGCATGGTGTACGATGATAACGGAGTAGAAGTGTTCAACTTCGGAAAATATAAGGGAATGTCTGTAGCCGAGGTTTTGAAGAAAGATCCCGGATATTACAGTTGGATTTTGAATAGTGACTTCACGCTGAACACCAAGGCGGCATTGACAAAAATCCGCTTGCGTGAAATGAGTAATTTGATTACAAAATAATGCTAAAAGGAAAGAAAATAATTCTTGGAATTACCGGCAGTATTGCCGCGTATAAGGCGTGCTATATCATTCGCGGACTGATAAAACAAGGAGCGGAAGTGCAGGTCGTAATTACTCCGGCGGGAAAAGAATTTATTACTCCGATCACTCTTTCGGCTTTGACCAGCAAACCGGTCATCAGTGAGTTTTTTGCCCAACGTGACGGAACGTGGAACAGCCACGTCGATCTCGGTTTATGGGCGGATGCCGTATTGATTGCGCCGGCTACTGCCTCTACCATCGGTAAAATGGCCAACGGAATAGCCGACAATATGCTGATAACCACTTATCTTTCGGCAAAAGCTCCCGTGTTTGTTGCTCCGGCAATGGACCTCGATATGTTTGCTCATCCTGCCACCCAGAAAAATCTGGATATTCTGCGTTCCTATGGTAATCATATTATCGAGCCGGGGACAGGAGAACTAGCCAGCCATCTGGTAGGGAAGGGGCGAATGGAAGAGCCGGAGAATATCATCCGGGTATTGGATGAATTCTTTGCTTCGAGTGACGAACTGTCCGGAAAGAAAGTGATGATTACCGCCGGACCGACTTACGAAAAGATAGACCCGGTGCGTTTCATCGGCAATTATTCGTCCGGAAAGATGGGATTCGCGTTGGCAGAAGAATGTGCCCGTCGCGGAGCACAAGTGACCTTGATTACAGGCCCTGTGCAACTCAAAACGCAACATTCTGGTATCATCCGTGTCGATGTCGAATCTGCTGAAGAAATGTACAAAGCAGCGCAGGCTCATTTCCCGGATGCTGATGCAAGTATTCTTTGTGCGGCAGTAGCCGACTATCGTCCGGCAACGGTAGCCGATAAGAAGATTAAGCGGGAAAAAGAAGAAGAACTGACTCTGCATCTTCAGGCAACGCAAGATATTGCTGCCTCTTTAGGAGCCATAAAAAGAAAACAACAATGCCTGGTTGGCTTTGCGCTCGAAACCAATAATGAGCAGCAGAATGCCGATGGAAAGCTCGAACGCAAGAACTTCGATTTTATTGTGCTCAACTCGTTGAATGATGCAGGAGCCGGTTTCCGCCATGATACCAATAAGATAAGTATAATCGACAGGAAAGGTCGTACAGACTATCCTCTGAAGTCGAAAACAGAAGTAGCTCAAGACATCATTGATCGTCTGGTAGCCACCCTGTCTCCCAATTTTTAATTTTCAAATTTTAATTTTTAATTAATTTGTTACGTTCACTATACATTCAGAATTACGCATTGATAGAAAAACTGGATATCAGTTTTGAAACAGGCTTTTCCGTTATAACAGGTGAAACGGGAGCCGGGAAATCAATTATTCTGGGAGCGATCGGGCTCCTGCTGGGGCAACGTGCCGATGTGAAAGCGATTCGTCGCGGAGCTTCCAAATGTATTATAGAGGCACGGTTCGATATTGCTGCCTACGGTATGCGTCCGTTTTTTGAAGAAAACGAATTGGAATATGATGAAGAGTGTATTTTGCGTCGTGAGGTACAGGCTTCCGGCAAAAGCAGGGCATTCATCAATGATACTCCCGCTTCACTGGCACAAATGAAAGAGCTGGGCGAACAGTTGATAGATGTACATTCTCAACATCAGAATCTGTTACTTAATAAAGAAGGATTCCAGTTGAACGTGCTTGATATTCTGGCACATAATGATGCAGCATTGGAGAAATACCATCTGCGTTATGGCGAATGGAAGCAGACAGAACGCGAACTGGCTGAATTAATGTCACTGGCAGAGAAAAGCCGTTCTGATGAAGATTATATCCGTTTCCAACTTGAACAGCTCGAAGAGGCCCATCTTGTAGAAGGAGAGCAAGAGGAATTGGAGCAGGAAGCCGAAACACTAAGTCATGCGGAGGAAATTAAAGCCGGACTTTACCGGGTAGAACAGTCATTTGTCTCGGATGAAGGCGGATTGCTTTCTTACCTGAAAGATAGTCTGAATACGCTGAATAGCCTGCAAAGAGTCTATCAGCCCGCTAAGGAACTTACCGAACGTATGGAGAGCGCCTATATCGAATTGAAAGATATTTCGCACGAAGTCTCTTCGCAAAGTGATTCCGTTGAATTTAATCCGGTCCGCCTGGAAGAAGTGAACGAACGGCTGAATCTGATTTATTCCCTGCAACAGAAACACCGGGCACAGACTCTTGACGAGTTGATAGCGTTGACGGATGAATATCGTAGCAAATTGTCCGACATTACTTCATACGATGAGCGTATTGCCGAGCTGACCGTTCGTAAAGAGGAACAATATAAGCAAGTGAAACAACAAGCAGAACTGCTCACCAAAGCCCGTACGAAAGCTGCGCGTGAAGTGGAAAAGCAATTGGCTGCCCGCTTGATTCCGTTGGGGATGCCGAATGTTCGTTTCCAGATCGAAATGGGACTGAAGAAAGAGCCGGGATTGCAGGGAGAAGATACAGTCAACTTCCTGTTTTCTGCCAATAAGAATGGTACTTTGCAAAATATCTCTTCCGTAGCTTCGGGAGGTGAAATTGCCCGTGTTATGCTTTCTATCAAAGCATTGATTGCCGGAGCCGTGAAACTGCCGACTATCGTATTTGATGAAATAGATACCGGCGTCTCCGGTGAAATAGCCGACCGCATGGCGGACATGATGCAGGAAATGGGTGACCGGAACCGTCAGGTAATCAGCATCACCCACTTGCCGCAGATTGCTGCCCGCGGACGTGCACATTATAAAGTATATAAGAAAGACAGCGATACGGAAACAAACAGTCATATCCGCCGTCTCACCGATGAAGAACGAGTAGAGGAAATAGCTCACATGCTTAGTGGCGCCACTCTGACCGAGGCCGCCCTTAGCAATGCCAAATCCCTGCTTGATGCTAAGTGATTAATGGCTAAATTGATTCATTCAAAGTAGTTGAGGTAGTGAATTGTTAAGCGGTAACTGATAAGTAGTAAATTGTAAATAGTAAAATAGTAAATCAAATAGATGTTGGATAAAAGTGAAATGATTTTCGGTGTTCGTGCCGTGATAGAAGCCATTCAGGCAGGTAAAGAAATTGATAAAATTCTGGTAAAGAAAGACATTCAGAGTGATCTTTCCAAAGAACTGTTTGCTGCTTTGAAAGGGCTGATGATACCGGTTCAGCGTGTTCCGGTAGAACGTATTAACCGCATTACCCGGAAAAATCATCAGGGAGTGATTGCTTTCATTTCTTCTGTGACTTATCAGAAAACGGAAGATCTTGTTCCTTTCTTGTTCGAACAAGGGAAGAATCCGTTTTTTGTTATGCTGGACGGAGTGACCGATGTACGTAATTTCGGAGCCATTGCCCGTACCTGCGAATGTGCAGCTGTCGATGCAGTGATTATTCCTGTCCGCGGGAGTGCGTCTGTCAATGCTGATGCCGTGAAAACATCGGCAGGAGCGCTGCACACGCTGCCTGTGTGTCGTGAGCAGAACCTCCGTTCAACGCTGCAATATCTGAAAGACAGTGGTTTCCGCATTGTAGCTGCTACCGAGAAGGGAGATTACGACTATACAAAAGCCGATTATACAGGACCGCTGTGCATCATTATGGGAGCGGAGGATACGGGAGTTTCTTATGAAAACCTTGCGCTCTGCGACGAATGGGTGAAAATTCCGATGCTGGGCACCATCGAATCTCTGAATGTTTCCGTGGCTGCCGGTATCCTGGTTTACGAAGCTGTGAAACAAAGAAATAATGACTGATATGAAGAAGATTTTAATTCTACCTTTACTGCTTTTCTTCCTGATACAGGGAAGCATGGCGCAAACTCCCAAATGGGTAGAGAAGGCAAAACGGGCAGTCTTCTCTGTGGTGACTTATGACAAGAATGATAAAATGCTGAATACCGGAAACGGATTTTTTGTATCCGAAGATGGATTGGCTTTATCAGATTATACTCTTTTTAAAGGAGCCGAACGTGCGGTGGTAATCACTTCCGAAGGCAAGCAGATGCCGGTTAGCTTGATACTTGGAGCGAATGATATGTATGATGTCATTAAGTTCCGTGTAGCTATCACCGAGAAGAAAGTGCCTGCGCTCATTGTGGCTAAAACAGCTCCGGCAGTGGGAGCCGATGCGTGGATGCTTCCTTATTCTACACAGAAAAGTATTGCTTGCGTTACTGGTAAAGTGAAAGAAGTTTCCAAAGTAGCCGGAGAATATCATTACTATACATTGGGTATGCAGATGAAAGATAAGATGGTGAGCTGTCCGGTGATGAATGCCGAAGGTCAGGTATTTGGCATTGCGCAGAAGTCATCCGGCATCGATACGGTGACCACTTGCTATGCGGCAGGAGCAGCTTTTGCCATGGCGCAGAAAATCAGTGCTCTTTCTTTGGGAGACGCTGCTTTGAAAAAGATTGGCATCCGGAAAGGCCTGCCCGAAACGGAAGACCAGGCATTAGTGTACTTGTTTATGGCATCTTCGAGCCTGTCGGGCGACGATTACGAAAAGCTGTTGGATGATTTCATCCGTCAGTTCCCTGCCAATGCGGATGGTTATCTTCGTCGTGCCAATTATTATGCAGCTAAAGGTAAGGACGACCAGACTTGGTATGATAAAGCAGTTGCCGACTTTAATCAGGCTTTGAAAGTAGCCCAGAAAAAAGATGATGTATATTATAATATAGGTAAGCTGATGTATGCTTATCAATTGTCGAAGCCGGAAAAAACGTATAAAGACTGGACGTATGACACTGCTTTGCAGAATGTTCGTCAGGCAATCGCCATTGATCCGCTGCCTATTTATATTCAAATGGAAGGCGATATACTGTTTGCCCAGCAAGATTATGCCGGTGCTTTGGCAGCTTATGAAAAGGTAAATGCCAGCAACATTGCTTCTCCGGCCACTTTCTTTAGTGCTGCCAAGACGAAGGAACTGGCGAAAGGTGACCCGAAAGAAGTTGTAGCTTTAATGGATAGCTGTATTGCTCGTTGCCCTCAACCGATCACAGCAGATTTTGCTCCATATTTGTTGGAACGTGCACAGATGAACATGAATGCCGGCCAGCCACGGAATGCAATGCTCGATTATGATGCTTATCATATAGCAGTCAAAGGAGAAGTGAACGACGTATTCTATTACTATCGCGAACAGGCCGCTTTGAAAGCACGCCAATTCCAACGCGCCTTGGATGATATAGTTAAAGCAATCGAAATGAATCCGACAGACCTGACTTATCAGGCGGAACATGCCGTTGTAAACCTACGTGTAGGACGTTATGAAGAAGCTATTCAGATTTTGAATAATATATTGAAGGCTGATCCTAAATATGCTGAGGCTTACCGCTTACTGGGACTTTGCCAGATACAGTTGAAGAAGACAGATGAAGCTTGCGGCAACTTTAAGAAAGCGAAAGAACTGGGTGATCCAAATGTAGATGAGCTGATTACCAAATACTGCAAGTAAGAGATTGCCTTTTCGAAAAACAACATAAGTAAAAATGAATCCCTGCCAACTCGAAAATTGGCAGGGATTCCTCGTTTTGGGGACGTTGTATAAAAAACTCTCTCTCTTTTTTTATTTTTCCCCACTTCACTTGTTAAGCTCAGGTTGTAGGTTTTAATGATATATGGTTTGATTTCCCTTTTTCCCCTCTTTTATAAGTTAAATGCACGCTTATTGAAAATACTGCATGGCTTCACTTATTTTTTTTAGAAATTATTCGATTTTCCATCTAAAACAGTGACTAAATTTAAAAATGTGATTCATTTTATCTATAATCTTACTATATTCCGCACGTTTTTTAATAACACTTATGAGATAAGTTATAATTTATGGAAAAAAATCGATTTACTATTTGTGCAAACAATTACATCGATTGTTTGCGACAAGAGGGTCGTTATTCTACGGCCCACGTGTATAAACACGCTATTCGTTCTTTTTCGCAGTTTTGTGGGACCCAATCCATTACCTTTAGTAGGATAAACCGCGAAACTCTAAAGAGGTATAGCAACTATCTGTTGGCTTCCCGTTTGAAGCCTAATACGATTTCTACGTATATGCGTATGCTTCGTAGTATCTACAATCGCGGAGTCGATGCGCATCAGGCTCCTTATGTACATGCCTTGTTCCGGGATGTATTTACTGGGGTGGACACACGTCAGAAGAAAGCTATCCCGATCGGTGAACTTCACATATTACTAAACAAAGATCCTCAATCGGAAAAGCTTCGCCGGACACAGGCCATTGCCAATCTGTTATTTCAGTTTTGTGGAATGCCTTTTTCTGATTTGGCCCATCTGGAAAAATCCAATTTGAAACAAGGTCTTTTAAAGTACAACCGTCTCAAGACCGGTACTCCTATGAGTATAGAAGTGCTGGAGTCAGCGCACAATGCAATCGGGGGATTATACAATAAAACCGATGCGCGAAGTCCTGATTATCCTGATTATCTTTTTCGGATATTAAGCGGAGCATATAAGAGAGATGAAGAGGAAGCATATCGTGAATATCAGTCAGCCTTGAGACGTTTCAATAATGATTTGAAAAACCTGTCCAGAAAATTAAGGATATCTTCATCCGTCACGTCTTACACGCTTCGTCATTCTTGGGCTACGACTGCCAAGTACAGAGGTGTTCCTATCGAGATGATTAGCGAATCATTAGGGCACAAATCTATTAAAACAACACAGATATATTTAAAGGGTTTCGAATTGGAAGAAAGAACAAAGGTTAATAAATTGAATTATTCTTACATATGTAGTTTTAAAATGTTCTGATTAATATTATTAAAGCATTATGGATTAGGGACTTAATGCTGGTGTTACTTCTTAGGTAACGGAAATATATTCGCTACAAAGATAGGTAAAAATATTAATAGCAAACAAGCAAAAAACTTCTTTTTTTCCTTTTTCTCTCAAATATGCAACATGAATCTATCTGAACATGAAAGATAACGTCTTCATGCTCAAGGGATTTTTATTACCTAAATTCAAAAAAGTCTTATATTGAATGTTAGGTACCCGCTTTTATATTCCCTCATAATCGATTTTTTTCCTTTTTTCACTGCTATGTGTATCCTATATGTGTGTTTTCCGTTACCTAAGAAGTAACGGAATCACATGGGGTAAAAAAATATGATTTTAACG
>OHFX01000708.1_pt1 | contig 12793 bp, 9 predicted proteins | sample 1567691 | NCBI WGS metagenome assembly OHFX01 (sample SAMEA3879552, study PRJEB24766) | human gut metagenome | biome: human-associated habitat; feature: feces | place: USA | collected 1985/1987 | reverse complement strand
AATCCACCGTCAGGAGACGGACATCGCAATGGTGCAGTAAGAAATCGTTCACAGGTTTATAATCCCAAAACTGAACAATGGGTAAAAAGGGATAAAGATACTGGGCGTTTTATGGATGTCAAACAAGATGGTACACCGTTTAAAGGTGTGCGAAAAGAAAAGTGAGTTAAAACGAGGGCAAGAGTATAACTTGCCCTCGTTTATGCTTACATCGGTTTTATCATTGATTCAATAAATGAGATTTCTTCGTCTGTAAGATTGTATTTGACATACAGTTGTTTGTCAATTTGAACAGATGAAAGCGACCAATCAATATCGCTTTCCTTCGAGAAGTCCTGCGTCGGGACAAAACGGAATGTTTTGGCCGTAGCATCTTGACTTGACTTCGCTTGACAGTGCATGAACCTCGCAAAGCGAGATTTGAGATATAGGCAAATATTTACGCACTCATCATACGAAACATTGGAATCTGCGAATATGCAAAGGTAAGATTCTGTACAAATTTCGTTAGGCTTTCCAACAAACGCATTAAGATTGTCATCATTAGCCTCTGTGCCAATGTTGTTTGCTCGAGGAATGATTACTTTGAATCTATCAATCCAGTTAGTGTGCAAAGGAACAAGATTACGTTCCACATACCCTTTTTTGAGACCTTTACCAATACAGACAACAGGAGTTGTCAGCCCATCAGATGTTTCATGAAAATTGGGATCGCTCACGAAATAACCACGCAAGCCAAATGGTCTCAATGGTGATACAAATGATTGGATGTATTCACTACTCTGTTCCGTTACTTTGGTGATGATTGAAATACTTCTACCATCTCGGATAAAAATATCAGAGGTATTCTGAGCAAGGCTTCTTTGAGAAGCATATACGCCAGTTTCTGTATGAGAAATTATGGTAGGTGCGGTTTTTATGTTATCATATTTTGCGTCCATTAGGAAATAGCATAATCCACCTTTGATCCCACATTACTGAAAAGGTCTGATGCTTTCGGATAATCGTGCAAGCTGCGAATAGTTTTGTCTGATAGCATATCTGCACGAAAGTCATCAAGCCCTCGTCCTCCTGCATACCAACGAGCAGGCATAATCATTGAAATAAAATTGGGTTGAACTTTTTTAGCTATAGAAACAAAATACTGATAAACTGGCACAGAACTTGCTTGTGCGCCTCCATCCATAACTTGATACGGTGGATTTCCCACTATCGCATTGAATTTCATATTCTTTATTCCTGTTCTTTCTGAAACGAATTTATCAACCTGCTTGATAAAGTGTTCAGGTTTGTTTTTAATTTGATTGATTAAATCCTCAAAGTATCTGGTGTTTACCTTAGCCTTGCGGAAGCCTATCAAGGTTCGTTTGGTGATGCTCTTTGCCATGGGAGTTTTGCAGATGACAAAGATGTTTTCTGCGACAACCTTGTCCCAGATTTGTTGTTCGTCTTCGATACTTGACACCGAAAATAAAGAGTTCTTTACTCGTGTACGGTAAATGCTGTATGCCATATAGAGGGGATATAATCCCGATTTTGAGTTGATTTCAAGAATACGAGAATCCTCGGCAAATACATTGGCGGTCACTTCACCCTTGTCAATGAAACGAGGTTCGGACAGTGTGGTTTCATACCCTTGTTCAAAGAAGTTATATCCACCCAAACAGTCGCCAAGGTGCATATTCACCACACGCCAAGGAGTAAGCACCGTTTCCTTATCCGGATTACGGAATGTACTGAAAATATCCGTTATGCGCTCGATGCGTTCCTCCACGCTGAGTTTGTCGGCAGCACGAGCCATAGCCCGGATACGCTTTCCGGCTGCACAGAATATCTCCGGGTCATAGTATTTCTTGATGTTGTTGAATTTCTGTTTGGTAACACCCTTAGGCATAAATTCTTCCCACGATTGAGGGTCGATGAGCGAAGCGAAGTTGTCAATGGTGATTTCTTGAGACTCGTCTTTCAACTCTGCTCCATAAATCAGCAAAGGCATACGGATGGATATACCCCGAAGAATGGAAATAGCGGCTTCCCGATTGTTCTTTTTCTTCTTCAGTTCTTCCAGTCGTTGTTTCTCCTCCTCTGTCAAAGGCTGTTTGTCCTTACCTTTCTTCTTGGATTTCTTTTCAAGACTTTCAAGTTCCTCGTATTGCTCATCAGTCAGCCCCTGATTGTTGATGTCCACTTGATTCGTCTTGGGCATGGCTTTTGTCTGACCGATAATCTTTTTGAGGTCATCGAACTCTTGCAACTCCAAATCATTGAGTTTCATTAACTCATCATTATACAGACTTCTGTCCTCAAAGCCATTGCGCACGACACGTTCCACATAGACCTTTTTGAGTTGTTCCAACATCCTTGGCACATCAAACTGATTCATCTTGGAACCCTCGATGGATATTATCGGGCAGAAATTCAGGAACTCGCCCATAATCTTACGGTCGTTGCCACTGGTCTTTCCTGTCTTGGATGAAATCTTGGCTGTTTCTGCTATCACTTTCAATGTTCTGTCCGGTGCGAAGTCAAAGACATAGCATTGCTCTTTAACCTTTCCGTTGATAGCGGCAGGAGTCTGCACACGGAAGATAGTCTGCATATAACTGGAGGCAGCCGTGTTATACGAGCCTGACAGCATAAACACAGCTGTCCAAGCCTTCACACTGACACCCGTTGTCAGTCTGCCACAAGACAAGGTAATGGTACGTGTGGCATCAGGGTCTTTGCCAATGGCTTCTTCTACCGCCACAAGTGCATCCTTGCTTTCTTCATCCTCATCTCCATTGCCTGCAACATTCACAACCTTGAAATGTTGGAATACCGAATGTGTCTGCAACATGGCACTCATCGCCCGTGCCTCCTTCACTCCAGGCAGCATCCACAGGGTATGACGGAATATATTGCGGTATTCCTCATTGGCAAACGGATAGCAACTCTCCCGGTCCTCTTTGGTTATAAGATTCAAGAAAGCACTTACATCCTTGTCATGAACGAAAGTTCCATTGTCATTTACACGGAAGAACTCACGGAAGTTGAATGCCACATCTTCGTCCACGAACTCATTGAGTAATCGTCCGAGGTCATAGGTGTAAATGTTCATGGTTGGCAGTGATGCGTATGGATTCGGGTCGCCAAAGTGCAGCTCATCCCAAGACGCTTTGGCACGCTGTTCCATTACATAGTCCCAAGTATATATCTCATCCTCCTTGAAATCGTCCAACAAATTGAATGGAGTGCCGGAAAGACGCAGAATCTTGGTCTTGTCCTTCGTAAGTTCCTGCATTACAGCCTTACCCAAATCTGTCTGTGTGCCTTCGTGCGCCTCGTCCACGATGATACAGTCCCATGCGGTGGCGAACACTTCATTGTTCTTATCAAAGTTGCCGCCTACAAGTTCAGAACCACGCAAGTCTTGCATGGAAGCAAAGTAAACATATTTGCATTGTCCTTGTTTTGCTCTTGTTTCCAGCGAAGTATGACTATCACCGTTATTCTTTGAGCCGTATGCAAAATCCCGCCTATCATAGAATATCTTGCCAAAGTCCTCAAACCAACCGCTATCAACTACCGGACGGTGGGTGAGAATCAAGGTTCGGCTGAAATCCATATCTTTTACCTCCTGTAATGCGGACAGCGTCTTACCAAATCGCATCTTGGCGTTCCACAGCATCTGGTTTCCTTTCTTGAACTGCTTTTTAGTCTTTTCAATAGCTTCACGCTGTTCCGGTCGGAATACAATAGGACTTTTGTCGTGTGAAACCTCAGCAGAAGATAATGATTCACGCCCCTCTTTTACGGCGATTATTGCCCGTTTAACTGTTTCAAGATCGGTAATAAACCACTCGTTGGCTTTGTTCTCGGTATCAAATATCTTTTTCTTGATACCTGAACGCTCCAGCACGCTATGCACTTCCTTGTCATTGAAAGAACACAAACCATACTTGCTGTTGTATATCGTAAGTTCCGTATATAAGAGGTCGTATGCTATACCTGCCGTTTGCGTATATTGATTGATACGTTTCTTGGCAGACTCGTTGAGAGCCTTGCTGTTGGGAGCAAGACCGAAAACATTGTCATTGTCACAAGTGGCTTCGCCCACTTTCAGACATCCCTTGTGCGCAGCATCGTTGATACGGAACACATATATCAGTTTTAACTTTAGTGAAGATGTGAATTTCATACCGCACTATTTTATTAGGTCTATAAATCGGATTCGTTTTCCCTTTTTGCCTGTTGCCTTGTCGGTAGCATGCCAATCCTTGATTTGGCAATAGACCCCATTGTGCCTGCGGATGTCATCTTTCAGACATCCTTCACATTGGGTGACCACTTCGGTAGTCCCGAACAAGTCGGCTACAACTTCCCTACGTTCTCCGCAACTATTTGGAATGACACCTCTTAATCCGTCCATCTGCCATACGTTCCACGAAATGATGTAAGCGATGTAGTTGATAGATTTCAGTAAAGGGCATTTGCCAAATTTCTGTTGAAAATACTCCACAAAAGAGACAAGCATAGATTCTCGGGCAATGAGTAGATTGTCTCCCTGCCACTCGTAACCGTAGGTACTTTTATAGGCTTCTTGTGCCCACTCAAGCCATTCGCCCGAAGTGGATGTGTTCTCGCTTACCACCCTTAGTTTGCGGTCAAGCAAACCGATACGCTGTTCCAAAGGGATAGTCTCTCCTGTCGTGGTATCATAGCGGCTAATCAGATATGGGGCTTCTCCGCAAGTGATTTCCAGTCGGATATCACGCACATAATCCTTCCAACTTTTGCCCTCCGGGAATATGATACAGCCTTCCGTTGTTTTCCATTTATGATGTCCCTGTTCGTCTGCATATTCGGTATTGAAAACATCCTTTCGTCCGAACCATGCTTCATCAATCAGGTTGTTCTGTGCATTGCATATCCATGATGGAGTGAAGACCTCAGCCATATCACGGGAACGGGTTGATTGGGTATCACGGCTTTTGAGGACACGAGGCATGATGATATGTCCGTTATCTCCTGTTATAAGGTGTGGGAGGATAGGGGAATTGTATTGGTATTCTTTGCCAAGATGTTCATAATCTGAAGTAGCCCAGAAGATATTGCGTTGCATTTCGTCCCTGCTCGTGGTGTGGTCTTTGAGCAAGGTGTTCAGCAATTCTGGTGAAAACTGGAATATGCTATCTTCCAATATATCAACTTCGACAGGCATTTTATATCAAGTTTACGCCCGTCTCTTCTTATGGAAATAAGGGAAAAAGGTTCTTCTCTTGGTAAGCGTTGGACGGATTCGCTAAACATTCATGGTTTCACAGCAAATCCAGTATTCTTTTATTGGCTTTATCTACTACTGTAGTATCCAGCGATGCAAGATAAATCTGTGTAGTGTTCTCAGAATCATGTCCCATTCCCTCGCTTATGACAGAAATGGGCACATTACGGCTCTTGGCGATACTTGCCCACGAGTGCCGACCGACATACATAGTTAATGGTATTGGCAAATCCAACTGCTTTCCAATTTTCTTCAACAGATGGTTCACACGGTGAAGTTCGTTGGCGTATTGCTTCCGATAATCTTCGTCCCGTTTTGTAATGATGGGCAAGAGGTATTCCGTTTCGTTTACTGGATATTTGTCAAGAATCTCTTGCATACACTTTTCCCATCTGATGAACAACTGCTGTCTTGTCTTACGTCTGCGATAGGAAAGAGTACCATTCTGCAAGTCCTTCTTTCTCAGATAAGCCATGTCGATGAACGACATTCCCCTTGTGTAGAAACAGAACAGGAACATATCACGGGCATAATCAAGATTGGGCTTCAATGACAAGTCCAGTCCTTTGATACGTCTGATGTCATTGAGCGACAAGGCTCGCTTCATTGTTTTCTCCACTCCCGTGTAAACGGACTTGAACGGATGTCGTTGCTCGGTCAGTCCATCTTCCACCGCACGGTTATAGACGGCTTTTAGAATACGCATATAGAAGGATATAGTATTGGGCGTATTTCCCCTTCCTTTCAAATAAGCCTCGTACTCTGCCAACAAATCCGCATTAAGCTGGTCAAACAAGACATCCTTGCCATTTATAAAACCGTTAAAACTTCTGAGTGCAGCTGTATAAGTCTCTGAGGTGCGTATTTTGCCCAAGCGTTTCAGTCTCGCTATCTGTTGGCTGATGTAAGCGTTGAATGACAATTCTTGCCTGTTTTCATGAAAGCGCATGACTACATCATCCGTTACGAATGTGCCGGATTGAAATAACTTGTGTATGATTTTGTTCAGCCTGTCCTTGTCCCACTTGATGCGTGAACCGATTGAAAGCAGGTAGTTGTTCCTCTCTTGTCCTGTCAATAGATGATGCAAGACAACCGTTTCGGAATGGCTGTCCCATTCCGAAACAAAAAGTTTATACTCGGTGTTTATCTGTCTGACCACACGGTTGTGAATGACCTGATAGTAGAGTGTGCCCTCCTTACCGTTTACGGTAGATGGACGGAACTTGACCTTTACTGATGCCATATCAGTCGGATTTTGATTGCTCCCACTTAGCGTACATCTCCCTTGAAAGTTCCACAATCTCCCTGCTCAACTTCACAAGATCAATGGTACAACTCTCCAGTTTGTAAAGCAACGCCATCGCCTTCTTCTCCGAAAAATGGCAGCGTAGCTCTTTGACTACCTGATTGTAGTTCGTACCAATGGCACGGAACTGGGCGTGAAAGTCCGACAGTTTAGTCGTGTAGTCCACCATCGTCTTGTCCACCTTCAGTACCTTGAACTTCTGCCCGAAGAAGTGTGCCTTGAGAAAGACGGCTTTAGCGTACACCTCTGATTCCTCGTACATCGTGAGAAACTTGTTCCATTCCTCATCATCGAAGCGCACCATCACGCAGTGTGTCTTCGGGTTCAACTTGGGATTTCTCCCGTACTTGCTCTTCTTTTTCATTCTTCTTATTCTTTTAGTTTAATGATTCATTCATAGTCTAATCTCCGATTAAAGAACCCCGAAATTATCCGACTGCGGAGGATAATTCAGCCCACGGCGGTGCAAGGATTTTCAGTCCCATAATTATATTTTTGAATAATTATGTGTTGTTTGAATTTTTATATGAAAATCAATGTTTTAAGCTTCCAAATGTGGCGATTTTATTTTGTTTATTTTTATCTATTTTTGTTTGTTTTTGTATTTTTGTGTCGAAATTGTGTGTTGAAATAATAATTATCCTATCAAATGAACTATTCAAAAGACGGAATAACAGTTGCGCCCATAATAGATACGAGTCATCCGAAAAAGAACGGAAAGTGCCCCGTAAAAATTCGTGTAACCTATCGCCGGGATCGTCGCTATTATCCGACGGGCAAAGACCTTACCTTGGATGAGTGGGAAGGTCTGACTACAACGAAGGTTCGCGCCCTTGTGGCCGTTCGTAAAGATATAGAAAGCAGTTACCAAATTGTTCGTGGGGTTGTTGAGGAATTGGCACGCGACGGTATTTTTTCATTCGATAGCCTCAACAAGCGATTGAAACGTTCGGGGGTTGATACTCTTAACCGTGCATTTGCGGCTAAAATAGCGGAATTAAAAGAGCAGGATCGTATCGGGTCAATGCTGGTTTATAATGTTGTTATACAGGGATTGGAGCGGTTTGCCGGGGATCGTATTGCTCTTGAATCTATAACGGTGGATTGGGTAAGACGTTATGAGCGCTTTCTACTCGGAGAAGGTAAGAGCCGTACAACGATCGGAATACACATGCGCCATTTACGAGCCATATTGAACGATGCTTGTCGATGCGATGCGATTAAACCCGCGCAATACCCGTTCGGCCGAGGGAAATATGAAATACAGGCCGGTGAGGGCCGTAAATTGGCTTTAACGCTGGAGCAGATCGGGCAGATCGCCCGCTATGAGGATGGGAACGAAGCAACGGCCAAATACCGGGATTATTGGCTGTTCCTCTACTTGTGTAACGGGATCAACGTCGCCGATTTCGTGAAATTGCGGTATCGTGATATTGTGGACGGTGAAATCTGTTTCGTGCGTCAAAAGACCGAGCGCACGACTAAGACCCGTAAGGAAATCCGGGTCGCGGTAGTTCCCCAGATGCAAGCTATTATCGACCGCTGGGGTAATACTCCAGCACCGAATAACTTTATTTTCCCAATTCTCGACGGGTCGGAGGATGCGGTGCAGAGCCACGCTAAAACAATAGCCGCTACCGGGTTAATCAATAAACGGATGCGGATGATCGGGGAGCAGCTCGAAATTGGGAACATATCGACCTATACGGCGCGTCATTCGTTCGCTACGGTGTTGAAGCGTGCCGGGGCGAATATCGCCTACATATCGGAAAGCCTCGGCCACCAAGATCTGAAGACGACGGAAAACTACCTTGCCAGCTTCGAGCGAGAGGAACGAGAGAAAAATGCTGCATTACTGACGAATTTTTAATACGATTATTTGCATAATGCGCCGCAGTGCAGTACCTTTGTCATATCGTGTTATTTTAGTTGGAATGATCGGCGGGGCACATCTTATTTCCGTCGGTCATTCCGTTTTTACTGCATTTCTCCTCTTGGATGTGGTGAATAGCAACAACCTCACGCCTAACCGACGCACTATTTCGCCGGACAAAGGGTGTTTCATTTTGGAACAGTGCTTACAGTGACGGAGAGAATGTCCGCCAAATGGACGATGAAACCTGGTGTTAATAGATTTTGCCTTTCCTGTTTCACCTTGCGAACGATGCTATTCTTGCTTTTGTAGTTTATAGGCGTGCACGATGCCTCATACTTTGCCTCAACTCCTTATGCAACACCTTGCAACTTATTCCCTACGTACTGCGCTTTTGCCAAGAGTTATACGGCATCGCGATTGATGAACAGCGAATCATTGAAGTGTTTTTTGTTTTCCCCTATGAAATACGGCAAATTCTTCGCCTTTTCGATTCTTTCGGTGTTGTCCTCGACCCATCGTTTGAAGTTGTCGGGCACATCCTTGACCTCATTCAGCGGTTCCTCCCAAAAATCCCTATCCGTGCCCTCGTTGGCTATAATTGGCACTGCATAGCACTTGCAGTTCGGGTGCCACCCGATGAATTTGAAAGATTTCGGATATTTTCCCTCCATTGCGTCACATATTTCCAGCGGCGCACGCCCTTTTTTGAAGCGCGGATACCAGAACTTTGCCAGCCACTGTACGTGCGATTTTGATGTTTTTACCTCATATCCGACAATAAAATCAAGTTGTTGCCAGCGGATACTGTCGGCTTCACGATAAGCGCTGTTTATTTCGGTGCGAGCCATACGCATAGCATTCTGATAAGATGACCGGTAAACGCCTTGCCCAGGGTGATAAGCCTGCGCCACTTTCGACAGGGTAAGATTGCCGAACGCATTTCGGACACGTCGAAATAGTTTGTCCGGCTCATTCAGATAGACGCGTACATCACGGCTTATATCGGCAGCGCTTCGGCCTTCGCTGATACCTATAGATAAGGATAATTCTATGTGCCGTTCGAACTGCTTGGCGATACTCCAAACTCTTTCGGATAAATTATGCCCGTAAGTTGTTCTACGTTGAAATGCCTCAAGTGCACCGAGATTGTGAAGCATCCATCCTTTTTTCGGATTGTCGAATAGTTGTTTTACCCATGAATCGTTCTTGTCGTTGGCAAAAAACCATTCCGAAGTGATCCCCGCTGTAATTATAGTGGACAACTTATTTCGGAATGAAGATAACGAGGCATCGGCTTGTTTACTACGGCTTTTGTTTGATGAGAAGGCGAACAATCGCCCCGTATTGGGTTGATATTTATATCCCATTCCCAGTCGAATCAATTCATCCGAGGCCACATCATACAAAGCCTCTATCTGTCGTAGATATTCTTCGACATGCGTTTTGTGCTGTTGCTCCCATTGGGCGGCTTTCAAATTCAATCCGGGCATCGTTTCGAATTAGAATGTTGGCTCTATAATATTGTTCATAGATGCCTCTGCCTTCGCTTGCTTTATTCGCTCGATTTCAGCGGTAACATCATCGGCCGTTCCCATTAGTTCAACGCCCTTTTCCAGCGACATAACGCCATCCTGCACAGCACGGCCTATAGCCGCCCAACGTGCGGTGACATCTTCATTGAACGGTTCGGCAAATTCGTGTTCTATTTTGAGCGCAGCCAAATCAGGACGCAAATGAATATGGGTTACATTCATCATAATAGCGAGAATAAGATTTTTCTCCCTATCTACGGCTATGTCGTATATCTCTTTATTATTTTCGCGCTTGATATATCCCAGTACCATCGCGCGTTTGATCGCTTCGCCCGACAAAGTTCCCAGCCCAGCCATTTTCTCGGGTGTAAACTCGGGCGTGAAAGTGTCGAACAAGATGGACTGCGCGAGGTCTTCCTTTTCCCGTTGCTGCGTCTCGGAAGAGGTCGGTGGATTGATGTACTCGAATTTTGAATCCGCTCCGGTCATCCGAATCATTTTCCCGGGCTTGTCGGCTCGACCTTTCAAAAAATCTACGACATCGCCCGTTGCTGCGGCGATAGGGTCTGCGAAATAGTTATTTGTGTCGGATATTTTGCTGTCTATATCCTCCTCGCGGTCTATGCGGGGGTTGAGGCCTCCACGCTTTATCCTGTCGGTAGTAGATAACATTGATTTTTCCGGTTGGATTGGGAGTTGCAATAACCTCCCAATTAAGAGATCCTCGTTTGCATCGGTAGATCGTATCAGGTGTTTGAATATCGAAATGCTCGATAGTTGATGTCCCCTCTTTAAGGTAGTACCCATACCCGAATGCAATGAGGTTCTCGTATAGGTCGAATAATGGACGTAGGGTGTATCCTTTCGACTTGCAAATTACCACAACTTTTACCTGCGGTTGGAAATTCTCGTCCCGATAGATGTGGTAGAGCTTGGCACATTCAGTTTCTGCTCCCGCAATGCGTTTTGCTTTACGCATGGAAACGTTGAATCGTGTATCTTGCAAAAATTGATTATATGCTTCGAAAGCCTCGTCCGAACCTTCGTTGTTCACCTTCTTCCATCGTATCGGATTCCCGAGCAGAAAGAATAGTTCCACCTCATTGATGTACTTCTGTCGTGCACGAGGCAACTTCTCGGTACGATAAGGCTCCTGGCCTTTCCGCATCTTATCGGCCTTTCGCATAATACGGTGGAGTTCGGGGTTATATTCCTGAATCGCCTGCAAAACCTCCGTATCGCGATTCTGCATAAGTGTTTGAGCCTGTGTAATGTCTTTGTCCTTGATAAGCGTAAGCAGATCACGTTCTGCACCGGTTGCATTCAGATATTTATTGCGTATCGCATTGAGTAGGTTGTCTATAAATCCCATATCCGTACTTTTTACCAAATTCCTAAATCCTCTTTGTCTAAATCTTCTTCATTGTTGAAATACCCCCGCTTTTCGATTACTCCGGTCAGGGCATCTTCGGCGTCGTCATGGCTGTTGAACTCCTGCTGCTTACGGTATGATTTGACATGCGAGGCGAACTCCGGCCATTTGTGCTCCCATCCGGTCGGAAAATAAATAAGGTTTTGCACTTCATTCGATCGCGTGAAAATACGCACCCTTTTGTTGGCGGTCTGCGTAAATGGGTTGAACGATGTAAAGTTGTTACCGATTATTCGGCACTGCGCCTCAACATTGCGCCCGAAAGACCTGCCGCCATTGTTGCTCTCGACGTAGCAGATCTCCGTCTTGTTTCGGGACAGCATCTCGGCTGTTGCCGGCTCGGTATATTCCATCGGTTTCTGTGTATATAAAATGTCCGTCACGAAATTGCCGATGGGAGTTTCCGTATAGCAAATAGAACACAGATAGTCACTGCCGGTATCAGCGGTATCCGTGTAGTTCTTTCGCTTCATAGATGCTGCATATGGAATTATGTCGTATGTCTTAAACTCTCCATACATCAAACCTTCCAGCGGCTTCGGGTTCTGCATATATTGCGTTTCAAAGACAAATGAGTTCGATCTCTCGATTTTGTGCAGTTCCTCCAGCGTATGCTTAAATTCCCAGAGAGGCTGTTCCTGTCCGTTTTCGTCATGCCAGATGCAGGGCAACGAAAGTACCGTCCATTCCTCCGGCTCGATCTCCTGAAGATAGCCGCATAGATCGTGCTCATGGAGCCGTTGCATAATGATTATGATAGGCGTATTGCGCGAGTTCACGCGGTTGCGGATAGTCGATTCAAAGCGATTGTTCACCCGCTCGCGGATCGTTTCGGATAGTGCATCTTCCGGTTTGATCGGGTCGTCGATAACAATAGCTCCCGCAAAATCGCTTTCCCACGCAGGAATAAAATCACCCATTTCGCGCCGCTCCCTATACGGATCATTTACTTGACCTGCACCAAATCCTGTAACCTGTCCTGCTGCACTTACTGCATACAGTCCGCCTCCGACGGATGTATACCACTTTTTAGCATTCTTGCTTTCGACGACTACTTCAGGGAAAAGCCGCTGGTAGTAGTCTGATTGTACCGTTTCATTGATCTCTTTCGAGTTGTCGAGAACAAGATCATCGGAGTATGATAGGTGTATGAACTTACTGCGGGGGTTTAACGCCAGCCCGTAGGCGATGAAGTTCTTAGAGACAAGTTCGGTCTTGCCATATCGTGGCGCAATATTGATAATAAGACGCTTTATTTCGCCACGGACGACTTTGTCAAGAGCTTCGCATATTTTGCGATGATGATCGCCGACAATAAACCGCATCCCCGTCTTATGCTTGAACATGTAACGGGTGAAATTCAGCATACCGGAAAGACAGA
>OHFX01000704.1_pt1 | contig 12836 bp, 10 predicted proteins | sample 1567691 | NCBI WGS metagenome assembly OHFX01 (sample SAMEA3879552, study PRJEB24766) | human gut metagenome | biome: human-associated habitat; feature: feces | place: USA | collected 1985/1987 | reverse complement strand
AACGGCTCCCCACCGCCGATCTCTACATCTCCCCCGAATCGTACCAGCAGCGCCGGAAACAGACCCGCGAACGATTCGAGCGGATGCTCGCCTATGCCACGGCGGAAACCGGCTGCCGCAGCTCCTTCCTGGAAGCCTATTTCGGAGTGCCGGAGCCCCGGGAGTGCGGCATCTGCGACCTCTGCCTCGCCCGCAAACGCGCCGCCCGCGCTCCGCAGGCGGAAGCCTCGAAAAAGACCGTTCTGGAGCTGCTCCGCAACGACGCTCTCGATCCCCGGGAAATCGTCGCTGCACTCCGATCCGATCCGGCACAAATCGCCGAGCTCCTGCGCAAATTTCGAATAGTATGCAAATTGAGCGGCGAAGGCAAAATTTCCATACTCCCGGATGGAAAAGTCACGATTAATCGGTAACTTTGCGCGATTTCATGAACAAACCGATCACATTTCAAAATAGCATCAGCAACGAGGAGGCCGCTCTGCTTCCGGCCATCGAATTCCGGGGCCCGATCGTCGTCGTGGACTCGGAACCGAGGCTCAGGGAGGCCTGCCGCTACCTGGCGGCACAGCCCGTCATCGGGTTCGACACCGAAACCCGGCCTTCGTTCCGGGCGGGCGTCGTCAATCGGGTCGCACTGCTGCAACTCTCCTCGCCGGAACAGAGCTTCCTGTTCCGGCTCTGCAAGATTCCTCTCGACAAAGCCATCGTCAAAATCCTCGAAAACAAGGAGATCCTGAAAATCGGCGCCGATGTAAAGGGCGACCTGCGGGCACTGCACAACATCCGGCACTTTCAGGAAGCGGGCTTCGTGGATCTTCAGGAGCTCGCCGGAGAGTGGGGCATCGAAGAGAAAAGCCTGCGCAAACTTTCGGCGATCGTACTCGGCCAGCGGGTATCCAAAGCTCAGCGCCTGAGCAACTGGGAAGCCGCACAACTCACCGACAAGCAGCAGCTCTACGCCGCAACGGACGCCTGGGTCTGCACGCGTATCTACGACCGGCTGCTGCACACACCCAAACCAAAGAAAACGAAGAAATGATCCCGCAAATACACCTCCGACGCGGCAAGGAAGAGTCGTTGCTGCGCCGCCATCCCTGGATTTTCTCGGGCGCGATCGAATCCGTCCGTTACGACGGAAACGAAATCCCCGAAGGTGCCCTCGTCGATGTCTATACCCGTTCGGGCGACTTCATCGCCCGGGGACATTACCAGATCGGTTCGATCGCCGTGCGGGTGCTCACCTTCGAACAGGAACCGATCGACGCGGCCTGGTGGCAGCGGATGATCTCCACCGCACTCGACGTGCGCCGCACGCTCGGGCTCACGGATGCCCCCGACACCACCTGCTACCGTCTGGTTCACGGCGAGGGGGACTCCCTGCCGGGACTCGTCGTCGATATTTACGACACGACCGCCGTGATTCAATGTCACTCGGTGGGCATGTACCACGCCCGCCTGACAATCGCCGATGCGATCCGAACGGTTTACGGCGACCGGATCACCGCCATCTACGACAAAAGTTCCCAAACCGTACCGTTCAAGGCCGGCCTGAATCCCGTGGACGGGTACCTTTACGGCAAAACGGGAGGAATGCCCCGCACCGTGCTCGAAAACGGCGAAAAATTCCTGGTCAACTGGGAAGAGGGCCAGAAGACGGGCTTCTTTATCGACCAGCGCTTCAACCGCGAACTGGTACGCCGCTACGCCCGAGGACGCACGGTCCTCAATACCTTCTGCTACACGGGCGGATTTTCGGTATATGCTCTTGCGGGCGGAGCACGCGAAGTATGCTCGATCGACTCCTCGGAGCGGGCCGTCGCCCTGGCCGACGCCAACGTTCGGCTCAACTTCGGAGAAGAGGCTCCCCACACTTCGCTGGCCGTCGATGCCGTCGAATACCTCAAGGACATCGGCGACCGGTACGACATGATCATCCTCGACCCGCCGGCCTTCGCCAAGCACCACAAAGTGCTGGGCAATGCCATGCAGGGCTACAAGCGGCTCAATGCCCGGGCGCTGGCGCAGATCAAAAGCGGAGGGCTCCTCTTCACTTTCTCCTGTTCGCAGGCGGTCAGCAAGGAGTTGTTCCGCACCACGGTCTTCTCGGCCGCAGCCATCGCCGGACGCAAGGTCCGCATCCTGCACCAACTGACCCAGCCCGCCGACCATCCGATCAACATCTATCATCCCGAAGGCGAATACCTCAAGGGATTGGTACTTTACGTCGAATAAATCCGCTCTCGAACCGAATCCAAATAGTCGATATGGAACGCGAAACGATCGTCCGGGAATTTCTCGACAGACACAAAATCCGGTACGACATCTATCACCACCCGGCTTCCCCGACCATCGAAGAGGCCAAGGCACATTGGCGCGAGGACGGGTCGAAACATTGCAAAAACCTCTTCTTCCGCAACCACAAGGGCGACCGTCATTATTTGGTCTGTTTCGACTGCGACCGCTCGCTGGCGATTCACGATCTGGAACACCGACTGCGGCAGGGCAAACTCACCTTCGCCTCGCCGCAGCGCATGGAACGCTACCTGGGGCTCGAACCGGGTTCCGTGTCGCCGTTCGGCCTTATCAACGACGCGGAACACCACGTACATCTCTTTTTAGACCGTCATCTGCAAACGTGCGACAGTTTGAGTTTCCACCCCAACGATTGCCGAGCCACGGTGGTCATTTCCCGCCCCGAATTCGAACGCTACCTCTCCCTGGTCGGAAATACGTACGAATACCTCGACCTCTACGACTGACACGTCTGAAATCCGCAGCGCAGTGCGAATGAAGGGGCTCTCTAACAGTCCGAATTTAAGTTATCACCCCTGTCAGGATGAACTCTGACAGGGGTGATTTTCAATTTCGAAAACTTGTTAGGGAACTCTTCGCACCTTTCGATTATTTCCGTCGGGAAGCGTTCCTTTGCGCCTCCTCCTGCTGACGCAGCAACTCTTCGTAACGCAACTGGAACTTGGATTTCTTCCTGTTCTTGTTTTTCGCGGCATTGGCCTGCATCACGGCATGAATTTTCTCGTCGTCGATCATCCGGCGGATCACGAGCGTCTGTCCGATCGTGAGAATGTTGGCCAGGAAGTAGTAGTAAGTCAGACCGCTCGAATAGCTGTTGAACCACAGGAGCATCATCACCGGCATCAGATAAACCATCATAAACTTCATACCGGCCATCTGGGGCTGCGACGAAGCCGTCTGCTGGTAATTGATATACGAGAAGGCGAACAGCGCGACGGTCATCAACAGGGCGAACAGGCTCACGTGATCTCCGTAGAAGGGGATGTTGAACGGCAGCGACAACACGCTGTCGTACGACGAAAGGTCGTCGGCCCAAAGGAAATGCTGGCCTCGCAGCTCGATCGAGGCGGGGAAGAAGCGGAACATCGCAATAATGATCGGCATCTGGATCAACAGCGGGATACAACCGCCCATCGGGTTGATACCGGCCTTCTTGTAGAGCTCCATCGTCGCCTGCTGGCGCTTCATGGCATCCTCCTGGCGCGGATATTTCTTGGCCAGCTCATCGACCTCGGGCTTGATGACGCGCATCTTGGCCGTCGATATGTAACTTTTATAGGTCAGCGGCGAGATGATGACCTTCACCAGCACGGCCAGGATCAGGATAATCAGGCCGAAACTCGGGATAAATTGACGCAGGAAATCGAACACCGGAATCACGAACCAGCGGTTCACCCAGCCGAAAATACCCCAGCCGAGCGGAATCAACCGTTCCAGATGCAGTTCGTCGTCCCCCTCGGTCGTCGCCACATGCTTGAGAATGGCGTATTTGTTCGGACCGAAATAGAAAGCGAAGTTGTAATGGTCGGTTTGCGCCGTATAGGGAACCGTCAATTTCGCCGAAAAATCCTTTATGTAACCCGAGCCTTTTTCCGCCGTCGTAAACTTCATATCAGCGTAGGAGAAGTTTTCCGGGGCGATCATCACCGACGAGAAGAACTGCTGCTTGAAAGCCACCCAGTTGAGCGACGACGAAACCGTCTTCTGCTTCTCCCCGTCGCTCATCCCCAGATCGTCGGCCGACGACTCGCCGGGAGCCCGGTAATAGATGGTCGTATAGGTATTCTCGTTCTGAAACCCTTTCTCGTTCTGATAGGAACGGTTGCTCCAGTCGATGCCGACAGTCGTCTGGCTGGCCATCTGCGGTGCCATATTTTTCAGATAGACATTCAGATCGACCAGATAATCCCGCGCCGGCGACTGTATGTTATAAACGACATACTCGTACCGTAACACGGCGTCACGCGCCACCGGCAGATCCATCGTGATGCGCTGCGCACCGTCGGCATCCTTCTCCATCGACACCAGATTGAAGGTGTAATCCGCCGTATTGACCAATACGTTGTTATGGCCATTCTTCACATAGAACGTCAGGGCGAAATTGGCCGTTGCCGGGTCGAAAAGCCGCACCGGCTGATTCCGCTCGTCACGAGGTGCATACTTGGTATAATCCTTCAGCGTAACATCCTTGACCTGACCGCCGCGCGTCGAGAAATCGATCTTCAATACCTCATTCTCCACGGTGAACTCCTCGGCTTCGGCCTGCTGCGCCGCAGCCAGCAGCTCTCCGAACTGCATGATCCGACGCTGCGCCTGCAGGCTGTCCCCGGACAACCGCTCTCCCGCAGCCGCAATAGCTGCGGAATCCGCAGTCGGCAGCGGAGCGTTAAGCGCCAGGAGCGAATCCTGCTCGGCTTGGATACGCGCCTGTTCGGCGTTGTACGCCATGAGCTGTTCCTGATACTTTTTCTGTTGATGCGAATTATAGAACGTGAAACCCAGGAAGATCAGGGCCACGATGACAATTCCGGCGATTGATTTTTTATCCATGCGTAATCTAAATTCTTTGAGGATACCCCGAAGCAGGGTTGCAAACTATTTTTTTTATCGTCTTTTCCCGCCAGCGCCGCAGCTACGAACGCGACGAAAAGCGGATGAGGCCGCTGTACGGTGCTCTTGTATTCGGGATGGTATTGCGTACCGACGAACCAGGGATGGTCGGGAATTTCGACCACTTCGACCAGCCCCGTATCGGGGTTCGCACCGACGGCTTTCATTCCGTGGCTCTCGAAATCCTTCAGGTATTCGCTGTTGAATTCGTAGCGGTGGCGATGGCGCTCCTGAATCTGGGTCGTACCGTAAGCCTGCGCAGCTTTCGATCCCGGCTCCAACGAACAGGGGTAAGCTCCCAGACGCATCGTGCCGCCTTTGGCGGTAATGCCCTTCTGTTCCTCCATCAGGTCGATGACCGGATGCTTCGTCGCCGGATCCATTTCTGTCGAGGTGGCGTCCTTGAAGCCCAGCACGTTGCGAGCGAATTCGATCACGGCACACTGCATACCCAGACAGATTCCCAGGAACGGAATACGGTGAGTCCGCGCAAAGTGCACCGCTTCGATCTTCCCCTCGATTCCCCGGTTGCCGAACCCCGGAGCCACGAGAATACCGGCCATTTTGCCGAGCTTCTCCCCAACGTTCGAAGCGTCTATCTTCTCCGAATTCACGTAATGCAACTTCACCTTGCAGTCGTTCACCGCACCGGCTTGAATAAAGGACTCGCAGATCGACTTGTAAGCATCGGGAAGTTCCGTATATTTACCCACCAGGGCGATGTCGATCGTCCGCTTGGGATTCTTCACCTTATCGACGAAAGCCTGCAACGAACTCAAGTCGGGTTCCTGCTCCGACGGAAGGTCGAGCTTGCTGAGCACCACCTCGTCCAGATGCTGACGGTGCATTACCAGCGGCACTTCGTAGATCGTCGGCACGTCGATCGACTCCATCACGGCGTTGGCGTCGACGTTGCAGAACAGCGCCACCTTGCGCTTGAGCGCCGTCGACAGCGGATGCTCGGCGCGCAGCACGAGGATGTCGGGCTGGAGACCGTTCTCCAGCAGGGCCTTCACCGAGTGCTGCGTGGGTTTGGTCTTCAACTCGCCCGAAGCGGCCATGTAGGGGATCAGCGTCAGGTGCACGAGCGCCGTATCGCGGTAGCCGAGCGCATAGCGCAGCTGGCGCACCGACTCGATGAACGGCAGCGACTCGATGTCGCCCACCGTACCGCCGATCTCGGTGATGATAACGTCGTAAACCTTCTTCTGCGCCAGCAGCTGGATGCGGCGCTTGATCTCGTCGGTGATATGGGGAATGACCTGCACGGTCTTGCCCAGATACTCGCCCTTGCGCTCCTTCTCGATGACGCTCTTGTAAATCCGACCCGTCGTGACGTTGTTGGCCTTCGACGTGGGCTGGTTCGTAAAGCGTTCGTAGTGGCCCAGATCGAGGTCGGTCTCCGCGCCGTCCTCCGTCACATAGCATTCGCCGTGTTCGTAGGGATTCAGCGTTCCGGGATCGACGTTGATGTAGGGGTCGAGTTTCTGAATGGTCACCGAATAGCCGCGCGCCTGCAGCAGCCGGGCTATCGAGGCCGAAATAATACCCTTGCCGAGCGACGACGCAACGCCGCCCGTAACAAATATGTACTTGGGTTTGGAAAGTTTCATTACGTTTATTACTATTTGTTGTCGTTGTTTTCGTGATTCTCCTCCTGCGCCTGACGGTCGATCAGCTTCACTTTCTCGATCGCGGCGGCCATATCCTCGCGGGCGCGCTCGATCTTGGCCTTCACGTCGGCGATCAGCGCCTCGGCGTTCTTCGACTTGGCGAAGAAACCGATGTTGTTCTCCAGCAGGCCGATCTCCTGCTCCAGCTGGCGCACCTTGCCGTAAAGCCGTTCGCGCTCCGAACGCAGGCGGCTGCCGCCCGCCGACTTGAACGACGACACCTTCTCGCGGAAACGGTTCATCGAACGGTCGCGCTCGGTGCCGCGCAGCGTGTTGAACAGCGCATCGACGGCGGCCTTGTACTTCTTCTGCACGGCGTCCTTCTGCTTGATGGGTACGAACCCGATCTCGCCCCAGCGGCGCTGGAAGTCGCGGATCACGTCGTAACCGCCCGTCTTGACATCGGCCGCGGCCATCTCTTCCAGCAGCGCGAGCTTCTTCTTCAGATTCTCCTCGTGCTCGCCGTCCACGCTGGCGAAATGCGCGCCCTTGCGCTCGAAGAATTTGTCGCACGCCGCGCGGAAACGCCGCCAGATAGCATCCGAATGCCGGCGCGACACGGCGCCGATCTCCTTCCAGCGGGCCTGCAGGGCGATCAGCTCGTCGGTCGCCTTCTTCCACTCCTCGCTGTTCATCAGCGACTCGGCGGCTTCGCATATTTCGGTCTTGAGCTGCAGATTATGCTCCATCTCGGCCTTCACGCCCGAATAGAACTGACGCTTGGCCTCGAAGAACCTGTCGCACGCCGTGCGGAAACGTTCGTATATGCGGTTGTTATCCTTCTTGGGCGCGAAGCCGATGGTCTTCCACGTCTTCTGAATCTCCAGCAGACGGTCGCTGGCCCGGTTCCACTCCTTGCGGGTGGTGAGCGGCTGCGCGGCCAGCTCCTCGGTGGCGGCGCATAGCTCCGTCTTCAGTTCGAGGTTGCGGACCTGCTCGCCCTTCAGCGCCTCGAAGTGCTCCTGATGCTGTTTGTTGATCCGACTCGACGCCGCCTTGAAACGCTCCCAAAGCACCTCCTTGTATTCGTTGGCCACGGGACCCGTCTCACGCCATTCGTCGTGCAGTTTCTGCAGTTTGTGGAACGCTTCGACCACCGAAGGCTCCAGCACGAGCGCCTCGGCCTGCTCGCACAGGGCCACCTTCTGCTCGTAATTCTTCTTCAGGTCCAGATCGCGCAGCTCCTTGTTGATCTTGATGAAGCTGTAGAAATTCTCGACGTGCAGGTTGTAGGTCTCCCACAGGTCCTTGACGTTCTGCAGCGGCACGATGCCGGTCTCCTTCCAGCGCTGCTGCAGCTCGCGGAATTTGGTAAAGGTATGGTTGAGCGTCTCGTCCGAATTGACCAGCTCCTTCAGCTCCTCGATAATCCCCAGCTTGACCTGCAGGTTCTTCTCTTTCTCGGCTTCGAGATTGGCGATGAACTCGTCGCGGCGACGGCGGTACTCCTTGAACAGCTCCTTGAGCTGCACCTCGACGCCGTCCACAGCCGGTGCGAAATCCTCTTCGGCGCCGCCTTCCTCGATGAATTTGCGGCGTGCGGCTTCGACCTCGGCACGGCGGATGCGGTAGAAGGCGATCTTCAGCGCCTCCACATCCCGGCGGATCGACTGCACGGGCTGCTCTTCGAGCATGCGCGTAAACAAAGCCACCAGTTCCTCCTTGCCCCGGCCCGTGAATTTGTCTTCGGTATCGGCGGCGCTTCCCGCCATCTGCTCGGCCTCGGCCTCCTCGGCGGTCTCGCCCTCCAGTTCGAGTCCGGCGTCCTGCGCCGCCAGCGCGGCCTCCTCGTCCGCGAAATCCACCTGCACGTCGGACGCAGCAGCCTCCTCTTCCGTCTCCGTTACGACCGCTTCGGCCGCAGGCTTGATCCGGGCGCGTTTCGCACGCGCCGTCTCTTCAGCGGGAGCCGCTTCCGCAGCCGTTTCGGCGGCAGAAGCCTCGGCAACGACCTCTGCGGCGGGGACTTCAGCCGCAGGCACCTCCGCAGGCGCACCCTTCCCGTCTGCAGGTGCCTCTGCGGCAGCCTCGCCGGCAGCAGGAGCTTCCGCAGCCGTTTCGGCGACGGTCTCTTCGGCCGGCGCTTCGCTTACGGGCGCCTCGGCGGCGGACGCTGCGGGTTCGCCCTGCGCGGCAGCGGGCGTTTCGGGTTCTGCAGTCGCAGCCGTTTCGGAATCAGGGACTTCGGGAGTCACTTCGGAAGTTGCCTTCTGCACATCTTCAGCAGCCTTGCTGACTTGCTCCTCAGGAGCAGGAAGAATCGGATTTTCAGTAGCCATCTCAATACACGTTTTTGAGTTCCATATATACGGAAGTATATAAATCTCGCAAATATAACCATTTTTCCCGTGCCGCCGAACGATTTCGCCGGAAATTTGCTAACTTCGCACAAGATATGCGCGGCACACGGCCAACCGGCCGCCGGTGCGCCGCCGAAAACGCATTGACCGAAATTATGAGCCACCGCATCCTGCTCGTCGACGACGAACCCGACATCCTCGAATTCGTGAAATACACCCTCGTCAAGGAGGGTTACGAGGTATTCACGGCCCAGAACGGAGCCGAAGCGCTGAAAGCCGCGGCGCAGCACCGCCCCCACCTGATCCTGCTGGACATGATGATGCCGGTGCGCAGACCTGCCGCGCCATCCGCGAGGACCCGCAGCTGCGCGACACGATGGTCGTCTTCCTCTCGGCCTTGGGCGAAGAGGAGCAGCAGCTGGCCGGCTTCGGCGTGGGGGCCGACGACTACCTGACCAAGCCGATCAAGATGAAACTGCTGGTCAGCCGCGTGCAGGCCATCCTCAAGCGTATCGACGCCGGAAAGGCCCCCGCTCCGGCGGAGGAGGGCGTCGCCATGGACCGCGAGCGCTACACCGTCACGCGCGACGGCCGCGAAATCAGCCTGCCCCGCAAGGAGTTCGCCCTCTTGGACCTGCTCTACTCGTCGCCGGGCAAACTCTTCTCGCGCGAAGAGATATATGCCCGAATCTGGGGTTCGGAGGTGGTCGTGGGCGACCGCACCATCGACGTGCACATCCGCAAACTGCGCCAGAAGATCGGCGACGAAAAGATCGTCACCGTCAAGGGCGTGGGCTACAAATACGAACCGTAACGCCGGGCGACGCCCGGACCGCAAAGACATGGACAGAACCAGCAAATACCGCCGCATCGTCATCAAGGCTGGCAGCAACGTGCTGACCCGCGACGACGGACGCCCCGACACCACGCGCATTTCGTCCCTCGTGGACCAGATCGCCCGGCTGCACCGCGCCGGCATCGAGGTGATCCTCGTCTCGTCGGGCGCCGTGGCTTCGGGCCGCAGCGTCCTCGAACAGCGCACAGGCCGCATCGACACCGTATCGGCCCGCCAGCTCTTCTCGGCCGTAGGTCAGGTGAAGTTGCTGAACCGCTACTACGACCTCTTCAACGAATACGGCATCGTCTGCGGGCAGGTGCTCACCACCAAGGAGAGCCTCTCCACGCGGCGGCAGTATCTCAACCAGCGCAACTGCATGGAGGTCATGCTCGCCAACGGCGTGATCCCGATCGTCAACGAGAACGACACCATCTCGGTCACCGAGCTGATGTTCACCGACAACGACGAACTTTCGGGACTCGTGGCGGCCATGATGCAGGCCGAAGCGCTGATTATCCTGAGCAACATCGACGGCATCTACGACGGCTCGCCCTCTGACCCCTCGTCGCAGGTGATCCGCCGCGTGAAACCCTCCGAAGACCTCTCGCGGTACATCGACCCGGCGCGCTCGTCGCGGGGCCGGGGCGGCATGGCGACCAAGAGCCGCATTTCGTCGCGCGTGGCCGGCGAGGGCATCGAAGTCATCATCGCCAACGGCCGCCGCGACAACATACTGACCGCTCTGGCGCTGACCGGCGAGGAGGTGCCCTGCACCCGTTTCGAACCCGCCCCGCACACGGCGTCGGGCGTCAAAATGTGGATCGCCAGCAGCGAAGGCTTCGCCAAAGGCGTCCTGCGCATCGACGAAGGCGCCGCAGCGGCCGTCCGGGCCAGCAAGGCCGCCGTGGGCGTCACGGCCGTCGAGGGCGATTTCGAACGCGACGATTTGGTGCGCATCCTCTCGCCCGACGGAACGCAGCTGGCCGTGGGCCGCATCTCGTGCGACAGCGAAACCGCACGCCGCAGCATCGGGCGCAAAGGGCTGAAACCCCTCGTCCACTGCGATTACCTCTACCTCGAATAAGACGACTATGGAATACGAATCCCTGTTCAAAGCCGCCCGTCAGGCCGGAACGCTTCTGGCCGAGACCGAAACCGAACGACTCGGACGCACGCTGATGCACGCCGCACAACTGCTGCGCACGCATACGCCCCGCCTGCTCGAAGCCAACGCCCGCGACCTCGAAGCCATGGCCCCCGACTCGCCGCTGCGCGACCGTCTGCGACTGACTCCGGAGCGCATTGCCGCCATCGCCGACGACATGGAAGACGTCGCGCACCTGCCCTCGCCGCAAGGCGAAGAGCTGGAGCGGCGCACCCGGCCCAACGGAATGACCATCGTCAAACGACGGGTTCCGTTCGGCGTGGTCGGCATGATCTGCGAAGCGCGGCCCAACGTCACGGCCGACATCTTCTCGCTCTGCATCAAAACGGGCAACGCCTGCGTGCTGAAGGGCGGCAGCGACGCCCGCCGCTCCAACGAAGCCATCGCCGCCCTGCTGCACGAAGCCCTGCGCAGCGAAGGCATCGACGAACACGCCTTCACCCTGCTTCCTTCGGACCACGCCTCCGTCGGAGCACTGCTGAACGCCGTGGGTTACGTCGACGTCGTCATTCCGCGCGGCGGCGCGGGCCTAATCCGCTTCGTGCGCGAAAACGCCCGCGTTCCGGTCATCGAAACAGGCGCCGGCATCGTCCACACCTACTTCGACCGCGACGGCGACCTCGCAAAAGGCCGCGCCGTGGTCTGCAACGCCAAAACCCGGCGCGTCAGCGTCTGCAACGCCCTCGACTGCCTCATCGTCCACCGCGAACGGCTCCGGGACCTCGCGGAACTGTGCGACCCGATGGCCGCCGAACGCGTCACGGTCTACGCCGACGCGGAGGCGTACGCCGCACTCGAAGGCCGCTACCCCGCGTGCCTGCTCCGCCCCGCCGCGGAGGAGCACTTCGGGACCGAATTCCTCGACTACAAGCTGGCCGTGCGGACCGTCGGCTCCCTCGACGAAGCTCTGGCGCACATCGCCCGCTACTCCTCGCGCCACAGCGAAGCCATCATCACCGAAAACAAGCGGACCGCCGCGCAGTTCACGCGCGCCGTGGACGCCGCCTGCGTCTACGTCAACGTCTCGACGGCCTTCACCGACGGCGGCCAGTTCGGCTTCGGCGCCGAGGTGGGAATCTCGACCCAGAAGCTCCACGCCCGCGGTCCGATGGGCCTTCCCGAACTGACGACCTACAAATACGTCGTCACGGGCGACGGGCAGATCCGGGAATCCTGAAGCCTTCCGCATCGGATTTACCCCGAAAAACAACAAAAAATATAACGATTCGTAATCATTTTTTCCGTAAATTTGCACATCCTTAAAATTAGATGTATATTTAACTTATGATTCGTGAACTTATAGCCGTGGGATTCGGCGGCGCGGCGGGCAGCATCGTCCGTTATCTGCTTTCGGGCGGGATCTTGGCCGGACAGACGCTGCTGGGATTTCCAGCGGGCACGTTCACGGTCAACGCCGCGGGTTCGCTGCTGATCGGCATCCTGCTGGAAGCCACCAGCTCCGAGACGCTGGGCTGGCTGCTCATCGTGGGATTCTGCGGAGGCTTCACCACCTTTTCGACCTTTTCGGCCGACACGGTGCGCCTGTTGCGGGCCGGATGCTACAATGCGGCGGCGATTTATGTGGCGCTGAGCGTCGCGGTATGCATCGTTTTTGCAGCGCTCGGCATGTGGATCGGAACAACATTTAGGAATTAACTACATAGAAAGACAATGGTAATTTTGGTATTGAACTGCGGCAGCTCGTCGATCAAGTATCAGGTGATCGACATGGAAGCCGCATCGAGCACACTGCTCGCAAAAGGCATCGTGGAACGTATCGGCCTGCCGGAAGGCGACCTCATCCATAAACCCGTCGGCAAACAGCCTTTCGAGCTGCACCGTCCGATTCCCGACCACACGACGGGCATCAAACTCGTGCTCGACGCCCTCACCGACCCGGAGCACGGCGTCATCCGCTCGCTGGACGAGGTGAAAGC
>OHFX01000694.1_pt1 | contig 12972 bp, 8 predicted proteins | sample 1567691 | NCBI WGS metagenome assembly OHFX01 (sample SAMEA3879552, study PRJEB24766) | human gut metagenome | biome: human-associated habitat; feature: feces | place: USA | collected 1985/1987 | reverse complement strand
TTCATGTCGGGATGATACTTGCGTGCGAGCTTTTTGTATGCTTTTTTGATCTCTTCTTCCGAAGCGCCCTTGGAAACGCCGAGCACCTCGTAATAGTCTCTTTTATTTTCAGCCATAGACTACGCTCCTAAAAACGCCGCAATCGGGGGCAGTATAAACTGTCCCCGCTGCGTCGATCGGTTTCAAATTACTTCTTGTTGTTGTCGTCGTCATCCACGACCTTGTAGTCAGCATCATAATACTGCTGACCGTTCGGGCCGGTCTGCGCGCCGCCGTTCTGGCCGCCCATGTCAGGACCGGCCTGTGCGCCGCCCTGTGGGTTCGCCTGCTGATAGAGCTTCTCACTCATCTGGTAGAACATCTGCGTGAGCTCTTCGGTCGCGCTCTTGATGGCGTCGGTGTCGTCGCCCTTGAGGACTTCCTTCAGCTTGTCGATACCACTCTGGACCTTGGCCTTCTCGTCCGCGGGGATCTTGTCGCCCACTTCGCCGAGGGTCTTCTCGCTCTGGTAGACCATCTGGTCGGCCTGGTTGCGGACCTCGACCTCCTCCTTCTGCTTCTTGTCCTCCTCGGCATGAGCCTCGGCGTCCTTGACCATACGATCGACTTCGTCGTCGGACAGAGCGGTAGAGCCGGAGATGGTGATCTGCTGCTCCTTGCCGGTGCCCTTGTCCTTAGCGGAGACCTTGACGATGCCGTTGGCGTCGATGTCGAAGGTGACCTCGATCTGCGGCACGCCGCGGCGGGCAGCCGGGATGCCGGTCAGCTGGAACTTACCGAGCGACTTGTTATCGCGGGCAAGCTCGCGCTCGCCCTGGAGCACGTTGATCTCGACGCTGGTCTGGTTGTCGGCAGCGGTGGAGTAGACCTCGGTCTTGGAGGTCGGGATCGTGGTGTTGCGGTCGATCATCTTGGTCATGATGCCGCCCATGGTCTCAACGCCCAGCGACAGCGGGGTAACGTCGAGCAGCAGGATGCCCTCGACGTCGCCGGTGAGCACGCCGCCCTGGACGGCAGCGCCGTCGGCAACGACCTCGTCGGGGTTCACGGACATGTTGGGCTGCTTGCCGGTCATGGTCTTGACGAGCTCCTGGACGGCGGGCATACGGGTGGAGCCGCCGACGAGGATGACCTCGGTCAGATCGGAGAGCTTAAGCTTGGCGTCGCGCAGGGCGTTGGTGACAGGCTGCTTGCAGCGCTCGAGCAGGTCGCGGGTGATCTTCTCGAACTCGGCGCGGGTCAGCGTGTAGTTGAGGTGCAGCGGGCCGGACTGGTTCATGGTAATGAACGGCAGGTTGATGGTGGTCTGCTGGGCGGCGGAGAGCTCCTTCTTGGCGTTCTCGGCGGCCTCCTTCAGACGCTGCAAGGCCATCGGGTCCTGACGCAGGTCGATCTGGTGCTCGGCCTTGAACGCCTCGGCCATATAGTCGATCAGCACATGGTCGAAGTCGTCGCCGCCGAGGTGCGTATCGCCGTTGGTGGACTTCACCTCGAAGACGCCGTCGCCAAGTTCGAGGATCGAAATATCGAACGTACCGCCGCCGAGGTCGTACACGGCGATCTTCATGTCGCTGTTCTTCTTGTCCATACCGTAAGCCAGTGCGGCAGCGGTCGGCTCGTTGATGATACGGCGCACCTTCAGACCTGCGATTTCGCCCGCCTCCTTGGTGGCCTGACGCTGCGAGTCGGAGAAGTAGGCAGGAACCGTGATGACGGCTTCCGAAACCTCCTGTCCGAGGTAATCCTCGGCAGTCTTCTTCATCTTCTGAAGGATGATCGCCGAAATCTCCTGCGGCGTGTACTGACGTCCGTCGATATCGACGCGGGGCGTATTGTTGTCGCCCTTGACGATTTCATACGGAGCGCGTGCGATGTCGGAGGCCACCTGATCGTAACGCTCGCCCATGAAACGCTTGATCGAGAAGACCGTGCGCTTGGGGTTGGTGATCGCCTGACGCTTCGCGGGGTCGCCGACCTTACGCTCGCCGTTGTCGGTGAACGCGACGATCGAAGGAGTAGTCCGGTGTCCTTCGGAATTGGGGATTACGATAGGTTCGTTACCCTCCATTACTGCGACGCAAGAGTTCGTCGTACCTAAATCAATACCAATAATCTTTGCCATAATATCGTTGCTTTATAGTTTAATAATTTCTTTTTCAGCTCCGCTTCCACAGCCCTGCCGCTGCCGTGCGGACGATCGTTTAGTGAACAAAGGTTGTACCAAATGTTCTTTTCGCACCATCCTGCTTTTCCGGAGCGTAAAATCTGACAAACCGCCGGAAGGACTGACATTCCGACTGTCACAATGGCAGCCCGAAACTCCCTTTCGGACATCGCTGTCATTTCGCAGCCTGCCTGCCCCCGATCCGCACGACGATACGGAATGCAACAGAAAACCCCGGCCTCTGGAGCCGGGGTACCATAATCGGGGATTCCGATCCTATTTTTCATTCAGAATACGCATCGCCGCATCCAGGATCGTCGTATCGTCCAACGTCACAACGCCGCCGTCGGGCCCTTGTTCGATATGAATGCCTACGCCTTCCTTCGCCTCGGGGTGCCGTCCGCCGAAATAATTACGAACCGAATCGACCGAGATTCCCAATTCGTCTGCAATCCGTTGCGAGCTGCCGCTGGGCAGTCTGTCCTTGATACGACGCAACTCATTAAATGTGATAATCATACTGCTAATTATTTAGGTTGAATTTATTTTTCGTCTTCTCCGCTTCCGACAAAGTCCGACCCTGTTCGGCACCCATTTGTCGGCAGACCGGAGATGGCCTCTTTTTCTTTCCTCTAAATTAAATCCTTTTCCGATAATTTCAAAATTTTCCGGAACAAAAAGTTGAAAAAATCGTCAATTACACCCAATTTACCGACAGAATCCGTCTTACAATCGAAATGTTCCAAATCCAATGCCGGGAATGAGTCGGGAATGAAAAGCCCCGCAGCCCAAAGAATAAAAACCGAAGCCGCCCGCAGGAATCCTGCAGACGGCCAGAAAACAAAACCGGCAACGGACTATTGAGCCGGCTCGATATAAAATTCGATCAACAGCGGCGTATAGGGCAAAACCTCGGTGATCGTCGTACTGGTCGATGTGGAGTTGTCTACATAGTAAGGATTATAGACCGAACCGCCGTAAAGACCGTTCATATAGCTGCCATAATAATCGTCGTAATAGTTGCCCATGTAATTATTACCGTAGTAATTGTTCATCATGCCGTAATAATTCATCATAGCGTACGTAGCGGCGTAATTCGTAGAAGAACTGGTCTGGGTTGTCCCGGTAATGCCGACCACACCGTACGCATTGCTCGAAACGGTCAGCAAAGCGCCCCAGCTTCCGTAGCGGAAGTGCGGCAAGGCGTAATACCAGGCCAGAATCTGTTTGTCCTTATTCAGCGAAGGGGTGTAGCTCATGTACGTACCGGTGGATTCCACCTCGCCGTAAACGATTCGTTTCACCTCGTCGATATTGGTACTCTGTACGAACCCGTCCAGGAATCGGGCGATGTACCAGACCCGGACATTCTTCTCGGGATCGATCAGTTCGCCCGGTTCGTCCGTACCGAAGCGCTCGACCAAAGCTTTGTTAATCTTACGATCGATCTCGTCCGCCTTTTGCTGCGATCCCACATAAACATTCGAATAGGTGAAAAGTCCGGTCGCATCGTCCGCAGGATTGAAACTCTCGTTCACATAGATTTGAGGCGCCTCCGACGTGGCGATTTTCCAACGATACGACGGGGCCGGCTCTCCGGCTTTGACCGAAGCCGTTTCGGAATCGTCGTCCTGCGGAGGAACCGTCGGGTCCAGTCCGCCGTTCGCCGCCGCAAAATCATCGACCGCGACGCTCTCCGTTTCAATCGGCTGACTCGATCTTCCGACCAGCTTGATCCGGGCGATCATCGGGTGGTTGGCACTCAATGCATACTGCCCCTCGTAACCTCCGTCGCCATTGGCTTCGGTGGATATGATCGTCGCAGGCATATACAGCACGACCTCGGCCCCCACGCGCAATTCGACCTCACGGGGAAATCCCTTCTGCGCGGCATACGTTTCACCCAGCTTCAACGGGTTCCGCATAGCCAGATAAGTCCCCTCCTTAAAAGTTCCGCTCGCCAGCTCACCGTAGAACTGATAGTAAGGAACGTAATGTGTATAAGGAGTAAAAGTTCCCTGCTGAAGCGCATAAACGGAATCCCGGGCCACACTGATATTCCCCTGCAAATCCCGCCCCGTGATATCGTACCACACCCAGCTCTCCGTCTCCAGAATCGCACTGTCCGCCAGATCGCCCAGCGAAACGACATCCACGTAATACTCCCCTTCCTCCTGGTAATTCTCCAGCAGATCGGGACGATTCTGCGTCATCCAGGCTTTCAGAGCTTTGTTCTGGGTATTCCCCGGATAAGCATTGTCAGGCTCCTCAGCGCAGGAGCAGAGCGTCGTCAGACCGAAAAGGAGTATCGCAGGCAACCAACGTCCCATACTATTCATTGTTTTCTTATTTACGAACCGAATCAATCGTATAAAAAACGGCGATCGGACTCTGCTCCGGAATGAAATTGATCAGCGCATCGCCGTAAGCCATATTGTATGTCATATATACTTCGACCGTATCTTTCTCGCGGCAGCCCGGCAGCGACAATTCGACCCCTTCGACGAAAGAGCCGCCGCCGACACGGACGGGACGGGGTTCGAAACTCCAGTATTTCGTATCGAGTCCCTGCTCCTGAAGTTTTTCGGCCCACTTTCTGTCATTGGTGTAGATCGGCATCGTACTCGCAGTGATTGCCCGATTCTCGAACAGATAGACCCAGAAAACAAGATCCACCTCATCGCCGATCTCCGCTTCAGGACGCGTCTGACGTTCCGAATCGTAATAATGGTAAATATATCGATACGACCAGCGCCCGAACGTGGAGTAAAAATCGAGATCTTCATCCGAACTCATAGCCTCCTGCTCGGTCACCAGACGAGGCTGGTGGCTACCGGAAAGGAAACTCTCGAACTGCTGCTGCTGTTCGGGAAGAACCTTGTCATCCTCGCCGCAGCCGGTGACAACCAACAGCGCAGCAAGCAAAATATGGAAACGGATTTTCGACATACAATCGCGCAAATTTAACAAATCCTGCGGGACTTGCAAAATTTACCGGGCTTCATTCTTCGTTTTCCCGACCGACATCGCTCGGACAGTCCCGAAGTCCGGAAACCCGGAATCATTCGCATCGCGTCCCCGGCCCGGCAACTCCACACACCGAAGCCCGCCTCGCCCGCCAGTGCTCTTCTTAACAATACGGCAGACCGGGCGATTTTAGTATTCGTACAGGGATAAAAAACGACGATTACACCCCGAACGTATCGCGGCTCGGCTATACACTGCATCGCTTACGGCGGCGATACCACGCCCACACACCCCGCGAACCGTGATTGCAAATCCGCTGCAGCGACTGCGAGGCCGGATACTGCCAACGCAGACGCCGCAGTCAGGCCACCCCCCGAAAAACAATGTTTCCCTCTCTGGCAAAGAAACCCGACGGTCCGGCGGCCGGTTTTCCTGCGCTCCCGACACAGAACCGGAGTTGCACACGAAAGCCCGCGTCACGACAAAACGATATGGAGTCCGACCTTCCGAATGTTCGGACCATCCGAAACGTCCGGAAACGAACCGAACAAAAAAATCGACTGCCGGAGCGAAAGAATCGCTCCGGCAGCTCCAATAACTTTACAAAACAAAATCAGACTCTACGCTGTCCGTCCTGAAGCCACTCCCTGCGATGCCTCTTAACGGCACATACGACCAGGGTTATGATGACCGATAAAACAACAAGACCAAACATAAGGCCGACAAAGCCTGCAAATCCTTCCATTTTTACGATAAACATTTTGGGGGTTCGTTTACTCTTTTCGGCGCAAAACTAATATAAAAAAAATTTCCCCCCCCCCAAATATTTTAAGAAAAATATAAAAAAAGTTTCAAAAATATTAAATCGACAAAAACAAGAAGGCCGTTACAAAAACGTAATAATTAATCGGGAACGTAGCGCCCCACGCCCCTTTCGAGAAGGATATTTAGGGAAAGGTCCGCGTTACAGACGCAGACACATACCGCGAATAAGCGACCCTCGGATTCGATGCTGCAACCGTCAAAAAAAGATACATCGAAAGATATGAGTAACCTGCGAAATAGAAATGTACGATTATATGCTACAATCGTTTAAGGGACATACGGACCAGATCCTCCACCGAAGCTCCGGGATTTTCCCGAGCAACGATTTTTACGACTTTATCCGCCGCCGCTTTCCCGAACCCGAGCATGACCAGCGCCGCAAGCGCCTCCTCGTAATCCCCGCCGGCGACAGGGGCTGTAACAGTATCCCCCGTCAGTCCCAGGCCGGCCATCTTGCCGCTCAACTCGACGATGATCTTCTGCGCCGTTTTCAGCCCCAATCCCTTGACATTTTTGAGAAGGACGGCGTTTTCGGTAGCGATGATCCCCTGCAACTCCCTCGGCGAATAGGTCGAGAGAATCATCCGGGCGGTATTGCCGCCTACGCCGGAGACACTTATCAGGTGGCGGAACAGTTCCCGTTCGGCCTTCGACGCGAAGCCGTAAAGCAACTGGGCGTCTTCCCGAACCACGTAATGAACGAACAGTTTCACTCGGTCGGAGTGCTCGATTTCGGAATATGTCTGCAACGATATCTGAAGAAAGTACCCCACTCCGCCGACATCCAACACGGCATGGGTGGGAGCGAGTTCGGAAATGGTACCGGAGAGATATTCGTACATGAGTTTCTAATTTTGAATGTGGCTTGACAAAAGTAAAGATTTTTTTCTACCTTTGCCTTTCAAAGCGATATTTTTAACCAAAACAACGGATAACACATGAAAAAACTCTTCTTCGCGGCATTGATCGCCCTGGCAGGATTTACCGCCTGCGGCACCAAAAACGTCGAAACGGCAGCTACCGAAGCAACCGAGCAACGGGAAGTAGGCGGCGGTGACATCGCATACGTGCAGGTCGAAGCCGTGCTCGCGCAGTCCGATCTTTACAATGCAGAAGGCATCGCCCTGAAAGACAAGACCGAAAAGGCACAGAAGAGCTGGGCACAGAAGGAGCAGAACTTCCAGTACGAAGTAGCCCAGCTCCAGGAGAAATACCAAAAGGGGCTTATCACCACCAACGACGCGCAATCCACACAGGAGAACATCGAGCGCCGCATAGCTTCGTACCAGGCTGCGGCACAGAAGGAAGCCAAAGCGCTCGACGAAGAGAATTTCGTCTTCTCGAACCGGGCTCAGGACCTGCTGCACCGCGCCATCGAGAACCTTAATGCCGATGGTCGTTACAAACTCATCGTCAATGCCAATGCCCTGCTCGACGCCGATTCGACGCTCGACATCACGCCCGCCGTGCTTCAGGAGGTGAATCGTCTCTATGCCCTGGAAAAGAAAGACAAGGACAAGAAATAGAAGAGCGCTCCGCTCACCCGGGGTCCGTATCTCGACAAAAAAGTAACGGCTTTGTTTCAGAGTCGTTACTTTTTTCCATATACTTGCAGTCAAATAAATCTCTCGGATGCTGCCGGCTTAGTGCAGCCGCCATCTTACCTCCGTATAGCAAGGAATAAGAAACAGTCCGGGCCTTACAAGCCATATTGAACTCCTTCTGCGCTTTATCACAAAGCATCATGTCGGCCGTTTCTCCTATCAAGCCCCTCTTGGTCCGTTCACTTCTATTTTTACAGTAGCCCCATCCAATTTACATTGTAATTTCCAGACATTATATTTGGGTACAATCCTGATTCCGGGTATGGATTTTTCAATGTACCCTTTCAGATCTTCAAAGTGCCTGTTTATTGCCCTCAGACTTTCTTCCCTATTCTGTATGGGAGGGGCAGATCGATATCAACCGAATACCGGGGCATATTCTTGTGAAAAAGGTTGATTGCAGTACCTCCATGCACGGCAAAATCCAAAGAGCGATATACCAATGGCATGATGCGTATAAGCAGAGCCACCTATTTCGGATATTTGATATAAAATTACCGATCCACCCCCTCTTTCGCCGGATGGATTTACCCAACCCGGAAAATCTGCCCCCAAATCGGAAATTTACTATTAATGAAAGGTAATTGTTGATGCAAGAAAATTAGATCGCTTTTTCAAGATTATAACAGGAAATACCCCTATTAAGTTCTATGACAAGAAGCGACAGAGTTGTGTAACCACGTTGTGACCTACGTTAGAAACAAGCAACAAGTGGAAGCCGAATCAAAGAAGCCAACCTCTCGAAAATATAGCTTATAGCAATATGTAAGCGGCATTTTCAGGAAGGCCCCAGACGGATCATAGGATGATTCCATCGAGTTCACAAACGGATCCCAGCGAGATCACTTCAGAGAAATGAAAAACTCTGACAAACCAAGACAAACATCTTTAAACCAGTGGTTTAAAGATGTTTTCCACCTACCTGCGACAGAAAAAGGCCTCAAAAAGTCACCCTGTGAAAATGAATCGCTGTCAATTCGTTACTATAAAAGCCGTAACGAATTTATAAATAAGTCGCTCTCATTTGTCGAATATTGGTAATCGGAATCCATAGCCGTTATAAAATGAAGCTATCTTTTTATCTACACAAGTATCACAATTACGATAGAGACAGAATACAGGTAAAAACAAGGAGGGTAACTAAAAAATTAGTTACCCTCCTTTCATTCGCCTACCTGAAAGACTCTTTTATTTATCTCAATAAGAAATATTATATAATCTTTCTAACTATAAAAAACATCCCTTGTCCGATTATTTAACTGGTTTCATCGATTGCTCTAACAAACCACTTACGGATGCCGTGTATGAATAAGGAGTCAGAGTGCCAGTCCAAGTTCCTGTGATACGATGCGGAGTTTCTGCGTCATCAATGAAATTTACTGTTATAGTATATTCATCTCCGTTTCTGGTAATGGTAAGCGATCCCCCGGCTGCATTTCCTGCTTCTGAGAAATCAGGCATTATAGTCTCGCCATTGGTTTGAAGCTTGAGGAATCCCCAGGTTCCTACGGCATTTGACTGCCAAATACTTCCTCCTGCAAACGTAAACGCCCTGTTATCTCCCGGATCGAGGGTGCATGTACAGTTGGGAAGGGGATCGTATCTATTATCTGCTTTCGACAATGCCAGATCAAGAAACATACCTGTCATTGACTGACTATCCAAGATCTGAAGCACTACATTTCGTGTGCCGTTCTCATAATAATCTTCATAATCAAGAAAGTACGCTGTTTCTGCGCCACTAAGATCTATTACTTTGTCTGTTGTAAGAGTAGAATATTGAGAATCATCGACTTCCCCACCTCCAAGATCCAGTATTTCGAGAGGTTTGTTTAAGTTTCCTTTTACACTAATTCCTTCGGTTGTGTAAGCATCTATTACAACATGCTGGTCTTCCGTTACTGTTATTGTCCCTTGGTTCAACATACCGAGTTTCATTGTCGAACCGTCCGAACTTGTCTGGACTACGTATGATCCGGTAGGAAGGTCTTCTCCGCTATCATATCCAGGTTCTGCCGTATTTTCATCAGCAGAAGCATTCAATTTCCAAGTGCCAGATGGCATGGACGTGAATTTTTCTGTCTGAATAGGAATAAACATCTTGATTTTTAAGAAATTACCCAAAATCGTCCCCATCTCCGGATCCGGCTCTGCATCATAAAGTTCAAGTTGTACCCAGCCCAAATCGCCGAAGGATGGATCCGGACCTTTATATATTGCCTGTCCACCTATGAATTTTGTATTCACAGGCTGATCAATAACCGAAGTTTCTCCTTGCGGCTGGAATTTAAGAGTTCCGGTATAGGTTACGCAATATTCTTTCTGGTCAGCAGCCAAAAACTTTCCAGTCATTATGTATCCATCTGCCGTTTTGGCAAAAGTAAGCTCTCCGCTTACCGGTACCAAGGTGCTAACACCGTCTTTTCCGGTATAGTATAGTTGATTGACATCTTCTTCAGAACTCCAAACACCCGCACCCGGAGCACTTCCAAGCGTATATTTTCCTTCAGGAATTTCCGGCGCCCCAAGATTGGCAACAGGTTCTGCGAACAGACTAATAAGCATTACCCATCCGTCATTTTCAGTATGCCATTGCTGATTTGTTGGATCGAAGACTGTCGGACCACTTGCAAGAGCTATCATATAGTTGTCCACTCCGTCTCCCTTTGCATATTCTGTCAAGAAAGACTCTGTGAGTCTGATCGTGTCAAATCCACAAGTTTCAACTTTTTCTTTCTCGCAAGAGAAAAGAAAAAATAAAGAAGCAACGAATGTTACAAAAAGTTTAATGTTTTTCATAAGCAATAAATATTAGAAAGATAATTTTAAGTAAGATATATGACCATTCTGTATTGCTTATAAGTTTGAAAAATTATAAAGATGTAAATACCAAACAATTCCTGATCAAATTTAATAATAATTATAAATATTGCAAACACAATTCGACAATTTATCTCTTTTCATAGCTAGAAGTTGTCTTATGACACATACTATGCAACAATAATGTTTATTAATATATCAAACCATAAAAACGAGTCGATCGGTAACCTTCTTGAAAAATCCACTTGGGACTTTATACAACCATCCTGTTTATATTCCAAGCAGCAATATCAAGATTGTTTAAAAATATCGCGGCAAAACATTCCGTAATGTATTTCAAGATTATAACCGGAAATAATAGAATCAAATCCTACCACAAGAAACGAAAAATTACATAACCACGTTATGAAGTACGCTCAAGATAAGTTACAAATTGAAACAGACTGAAATAAACCACGATCCGAAAATATAGCTTGTAATATCATATAAGCGGCATTTTCAGGAAGACTCCGACGGCTCATTGAGTGATTCCGACTGGATCACTTTTAGGTCCAGCAGGATAACAAAAAAATAGCCGATAATCGATCGATTATCGGCTGCCTTTGTCTTTACCCTATCCTATCGAAATCTGCAGCCGAAAAAAATCAGGCATTTTTCTTTCTCCGATTTTAATTCATTTTTACAAAGTCTGCATTTTGTTCAAAACAACGGTCAAAATGCAATTTCGCGTCATACCTCGATATTTTTATTGCTCCGCAACTCCGTCCATCGTAAATATATATTCAAATAAGATATAGAAAAAGTTCAATATCACACAAATAAAATTACCATTCTTCGATTTCGCAACTATTTTATCCGAAAATTATTTGTCTGATTCCCGATAAAATGCTTATTTTTAATTAAGAAACATTCAACGGCTATGAAAAGATTCGTTTTATTATTTTTCGCTTTGGCAGGCTTCATAAGTTCTGCGGCAGGACAAGAGCAGGAGATCACAGGTTTTGTGTATGTATCGGAAACACCTACCCCCGTTCCTTTCGCATCGGTATGGTTATGCGATCCGGCGACCGGAGAACCCGAATACGGGACTATTACGGCAATGAACGGTTGGTATGATTTCGGAAACGTCGCAACCGATCAGACCTATCAGCTTAAAATATCGGGTCCGGGTATCCGAACGAGAAGCAAGGAGATCGAGATCAAATACGTTCCCGGCAGAATAGGCAACATCGATTACTACATTCCTGTCGAGCGCTCTGCCGATACCGTAGCTTTCCGACCCGTGGAAACGTATCGTCCCAAACAGATTGCCCCCGATGCCCGGACGATCGAGGATCTTTACAGCCATATTCCGGGCATAACCTACGAAGATGGTTATTTGACCGATGAAAACGGCGCCACGGTATGTCTTATGTTCAGCGGTATTATTCCGGATGAGGCTGGATATGCAGCTATTTTGACAAATCTGACCGCAGACAACATCGAGCGTATCGAATATTACAGACTGGACAACCTGGAAGAGCCGTATTACGACGGGGTATTGAATTTCGTAACTGTCGGAGTGAATTTCAATGCCCCCTCCATTAAGGAACAACTGACGCCTTCCCCCGGTTGCGAACTATAATCCGCTCCCTTCCCGCCCCGTCTTCACTACTCTATTTTATATTCTTTTCAAACTCCGCAACTATGAGACACCCCCGACTTATCCCCGTTCTTCTTCTGATCATCATAACGAGCCTGGCGACACCGCTCCAGGCGCAAATCGTCCTGAAAGGTAAAATTACCACCGAGAAAAACGAACCGGTCGCCTTCGCCCCGGTCATTCTCCAGCAACTGCCGGATACGACCCGCTACACGGAAGGCGTGATAACCGATATGGCCGGCAATTACCGGTTCGGAAAACACCGTGCGGGCCGCTACCTGCTATCGGTTCGGACAATCGGGTACAAGACTCTTTACGATACGGTGCTTCTTCGCAAACCTTCGATAGGCATGACGGAGGTCGTCCGGGATTACGTCCTGTCCGAAGATGTCGCAGAGATCGATGCGGTGGTCGTCACGGCCAACAACACAGCCAGCTATTTCGACCGGACGGTATATACCATCACCAATGAAGACCGGAAGGCGGCGGTCACGAGTCTCGATCTGACCAACAAGATTCCGCAGATCAGAATCAACCGCCAGACCAATCAAATCACCGCGTCCGATGGCAGTGTGACGGTCTTGGTAAACGGTATCGCCTCTTCGGAACAGGAATTGACGACTCTGCGGCCCGAAGATGTCCGAAAGATCGAATACTACGATCTGCCGCCCATCAAATTCGGCCTCAGCAACGGCAATAAAGTCATCAACATTATCACGAAAATTCGGGAAGACGGAATATACGGAAGTGTGGAGCTGAACCAACATCTGACTTCGCCCTGGTTGAACGATAGTTTTTTCCTGCAATACAACCGGGGACGGCATCAGTTGGCATTTACTGCAAACATAGGCTACGGATCATGGGATGATCAATATGCCTCGGATGAAATGGAATATACGCTCGACGGGGTGGATTTCCGGCAGGAGGAAGAACGGCAGAGTGAAAACAAC
>OHFX01000657.1_pt1 | contig 13693 bp, 14 predicted proteins | sample 1567691 | NCBI WGS metagenome assembly OHFX01 (sample SAMEA3879552, study PRJEB24766) | human gut metagenome | biome: human-associated habitat; feature: feces | place: USA | collected 1985/1987 | reverse complement strand
ATCACCCGCCTTTGCGGACGCGAAGGCGGGTGAATACATGAAAGGGCGCATATAATCTTGGGCGCATCAATGCGGAACACGCAAAGTTGGCGGCATTCTATCCAAGGCAAGAGGAGCGAAACCCAGCAACAAAGTACTTAGGTTTGCAGTTAAAGCTATTTTGGTGGCTTGAGGTTAATGGTGGACTCAGCACACAAGAGAAAGTAGATACCCTATATGACATGATAACAGCAAAAAGCGAATTGACAGGCACAGACTACGAAAGCATAGCCAACCGTGAATTGACACTCAACACGAAAGGCTGCTTTCCCAATAAGGTATAACAAAGAACAACTGTTTTTGCTTTTCGCTTTCGGTATAGGTCAATTGCTTTGTTTTCAGTTATAGTAACGATTAAATATCTCGTTTGGGGACTCTTTGGATCATCAATCTCATCAATTATTTCTATTATCTTTAAAAAAGCGTCATGAACTATATCCTCAGAATCCCGTGTATCTCCCAGCACGCTATTTGCCGTATAGAACATCAGGCCTTTGTACCGCTCATATATGACCTCAAATTTTAGTTTCCCCTCCGGAGAGTCGATTATAGCTAGATATATGAACATAGAACGATCTCCCTTTATTTTCACCATAAAACATAATCCTGCTATTTTGTTTACTATATCCAATTGTTCATTTTGGGGTACTGAGTTTCAAAATATCGCAAACAGCTGCGGAACACTTTGATATGCTCCCAATAAGACAGACAAGGAAATCACAGCGGAGAGAGCACAGATGAGAAAGCGGAAAGAGCTTGCATCGGAAGAAAAGGTCTCGCTGGTGGAGGAATACCTTGCAGGACGGCTACGGATGCGGGAGGCAGCGCGGGAGGCAAGGTTAGGCCATTCCACCATGGAAAACTGGATCAGCCGGTATCGTTCCGAGGGTGCTTCCGGGCTGCGGGAAAATATTCGAAAGATCGGAAGAAAGCGCAGGGTGGTGGGGGAATATCTGTCGGGCCAGGGCAGTTCTATGTCCATTGCGGAAAAGTATCAACTGTGCTCGGAAAATCGGGTATTGGACTGGGTGAAGGCGTATCATGACAGAACCTCCAGACAAGAGACGGGAGGTTCCGTCATGAGAAAAGATCACACCGTGGAAAAGCGGTTGCGGGCGGTGCCGGCCTGTTTGGATGGCGGTAAAGTCTTTGAGAAATTGCCCTGGCCCACCCTTAAGAATTATATCACATAATATTCAGTTACAGTAGATGACAAATGCTGATATTTTTAAAAATGCTTATCGACTTTAGACAGCAACCTACAAAATGTGGTTTGTATGGATCAGCTTTACCCCTGATTCAATCGCAGGAACAGCGAGAATCAGTTGGGAAAGGCACCTAAATCTTGTGCCTTGCTGAGTTAAGCCGATAAGCATATTTTTAAATATAAGTAGGGATATTATTGCGCTATGTAGGGACAGCCACAGGCTGTTCCCCTTTTAATAAGTCGGTGTGCCGTACCCGTAAATCTCATAATGGCCTATGGCATAGCGATTTTCCCGGCAACTATCGCCAGAGTTTCCTTCCACGGTATAGACAATCCCGCCATCCGCCTTTTCCACAATGCCTACATGGTCCGCAGCTCCGTCCTGGCCTTCGTCCTCATCATCCCAATCGAAAAAGATCAGGTCGCCGGGGCGCGGCTCATAGCTGTGGTCCCGCCACAGTCCTCTCTCCCGGAACCACTGGATGCCGATGGAGCAGCTTGCGAACCTTGGGATGACGCCGGTGTCCAGATAGCCGCACTCGTTGGCGCACCACGATACAAAGCAGGCACACCATTCCACACGGCTTCCGAAGCCATACCAAGACCAATACGGCTCGCCGCCCACATTGCCCACCTGTGAAAGAGCGACGGTGACGATCTGATCGTCACTGTATCGGATGCCGTAAAGTACTGCCGCCCAAAGGGAATTGGTTTTGTCCTTGAGAAGCTCGGCAAGGTATTCCCGTTGTTCTGCGTCAAAGCCATATAGGTCAGCCATTTCATCCACTGTCAAATGAGAAACGGTAATATAAAGCGTTGTTTTTGTGACTGTCGTTTCCGTCTGAACGATGTTGCCGTTTCCATCGTCCGTTTCGGTAATTTCCGTTTCCGAGTGGATTTCACTTCGGGAGGATATGGAGTTCATCTCCCAAAATATGTCCGAGAGAAGCTGCTTCTTGCTCTCGTCCATCGTGGCAACCTCCTGCGGATTGTCCGTGTCTGTATTCGTCTTGACTGCATAGACCGCAAGCACATCCTTCCACACGGCTCGACCGCCGCTGATCTCCATATTATCATAGGCTACCGAGTTTTTCTCCGCTTCCATCTTGGCATCGTAATCAGCGTTGATTTCCTGCACGGCAGTCTGCATCGACATTCCTGTGCCGGAATCCTCGCCGGAAAAGAATATCCCGAAAACCGAGCCGCAGATCAGAGCAATCAAGCAAATCACGACAATGACCGCAACGGCAACCCAGCCGCCTGCGGCGATAGCAGCGACCAGTGCTTTGGTCGCCGCTATAATTGCTTTGACTGCCGCAATCGTTGCTTTCACGGCGGCTTTCACACCGGCAACCGTTGCCTTGGCTGCGGCTTTGGCGACTTGTGCAGCTTTTTGCGACGCTTTCACCGTAGCCTGTGCGGTTTTCTGCGCCGCCTTTGCCGCCTGCTGTGTGGTCTTGATTGCCGTTTTCGTGGTCTTGACCGACCTCTGTGCGGCTTTGGCTGTACCTTTCCCGGCAGTCTTGATGGTTTTCTTCCCGGTAGAACGGGCAGACTGTTTGATCGTCTTTTCCGTTTGCTCGACCGCCTTGATGGTCTTATTCCCAGAGGTGCGGACAGTCTGCCTTTTCATCGACTCAGTAGCACGCTTTTCACGAAACTTCTGTATACCGTCCTTTGCTTTGGACACATTCCGTTTCGTTTCTTCCAGCCCCTTGCGTCCCTGCTTATCAAACTGGTGCGCCGCTTCGTGCGTGATACGGTCAACGCCGCCTTCCACTCGGTCGGAGGCGTACTCCTCGGCATTATGCTCATCCGGGTGCGTTGTGTGTTCTGCCTTTTCCTTCGTCTGCACATAGGCGGAGCGCATACGGTCTGCGGCGATTGCCGCTTTGTCGATTTTCTTAATCGTGCCTTTCACGACGTCTCTCGTTTTAATATCAGCCATTGAACCCTCCTTTCCGGGGCGTACCAAAACGCCCCTAAATTAAAAACGAGGGGTAAAGGTATAAACACCTTACCCCTCAAAGTGCGAGAACTGAAAAGCCTTGATATTGCTGGCTTTGTCAGCGTCTATTTTTCGACTCAGCCCGTTTTCTTCTTGCGTACTCAGCCTGTTGCTTTTTGTAGGCTCTTTGAGCGCACTTCTCGCAGTATTTCTTTCGGTTGCCCTTCTTGATAATCGGCGCACCGCAGGACACGCACTTTTCAAAGCGTGTGCCGAGAATATCCGCTTCCAGCAAAGGCTCTGCCGGCAAAACAGATTTGCGGAAATACTTGCAGAGAAGTGAGTATGAGATGCTCTGCACACAGGCGCAAGGTTCTCCGTCGTCCAATGCAAGGCAGCTACCGTTGTCATAATTGGCACAAAGGCGCTTAATTAGGGCGTTCGCCCTCTGCCGTTGCTTCGGCGTGAGTCTTGGCAGCATCCGCACCACCGTCCTTCGTTATGCGCTTCGCCACGACCACAAGACGGCTGTTGTTGCGGCTGTACTCACAGGTAGACAGCGTAATGAGCTTATCGCCGTATTCGGCGGTCACGCCGGTATCATAGAAAGACAGCTCCTTGCACTTGTCAATGAAGTCGTCAAACTCATTGGTGCTCTCTGCGTCTATAAAGCGATAGAACTTGAATGCTTCGGGACTGTCGGTGTAGACCACCGTGCGGAATACGGCAACGATCTCATACTCCTGCTTATCCGTCAGTGTGTTGAAGGTGATCATCCGATGCTCGCTCCAAAAGTCTTTGCTCTTGAATTTTTCAAGGTGGGCAAACATCGAACCGTTGGACATATGGTGTCCGTAGATCACAAGATTGTCGGACGGCTCCTGCACATCGCAATCCTCCTGCACATAGGGGCAACCATAGTCGGAGTATTCCTTATCAAAGCCGTGCTTTAGATAGAAATTCGGCTCATTCACCGACTGCATCACGGGATAATTGATGTTGGTATCTGCAATGCTGATCCAGCCCACCAAATCGCCGTTCTGCTGATAAAGCTCTGCAAGCTCCGGCAGAAGCATCTTTTCCTCGGAGTATGGAATCTGCTCCGTCGGTTCCGTTGCACTATCCGTCTGCACCGCAGCTTCCACAAGGTCAGCCAGCTCGCCATAAAGCTCGGCTTGCTTATTCGCCTGCCTGTAATGGCGGACAAGGAAAAAGGTGCTTGCGCCGAGGATGGCCGCAAACACCCCAATCAGAATAAAACAGATTGTCTTTTTCATTGAGATTCCTTTCTTTCAGCCAAAGGCGAGAGTTATGCACCCTCGCCCGGTTTAGTAGTCATCAGCTTATAGAGCTTTGTATGCTTAGGAAATTTGTTGGCAAACGGCACGAGGCTGGAGCCGACCTTGATCAGTCCGTGACCGGCATCTACATTGGTGATATAGGAAAGCTGGGTGTCCGAGATGTTCAGCAGTTTCGCAAGCTCCAGTCTGTCCGTGGACGCCTGATTGAGCATCACGATAAACTCGGAGTTTGCAAGCATCGTTCTTGCCGTGTGGGACTGGAGCAGATCGTCCACATTCTGCGTGATGCCCGTGGCAAAAGCCCCGTACTTTCGCACACGCTTCCAAAGGGTGAACAGGAAGTTTGTACTGTACTCGTGCTGGAACAGAAGATAGATTTCGTCGATGAAAATAAAGGTGTTCTTGCCTTTGGCTCTGTTCTGCGTAATACGGTTGAGAATGGAGTCGAGAACGACCAGCATACCGATAGGCATAAGCTGTTTACCGAGGTCGAGAATATCATAGCAGATCAGGCGGTTATCCGTGTTCACATTGGTTTTCTTGGCGAAGGTGTTCAGGCTGCCATCGGTAAACAGCTCGATGGCAAGAGCAATCTCCTGCGCTTCGGGTTCGGATTGCTTCAAAAGTTCCGCCCGGAAGTCCTGCAAGGTCGGCACCTCGCCGGTGTAGTTGTTCTGCTGATAGGTGCGGTAGACGCTTGCCGTACAGCGGTCAATGATAGACTTCTGCACTGCGCCGAGGTTGTTGCCGCCGATAAGTTGCTCGCACAGGGACATGATGAACTCGGATTTCAGAATAACGGGGTTTGCACCGTCACCGTATTCCCGGTTCATATCCATCGCATTGATATGGGTGGGAGAAGTGGCAGAGATGTTGATGATCTCGCCGCCAAGTGCTCGAACAAGGGGCGAATATTCTCGCTCCGGGTCAATGATAATGATGTCTGCGTTGCCGGCAAGCACCTGATTGATGACCTCGCCTTTTGCGGTAAAGGATTTACCACCACCCGAAACACCGAGAATGAACTCGTTGCCGTTGAGGAGCTGTCTGCGGTCTGCGATGATCATATTTTTGGAAATGACATTTTGACCATAGTAAACGCCGTTGGTGTGGCAAATGTCCTGCACACGGAACGGAATAAAGACCGCAAGGCTCTCTGTGGTCAGAGTACGGAACGACTCAATCTTGCGGACACCGAAGGGCATCGCCGTATTCAGTCCGTCAAGCTGCTGGAACTTGAGAATACCGAACTGGCAAAGGTGCTTTCTCGCTGTGGTAAGCAGAGCTTCTGTGTCATTGTCAAGCTGCTCCTTGGTGTCCGCCGTGTGAACCATCGTCAGAACGGCAAACATCATTCGCTGGTCACGGGTCGTCAGGTCGTCGAGAAACTCCTTCATCTCCTTGCGCTGCTGTTCAATGTCGTAGGGGAGCTGGGCAGAAAAGTTGTTGTTGGCATTCTGCCGGCGCTGCCAGTTGGTCGCATTGGTTTCAACGCCGAGCAAACGGCTTTCGGCTTCCCGCACGGCTTCATCCGTGGGTACGGGGATAACATCAATGGACATCATCAGATTGCGGTTGAGATCGGTCATTTCGGCAACCATACTGTCCTTGATATAAGAAGCGTATTCTCGCAGAAACAGCACTCTGCCGTAACGCTCACCGATTTTAAAATAGTCGCCCGTGAACTCCATCGAATCAGGGCAGATGAAATCCTTGAAGTCGTGCCCCTTTCTGCGGGTTTCCTTGATGCCGAAGCGAAACTCCGTTTCTTCACCGGCACGGTAAAAGTCGTGGAAAATGCGGAGTCGTTCATCCGGCTCCAGCTCCACGCACTTACTGCCGAGCCGCCCAAAGTGGGCGATCAGGTCAGCACCCACACGGGCAAAGTAGTTTCTCGCTTCCTCCACATTCTTCTTGCACACCGAAATGGTGATGTACTTCTCCTGAATGATAGCGTTTGCGCCGGTTGCTTTATCAAGGAGCATCCGATTGTACTCCTCACGGTACTCGTCAAGAGCATCGCCCTTCAGGGGGAGAAGAATGGTTTTCTCAAAGTTTGCACGGTTCAAACGGCGGTTGTTAATGGTGATCTTGGTGGTTGCACCGCTGTCAAGGCTGTTGAGTAGCTCCGAATATTCAAGGAACATAGCTTCCTTATCCTCGCGACTGGCGACAGCATAGTTGATGTCGCTGAACTTATAGGTCTTGGAGAACTTATCTCTGCCCACCTGAAAAATACCGTCGTCGTAAATCGCCTTGATGGGGATCACATCCTGGACGCCCCTCGGCACAACAAATCGTTCTTTGTCCTGCTTGAGCAGGTTGCGAAGCGTTTTAATCATTGGCTTTTGATACCTCCTTCTGCTTGTGTTCCATTCCCGGCTTCATCATCTCGTAGTAGGTGTTGGTAGAACGGAAGGTCAGTTTCTTCGGCATCAGGAACTCGGATTTGAACCAAGCCCATACGAACTTTTCCGCCGTCATTCCGTTGTATTTGATAAAGCCGAGAGCCGCAAAGGGTGCGGCTCCCAAAATGCACATCCACGATACGGTTTCCGTGCCGACATATGGCTTGAGCAGGAAATAGAGTCCCACTGCCACCACGCAGGCGCAGGCAGAAAAAATGAACTGTCGCATAGACAGTCCAAAGAACATTGCCTCCGTATAGTTGCGGATTTCCCTATTGATCTTAACTTCCATTGAAGCTCCTTTCTCTGCGACAGCGTTCCTTTGCCTGACGGATTTCCTCGGCACAGACGCATTCATCCGCAAGGCAGTTCACCTTGCCTTTGCGTCTGCCGCCATAATACAGGCAATACCGGCAATCGCAGTCCTCAAGGGTGAACCCCTTGAAGCGGTTATAGATTTTGGTGTTGTTTTTCATAGTGCGCTCCTTACAGTCCCATCATCTCTCGGATAATGCGGTCGCTCATCTTGACCGAGCCAACGAGAACGAGCATATTAAAGAGCAGTTCGCCTATATAACTCCACACCTGCGTGACCGCCGCCGCATCGGGATTGACCACGGGTGGTGAGGACGCAAAAAGCGAGAAGATAATGCAGGACAGCACAATCACTGCCCCCTCCAAGCAAACGGCGCAGTAGCTTTTGATGAAGGACTTGCCCACATTCTGACTTGGTTCACCGGCGAAGGTGGAAAGCGGAATGGGCGCAAGCGCCGTGTACATATAGAGCTTAAAAAATCGTCCATACACGGTCATTATCAGGATGAAAGACATTACGGTGATGAACAGCCCTCCGATGAGCGTGACAGCCCATAGCGGTATGCTTTCAAAGAATCCGCATTCCTCAACGCTGGTAATCAATTCAGGCGGCAAGACTGTTTGCTGTGGTGTTGAGAAACCCGCCGAACCCATTATCGTCGAGATCGTGCCTTGGATGATATTAAACAGGGCAAGCATAAGCTCCATACCGTAGGTGATGGCACCCTTGGCGATGGCAAAGCGAACGAACAGCTTCAGAGCGTGTTCCGGTTTCTTGACTTCTGTGAACGAGCCGCAGGTTTTGACCATACCGGCAACAAAGAACAGCACAAGGAGTGCAAGTCCGATAGACTGCACTGCGCCGTTGATGTTGACGATCACGCCCCATATTCCACCGCCTTTGAAGTCCTGCGGCGTTGTCGTGATAAGCTGCCAGATTTCCGCCAGCTTTTCGTTCCAAGTTTCCAGTGCGTTTTCAAGGTTTTGTACGACCCAGTTGTCGCTCACGAAAAGCACCTCCTTTTCATAGAGTTAAGGGGTGCTCCCGCTTTTTCGGGAACACCCCTCGGTGTGAAATTTCTTAGCCGACAATCAGGTCGAGGATTTCCTTTGCAAAGGTGATGATGACGCCGCCCGCAAGGGTCAGGAAACCGTTCGCTCGCTGAGAAGGATCGTGGGACTTCAGGGACAGACCGACCTGCACAACTCCAAAGCCCAGCAGGATAAGTCCAATCGCACGGATCAGACCGAAGATAAAGGTGGACAGGTTATTGATAACGGTAATAGGGTCGCCGGCAGCAAAAGCCGTGACCGAAGTACCGAGGATGAGTGCCGCACCCATAATGGCGGTGCAGTAAATGCGGAAGCCCTTCTTGACCTTGCCGGTCATAGGCAGCTTTTCGGTATGCTTCTCGGTGTTCTTCTTAAAAATGTTCATATTAGTTACCTCCGTAATTTTGTTGTTGTATTGTTGTTGGTTTCCGAGTTGAAATCCTCATCGGACAGCAGCTCATAGGTGTTTTCCGATACCTCTGTATCCGGCAGAGTATCGGGGTCGAGGTACTGCACCTCAATGGTCGCAACATTACTTGTGACCTTGCCGTGCTGATAGACGCCGCCTTTTCCGTCGGCAGTCAGGTCAACGGCGGGGTGCTTGAGAATGTCGTATTTTAAGTCCATCACAGGGAGTTCCCCTCGGATGAACAGAATGGCGTAGCGGTTATCAAGCATACGAACCTCATCCGGGGTCAGAAGCTCTCGACCGCTGATCTGATAGTTGGTGGAATAGTTTCCGCTTCGCCCGGAGCTTTTTCCGTAGGTGTTCGTGTCGATGGTTTCCTTGCCCAGCAGTTCAGACACATACTTGTGCGTGGACTGCTCATTGCCTCCCAAGTAGAGGAACTCATCGCAGTTGCCGACGATGGATTCCCACTGCTTTTCAAACAGTGCCTTGAGCTGTGCCAAGTTCTGCAAGATGATACTGACGAATACGCCACGGGAACGCATAACGGAAAGGATCTTATCGAAGTCGTCCGGCAGGCTGACATTGGCAAACTCGTCCATCAGGAAGTGAACGGGAATTGGCAATGCGCCGCCGTGAATATGGTCAGCGGAAAAGAAAAGCTGCTGAAATAGCTGGGTATAAAGGATGCTGACCAAGAAATTGAAGCTCGAATCGTTGTCCGGGATAATAGCGAACAGTGCCACTTTCTTTTCGCCCATAGAAGCAAGGTCAAGCTCGTCGGTACAGGTCAGTGCTGCCAAGCTCTCCAAGTTGAATTTTTCAAGTCTTGCGGCAAGGGTGATCTGAATGGATTTCAGAGTCTTTGCCGAACCGGTGTGGTAAGACCGATAGTATTTCAGAGCGATGTGGTCGGGTCTGTCCAACTCCAAATCGGCAAACAGGCAGTCCAGCGGCGAAGGTCGTGGATCTTCCTCATTGTCGATGGCAGCCGCTTGTAGCATCTCCATTACCATTGCAAAGTTCTGCTCATCCTCCGGCGCTTCGTAGTGAAGATAATAGACGAGAGCAGACAGCAGCATTGAAGCCGAGGTATCCCAAAAAGGGTCGTTACTTTGTGACCCCTTTGGCGTTGTGCTCTTGAACAGATTTGTCACAAGCCGTTGCACATCGTTGTCCGAGTGGAGATAGACAAATGGGTTGTAGCAGTGACTTTTTTCCATTGAGATCAGGTCGAGAACTCTGATCTCATAGCCCTTTTTCTCCAGCAGATTTCCCACATCCCGGACGATCTCGCCCTTCGGGTCAAGAATCACGAAGCTGGTATTTGCCTGCATAAGATTCGGCTTACAGTAAAAGCGGGTCTTACCGGCACCGGAACCGCCGCAGACAAGGGTGTTCAGATTGCGGCGGTGTTTCTTGCCGTTGAGTCCGATACGGACTGCCTGCGTCATCAGCTTGTTTTCGGACGGTGGGTTCTGCCGGTATTTCTTGTCCACGGCTTTGGCATTGCCCCATTTTGCGCTGCCGTGTTCCTCCCGGCGTCGGTAGTTCCTGCGTGTCGAGAAATAGATGCCGATGCCCATTCCATAGCAGAGAAGCAAAACGAGGACAGTTTTTACGCTGTCCTCGCAAAGCTCTATATGAAATGGGTCGCTCATCACATTCATCAAGCTCGGCAGTATCTCCGGCAAGCCACCCTTAACGGATGGTGCAATGAGAAGTCCGAGCCACACAATCGGCAGGATGCCGAGTACGGCGAGAATGATCGAGGTCTGTCTGTCGTTATCTCGATTCACGACAGGAGCAGTCCTTTCTTTCCACTACCTTGAACTTTTTCTTTGGGGCATACCCGACCTTGATGATAAGATCGTCCACGGCATCGGTGGATTTACCCTCATTCATCAGTTCGGTTTTGGTATCGTTCAAAGCTCGAATCACTACGCCGTGTTCATAATCGTCCAAGGCGATGTGATAGCGTTCCTCTTTCATCGCTCACACCTCATCTTTCCTGATCTTTGCTTCGGTCTGCTCGGCGACGGTAGATTTCCTCCGACACACGAGAGCCGATCTCGCTCATCGCAGAACGGGTCTTGGAAAGTTCCGCACGAATTTCTTTGGGGGACTTGCCCGCCAGCTCCTCCGGGATACGGTCAATGGCGAAGTTCTTCACATCCACGCCGAACTTACGGCAGAGCATATAACCGACACATACGGCAGAGAAGCCCATATCCCTGCGGCTATATGCTTCGCAGTTCATTGCAAGCTGAGCGTGACCAAGTTCCTGTGCCACGTACTGGCAGAGTGCAACGCTGTCCCCAATGTCCCGCTTGATATAGAGGGTCTGATCCTCGTTCTTATAGAACGCCCCCATATTGGGAGAAGGCAGCTCCTCCACAGTGCTTACATCAATGGGAGCCGTGTCGAGCATAATGGCAACGAGCTTTCGGGGGTCACGGTCAAGGGTGGGTGCGGCAGGCTTCTTTCCGCTGGTCTGCGCCACATCGAATACCTTCTTGACATTGTAGGCAATGCCGGTAGAACCGTCATTCTTGGTGTATTCCACAGGTTCAAGAATGGACAGGCTCTTAGCACCCTTGTTAACCTTCATACCGTCCTCCTGCCAATCACGAAAATCCTTGAGCTGAGTCGCCTGCGGCTGCTGCTTATAAATGAGCAGAGCGTTGGCGGCAGAGTAGCGATCCATTCGTGCCTGCGTATCGAGATATGCCCTGAACTTGTCGGGGTCGCTGACGATCTCGGTTGCGGTATCGTCGATCATCTGATACACGGCATCCTTCTCCGCCTTTTTCTTGGCGGCGTATTCCTCCGGGGAGAGCTGCGGACGAGCCGCAGCCCCGGACTTCTTGGGGGTGAAATTGTTCGTCATAGCTGATTACCTCTCTTTCGATTTCTTATGCTTTTTCGGCTGGGTGTGAACCGTCTGACGGTTCGGTTCTGGAGTCTTGCTTTTCTCCTTGGAAAGCGCAGGCTCGGCACGGTCTGCTTCTTTGTCAGCTTTTGCAGCAACCTTGTAGCGCTCCAGCTTTTCTCTCACGGAAGGCTTCTTGTCTGCCTGCTTTGCTGTACCCCGGTCAATAGCCGTACCGCTGATCTCGGAGCTTCGCTCGGACGGAGGGCTTTTTTCCGTCTTTGCGACCGTAGGGTTTTCGTGGGACTGACCTTCTTTCTGCAAAGGCTTTCCCATTGCTTCCTCCACGATGATCTCGCCCTTGGTTTTGGTCGGCACTTCCCGTGCCACCGCTTCACGGTCAGCTTTGTCCTGCTCCGCCTGCGTGATAACGCCTGCCTTATCGACCTTGCCTATCTCGAAGCGTTCCACAATGCGCTGGATTTTGGAAGCGTCCTCTGCACGGGCGATAATATCCACGGGTACATCATCTCCCTTGGCGCTCTTATCTCTCAGGACACAATAGAGAACGCCATAGCGTTTTGCCTGTTTGGTGAACTGTGCCAAGTCCTTGTTCGGGATAGAAAAGACTTTCAGTTCCTTGCCGGACTTGATCATATTGGTGAGCCGTGCCTTGCCTTTGGTCTGTTGTTCCTGCTTCAGCACGGACACGAGAAGCAGGGCGACATTCTTTGCCGCCGAGCCTGTAAGTTTTGCGGCAACTTCAAAGCCTTCAAGCGAGAGCCTGACGACCTGCTCAGCCGCATCACCGCCGTTGTTCATAGTTGCGGTTCTCCTTTCGTTTTGATTTTTCTTCCTCTGCTCGGACTGCATCCACCTTTTCCTCGATAACCTTGGAACGGACAGCGATGTCCTGACAGAGTTTGACCTCCTTGCGGAGTTCTTTCAACTTCTCGCCGAGAAGCGAGATACTTGCCTTTGCCTGTGACAGCTCTGCATCTGTGATGTTCACTTTTCGTATTTCATTTCGGAGGTGCGTTCTGTCGGCAGTTAAGGTCTTGATCTGCTCCTCGACCGAGTGCTGATATGAAAAAAGCTGCTCGTCTGTACCGATGTGGTGCTTGCCGAGCAGCGTGACTTGTTTGGTGAGTTCATCTATCTTCATCAGATCCTCTTTGAAAAGGTAGTGGACTCGTGTGTGATTCTGTTGTCCTGCCTTGTACTTCGGCAAATAGCCGAGCCGGTAGCAGTAGTAAAGGTACAACCCATACAGGCCGCCGACTTTTCCAATTCTGTCGTTCCGTGTTCTGAGCCGGTATTGCTTCGGTCGGTAGGCTTTCGGCTGGAACGGCTCAAAGTCGATGTTGTCACGGTTTTCAATGAGCCGCTGTGTAATGCGCTCTTTGGTGTATTCCTCACCGAGCCTGTGCAATCGGATCGGGTGTTCATCGCCCTTGCCCCTAATTGTCCAATACTTCCGCTTGGGATTGGAGCCGAGGGTGTATCCCATCTCAGACAGATGATATTCAAGCTGTCGAAGATTGTGGCTCATTGCAATGGCTTCATCCAAGGCGGCACGGGCGAGGTTGTAGCGTGTGGGCATACCGGCTTTATCCTTTTGGGTCAGATACTTTGCATCGGGATAACGCTCCGGTTCCTTGATCGTGCTGATACCGTACTTTTCACAAATGCGGTCAGCTTCCTTATAGAACTTAAACCACGAGGTATCCCGGCAACGCTTCCCATCGACAAAGGAAACAGAGTTGATGACAAAGTGGCAGTGCAGATGCTCTGTATTCAGATGGGTCGTCACCAACACCTGATATTTCTTGCCCCAAACGGAATTTGCGAACTCCATTCCGATATGCTGGGCAAGCTCCGGTGTGATGTCGGTTTCCTTAAAGCTAAGATAGCCGTGATAGGCTTGGATGCCGTCTGTCTTATCGAACTGTTCCTTGACAGTGACAAACTGCTCACGGGCAATCGCCGGAGTGCAGTTGATCCCCTCACAGAATAATTCCTGCTCGGTTTTCTCGCCGTTTTTTACATAGTTGACAACATCACGAAGCGCCTGATAATCTGCATTGCTGTACTTGGATTTTGCCTTCGTGGTTTTCTCAGGATTGGAAGCGTAGTCGAGA
>OHFX01000629.1_pt1 | contig 14223 bp, 15 predicted proteins | sample 1567691 | NCBI WGS metagenome assembly OHFX01 (sample SAMEA3879552, study PRJEB24766) | human gut metagenome | biome: human-associated habitat; feature: feces | place: USA | collected 1985/1987 | reverse complement strand
GGATTCTTACTGGCAATCGGTACTATCCTTGTTGTCACAGGTGCAAACATTCCTCTCGGTCTCGGTCTCATGGCTGTTGGTGCTGTCGGTTTGGCGGCTTCGGTAATGGCGAACTGGAACGGAATGTCGGAACGGTTGGCTAAGGTACTTACCCTCGTTACTGGGGTGCTGGGTGGCTTCCTGTTGGCTATCGGTGCCTTCCTTGTATTTTCGGGTGTCAATGTACCGCTCGGTGCTGGTCTCATGGTGGCTGGTGCGGCGGCTCTCGGTACTGCGGCTGTAATTAACTGGAAGTTCCTCAACGGAGACCTGTCGAACGCTCTGTCCATTCTCACGGCAATCGTGAGCGGTGCGTTGCTGGCTATGGGTGCATTGTTCGCCTTTACTGGCGTTGATGTTCCTCTCGGTATCGCATTGATGGCGGCTGGTGCTGTCGGCATGGTTACAGCAATCGGTCTTAACTGGGATTCGATGTCTGACCCTCTCCGTAGGACAATCGGTATGCTCGAAACCATTGTTGGAGGTGCATTACTGACATTCGGTGCAATTCTCGCTCTGACTGGTGTAAACGTTCCTCTCGGTGTTGCGATGATTGCCGCTGGTGCGGTTTCTGTCGCTTCGGCAGTAGCTTTGAACTGGAACTCCTTAACAGGTGATGTTCAAGAATCCGTACTAAGCATTGTGGCTATCGTGAGCGGTGCTTTAATCGGTGTCGGTGCAATCCTCGCTCTGACAGGAGTTGCAACCGGGCTGGGTATTGCGATGATTGCCGCTGGTGCTGTCGGTCTTGCCGCAACGGTCGGTTTGAATTGGAACAGTATGCCGGACAATATCAGAAAGGTTACTACGAAGATTCTTCTCATTGCTGGGGCGGCTTCCATTGCCATAGGTATGATTCTCGCTTTCACAGGAGTTGCAACTCCTCTCGGCGTAGGTCTTATCCTCGCTGGGGCGGCGGCTCTCGGTACGGCTGTGGCTCTTAACTGGGACACCTTGACAAACAAGCTAAAGGGCGTAACTACTAAAATACTTGCTATCGCTGGGGCGGCGGCTCTTGCAATCGGTATTATCCTGTGCTTCACCGGGGTTGGTATTCCTCTCGGTGTTGGATTGATATTATCGGGTGCGGCGGCTCTCGGTACAGCAGTAGCTATTAACTGGGAAACCATCAAAGAAAAAATCAAGGGAGTTTTTACCAAGATTAAATCAATGGCTGGTTCTCTCGGAAAACTCGCTATCGGTCTCATGTTGTGTCTGACAGGTGTTGGTATTCCTCTCGGTCTTGCTCTCATTGCCGATGGAGTTAAAGACTTCGCTACTGGAAAACCTGTTAGCTGGGGTTCGATGGTGAGCGGAATTAAGGAAGCTCTCGGAAATATATCTGACGAGTGGAATAAATTCAAAAAGAAGGTTGAGAACAGCAAGCCTGTTCAATTCCTTGCCGAAGTAAAGAACAATGCTTCGGAATGGTGGGACAACGTAAAGGATTGGTGGTCTGACAAAACGAAAGACGGTCTCTCTCTTGAAACTGGCGTAAAGCTCGTGAAAGATGGCTGGTCTTCTGTGAAGAACTGGATTGGTAACATTCCGGCTGTGAAACAGGGTGTCGGGCTTCTGAAATCCGGCTGGTCTACCGTGAAAAACTGGATAGGCAACATTCCTACCGTAGACCAAGCTGTCGCACTCGCAAAGAGCGGCTGGCAGACGGTCAAGGGCTGGATTGGCAATATCCCGGGAGTATCGCAAGCAGTAAGTCTTGCGAAATCCGGCTGGAACTCTGTAAGAGAGTGGGTTGGTAATATCCCGGTTGTCAGTCAAGGAATCTCGTTGCTGAAATCCGGCTGGACAACGGTTAAAAACTGGGTCGGCAATATTCCTACCCTGTCCCAAGCAATCAATCTCATTAAGAGCGGTTGGCAGACAGTAAAGGGTTGGATTGGTAACATTCCTACTCTGTCCCAAGCAATCAGCCTTATCAAGAGTGGTTGGACTACGGTTAAGAATTGGATTGGAAATATCCCGGTTCTTTCTCAAGGTATCAGCTTACTCAAGTCGGGTTGGACTACGGTTAAAAACTGGATTGGTAACATTCCTACGCTTTCGCAAGGAATCTCGTTGCTGAAATCCGGCTGGTCTACCGTAAAGAACTGGATTGGTAGTCTTCCTGTTATCGCTCAAGGTATTTCGCTTTTCAAGTCCGGGTGGACAACGATTAAGAACTGGATTGGTAGCCACACCGTAGGTGTCGGTATCTCTCTATGGAAAAACGGTTGGAGTTCTATCTCGAGCTTCGTTGGTACTTCGGTATCTGTCGGTATCTCGCTTTTCAAATCCGGCTGGACTTCTATTAAGAAGTTCTTCGGACTGGCGAACGGCGGTATCGTTGGTGCGAACGGCGGCGTGAAGATGTTCGCTTCCGGCGGTATCATCACTCCGAATATGTGGAAAGCAATGCCGAAATATGCTGGCGGCACGAACCGGGCGCATGGCTCTATGTTCGTTGCTGGTGAGAGCGGCGCAGAGCTGGTGGGTCATGTAAATGGTACTACCGAAGTGCTGAACCGATTCCAGCTTGCTTCTGTCATGCACAGCTCCATCGTGAGCGGTATGGCGCAGTTCTCCGGGTACTGGCAGTCCATGTCTCGAGACATTGTGACTTGTGCGAACGGTATTATCAATGCCGTTGTCGTAAGTACCGCCGGAATCAATGACAACCTTGTGCTGGCTTCGGCAAGCGGTTATGACCCTTATAACTCGCTGGCACAGACGGTGTACGAAGATTCCAAGAAATCCTATGACGGTGCATATTCCGATGATTCGTGGTCTCGCAATATGCGTGAGTTCTACCACGAGTATGTCGAACCTACTCTCAAGGAAATCGCTACCGATACCAAGAGACAGGCAGACAAGAAGGAACAGACCATCGTAAAGGTCGGCAACCGTACAATCAATGACGCTGTTACCACGCAGAAGGAAGCGAACGGTTTCAGCTTCACCGAGTAAAGGAGGTGTGTAGCGATGGCATATTTAGCGATAAATGGTTATGAGCTACCACCTTGTAAACGAGGTGTGAGCGTAGTCGTAACCACCGTGGTTGACAGCGGACGAGACGCTAACGGTGCTGTTGTAGGTCAAAGAGTTGGGCGAGACCAGTACAAGATAGATGGGCTTGAGTGGGCGTGGCTCACTGCGGCTCAATGGGAACGGATTCTCTCTATCTTGAGCAATTTCTTCGTCTATGTCGAATTTAATGACCCTGTAACAAATAAACGCAAAACCGTAAGAATGTACTGCGGAGACCGTACAGGAGAACCCTACTGGGTGACAGAAGACGGTACTCCAACGCATTATCGGAATTGCAAGGTAAATCTTATCGACACTGGCGAGTAAAGGAGGGGTTTTATGCAGAAAGTATCGAAAGCATACAAAGAAAGCATGAAGTCCTCTCTCCGTGAGAGAGCATACATTATGATTTCTTTCGGACTTGTGAACCAAGAAGCACAGGCGAAAGCTACGGTCGATAATGGCAGTTATGCCTACTACTCGAACAAGGACAATATCTTCGGAGAGCATATTGACGATACAGTCTATGCCACTCTCGAGGAGGAGTTCACGAAAGTAGATGGCTCTATGTTCTTTCTCCCTCGGGCTACCGAGGGAGGGAGATACTATGATACCGGGATTGTCTCGGACAAGCTGGTTTCCGAAGCTCGATGTGAAGTGGTTATCAGCTTGAACACAATCGCAACGGATTTCAAGGGTCTCACGATTAACTTCGGTGAGAATTACCCGGTCGATTTCGATATTGTCGGAAGTACCGGGCAGACCATTGAGTTTAGAGGGAATACAAAATCAAAGTGGAGTACCGAGGAAGTATTGGAAAATACAACCTATATCAAGCTGGTGTTCTACAAGATGAAGAACCCTCAAAGCCGTTTGCGTATCTACTCTATCATGTTCGGTTACGGACTTGTGTATTACAACGATTCTGTTATGAGTTCTGCTCTTGACAGTTACGTTTCCCCTATCGGGGCTGATGTTCCGCAGTTCGATTTTTCGGTAACGCTGAAAAACTACGACCACTACTTCAATGTGGATAACCCGAACTCGGCTATCAACTACCTCGAGACAGGACAGGAAATGGATATTATGTACGGTTATCAGACCCCGGGTTCTGACACTATCGAGTGGATTCAAGGAAACCACCTGTGGTGTTCCGAATGGGAAAGTGACGATAACACGGCTACAATCCGTTGCCAAGACATTTTTCGCAACATGGACGGCGAGTATGTGAAGGGTCTGTATAGTGCCGCTGGTAAAAGCTACTACGCACTGGCAGAGGAGATTTTGAAGGACGCTGGGATTTCCGAGTATTATATCGACCCACGTTTGAAGAAGCTCTACTCTAACAACCCGATTCCGAGAGTGAAATACAAAGAAGCATTGCAGATTATCGCAAATGCCTGTCGATGTGTTCTCACCCAGTCTCGAGACGGCAAGGTTCAAATCAAGTCGAATTTCATGCCGAGTGCTTCCATCGCAACCAACGGCGAGGAGACCTACTCCAATGCCGCAAACGTGCTGACGGACACACCGAAGGTCGAATATGCAACCCTCGCCGGGAATTATACCCCTACCGATGGGACGATGTTCTTCCTTCCGAGAAACGGCAAGGCGGCTCTGACAACCGGGTATGTCTCGAAGGAAATCTCCGGGGCAAACGGAACATTCACAAAGAATCCTGTCGTTACTATCACGATGGAAGCGATTCGAGCTTATTACGGTTTGAAGCTGGTCTTCGGTACAGCTCTCCCGGCGGCGTTCACAATCAGAACGTACAAGGGTGGCGAGCCTGTAAATGAATACCCGGTTGAGAAAGACGAAATCAACACCACTTCGATTATTCTTCGAGATTTCGATGATTTCGATGTGATGAAGATTGAGTTCACAAAAACCGCAGAGCCGTACAACCGTATCGTACTGAATTATTTCAGTTTGAGCGATGTTGTGGATTTCACCATGAATCGCCGGAACATGACCTCCTCCCCGAAAGCTATCAAACAGGAGCTTATCAAAGAGGTTATCGTCCCATGTTACACCTACCAAGAGAATAATCGAGAAGAAAACCTTGTCTATGAGGACATAGATGTAGTCGCTGGTGAGGTCGAGACTTATTACATTCAAGACCCTTCCTATGGTTATAAGGTGAAGCTCGATGAAGTCGAAGGTAAGGCAACCGTAGTGGCATGGAGTAACTACTTCGTTACCATCAAATTCAATGTCACTGGCTCGTTTAAGCTCGAGGTACAGGGTTATCGGTACAAAATCGTTGAGAAGTACGCTACGGTGTCTCTCAATGCTCGTGGCAAGACAGTCAAGTGGAAGAATCCTCTGATAAGTAATACCACGATGGCGAATGAGCTTGCCGCATGGCTGGCTGATTACTACACAGCCGGAATCGAGTACGAATACGATACTCGAGGAAATCCCGAGCTGAACGCTACCGACATTGTGTATCAAGAAAACGAGTTTCACGATGGTATGAGGGTAAATATCTACCGTCACACTGTCAATTTCAAGCAAGCATTTTCGGGTCGAGTAACCGCCCGAAGGATTGGAGGTTAAAATGTCGTGGTCTACACCGAAAACCGATTGGAACGGTGAGACTGTCGATGGTGTTTACACCGGGGACAGATTCAACGCCGTGGACTTCAATCGAATTAAGAACAACCTCGAATACCTCCGTGAGTTGGCTATCAAGATGTATGACGAGTTCGCTATTCAGTCTGTCGGAAGCGATAAGACCGTAAAGGACTACTTCTATGCTGATGAAATCAATGCACTGGAAGCGAACCTCGTTACCATCAATACCCACAGTCTCAAGAGGTCTTACGGCACTGCTCCTACCTATGCCGCCAATGGTAATACGATGGATTTCAAAGAACTCAATCGTTTGGAGGGAGCAATCCTTGACCTTTACGACAGGCTCACCAATGAGAGTGAGGGAAGGAGGACATTCACATGGAATTTTGGTATGAAGGGAGGGTTATAAATGGCGTGGAAATTACTTCCTACTGATTATACGGACGCTGTTTGGAGTGGTCTGAAAAGATACACACAGGTCGATAACTCCGATGGTACGGTATCGTTCAACGATGTTACGACCTACACCAATAAGGAGAAATCCTTCTTCGGTGCGAAAGACGCTAACCGTATGAACGAAGCTCTGAACTACATCATGTCTATGCTGGAAAACGGCACGAACTTGTATGAGGAGTTTCAGACCTACTTCACCACGCAGAAGGAGCTTTTCAAAAGCTCGGGTGATAGTTCTTATCAAGAGCTAACCCAGTATTTCGTCAACCTCAAGGCACAGGGCGATTCGTCTTTGGCACAAATCGAAAAGACCTATGAGGAGCGCATGACTACCTACGAGGGCGAGCAGACTGCGGCATTTAACACATGGTTTGCTGGTATCAAAGGTAAGCTGAACGAGGATATTGCCGGAAGTCTGCAAAATCAGATTACCGAAGTAGACGAACGTTTGGCGGCACTGGAACACATGGCCTTGAAGAACCTTTTCACTGTACCTGTTGCGATTGACAACACTGGTACTACGCTTCTTGCTGACGATTTGGGTAATGCAATCGTGGCAGATTGGAAATATAAGGAGGAATAAAAATGAGTGCAATCAGTATTGAAACCAAGAAAGTGACGGAACTCACGGCGTTCACCACACCGACCGATTCGTGTCTGATTCCGATTCACGATGGCACAGGCTTGAAGAAAATCACCTTTGCCAATTTCAGAGCCAAGGCGGTTGAGGGTACGGAAGCGAAAATCGCTCCTCTGCTCTTTAGCAACGCCGGGGCGCACAATGCAATTTACCGTGGTAAGTCGCTGGGTAGCACCGTGACTACCGCCCAGTATGCCGCTATCAAGGCTGGTACATTCGATGATTTATACATCGGTGACTACTGGACTATCGGCGGTGTCAACTACCGTATTGCGGCGTTCGATTACTACCTCAACAGTGGTGATACGAACTGTACTACCCACCATGTAGTTATCGTGCCGGACACTTGCCTATACAACGCACAAATGCACAACACCACCTCCGGCGGTTGGGAAAGCGGTGCGGCGAACACTACGGCTGGTGGTTATGTCGGCTCTGATATGTACAAGAGCAATCTCGAACAGGCTAAGACCACTATCAAGAGTGCGTTCAGCGGTCATGTTCTGAAACACAGAATCTATCTGACGAACGCTGTTGCGAATGGTCGTGCTTCCGGCGGCGCATGGTGCGATTCCGAAGTTGACCTTATGTGCGAGCAGATGGTCTACGGCAGTGGTATTTTCTCCCCTGTTTCTGACGGTAGCAATGTCCCGGCTAACTACCGTGTCGAGAAATCCCAGTTGCCGCTGTTCCAGCACGAGCCGAGCCGTATTTGCAATCGTGCGACATGGTGGTTAAGAGACGTTATTACCGCTTCCCGTTTCGCCTATGTCACCAGCGTCGGTCTTGCGGCCTGCTACACCGCTTCCGATTCTATTGGCGTTCGCCCGGCTTTCTGTATATCTTAAATCTGCGCCCCCTTGTGGGGCGCACAAGGAGGTTTATTAACAAGTGTCTGTATTGAAATCGAAACGAAAACCATCACAGTTTGAGGTATTTCACCACCTCAACAAAATGCGTAAGGAGGTCACGGATTTACTGCTCCGTGATTTCGGGTACGACCTCGACAAAGCCGTGAAGAAAGTCGAAACGACCTTCGGCGGCAGACCGTATGAGGAGTTATCACCCGATGAAAAAGTCCGATATGAAAAGCTCATGGAAAAGAACACGGCGTTTGCAGAATGGTTCATCGCAGACGAGCGAAAAGTGATTGTTGATTGTCTGCGTAGTATCACCGAGGAGGTATATGTTGCAAACAGCATTTACCCGACCTACCGGGAAGAACTGATTGAGCGTAGAGTTCACCAAGACCGAGCAGTCGGACAGTGTTATAGGCTTACACAGGAATTGCAGTATGCTATCGAGACCCTTCCTGTCGATGTGAACAAGTACCTTCGTTTCGCTGAAATGATACAGACAGAAATAAACCTTCTCAAAGGTTGGAGAAAGTCCGACAACAAGTTCAAGTCGGCTCTCCAAGAGGGTAATCTCTGATTCCGCTTCCAATTTCGCCAATGTCAACAACAACGGTAATGCGAACTACAACAACGCTTCCAATTCTAATGGCGTTCGCCCGGATTTCGATTCTGTGATTGAGTAGCCTATCGAGCGTTTCACAGACAGAGAAAGGAGAGATTATCCTTCCGTATGGTAAATACTAAATGCGACACCTCCTATTACGATAGCCGAGGTTATCAGCGCAAGATATTTGATGGAAATGTTCTTTACGAAAGTAAAGCTAAAGCAATGAAAGGTAGTGATTGGAAACCACAGGTACAGAGGTTTAACATGACCTATCTGTTGGAGTTATCGAAAATGCAACGAGACCTTGAGAACATGGAGTATGAGTTCTTACCAACTACAAACTTCACCTTGCATGAACGAGGAAAGCTCCGGCGTATTACAGGCGAACAGGTTCAAGACAGAATCGTGAAACACGCCCTCTGTGACGAGGTTTTGAATCCTCTGATTGAACCACACCTCATTTATGACAATGGAGCAAGCGTTGTCGGAAAAGGTATCGCTTTCACTCGTAAGAGGTTGCTCACCCACCTTCGGAAATATTATGCACAGCATGGTAGCAACGAAGGGTACATTCTTCTGATAGACTTCTCGAAATACTACGACAATATCAGACATGATGTGTTGTTGAAGTTGTTTGAGCAGTATGTCGATGATGAACACGCCCTATGGCTTCTGCGAAAGACCGTGGAACGCTCAAGGATTGATGTATCGTACATGAGTGATGAAGAATACGAACACTGTCTCGACAAGTTGTTTGATTCTCTCCTCTATCAGTATATGAACCCGAAGCTGTTCACAGGCGAAAAGTTCATGGGAAAGCACCTCAATATCGGAGACCAAGTGGCACAGACCGCCGGAATCTCTTACCGAATACGAATTGATAACTATGTCAAAATCGTTCGAGGTGTGAAATTCTACGCTGGCTATATGGACGATAGTTATGCTATCCACGAGAGCAAAGAGTTCTTACAGGAGCTTCTTGAGGACATTATCGAGATAGCGAACGAACTCGGAATCACGGTCAATACCCGGAAGACGAGAATCTGTAAGCTCTCCGAGCATTGGCGATTTCTTCAAGTTCAATACTCTCTAACGGACACCGGGAGGGTGATTCAGAAAATCAATCCCAAACGGCTTACCGCAATGAGACGGAAAATGAAGAAACTCGCTCCGAAGCTAACAGAAAAGGAGTTTACGGACTTCTATAAGAGTTGGTTTAAGAATCATTACAAAATAATGAGTAAGAAACAACGAAGTAACATGGACACCCTATTCAATCAATTAAAGGAGGTAACGAAATGTACACTATCACCCTTGCCAATGGCAAAAAGCTGACAGGGCTGGATATGAACGGCACGAACTATGTCAGCAAAGAAAAGGTGGACGAGACTATTTTCAAGGATAATCTCTCTACTATGAAGGTCTCCGATGGGGAGACAGAGACTACCTACACTGATATGGTCTTCATTCAGCAGATGGAATGGGCTGACGGCACTTTCTATCTTGCGTTCCGTGAGAAGACCAAAGAGGAGAAGCTGGTAGCCGCTCTCAACGCAACCTCCGACAGTGTTACCGATGTACAAGTGGCACTTGCGGAAGTATACGAAATGGTTTTAGGAGGTAAATAACTATGGCTAAGATTTACGTTGCACTGATTCGCAAGGGTCTCAAGACCATTAACGATGTACCCGAACAGCTCCGAGAGGAAGTCAAGAAGCTGTTGGAGGAATAATCATGCTGTGGCGCATTATGCTATGGCTCAACAGGAAGGAGGTGGAAAACATGGCTGTTATCTATGTGGCACTCATTGTCAAGGGTAAGCGTACTTACGCAAGCGTTCCGGCTGTTCTCAAGGAACAGGTAAAGGAAATACTCATTGACCTTGAGCTGGAAGACCTTATCACGGAATAAGGCGGCATGAGGGAGGGTCGCTCCCGGCTCTCCCTCACATTCTAAAAGAGGAGGACAAGAAATGTGAACATTGAGTTCAATCAGATTCTTACCTTCGTCTCCGTTGTTGCCGCCGTGTACTTTGCTTTCAAGAGCAATAGTCGAGCCAATAATGACGAGGTGAGCAAGAAAGCACAGGTTGACGCTATTCTGTCTCAAAAGCTGGATTCTATCAGTGATGATACGAAAGAAATCCGCAAGGAAATCACAGACGTTAAGGTCAGGGTCAACGACCTGTCCGAGCGTGTCGTGATGGTTGAGCAGTCTACGAAATCCGCACACCACCGACTTGACCGATACGAGGAAGAAGAAATCTACCACGGTAAGCCAAGAAAACGATGGTGGGTATGAAAGGGGTGATACCCGATGAACCATTCAGATTTTGTCAAAACCGTTGCGGCGTATATCAAGAAGTACGCCCCGGTGTACGGAATCGAGGTCGTGTCACCTATCATCGCTCAAGCGGTGTTGGAAAGTGGCTACGGCACTTCCGAGCTGGCTGTAAACGCTCATAACTACTTTGGTCTGAAATACCGGGAAAGTCGTTGCAAGACCTGTATCGGTATCTATCACATGGTGGGAAGCGAGCAGAACGCAGACGGCAGTTACACCAGTTCTGCTATGCAGTGGTGTAAGTTCAAGGATATGGAAAACGGAGTTATCGGCTACTTCGATTTCATCAACATTCCGAACTATAAAAATCTCAAAGGCGTTACCGACCCTCGGAAATACCTTGAGAATATCAAAGCCGATGGCTATGCTACGTCTCACAAGTATGTGGACAACCTCATGCGTGTTATTGAGACATGGCATTTAACCGATTATGACAAGAAGGAGGAAACAAAAATGAGCAACAGTTCTTTGGTGGTCTACACCAAGCTCTCCCCGAACCATTCCGGGCAGAGAACCCATTCCATTGACCGTATCACACCGCATTGTGTAGTAGGTCAGCTCTCCGCAGAGAGTATCTGTGGCTGTTTTATCAGCACCTCTCGACAGGCGAGTTGCAACTACGGTATCGGTACTGACGGTCGTATCTCCATGAGCGTTGAGGAGAAAAACCGTTCGTGGTGTTCTTCCAGTCGGGAGAACGACCAGCGAGCAGTTACTATCGAGTGTGCGTCTGACAAGACCGCTCCGTATGCGTTCAATGACGCTGTATATGCGTCTCTCGTGAACCTGTGCGTTGATATTTGTCAGCGTAACGGCAAGAGCAAGCTCTTGTGGCTGGGCGATAAGAATAAGACCCTCGCCTATGCGCCGAAGTCCGATGAAATGGTACTGACGGTACATAGATGGTTCGCCAATAAATCTTGCCCGGGAGACTGGCTGTACAACCGTCTCGGCAACCTTGCCGCAGAGGTCACTAAGCGTCTCACAGGCGGCTCTACCGACACTGGTAAGGTAGATGTACCCTCTGACAGTAAAACGCTGTACAGGGTGCAGACAGGGGCGTTCTCGAAGCGTTCCAACGCTGACGCATGGGCGGCAAAGCTGAAAGCCGCTGGCTTCGACACCTATATCGTGCAGATGGGCAATCTGTACAAGGTACAGGTCGGTGCTTACAGTCAGAAGTCCAATGCCGAGAACATGATGGCAAAGCTGAAAGCCGCTGGCTATGACGCTTTTATCACTACCAAGTCCGGCACTGCGGCTGGTACTGCGAAGAAATCTGCGGCTGAAATCGCCAAGGAAATCTACAATGGTACTTGCTCTGACGCTCGCTGGTCTTCGTGGGGCAACGGTGCAGACCGTGTAAATCGTCTGAAACAGGCTGGTTATGACCCGAGCGAAGTGCAGTCTGAGGTCAATAAGCTGTTTTAATCCAAGTAGTAAAAGTAGTTGAAAATCGGTTTTTGCGTAAACTTTTGCTATATATGCGTGTATATAGAGGAAGTTATACGAAAAAAGCCAAGAACAGCTACTTTAACTACTTCAAACATCAATTTTAAGGAGGAAATCAACATGATTAACTGGAAAGTGCGTATCAAAAACAAGAACTTTTGGATTGCTCTGATTCCGGCGGTGCTTCTACTGGTACAGGTGATTGCCGCTGTCTTCGGTTACACCCTCAATTTGGGTGAGCTGGGAGACAAGCTGTTGGCAGTCGTAAATGCCCTGTTCGCAGTCCTCACGATTCTCGGTATCGTGACTGACCCGACCACTGCTGGCATTGGAGATTCCAAACAGGCTCTTACTTACGAGACACCTAAAAAAGAGGACGCAGTTTAACCTACGTCCTCTACTATGAAAACAAATCCGACACAGTGCTTCACGAAAAAGAATGAGTTCGGATTTGCACTATTTGGTGGACCTGAAGGGATTCGAACCCTCGACCTCTCGGATGCGAACCGAACGCTCTCCCAGCTGAGCTACAAGCCCATGTTGCAGGGCGTCACACGCCCTGCTCAATCATTATACACATTCTGCGCCAGAATGCAAGCTTTTTCTTACCTGGCCCGGAAAAATTCACTCTATTCCGGAAGCTCTCCCTCCCCGCTGCCCATTTCCGCCTCGGCCCAGTCGGACAGGGATTCCAGCGCCGGCAGCAGCCGCAGGCAGCGCTCCGTGGGGCTGTACTCCACCCGCACCGGCACCTCGGGATATGCCTGCCGCCGCACCAGGCCGTCCCGCTCCAGCTCCCGCAGAGCCGCCGCCAGCACCGTGTTGCTGATGCCGTCCAGCTTTCCCCGCAGGGTGTTGTAGCGGATGCTCCCGGCATTGGCCACGGAGCACAGGATCTGCACCTTCCACTTGCCGCCGATGCGGCTCATGGCCCAGTGCAGCGGACATTTCTCCATACAGGGGCAGTCGTAATGGGACATGGTAAGCTCCTCCTGACCTGGTCAGTTCTTTCTGCGTGCTTGCTTTTTTCCGGGACTGTGCTACTATTGTATCAGATAAGGAAAAAGGAGTAAATAGCAAATGCACATTTATCTTCAGGGCCTGACCATGGGCCTTGCGTATGTGGCCCCCATCGGCCTGCAAAATCTGTTCGTCATCAACAGCGCCCTGACCCAGAAGCGGACTCGGGTCTATCTCACCGCCCTGATCGTGATCCTGTGGGACGTGTCCCTGGGTATTGCCTGCTTCCTGGGCGCCGGCGCCCTGATGGAGACCTTGCCCTGGCTTCAGAAGGTCATCCTGGGCCTGGGCAGCCTCATCGTCATCTGGATCGGCGTGGGGCTGCTGCGATCCAAGGCCTCCCTGGAGGGCGGCAAGGACGTGAACGTGCCCCTTTGGCGTCTGTTCACCACCGCCTTTGTGGTGACCTGGATGAATCCCCAGGCCCTCATCGACGGCACCATGATGCTGGGGGCCTTCCGGGCCAGCCTGCCCCAGGGCGGCGATCTGCCCTTTATCTTCGGCTTCGGCAGCGCCTCCGTCCTGTGGTTCCTGACCCTGTCCACGGTGGTATCCCTGCTGGGAGGCCGGTTCAACGAAAAGGTCCTGAACATCATCAACAAGGTCTGCGGCGCGGTGATCATCTTCTATGGCTGCAAGCTGCTGTGGAGCTTTGTGAAGCTCATGGGTTGGCTTTGATCCGCCGGGACGAGGCAATATACAGGGGGATGGCTGCCAGCTGGGCCGCCACGGACACGGCGATCATGGCCGGGATGCTGACGTCGTACAGCACACCCAGCAGCCAGCTGCCCAAAAACCACGCTAAGCCAAAGAAAAATTCGAACGCACCGTAGCTGCTGGCACGATGCTTCTTGCTCGTCATGGTGGCAACCGCAGCCTTCATAATAGATTCCTGAGCGCCCATGCCTACGCCCCACAAAGCAACGCCCATCATAATCATTCCCGGCGAAGTCGCGCCAAAAGCAAACACAGCAAAGAACGCGGAAATCGCAGTAGAAATAACCAATGCCTTCGTGCGCATTTTGTCAAACAGCCAGCCAAAGAAAAGCGCTGCCACCGCATCCACAAGCATCGCACCGGAATAAAGCAACGGCAAAATACTGTCATCAAAAAGCTTATTTTTTGCCAAATGCATAGTCACCAGCGGAAAATCTACAAAGCCGAAAGCAAAACAGCTGATACCTGCAAGATACAAATAAAAGCTTTTC
>OHFX01000620.1_pt1 | contig 14380 bp, 9 predicted proteins | sample 1567691 | NCBI WGS metagenome assembly OHFX01 (sample SAMEA3879552, study PRJEB24766) | human gut metagenome | biome: human-associated habitat; feature: feces | place: USA | collected 1985/1987 | reverse complement strand
ATGTACATATTTTCGTAGAAGATACCGGCATTGGTATCCCGAAAGAAAAGCAAGACGCCGTTTTCAATCGTTTCACGAAACTGGATGAATTCGCCAAAGGTACCGGCTTGGGACTATCCATTTGCAAAGTGATAGCCGAACGTTTCGATGGGTATATCGCCGTAGAGTCCGAAATAGGAAAAGGAAGCCGTTTTTCCATTATCCTTCCCCTTAACCCCAAACACACTGAAAGTGATTAATCACATTTATTCGCAATAATCCCGAAAATAATATTACTTTTGCTTTTGTATACAATTTTAAATTTCAGATCTGTGAGTACAAGAATAAAATTAAGGGTTCAAGGATTAGCGAACAGCCAAATTCAATCCGGGGCCTATGCGTTAATTTTGGCAGAGGAAAATGGTCCACGGCGAATTCCAATCATCGTAGGAACCGCTGAAGCACAGTCTATAGCGATCGCATTGGAGCATATCGTACCTCCTCGTCCATTAACACACGACTTATTCGCCACTTTTGCGCAAGCCTTCAACGTCATTCTTAAGGAAGTCTACATATACAAATTCGAAGATGGTGTGTTTTACTCAGAATTAGAGTTTAGCGACGGTGAGCGCTCGATAAAGCTGGACTCTCGCACTTCCGACGCGATTGCCATAGCGCTTCGGGTAAATTGCGACATCTTTACTTCCGAGGAGATTGTAAAGGAATGCGGTGTCGTACTGGAAGACACCCTGTCCATCCCCGCTGACGAACCGGAGGAGGATGACAATTTATTAGAATTAGAACCGGATGAGATTAAGGACGAAGCCCAGTTAAAGAAATGGTTAAGCCTATTGGATATCCAAGAAATAAACGAGCGATTGGAAGACGCTATAGCGGACGAAAATTACGAATACGCGAAAATGTATAAAGACGAGTTGCGCCGTCGAGAAGAAGAGGAGGACACAAACAAATGATTGGAGAACAAGGAGGATTCGGACTGGTCTCACTTTTAAGAGGTCTGCTTGGGATCATTACGATTTTAGGTATCGCCTATGCGATGAGTTATGATCGTAAACGGATCGATTGGAAATTAGTAGGTGGAGGTTTGTTCATGCAGATCGTATTCGCCTTGGCGGTTTTATATGTGCCGTTCGTCGGAAGCCTATTGGAAGGATGTGGCAAGATATTTGTTAAGTTGATGGACTTCACGGATGCCGGTCTTACTTTCTTATTAGGCCCGTATGCCTCTAAAGCGGCAGGATTCAGTTTCTTGCTTCATTCGCTACCGATTGTTATTTTCTTCTCCGCCTTGGTTTCCATGTTTTACCATTGGGGGATTATCCAGAAAGTAGTCGGTGCCTTTGCGTGGGTATTGCGTAAATTCATGAATATATCCGGCTCGGAGGGATTAGTGGCCGCCGGTAATATTTTTATGGGAATGACAGAATCTCCTGTGTTGATCAAGAATTACCTGCCGACAATGAATCGTTCGGAGATATTTTTGGTCATGGTATCCGGAATGGGTACGATCGCCGGTTCCGTAATGGGTACTTACATAGGTATGTTGGGAGGAACAGACCCGGCGGCGAAGGTTTTATTCGCCACTCACTTGCTCTCGGCTTCCGTAATGGCAGTACCGGGTTCAATCGTTTTAGCGAAAATGCTTTGTCCGCAGACGGAAGAAGCCACGGACCATGTAGCTATCTCCGGCAAGGAAAAAGAGAACTCGAATATTCTAGATGCCATCTCATCGGGTACGGTTACCGGCGTAAAGTTGATGACGAATATTGCCGCGATGTTATTGGTATTCATATCCCTTGTAGCGTTAGCGAATTATATTACGGAAGGTGTGATAGGGCGTTATACCGGACTGAATGACTGGATTGTAAAGATTACGGACGGTAAGGCGCAGGGCTTGACCTTCCAATTTATACTGGGCGTAATCACCTCTCCTTTCATGTGGTTGATCGGGGTTCCCAGCCAAGACATCATGTTAGTTGGTTCTTTATTGGGACAAAAGACCATATTGAACGAATTTGTCGCCTATTTCCAATTACAGCAATGGAAAGATGCCGGATTATTCATGTATGAGAAATCGATCTTGATGTCTACTTATATCCTTTGCGGATTCGCTAATATATCGTCTATCGGTATCTTATTAGGCGGATTGGGCGTATTAGCCCCGGAAAAACGAGGATTAATTTCACGTATCGGCGTACCGGCCATGATCGGCGGAGCCCTGGTCTCTGTGCTATCGGCTACTATAATTGGTATGATCCTTGGGTAATTGAGAATTGAGAATTGAAAATTAGATGGTCATGCAGATTTTTTATACACCAGATATAGCTATCAAGCCGGAATTACCGGAAGAAGAAGCAGGACATTGTATACGGGTACTTCGTCTAGGTGAAGGCGATGAGATAGTATTGACGGATGGGCAAGGCTCTTTTTATAAAGCGGCTATTAGCCGGGCGCATCCCAAACATTGTGAGGTGACCCTCTTAGAGAGTTGGAAACAACCCGATCTCTGGAACTTCAATCTCCATATAGCCATAGCTCCTACCAAAAACATGGACCGGATGGAATGGTTCGTGGAGAAAGCGACGGAAATAGGGATCAATGCGATCACCTGTTTGAATTGTCGTTTCTCGGAGCGTAAAGAGATCAAGCCGATTCGATTGGAGAAGATATTGGTCAGTGCCATGAAGCAATCCCAGAAAGCGACTTTGCCGGCGTTAGAAGGAATGACAGATTTCAAGAAGTTTGTCGCCACTCCCTTTGACGGGCGTAAGTTTATCGCCCATTGCGAGGAAGGCGAGAAGCCACTATTAAAACATACGTATCAGCCGGGAGAGAATGCCTTAATCCTCATCGGACCGGAAGGTGATTTTAGCCCGGAAGAAATCAAGCTGGCTCAAGAGAATGGCTTCGAGCCGATCTCTTTAGGAGAGAGCCGGCTGCGTACGGAAACGGCCGCGCTAGTGGCTTGCCATACGATTCATGTGTTAAATCAATAGAGTCCGTAGATTGTCATATTAAAAATGACACTAATATAGAATAATCCTATTTCCATTAAAAATACGTTAATCCTCATAAGGGTTATTAAGCAAATTGCTACATTTGTAATGATATTAACAAATCTAATCTAATAACAATTTAAGTAACATGAAAAAGTTGTTCAAATCATTCTTGATTCTTTCAGCTATAGCTATGGCTATCCCCTGTTTCGCTCAAACTCCGAATACATTGACTAAGAAGGAAAAAAAAGCTGGCTGGGAATTATTATTCAACGGAAAAGACTTCTCTGGATGGCGCCAATGTAACGGTACCGCTATGCCCGCGAACTGGGTTATAGAAGACAATGCCATGAAAGTATTTACCGGCGAAGGTAAGAAACCGGGACAAGGCGCTAATGGCGATATCCTTTACCAGAACAAGAAATTCAAAAACTTCGAGCTTTCGGTAGACTGGAAAGCGAGCAAGATGGGAAACTCCGGTATCTTCTATTATGTACGCGAGGTACCCGGTAAACCTATTTATTATGCGGCTCCCGAAGTACAGGTGCTAGATAACGTGGACGCAACCGACAACAAATTAGCGAACCACCTAGCAGGTTCTCTATATGACATGCTTCCCGCAGATCCGAAAACAGTTAATCCTGCCGGCGAGTGGAATACGATCGTAATCCGTGTAAAAGATGGAAAGGTAACGCATACTCAAAATGGCAAAAAAGTAGTTGAGTACACTTTATGGAGCAAAGAATGGGATGATTTGGTAGCTAACAGTAAATTCAAGAACTTCCCGGGTTTTACCGAAGGTATCTCTAAAGAAGGTTATATCGGTCTGCAAGATCATGGTTATCCGATCTGGTTCCGTAATATCAAGATCCGTGAACTAAAATAGTTCCTCGAATCTATCGTATATAAATAAAAAGCCCGGGATTCTGATAAATCACCGGGCCTTTTTATATCTGTTTAAAAAGTAAGCCTAATTACTCCCACTCAATTGTCGCATTCGGTTTCGGAGACATATCGTAGCATACACGGTTCACGTTCTTCACCTCTTTCAAGATACGATCCGTAATCTTCATCAAGATAGGCCAGTCAACCGGCTCGATCGTAGCGGTCATGGCATCTACCGTATTGACGGCACGGATAATCACGGGCCATTCGAAAGAACGGGCGTTATCACGTACGCCAACCGACTTAAAGTCGGGTACTACCGTAAAGTATTGCCATACCTTTTTATCCAATCCGGCGTTCTTGAACTCCTCCCGTAAGATCGCATCCGACTCACGTACCGCTTCCAGTCTATCACGAGTGATAGCGCCCAAGCAACGTACTCCCAAACCCGGTCCGGGGAACGGCTGGCGATAAACCATGTCATAAGGCAAACCTAACTCTACGCCACAAGCACGAACCTCGTCCTTGAATAATTGACGCAAAGGCTCAACCAACTCAAATTGCAAATCTTCCGGCAGACCGCCTACGTTATGATGGGATTTCACCATCTTAGCCGTCTTCGTTCCACTCTCCACGATATCCGGATAGATCGTTCCTTGAGCCAAGAAATCGATTCCATCTAATTTGCGAGCTTCTTCCTCAAATACACGGATAAACTCTTCACCAATAATCTTTCTCTTAGCTTCTGGCTCTGTAACGCCTGCAAGCTTAGAGTAATATCTCTCCTGTGCATTAACTCTTATAAAGTTAAGGTCGAACTGTCCTTCTGGTCCAAATACGCTCTCAACTTCATCGCCTTCATCTTTACGGAGAAGACCGTGATCTACGAATACGCATGTAAGCTGCTTTCCAATAGCTCTTGAAAGGAGTCCGGCTGCAACAGATGAATCAACACCACCTGAAAGAGCAAGTAAAACCTTGCCACTGCCAACCTTCTCGCGGATTTCCTTAATTGTATTCTCGACAAATGCATCCATCTTCCATGTTCCGGCACATCCGCATACTCCACGAACAAAGTTGTGAAGCATCTTGGTTCCTTCCTGAGTATGAAGAACCTCTGGGTGGAACTGGATTGCATAAAGATTCTTCTCTGTACACTCTGCTGCTGCAACTGGGCAGTCTGCTGTATGGGCAACAATCTTGAATCCTGGTGCAATCTGTGAGATGTAATCAAAATGGCTCATCCACACAATAGTTTTCTCTGAGACATCTGAGAATAAAGCGCTGCTCTTATCTACAAATGTTTCTGTCTTTCCATACTCTCTTACTGGTGCCTTCTCAACCTTGCCACCAAGCACATGCTGCATAAGCTGTGCGCCATAGCAAAGACCAAGTACAGGTACACCAAGTTCAAAAAGTTCTTTAGTACATGTTGGCGCGCCATCTTCATAACAGCTGTTAGGACCACCCGTAAGGATAATTCCTTTAGGGTTCATGGCCTTAATCTGCGCCAGGTCTGTCTTGTAAGAATAGATCTCACAATATACATTACATTCACGGACACGGCGCGCAACCAGCTGGTTGTACTGACCGCCGAAGTCAATGACAATAACTTTCTCCTGATCCATGATCAATCTCCAATCTTGTGTATTTATATATACATTATAGTTAAACTTGCCACTTATGACAAGCCTTAATTCTCCCCAATTCCTATCTTGCTAATTCTCATCCAGACAATCCTTATCTATGCATCTTTCTCCCCAATTCTCTTCTTTACATAAGAATCCATCTTCTCTCTGACCATCGCCATCTTTCTGTTGGTCTCCTCATTATCAGAATGAAAATGCATAAGCTTTGCAAGATAGCCCTGTTCCACAGTAATCCGCACGCTCTCATCATACACAAGCTCATAAGCAAGTGATACATGACCAATAACAGTATCAGCCGGTGTGCGTCTTATTGCTTTGAGTATACAGTGTTCCTCATCAAACGCTTCTAACACTTCATCTGTAATATCACTCTTCATCAGTTCTTCAGTCGTAGTGTTATATATTTCTTCAAGTGGAGTATCAATATTAACCTTAAATATATCAACCTTATCAGCGTCACGAAGCACATTGCAGAATGCCTGCTCGCGGCGATTAAGTCCTTGCGGAATTCTATACATATTGTGACACCTTATTGCAAGTTCAAGCATTTCCATGTCCGATTTATTCAATCTGTCATACAGAAATACTCCATCAGAACTATATCGGTCCTCTAATGCTCCTGGCTTGTAGCCTGTACATTTGACCATTCCATTAAGAAAAGTACTGATAAGACCATCTTTGAACAACAGGTCTGCACCGAATTTTGCATGGTCAACAGAGTCCGCATCTGAAAATGTGTTATAACGCTTTATCTGTTCAAATCTTCCAACATCATGAAGCATTCCGGATAACCATGCCAGCTCAACATCATAGGCACACATTCCAGCTGCCTTTGCAATTCTTTCGCACAAAGCTGCAACTCTGTAAGTGTGGTCAATTTTTAATTTAATCTTAGGGTCATCTGCATTATAAGCTGCTGTGTATTCTGCAAATGCTTTCTTAACATGCACTCTGTCAACATACACACGGTTTATCTTGGCATTTTCATAATAACCTTCAACATCAGCAACATTTCCCTCATTCCATGTGTCTATAATATCAGGCACGTCAGATAAAGAATGGCACACAATTGAAGTCAGGCTTCGGATATCATCGTTAATCTCAATAGTATCTGGAATATGAATCACCTTCATGCCTGCTGCATGTCCTGCTTTAATGCCATTAATACTGTCCTCAATGACTACACATTCTGACGGTTCACAGCCGATAAAACCTGCTGCCCTTAAGAATATGTCCGGCTCAGGCTTTCCATGTTCAACCTCATCTCCATATACAACACCGGAAAGATAATCCCATGCTCCTATTCTGTGAAGACTCTTTTGTGCACTTGATTTCTGTGTTGAAGTTGCAACAGCACATTTGAGTCCATTATCCTTAATATAATCAAGCAGCATATGAAGCCCCGGCTTAACCGGAACTTCCTCTGTCTCCCTGATTTTGTAGACATGCTCTGTACGCATTGTACGCATTTCCCAGTAATCCTGCTCTCCATGATAATAATCATCAAAAAAGCTCTGACTAAGCTTTGCCGGTGCACCTTTAAAACTGTCGATAAGCCATAATGGCATCTCTACATTTTTCTGGGAAGCTGCCCACAGCCAGCCAAGATTAGACTGATTTTCCGTATCAATCATAACTCCGTCCATATCAAAGATAATCCCTTTTATCATAACTGCCTCCATTCTACTCCCCAAAATATCAAACCGACATCCCTTGCATATACTTCCCAGATATACGTTCATTCACTTCTTAATCTTACTTCTCTTCCAGATACTTCTTAACATACTGTCCGGTATAAGACTTCTTAACCTTAACAATCTCCTCAGGCGTTCCCTTGGCAATAACAGTTCCGCCGCGGTCGCCACCCTCTGGTCCCATATCTATAATATAATCTGCTGTCTTAATAACATCAAGATTATGTTCAATAACAACTACAGTGTTGCCACCCTCTGCAAGTCTGTGAAGGATATTGACAAGCTTGTGGACATCGGCAAAATGCAGTCCGGTTGTAGGCTCATCAAGAATATATATAGTCTTTCCTGTGCTTCTTCTTGAAAGCTCTGTTGCAAGTTTGATTCTCTGTGCCTCACCACCTGAAAGCTCAGTTGATGGCTGTCCAAGCTTGACGTAAGACAAGCCAACCTCGTTGAGAGTCTCAATCTTTCTTCTTATACTTGGCACATTTTCAAAGAAATGAAGTGCTTCTTCCACGGTCATATTCAACACATCATAAATACTCTTATCCTTGTATTTTACTTCAAGAGTTTCTCTGTTGTAACGCTTACCCTCACAGACTTCACAAGGTACATACACATCCGGTAGGAAATGCATCTCTATCTTGATAATACCGTCGCCTGAACATGCCTCACATCTTCCACCTTTAACATTAAAGCTGAATCTGCCCTTCGTATATCCTCGCTCCTTCGCGTCCTTAGTCGTTGCAAACAGGTCTCTTATCATGTCAAACACACCTGTATATGTGGCAGGATTAGAGCGGGGTGTACGGCCTATCGGTGACTGGTCGATGTCTATGACCTTATCAAGCTGTTCAAGACCATCTATACCATCGTGGTCACCTGCGATACACCTGGCTCTGTTTAAGGATTTGGCCAGATGCTTGTAAAGTATCTCGTTGGTCAGCGAGCTCTTTCCCGAGCCCGACACGCCTGTAACACAGGTCATGATACCAAGAGGTATCTGCACATCAATATTTTTCAGGTTATTCTCCCTGGCTCCTCTTATCGTGATATATCCGCTTGGCTTGCGCCTCTCCTGTGGCACCGGTATCTTTATTTTACCGCTCAGATATGCTCCTGTGAGTGATTTTTTGCACTTTATAATGTCCTTTAACGAGCCTGCCGCCACTATCTCTCCGCCGTGTGAACCGGCTCCCGGTCCTACATCCACGATATAATCCGCTGCACGCATGGTATCCTCATCATGCTCCACCACTATGAGAGTATTGCCCAGATTCTTAAGATTCATAAGTGCGCCGAGCAGCTTGTCATTATCCCTCTGATGCAGTCCGATACTTGGCTCATCAAGTATATATGCCACACCTACAAGTCCTGAGCCAATCTGCGTGGCAAGCCTGATTCGCTGGGCTTCCCCGCCTGAAAGGCTTGCCGTGCCACGGGTAAGGGTGAGGTAGTCAAGACCGACCTGCTGCAAAAAGCCAACCCTCGCACGGATTTCCTTTAGTATCTGGTCTCCTATATAGTGCTGCTGCTCTGTAAGCTCTATATCAGCAAGGAACTTCACAAGCTCCTTCACAGACATGGAGGTCATCTCATATATGTTCTTGTCCGCAACCGTAACGGCAAGTGACGACGGCTTAAGTCTCTGCCCCTTACAGCTCGTACACGGAGTAATGCGCATAAACTGCTCATACTCTGCCTTTGCCGTATCAGAAAAGGTCTCCTTGTATCGGCGCTCAACATTGTCCACAAGGCCGTTCCATACAAGGTCATAGACACCTTCGCCTCTCTGACCCTTGTATCTGACCTTGAGCACCCTGCCATCTCCACCGTAAAAAAGCAGTTTTTTCATATCTGCAGATAAATCATCAATCGGTGTGTCGAGAGGAAGCCCATAGCCCTCATGCAGCGCACGAAGTGTCGCATAGGTATAGCTCTTTGGGTCTGTACATGACTGCCAGCCCATCACTTGTATGGCGCCCTCTGATATTGAAAGCGATGAGTCAGGCACCATAAGCTGCGGGTCAAACTCCATCTTGTAGCCGAGTCCGTAGCAGGTCGGGCATGCTCCGAACGGATTGTTGAAGGAGAAGCTTCTCGGCTCAACCTCATCTATGCTTATGCCACAGTCAGGGCACGCAAAATTCTGGGAAAAGGTCATCTGTTCGCCATCCACAATATCAACTATTGCATTGCCCTCTGTCAGTTCAAATACATTTTCAAGTGAATCAGTAAGCCTCTTCTCTATGCCCGGCTTTACAACCAAACGGTCTACAACAATATCAATATTGTGCTTTATATTTTTCTCCATCGGGATATCCTCGGAGAGCTCATACATGCTGCCATCTACAATCACACGCACGTATCCGCTCTTTTTGGCTCTCTCGAACAGCTTCTGGTGCTCACCCTTGCGGCCTCTGACCACCGGTGCAAGAAGCTGGATACGGGTGCGCTCAGGCAGCGCCATAACAGTATCCACCATCTGGTCTATCGTCTGCTTTGTAATGGCACGCCCGCACTTCGGACAGTGTGGTATTCCAATTCTGGCATAAAGCAGTCTGAAGTAATCATATATCTCTGTGACCGTTCCGACAGTTGAACGTGGGTTCTTGTTGGTGGATTTCTGGTCAATGGAAATGGCAGGCGGAAGTCCCTCTATAGACTCCACATTCGGCTTCTCCATCTGTCCTAAAAACTGACGCGCATACGATGAAAGTGACTCCATGTACCTTCGCTGCCCCTCAGCATATATGGTATCAAATGCCAGTGATGACTTGCCGGAGCCTGAAAGCCCTGTAAAAACAACAAACTCATCTCTCGGGATGTCGAGACTGACGCACTTTAGATTGTGTTCGCTGGCACCTCGTATTTTGATGTATTTTCTTTCTTTTTTTGCCATAATTTGTGTTCCTCCAAATTGCTTCCGGATGTTATAAGCTTTTATTTTACGTCTCTCAATGTGTTTTTAAGCATAATAAGCTTATCCCTGTACTCAGCAGCCGCCTCGAAATTGAGCTCTGCCGCCGCTTTTTTCATCTTTTTCTCTATATCTGCAATATGCTTCTCAAGCTCTTTTTTGCTCATTGACTCCGGATCTTTGTCAAGAGCATTCTCATCGGCCGCTACCTTCTTTGAGATAGCTATGAGATCACGCACGGATTTCTGTATAGTCTGTGGCGTGATGCCGTGAGCCTCATTGTACTCTTCCTGTACCTTTCTACGACGCTTTGTCTCGTCAATTGCGACACGCATGGAGTCTGTAATCTTGTCAGCGTACATGATAACATGGCCCTCACTGTTACGTGCGGCACGTCCTATCGTCTGTATAAGTGAGGTCTCTGAACGAAGGAAGCCTTCCTTATCCGCATCGAGTATGGCAACAAGTGTAATCTCCGGGATATCAAGTCCCTCCCTGAGCAGATTGATGCCGACGAGCACGTCAAATACGTCAAGACGCAGGTCACGTATTATCTCCGCTCTCTCAAGTGTATCTATATCTGAATGCAGGTACTTTACCCTGATGCCAAGCTCTGCCATATAGTTTGTGAGATCCTCAGCCATACGCTTTGTGAGTGTGGTGATAAGCACCTTGTGATGGTTTGCAGTCTCCTTATTGACCTCTGACACAAGGTCATCAATCTGTCCCTCAACAGGGCGCACTGATATCTCAGGATCCAAAAGTCCTGTCGGTCTGATAATCTGCTCCGCACGAAGCAGCTCATGCTCATTCTCATACTTATTCGGAGTGGCTGAGACAAAGAGCATCTGGTCTATTTTACCCTCGAACTCCTCGAAATTGAGAGGTCTGTTGTCAAGGGCAGAGGGCAGTCTGAAGCCATAGTCCACAAGAGTGGTCTTTCTGGAGCGGTCACCCGCATACATACCGCCTATCTGTGGAATCGTGATATGTGACTCATCCACGATTATGAGAAAATCATCCGGGAAGAAATCTATGAGTGTCATAGGAGGCTCCCCCGGCTTTGCAAAGTTCAGATGCCTCGTATAGTTCTCAATTCCAGAGCAGAAGCCTGTCTCCCTCATCATCTCTATGTCAAAATTGGTCCTCTCTGCTATTCGCTGAGCCTCTATGAGCTTGTCCTCGCCTTTAAAATACTTCACACGCTCATCAAGCTCTTTCTCTATATTGAGGCAGGCCTCATTTATCTTCTCCTGCGAAACTACATAGTGGGATGCAGGGAAAATCATCGTATGCTCAAGCGAGCACTTTACCTCGCCGGTCAGCACATCAATCTCCACTATCCGATCTATCTAATCACCGAAAAACTCAACCCTGATTGCTGTATCATCGGCATTTGCCGGAAATATATCAAGCACATCACCGTGCACTCTGAAGGTGCCTCGGTGAAAATCCATATCATTCCTGGTGTACTGTAAATCTATGAGAGCCCTCGCGAGATCATCCCTGTCCCTCTCCTGCCCCGGGCGCAGCGAAATACTCATGCCTGTCCACTCATCAGGACTTCCAAGTCCGTATATGCAGGAAACCGATGCCACGACAATGACATCCTTTCGCTCTGTGAGCGCTGCCGTGGCTGAAAGCCTGAGCTTATCTATCTCATCATTTACAGAGGAATCCTTGGCTATGTACGTATCAGACTGCGGCACATATGCCTCCGGCTGGTAATAGTCGTAGTAGGATACAAAGTACTCTACTGCATTTTCGGGGAAAAACTCCTTCATCTCACCATAGAGCTGCCCCGCCAGTGTCTTATTGTGCGATATGATAAGTGTAGGCTTATTGAGCTGCTGTATGACATTAGCCATGGTAAAGGTCTTGCCGGAGCCTGTAACTCCAAGTAAGGTCTCAAACTGGTTGCCCTCCTTAAAGCCCTTTACAAGCTGCTCTATCGCCTGCGGCTGGTCACCGGTCGGCTTGTATTTTGAATGCAGTTTAAATTCCATAACGCACGCTTCCTCCAAAAAATCTTAAATACTGCTTTTGTAAAATTATAAAAAGACAAAGTCAATCATTTATAGTATGCACTTACGTGCTTTATTTTACTACAAAAAATCGACTCTGTCCACAATTTTCAGAACATTCGTTCTTGTTTATTTATTTTATGTTACTGTTCACACCTAACAGTGTGACCAGCAACGATTACAGCCATTTAAAATTTACTTCACACGTCCACAGCACTGCTTATATTTCTTGCCACTGCCGCATGGACATGGGTCATTCGGATATACCTTGGCTGTTGCACGGCGCTTTGGTGCATTCTGTGCTGACTCATCCTTGTTTGTGCCCGAAATCTTTGCAACCTGCTCTCGCTCAACCTTCTGCTCAACCTGTACATGATACAGCAGTCTGACAGTATCCTCCTGGATAGCCGAAATCATGTCGTCAAACATATCAAAGCCTGCCATCTTGTACTCTACGATTGGATCTTTCTGTCCATAAGCCTGTAAGCCGATTCCCTGACGAAGCTGTGCCATATCATCGATGTGATCCATCCACTTTCTGTCGATTACACGAAGAAGCACGACACGCTCAATCTCTCTGAACTGCTCAGGCTCAGGGAATTCTGTCTCCTTCTGCTCATAAAGCATGACAGCCTTTTCCTTTAAGTACTGCTTAAGCTGCTTTGCATTCTTGATTGACTCAATATCCTCTTTTGTAATCGGATCAAGCGGAATGACCGGAAGCACAAGCTCGTTGAGCTCTACAAGATCCCAGTCAGCTCTGTCAATTTCCTCGGAAATACATCTGTCGACAGACTTCTCAACCTGCTCCTGAACCATCTTAAGGATAGCATCACGCATGTTGTCACCGTTAAGCACCTTCATACGCTCGCTGTAGATAATCTCTCTCTGGTCATTGTCCACCTGGTCATACTCGAGAAGATTTTTACGAATACCAAAGTTGTTGGCCTCGATTTTCTCCTGAGCCTTCTCGATAGCAGATGTGAGCATCTTATGCTGGATCTGCTCGCCCTCCGGTACTCCGAGCGCATTGAAAACGCCCATCAGACGCTCTGAACCGAAAAGTCTCATGAGGTCATCCTCGAGTGAGATGAAGAACTGTGACTCACCAGGATCTCCCTGACGTCCTGCACGTCCACGGAGCTGATTGTCTATACGTCTTGACTCATGGCGTTCTGTACCGATAATCTTAAGACCTCCGGCAGCCTTTGCCTCATCGTCAAGCTTAATATCGGTACCACGGCCTGCCATGTTGGTTGCTATTGTAACTGCACCGTGCTGTCCTGCAAGTGCAACAATCTCTGCCTCTTTCTCATGGAACTTGGCATTTAATACTGTGTGAGGGATTCCCTCTCTCTTGAGCATGCCGCTCAAAAGCTCTGATGTCTCGATGGTGATTGTACCTACAAGAACAGGCTGTCCCTTTTCATGTGCCTCTTTAACCGCATCCACAACTGCCTTGAACTTTTCCTTTTTGGTAGCGTATACAGCATCCTGCAAATCAATACGCGCTACCGGCTTATTTGTAGGTATCTCGACAACATCCATGCCATAGATATCACGGAACTCTTTCTCCTCTGTGAGAGCTGTACCTGTCATACCGGCCTTCTTGTCAAACTTGTTGAAGAAGTTCTGGAATGTGATTGTGGCAAGCGTCTTGCTCTCTCTCTTAACCTTTACATGCTCCTTTGCCTCGATAGCCTGATGCAGTCCGTCCGAATAACGACGACCCGGCATGATACGTCCGGTAAACTCATCTACAATAAGTACCTCATCATCCTTTACCACATAGTCCTGATCTTTGAACATGAGGTTGTGCGCACGAAGCGCAAGTATGATATTGTGCTGGATTTCAAGATTCTCCGGATCTGCAAGGTTCTCGATATGGAAGAACTGTTCTACCTTTTTCACACCATCCTGTGTAAGGTTTACAACCTTGTCCTTCTCATTTACGATGAAATCACCGGTCTCGTCCTGGACAATGCCCATGATGGCATCCATCTTTGAATACTCAGGAACATCCTCACCACGCTTCATCTGTGTAGCCAGGATATCGCATGCCTCGTAAAGTCTTGTCGACTTGCCACTCTGTCCTGAAATGATAAGAGGTGTACGTGCCTCATCGATAAGCACTGAATCGACCTCATCGATGATAGCATAGTGGAGACCTCTCTGAACAAGCTGTTCCTTGTAGATAACCATATTGTCACGC
>OHFX01000611.1_pt1 | contig 14584 bp, 7 predicted proteins | sample 1567691 | NCBI WGS metagenome assembly OHFX01 (sample SAMEA3879552, study PRJEB24766) | human gut metagenome | biome: human-associated habitat; feature: feces | place: USA | collected 1985/1987 | reverse complement strand
CGATGCCGACGGCAACAAGGTGGCCCACACCATCGACCCGCGCACGGGGCGCAGCGCCGTGTCGCGTCTGCTCTCCGTGACCGTCGCCGCGCCGACCTGCGCCGAAGCCGACGCGCTGGGGACCATGTTTCTGGCCATGGGGGCCGACGATGCGTTGGAGGCCGTCAGGACGATGCCGGACGTGAAGGTCTATTTCATCCTCGCCGACGGGGCCGACGGCTACGAAGAGTATATTTCACCCGCCATGGAGGCGATGATCATGCAATAACGATCCCTATGAAAAGCGCTGTTTTTCTCTACAACACCCAATCCGGGAAATGCAAAATCGAACGCTGCACCGAAGCCGTCTGCACGGTATTCCGGGCTTACGGCTACGATATCAAACCGCAGCTGATCGACTTCGGCGCCAATCCCTTCGACGGCAACGAGCAGATCGACCTGATGGTCGTGGCCGGCGGCGACGGCACGGTCAACTACGTGGTCAACGCCATGAAAAACAAGGGGCTGGACATCCCGCTCGGAGTGATTCCCGCCGGTACGGCCAACGACTTCGCGGGTGCGCTGGGCATGTCGCGCCATCCGCTCGAAGCGGCGCGGCAGATCGCCTCCGGCGCGGTGGACCGCGTGGACTGCGGATGCGTCAACGGACTCTATTTCGTCAATATTTTCAGCTTCGGCATCTTCACGACCACCTCGCAGCGCACGCCCGACCAGCGCAAGCACAAGATCGGCAAGCTGGCCTATCTGATCGAGGGCGTCAAGGAGCTGCGCGCAATGCACGCCGTGCCGCTCAAAGTGGTGGCCGACGGACAGGCTTTCGACTTCAACTCGCTGATGGTGCTCGTCTTCAACGGCGAGACGGCCGGCGGCTTCCGCCTCGCGCGCCGTTCGTCGGTCAAGGACGGTCTGTTCGACTGCATCATGCTCGAAAAGAAGAACTTCCTCCGCTCGACACTGGCCATGGGCCGCTATCTGCTGCGAGGCAATCCGAAGATCGTCCGCCACCTGCGGGTGCGTTCGCTCGACATCGTATCGACGGTCAACGAACCGACGGACGTCGACGGTCAGAAAGGGGCCGAATTCCCGCTGCATATCGAGTGCATCGCCGGAGGTCTCCGCATCATGTGCCCCCGTGGGGAATAGCGCCGTTTCAGGCGTTTGAAAGGCGTTTCAAGACGGTCGTTTCCGACGCCGACGCCGGTCCGGCTCCGTTATTTTTCGTCCGGCCTATTGCAATTTCGGACGAAAATTGTTACATTTGTCCGAAAAACCACGACGATATGGCGGATAGCATCAAAACGACACGCGCGACGCGGGAAGGAGGACGTGAGAATTTGCGGAAAGTTTCGATCTCACGCATCAAAAAGGAGATGAGCGACGTCTTCTACCTGTCGGACGATCTGGTTATCACCACACTCGACGCGCAGAACAACACGACGTCCGACTACCCGGCTTCGATCGACGGTTTCTCGGCCATCATCATGATGACGGGCGAAGCCACCGTGTCGATCGACATGCAGAATTACAACGTCAAGCCCAATACCATCGTCTTTTTCAATCCGGACAGCATCATCCGCACGGTGAAATGTTCGTCGAACGCCGCGGCTTATTTTCTGGCGTTCTCCAAATCGTTCGTCAATGAGATCCAGATCGACCTCTCGACGTCGCTGCCGGTCTACATGCGCTTCGGCAAGGCCCCCGTGCTGGAGGTCACGCCGCAGGACGTGGACCAGATACGCCAGCTCTTCCAGCTCATCAAAACCATGCTGCGCAGCGACAAGGAGCGTTACCGCCACGAAATCATCCGCACGCTTTTCACCACGGCGTTCTACATCATCACCGAAATCAACCAACGCGAGCAGCCCGGCGAGATCAAGCAGGGTCGCTGCGAAGTGCTCTTCGACGAATTCATGTCGCTGCTGCAACAGTACAACAAACGCGAACGCAACGTCAGCTTCTACGCCAAGCAGCTCAATATCACGCCGAAATATCTCTCGTCCGTGGTCAAGGAGGTGAGCGGCAAAACCGCCGCGCGCTGGATCGACGAATCGGTGATTCTGGAAGCCAAGGCGCTGCTCAAATACTCCGGCATGAGTATTCAGGAGATCGCCTACCACCTCAATTTCTCGACCCAGTCGTTCTTCGGCAAATACTTCAAACAGCACACCGGCACCAGCCCCTCGCGTTACAAACGCAAAGGCTGAGCCGCAGATACGGCACGAAACCCTCTCCCGGAGAGGGTTTTTTGTTGTCTTTCTCCGAAAGATCCGACAATCACTCGTTGTTTGTCAATACCATATAAATTCAGAACGGCCGTTTTTTCCGGCTGTTCGACGCTCATTATGTAAACCATAGCGTAAACCGGAAAAACATGAAAATCCCCAAGGCGACCGTCACGGCGGTCCTTTACAAATCGAAGACCCTCGCCAGCGGCGAACACCCCGTCATGATAAGGGTCTGCTACAACAGCAAACGCCGATACAAAAGCACGGGACTCTCCTGTCCGGCGAAATGGTGGAACGCCGCGAAGCAGGAGGTGCGCGAACGGCATCCGCTGGCCCCGAACATGAACGCCATCATCGGTTCCGAACTGACGGCGCTGAAAAACAAAGTGCTGGATTTCGAGCGGCAGGGGGTGCCCTACTCCGTGCAGCGCATATTCGAGGCTTCGGTGCGGAAACCTCCGTCCCGAAAAACCCTGTACGACCTTTTCGAAGAGCGTATCGCTTATTTCAGGGACACCCTCCAGAAACACAACACGGCCGCCGGCTACCAGACGCTGCTCCATATCGTCGAACGGTTCTCGCAGCACCGGACCGTCGAGCTGTTCGACGTGGACGGCGCATGGCTCGGCGAGTTCGAGGAGTACCTCCATGCGCGTTATGCCGATACGAGCATCAAACGGTTTTTCAGCGCCCTGAAAGCGCTGATGAACTACGCCTGCCAGAACGGACTGCTGGACGCCAATCCGTTCGACCGCTTCCGTCTGAGCCGCAGGCTCGACGTGCGGACCGCCAAACGGGCGCTCGCGACCGACGAACTCGACAGCCTGATCCGTTACTACCTCGATACATATTATTATAAGACCCGGAAGAGGCCCGATCCCCGGACGATGAAAAGACGCTGCTGGCGCGCGCCGAGCTGCGGATGCCGGGGCGAGGAGCGGCAGACGTCGTACGACGCCGAGCAGTTCGCGCTTTCGATGTTCATCTGCTCCTATATTTTTCAGGGGCTGGCGCTGGTCGATCTGGCCCGCCTGAAGTGGAAGGACCTCGTATGCGTGGAGATTCCGGACCGGGAGAAGTACGACCGGGATTGTGCGGCCTACGGCCCCCGGTATGCCGAAGCGCATAAGGAGACGGTCGCTTTTTATGAAATCAATTTCGTTCGCGCCAAAACCCTGCATCCGATCCGCATTCTGGTCGAACAGCGGGTGGCGTGGCCCTATATGAAGCCGTTCGCCCGCACAGCGAAGGGCGGCGCCGGAGACGACTTCGTTTTTCCGATCTACTTCGACGACGACCCCCAACGCCGGTTCGAACGCATAACCTATGCCAACAACGTGATAAACCAAGGGTTGCAGCGTGCGGCGAAGCGCATCGGCCTGTCGCGGAAAATCACCTTCTATTCGGCCCGTCACACCTATGCGTCACGCCTTTATCACGCCGACGTGCCGCTGCCCCTGATCGCCCAGAACATGGGGCGCAACCCGGCGGAAATCGAAACTTACCTCAAGGAGTTCGACACGGACAGAATCATCAGCGCCAACAAACGGGTCTGGCAAATTCCCGATCCAGCCCGCAAAGACCCGAAAACCGGCGCCGGCTTGTAAACCTCCATGTAAACCGAGTCGTCATGCGAGGTTGTAACATCATAAATATCAATATATAACTTGACATGTATTTTGTTCTTAACCGGAACAATGTTAGCCGGTGTCGGTTGTAAAGACTACGACGACGACATCGACGACCTGAAGGGTCAGATCAACGACTTGAAGGGTCAAGTCGAGTTGAAGGCCGACGCTTCAGCCCTCAAAGCTGTTACCGACAAATTAAACGGGATAGATTTCTCGTCTTTCGTTACCAACAGCGGTCTCCAGACAGAGCTTGACAAAAGGCTGGCAGACTATGCCAAGAAGTCGGATCTGAAAGATTGGCTGACTAGCGATGAGGTGTTGAAACTTATTAAGGCTCAGGGATATCAGACCAAGGCTGACGTTCAGAAACTGATCGAAGAGGCTACCAAGAATCAGCTGACTGCCGATGATGTCAAGAAGATTTTCGAGACGATGATCGCTTCGGACGAGACCATGGGTAAACTGCAGGCCGAAATGCAGAAGATCATCCAGCAGGCTCTGGTCGACGGCAAGTACGTTACCGAGCAGCAGATGAAGGATTTCGTCGAGGGTAAAGGTTACATCACCGGTGCCGATCAGCTGTCGGCGACTCAGATCAACCAGATCCTTACCGCTGTCGCCAATTCCGTATCTTCGGAGACGGCTACGGTCACCGATGCCATCAAGAAGGTCCTCGGCGACAACTTCGCTTCTTACATGGCTGAGTACATGAATGACGAGACGGTCAAAGCCGAAATGGGCAAGACCATCACCGATACGATCCTCAAGGAGCTGACCGATGCCAACGTAACTCTGAAAGAGGCTATCGAGGCGATGATCGAGGAGGGTGTAAACAGCAAGCTGTTCAACCCCGACGGCAGCGCAATCTACCTGAAAGAAGCCGATCTGAAGGATCGTTTCGACAATTACGACACGCAGCTCCGCAATCTTTGGAGCGCTATCGCAGACCTCGCCGGCCGCATCCAGTCGCTGGTTTACGTTCCGACTTCGCTCGAAGAGGTATCGAACAATGTCATTTCCATCGAGGGACTTCCCTATATCGCGATGGTTGACGGTGAAGGTGAGGACTACAAGTTCTATCTGGGCAGCGACGAAGGCGGCAACGAGGCCGCGATCGAAGCTACTTTCATGGTTTCGCCTGCGGCTCTGGCAGTCAAGATGACCAAGGAGAACGTATCGTTCGTAACGGAGGAGATCAAGACGCGCAGCGCTGCGTCGTTCGAGGTTGTAGACGTGATCGATCAGGACGTCGTGACCGGTAAGTTTACTGTTGTCGCCAAGACTCAGTACGAGTACGGAAACGGCAAAACGCTGGCCATTGCGCTGAATGTGAAACTCGCAGGCACCGGTGTCGCCGGAGCTACGCCCGAAGATGCCATTTCGGGCGAGGATTTGGGCAGCGATTTCACCAGTGCCTTTATCGGTACGCAGTATAATGCAGGCGGCGCGATCAATGCCGATCTGGTTGCCGGCCGTATGAAAGAGGACGGAAACCTCGAACTGGTAGTTGACAACGATACCCAGTTCCCGGAATTCGAGGGCGACGGCGGTCTGAAGTATAACGACGAGGAAACCGTCGTTGAGTTCTTCCATGATGTGAAGATTTACTACATGAAAGACGGCAAACCGCAGGAGCTTGCCGCAATCTGGGGCGAGGATGTTCCCGTTCTCAAGACCGTTGTTCCTGAAGACGCCGCCGTAGCGACGGTAGATCCCGAAGATAACAAGGACAGCTATACGCTTACGGCAACCACGGCGGCGATCAAAAAGGGCAAGGGTGTTCCGGCTCTGATCGACGACGTGATTACCTCGGAACCGTTCTCGTTCGACCTCGTATCGGGCGAATACACCTGCCGCGTGGTTAAGAACGCCAAATCGCAGTTCACCATCATCAAGGACAACACCGACGTCATCGTTTCCGAGCCGCAGACGGTAACGTGGAACTATGCAACGGTTAGTGCCGGCGACGATTACGAGGCTGTGGATTACCTGCTGAATCCCGATCCCACGAAGCCGCAGATCGGCCACGTGATTTACAACGCACTGAAGGATGGATACTTCGAGGATATTCAGATCTTCGACGGCGAGACCGAAATGACCGACGAGCTGCCGTTCGATGTCGCTGACATTATCCTTACTAGCTCTCCTGCTGACGATCGTGCAGAGCAGCATCTGGAACTTGTCGTAGCCGGCAACAGCGCAATGACGAGCGGTTCTTACACGGTCAAAGCACGTTACAACTATGAGAACACCGATATTACGATTACTCTGCCCGTCGTTATCGAGGGTATGCCTGAGATCACGATGGCTCCGGAGACCGTAACGGTGGATTACTTGGCGGGAACGAGCGAATACACGGTGATCGAGACGTATGCCGAGAAACTCTGGAATAAGGATTGGGCTCCGAAGTACTTCGCCGACAAGCAGACGTTCGTAGATGCGATCTATGCCGCTACCTTCGAGGCTACTGCCGATGAAGCGGAAGATGGAACCGAACTCGTGCAGGCGACCGACGATGCAAAGAACATCGCTATCAAGCTCGGCACCGGAGCAAAGGAGAAGAGCTACGAACTCACGGCTAAACTTACTGCCGACTGGGGTCTCGATGTAACGGTTGCCGTTACGGTTAATTTCGAAGGCTTTGCAGGCGAGCTGGTACAGGGCGACAACTATGCGAATCCGGTGCGTCTGAACGCAAAGCTTACGACGACGGCTTATGTGCCCGATGGACTTAATCTCGACAACACTTGGGTTGCACCCAAAGATTCCAAGGGCAATGAAATCGGAAAGGTTGTCTTCTCGGTAGACACCGAAGAGTACGAAGGCGCTTCGGTGGACGCCGACGCCAAGACCCTGACGTGGGGTACTGAGTACAAGGGCCTGAACATGGCGCTCAGCGTAAAACTGATGCTCGATTCTTATGTTCTTGACGAGCAGGAGCTTAATGTCGAGATTCCCGACCCGATCAAGGATAAGACGATCAGCCTGCGTAAGAATGCCGCTACTACGATTTCTGCGAGCGATGCCGATGCTTCCCTGACTGTGGGCGATCTCCTCCAGCTGGCGAATATCAACGGCAACAACGTGTTCGAGGCTGCGGCTGCCGATGAGAATGCGGTTCTCGGAGTCGCTGTCAAGTACGAGGTGATGAATCCGGAGGTTCTCGTTGACCGAATTACGATTGCGGGCGATTTCGCAACCACCGGTACGATTACGGTCAAGGGTAATGCCGACAGCGAATTCGTAGGCGAGAAGACGGTCAAGGTGAAAGTTACCGTATCCTATGATTACGGCACGGACCGCGTTCACAATCTTGATATCAAGGTTAAGCAGAAAGCCAACTAAAAAGAATCCCCCTTTTCCGCGAAATCCGGCGCCGTTCTTCGGGACGGTGCCGGGAGCGCGGGAAATCAAATCCCTAAAGCAGGAACGGCACATCCCAAAGTTTTTTGGTTAACAACTCCCACTTTTAAGTAACATTCCTGCTTGCGGCAGACCGAAGAGGCGCGGTCTGCCGCTTTTTTTATCCGGAATCTCCGCAATATTCTTCCGTCTCTCCGGCACACTGCGGCCGCCGGCACGGACTCCGCCGCCGGCCGGGCCGTCTGTCCGGCCAATCGCCGTTTCGAAATCCGCCCCACGATACGGCTGGGCGATGCGCAGACGACGATTATTCGTTTACCGGCACCCGTCCGACAACAGCTTCGCGTCCGGCGCCGCCGGAGAGCGCACCTCTCAAAAATTTGATTTTGAACCGATGTTGTATTATCTTTGCATGCGGACGCATAATAAATTCGGGAACCATGAAAAGATACATAGCAACACTCTTGCTCCTTGCCGCCTGCGCTTCGGTGCAGGCCCGCGAGGTATTTCCGCTCAACGAAGGATGGCGTTTCTTCTTCAAGTCGGAGAACAGCAGCGACAACGCCCGGCACGTAACCCTGCCCCACACATGGAACACCGACACGGGAGCCGGCGGCCATTTCCTCGAAACGACCGCCAACTATCAGAACGACATGTATATACCCGCCGAATGGGCATCGAAACGGTTGTTCGTGAAGTTCTACGGCGTGCAGAACGTCGCCGACCTCTTCGTGAACGGCTATCATGTCGGCGCACACCGCGGCGGGTCCACGGCCTTCACCTTCGAAATCACCGACAAGATACGCTTCGGCGAGGACAATGCGCTGCTGGTCGTGGTGAGCAACAACAGCCGCGACGACGTGCTCCCCGCTTCGACCGACATGAATCTTTACGGCGGCATCTACCGCGAAGCGGAGCTGATCCTGACCGGAAAGACGGCCGTTTCACCGCTCCACCTCGGTTCGGAGGGCGTACTCGTGCGCCAGAATTCGGTCACCAGCGCGCTGGTCGAAGGCGAGGCAGAAATATACCTCACCTCGGCGGGCGAAAGCACCTGCATGCTGACGCTCGACATCACGGCCCCCAACGGCCGGAAGGTCTTCACCAAACGGCAGAAAACCCGTCTCGACGGCAGACCCGTCGTCATACCCTTCTCGATCGCCAATCCGCAGTTGTGGAGCCCCTCCTCACCGGCGCTCTACCGGGTAACGGCCAGCATCGGCGAAGAGACCGTAACGGACAGCGTGACGGTACGCACGGGATTCCGGAACATTCAGGTAACCACGGCGGGCGGCCTTACGATCAACGGCGAGCGCATTCCGGTTCACGGCGTGACGCTCTACCACGACAACGCCATTTCGGGCGGCGCGGTTCTGGCGCAGGATTACGACGCCGACCTGCAGCAGATCCGCGATCTGGGAGCCAACGCCCTGCGTTCGGCCGTCATGCCCCACGCGCAGTATCTCTACGACCGCTGCGACGAGCAGGGCCTGCTGGTCTGGATCGACTCTCCGCTGCACCGCTCCTCGTTTCTGGGAGACGTGGCCTATTACGCCACGCCGCAGTTCGAGCAGAACGGCATACAGCAGCTGCAGGAGATCATCGCCCAGAACTACAACCACCCTTCGGTGGTGATGTGGGGTATCTTCTCACGGCTCTGGATGCGCGGCGACGACGTGACGCCCTACCTGCGCCGGCTCAACGACACGGCCCACGAAATGGACCGTTCGCGTCCGACGGTGGCGTGCAGCGACCAGAACGGCGGCATCAACTTCATCACCGACCTGATCGTCTGGCGGCAGGACGTCGGCTGGCGCAAAGGCTCGACCGACGACGTGGCCGTATGGCGCAACCAGCTGCAGAAGAACTGGTCCAACCTCCGTTCGGGCGTATGTTACGGAGGCAGCGGCTTCACCGGCCACAAGAGCTACACGGCACAGGCCGCACCCCGCTCGAACTGGATGCCCGAAGAGCGCCAGACGCGCTTCCACGAGGAATACGTGAAGAACCTGCAGAACGATTCGCTCTTCTGGGGCACGTGGATCAACAACATGTTCGATTACGGTTCGGCGCGCCGTCCCTACGGCATCAACGGCGAGGGACTGGTGACGATCGACCGCCGCGAGCGCAAGGACGCATACTACTTATACAGGGCTTTGTGGAACGAACGGAAGCCGACGCTGCACATCGTCGACAAGCGGCGCAGCCTGCGCGACCGCAACCGGCAGGCGTTCAGCGTCTATTCGTCGGTCGGAGCGCCTACGCTGTTCGTGGGCGCGGACACCGTGGCGATGACCCAATACGCCGCCTGCCAGTACCGCTCCGACTCGGTGGAAATACAGGGTATCGTGAAGGTGAAAGCAGTGGCCGGGGAGCAGTGCGACAGCGTAACGCTCAGAGTCGGCAACGTGCTAAAACCGAAGCGGCAGCCGGTCCCTCGGCGAACAGCAGGTCCGCAACAGACAAATTAGGCTGGAAAGGCATGCGGTCGGAAAAGACCTGCACATAGGGTTCGGCGATAAACGCCGGACCCTCTTTTTTGCGCTTGGGACGCAGGTCGAGGTCCCCGGCGGCGGCATCGACATAGCTCTCGGAAAAGTCCGGCATCGGGACATGCGTCAGCGAACAGAGCAGTTCGAGCAATCCGCGGTTGTAATCGGCCAGAAATCCGTACTCCCGGCGGTAGAAAGGCTCGAAATATTCGGCGTAGAAATCGAAATAGGGCGATCCCTTGTACGAAGCGACCAGCGCGCCCCAATGCTGGTGCTGCCAGCGTTTCGAATAGTCGATCCGCACGTCGCGCACCGGCTGGCGGGGCCGGTTGGCATTGCGCACATGCACCGTCAGCTCCATCACGCCGTCGGTGGCGAGGATGCGGGCGCGGTTGCGCTCCGAACGCTTCACGAAGTGTTCGCCCAGATCGACGACGCACCCTCCGCGCAGCAGGTGCGCGAAGTACTCGGCCGAGGGAAGATATGCCAAGGGCAGAACGGTCATGGCTCCACCCAGTCGCCGTTGTCCCGGATCAGTTCGACGAGCCGGTCGAGCGCCTCCTCCTGCGGTATGTTGCGCTCAACGACCGTGCGGCCCTTGTAGAGCGTGATGCGCCCCGGAGCGGCGCCCACGTAGACATAATCGGCGTCGGCCATCTCGCCGGGACCGTTCACGATACAGCCCATGACGCCGATCTTGAGGTTTTTCAGATGCGACGTGCGCGACTTGACGGCGGCGAGGGTCTTCTCAATGTCGTAAAGCGTGCGGCCGCAGCTCGGACAGGCGATATATTCGGTGTGCGAGAAGCGCACGCGCGCCGCCTGCAGGATCATCAGCTCGATATTGCGGATCTCCTCCTCCGCGAAGCCCGGCGCGTCGATCCAGATGCCGTCGGCCAGCCCGTCGAGAAACAGCACGCCCAGATCGGCGGCGGCCTTGACGGCCAGCGTCTCCGGCGAAGTCTCCCCGTAACGGCGTTTGACCACGACGGGCCGGGGCGTGTCGAGGTTCAGGATCGCGGCCCGCAGTTCGGCCGTGGGATTCTCCGACACGGCTTCGATCACGCAAAAGCCCTCCAGCGGCTCGGTGTGGACGACAGGCACCGCGACGTTCGTACGGCGGCGGTATTCGGTCGGCGAATAGCGTTCGGGATGGAGTACGGGGAATTTGCCCGGCCGCCGGGCAAAATGCTTCACCAGCAGCTCGGCGACGGGGATTTCGTTTTCGGGCGCTTCGGTCAGCGAAACGCGGATCGTATCGCCGATGCCGTCGGCCATCAGCGCCCCGATGCCCACGGCGCTCTTGATGCGCCCCTCGATGCCGTTTCCGGCCTCGGTAACGCCCAGATGAATCGGATAGTGCATATCTTCGGCGTCCATCGCTTCGACCAAGAGACGGTAGGCAGCGACCATGACCCGCGTGTTGCTCGACTTCATCGACACGACGACCTGATCGAACCCCTGCGCCTTGCAGACCCGCAGAAACTCCATCGCCGAGACGACCATGCCCTGCGGCGTATCGCCCCAGCGGTCGAAGACGCGCTTCGAGAGCGACCCGTGATTGACGCCGATTCGCAGTGCGACGCCCCGCTCGCAGCATTGGGCGATCAGCGCCTCCAACTCGCCGTGATCCGTACGGTAATTGCCGGGGTTGATGCGCACCTTGTCGACATATTTCGCGGCGATGGCGGCGACCTCCGGCACGAAGTGGATGTCGGCGACAATCGCCGTGTCGAAACCGTCTTCACGCACTCTCCGTACAATGTTTGCGAGGTTCTCGCCCTCGCGGCGGCCCTGCGCCGTGAGACGCACGATCCCGCCTCCGGCACGGTCGATCCGCTCGATCTGGGCCGCACAAGCTTCGGTATCGTTGGTGTCGGTATTGGTCATCGACTGCACGGCGATCGGGCGGTCACCTCCGATCACAACCCGTCCGATGCGAACTTCACGGCTCGGGCGGCGCTCATACTTGGTCAAATTCATGTCCTGCCAGAATTTATTACCACAAAGGTAGTGAAAATGAAGGCAGGATAAAACAGACATTCGCGTTTTATCCTGCACAAACCGGAATGGCGACCGTTCGGCGGCGCCGCGCTATCGGGCAGTCATATTCTCCAACTCCTTGAGGATGTAGTAGCGGTTCAGGGATACGGGAGCCTTCTTTTCGTCCAGATAACGGTAAATGGCCGTAATGCCGCAGGCGAGCCGGACCGTCGCGTCCCGATCGGGCGAAGCGGCCGCGAAATCGAACAGCAGCTCGGCGAATTTTTCCAGGTTCTCGTCGCTGAAGCCATACTCACGGGTCAGCACGCCGATAAAGTCCTCCCGGGCCAGCAGAGTGTCGATATCCAGATCGAGCGCCTCCGCCAACTCCGTCCGGGCGGTTTCGCAAACGGCCTCTCCCGCCCCGCTTCTCCGCAGGATGCCCGCCTTCTGCAAAAGGGCTTCGATGAGTTTGCCGATCTTGTCGATCTCCCGCAGGATGTAATCTTCCATAACTCCTCCTTATTTGCCGAAAGGTACTGAAAAATCTTCGGAAATATCCGTCCCTGCGGACAAAATCGGGCAAAATATCCGATCGACAAAAGTTCGATACTCTGCTACGAATCCTTTTCCGCCCTGTTCGGGTCGCCGAACACTTACTTTTCATTATCTTTGTAGAAGATAGGATGCACCTCGGAAAAACGGGAACAAGTTCCCGTTTTCTCTCAGCTTTCGCTATCTTTGCGAAAAGCAGCACCGGCAAAGACAGGCGGTTCTCGAATAAATCCGATACGGCCTCGGGTTTACCGTCCCTGCTGAAGACGACGCTTCGGCGACGTTCGATTAAATTTGGCGCTGCTCTCGGCTTGCACTATCTTTGTCAGGCAAACAACGTATGGCGAACTATCTCGACAACGACATCAAATTCGTCGCGGGCGTAGGCGAGGCGCGGGCCCGGCTGCTGGAAAAGGAGCTGGGCATCCGCACGCTGGGCGATATGCTCTGCCACTATCCGTTCCGCTACATCGACCGTACGAGGATCTACCGCATCGACCAGATCGCGGAAGGGGATTCCGCACTCATCCAGTTCCGGGGGCGCATCACAGGCGTCAGCTATGCCGGAGCGGGGCGCAAACGACGTTTCACGGCCGTCGTGAACGACGGCAGCGGCGTGGCCGAACTGGTCTGGTTCCAGGGAATCAAATGGATCGAAAAACGGATCGAAGTGGGGCGCGAATACCTGATTTTCGGCCGCCCATCCTTCTTCAAGGGCGAACTGTCGGTGGTACATCCCGAAATCGAAACCATCGAGAAAGCCTTTTCCCGCAAGGCCGAAAGCGGTCTGCAAGGCATTTACTCCTCGACCGAGCGGCTTTCGAGCGTCCTCGGCACCAAAGGCATCTACACGATCGTCTGCAACCTCTGGCCGATGGTGCGGGACCATATCCGCGAAACGCTGCCCGACCGAATGCGGATCCAGTACGGTCTGCTGTCGCTGCGCGATGCGCTCTACAACATCCATTTTCCGCAATCGCCCGAACTGCTGCGGCAGGCACAATACCGGCTGAAGTTCGAAGAGCTACTCGGCATTCAACTGGGTATCCAATCGCGCCGCACGGCCCGCCTGTCGAAAAACAACGGATTCCTCTTCCCCAAAGTGGGAGGCGTATTCAATACCTTCTTCAACACCAGGCTGCCGTTCCCGCTGACCGGGGCGCAGAAGCGCGTGGTCAAGGAGATCCGGCAGGACACGATCTCCGGCTACCAGATGAACCGCCTGCTGCAAGGCGACGTGGGCAGCGGCAAGACCCTCGTCGCGTTGATGTCCATGCTGTTGGCCGTCGATAACGGCTTCCAGGCCTGCATGATGGCTCCGACCGAAATCCTTGCGCGCCAGCACTACGCCACCTTCCGGAGGATGCTCGAAGGAATGGACGTGCGGGTGGCGATCCTTACCGGAGCATCCAAAGCACGCGAACGGCGCGAAGCCCTCGCCGGAATTGCCGACGGCTCGATCGACCTGCTGATCGGCACGCACGCCCTGATCGAAGACCGGGTGCAGTTCGCCAACCTCGGATTCGTGGTGATCGACGAACAGCACCGCTTCGGCGTGGAGCAGCGCGCCCGGCTCTGGACCAAGAACGAACAGCCGCCCCATATCCTCGTGATGACCGCCACGCCGATTCCCCGCACGCTGGCCATGACCCTGTACGGCGATCTGGACGTCTCGGTGATCGACGAGCTGCCCCCCGGACGCCGGCCGATCAAGACCGTGCATTACACCGACGCGGCGCGCCTGCGCCTGTTCGGATTCATGAAACAGGAGATCGCCAAAGGACGGCAGGTGTACGTGGTCTATCCGCTCATCAAGGAGTCGGAGGCGATGGACTACAAGGACCTCACCGACGGCTACGAAGCCATCTCGCGCGACTTCCCGCTGCCGCAGTACGTCACGGCGATCTGCCACGGCAAGATGAAGCCCGCCGACAAGGAGGAGTCGATGCGCCAGTTCAAGTCGGGCGAAGCCGACATCATGGTCGCCACGTCGGTCATCGAGGTCGGCGTGGACGTGCCCAACGCCAATATCATCGTGATCGAAAACGCCGAGCGGTACGGCCTTTCGGCACTGCACCAGCTGCGCGGGCGTGTGGGACGCGGCGCGGCAGAGAGCTGGTGCTTCCTCGTCAGCGACAATGCCTCCGAGTCGGTGCAGAAGCGGCTCAAGTTCCTCTGCTCCACTTCAGACGGCTTCGCCGTGGCGCAGTACGACCTCGAGACCCGCGGCCCCGGCGACTTCTTCGGGAGCCGCCAGCACGGTCTGCCGACCTTGCAGATCGCCGATTTGATGAACGATACCCGCACCCTCCACGCGGCCCAGAGCGAGGCTGCG
>OHFX01000602.1_pt1 | contig 14730 bp, 14 predicted proteins | sample 1567691 | NCBI WGS metagenome assembly OHFX01 (sample SAMEA3879552, study PRJEB24766) | human gut metagenome | biome: human-associated habitat; feature: feces | place: USA | collected 1985/1987 | reverse complement strand
CGCGCTACTACATGGACGAGTTCCACCTTTTGCTGAAAGAGGAACAGACCGCCGCATACAGCGTGGAAATCTGGAAGCGTTTCAGAAAGTGGGGCGGCATCCCCACCGGCATCACCCAGAACGTCAAGGATCTTCTTGCGTCCCGCGAGGTAGAGAACATCTTTGAAAACTCGGATTTTGTCTACCTTCTGAATCAGGCGTCCGGCGACCGGCAGATTCTCTCGAAGGCGCTGAACATCTCGCCCAGCCAGCAGAACTACATCACCAATTCCAATGCCGGTGAGGGGCTGATCTTCTACGGCTCGACCATCGTTCCCTTCAAGGACGATTTCCCGAAGGACACTCAACTCTACCGCATCATGACCACCCGCTTAGAAGAAACCACACAGAACTGATAGGAGGATTTTGAATATGGATAAGAACTTCAACCTTGAGAACGCCAAGAACATCATCGCAGAAGTCAGCGGTGTTCCCGTGAATACCACGTTCGGCAGCATCACCAAGCCGATTGACCTTCTGCTTGAGGTCATCGACATGAGCGCCGATCTCATCGCGCTCATCCGCCAGGAAACCGAACTGAAAAAGCATCACCGCGCCTACCTCCACGTTCATGAGGAACTGGAGGACTGCGCCGACGAGATGGCAGCGCGTATGCAGGAGATTTTCGACGAGACCACCGACTGCGTGATCGGACTGATGAAGGATGTTCACGAGACCTTCCGTGTCCGCAAGCAGGAAGCGGCGGAGGACGATGCCGATACCGTCACCATCGCCAAGGAAGACTACGAGACCATGATCGACGATTTGCTCACGATGTCCGAAATCATTCAGTGCGTCGCAGATATGCGCACGCAGGACGTGAAGGCAATCCGTGAGTTCGGCAAGTTCATCCCCGCCTTTGCCGCCTTTGAGAAGAACCGCCTGAGCCTCTATCGTGAGGCGGCGAAGGAAGCCGAGGAAATCTTCGACCGTTGGGCGGACGAGATTGACGATCTCGACGAGGACTATGAGCCGGACGAGTATTACTCCGACTGATATGCGCTCAAATCCGAGGAAAGGAGCTGGTTTTTATAGAGCTTGACATCATTCATACCGGCGATTGCCTTGAAATCCTGAAAAAGCTGCCCGATGACAGCGTTCATTGCTGTGTGACGTCCCCTCCGTATTACGCGCTCCGCGATTACGGCATGGAGGCTCAGATCGGCAGAGAGACAACGCCGAAGGAATATATCTCGCGCCTGACGGAAGTGTTTACCGAAGTCAGGCGCGTTTTGCGTCCGGATGGAACGCTCTGGCTGAACATTTCGGACACCTACGCCGGAAAAGGCAATCAGGGAGATTTCATTGACCCGAAGAACCCATACGGCAGAAACGGTCAGGCTGTGGCTCTCAACAACAAGGTTGAGGGCTGCAAGCCGAAGGACATGATCGGTATTCCGTGGATGCTGGCTTTTGCCCTCCGCGATACCGGCTGGTATCTGCGCAACGACATCATCTGGATGAAGGATAACCCCATGCCGGAAAGCGTCAAAGACCGCTGCGCCCGCTGCTATGAGCATATTTTCCTGTTCTCAAAGTCCAAGAAGTATTTCTTCGACTACAAGGCAATTTCCGAGCCGATTGCCCCTGCAACGGCAGAACGCCTCAAGCGCGGCATGAAAGGCGGCAACAAATACGGCAAGCCCGTTCCCGGTCAGCCTCAGCCGCAATCCATCAACCGCCCCCGTGAGCATGGCGCGATCAAGAACGCAGACATCAATCCGCTCCGCAACAAGCGCGATGTCTGGAAGATCAACACCGTCCCCTTCAAGGGCGGTCACTATGCCGCCTACCCTCCGAAGCTGGTTGAAACCTGTCTTCTCGCCGGCTGTCCAGAAGGCGGCATTGTGCTTGACCCGTTCATGGGAAGCGGCACAACCGGCATGGTTGCCGCGCAGATGGGGTGTCATTTCGTCGGCATCGAGCTGAACCCTGAATACACCGAGCTTGCCTACAAGCGGATTGGAGGTGAAATCTGATGTCCAAGGAACCGGAACTCAAAGCCCGCGACAAGGTTGTTCTGCGAATGAAGCGGGAGGGCGCGGTTGAGGAAAACCTGACGGCTGGCACCGAGCAGCGCGTGTCAAAACGTCCGGAAGATGCAGAGCTGGTGAAGCCCGGTGAGACAGTCGAGCCTTCCGAAGCTCTTTCTGCGGAGGAACAGAAAAAGGTGCAGATGCGCCGTCAACAGCGTCAGTTTCAGGCGGAACACGCCGAGGATAATGACACTCAGCCGCCCTCGGAAACGTCCGTCACAGAAGAGAAAAGGGCAGAAAATCCACCCCAGAATGTACCCGAACCGCTGCCTTCGGAAACGCCGTTCAAGCCTCCTGTTTTGGAGCAGCACGGTGTTTCTTCTCATACCGGCACGGTGATTGCCGAAACGGTTGTCACACACAAGCTGCGCAAGACCTCTGCGGTTGAAGCAGTGGATGCGGAAGCCGTTCTCACTCAAGCGGCGGAGACTTCCTCTGCAAAGCCGGTCTCGGACGATGCCGTCTCGCCCACGAAGCGGATGCAGAAGCTCGAAAGGAAGTCCGAGAAGGCGCATGAGCGTCTGGACGCTGCCCGCGAGAAGCTGCCCACGCACAAGGTTCTCAAGAAAGAGCGTGTCTTTGATGAGGAAACCGGCAAGGGCAAAACCCGCCTTCATTTTGAGGATGAGCTGAAAAAGCCCAAGGGCAAAGGGAAACTGCAATTTGAGGCGGACAAAACCGTCCGCAAGGTCGGTGACACCCTCACTTCCGGCATTCACGGCAAAATCCACGAGGTCGAACAGGAAAACTCGGCGGTTGAGGCGGCGCATAAGACGGAGATCGCCGCTGAGACTGCCGCTCGGCATTTCAGCCATCATCGGGAAAGCAGCGTCAACAAGCCTTATGAGAAGGTCTCCAAGCTGGAACACAAGGCGGATGCTGCTGATGCGAAGCTCCAATATGAGAGAAATCAGCAGGAGCATCCTGAGATGAAGAAGCAGAACATGAACAAGCACTACCAGAAGCAGAGCATCAAGAAGGAATATGCCGCCGCTCGAAATGCCGGGTCTCAGACCGTCGGGACTGCCACAAAAAGCACCGGCAAGAAGCTCAGTGAGAAGGCGTCTGACAAGATCAAGGAGTTCTTTGAGAAGAACAAGAAGGTCTTCATCTGGATCGGCGTCGGAATTGCCCTTCTCGTTTTGCTCGGTGCCGGAATCAGCTCGTGTTCGATGCTCACCTCTACCGGCTCGTCGGTTATCGCTTCCTCTTATCTCAGCGAAGATGACGCGATGCTGGGCGCGGAGGCGCAGTATTGCCGGATGGAGCAAGAGCTGCAACACTATCTCGACACCTACGAAAGCACTCACAACTATGATGAATACCACTTCGATCTGGACGATATTGAGCATGATCCCTATGTGCTGATCTCCATTCTCTCGGCTCTCCATGAGGGCGAGTTCACGCTGGATGAGGTGCAGGGTACGCTCCAAATGCTGTTTGAAAAGCAGTATATCCTCACCGAAGAGGTTATCGTCGAAACCAGATACCGCACGGAAACCGACACATGGACGGACGCAGACGGCAACACGCACACGGAAACCTATCGCGTCCCGTATGACTACTACATCTGCAACGTGAAGCTCGAAAACTTCAATCTCTCCCACGTCCCGGTCTACATCATGTCTCAGGAACAGCTTTCCATGTACGCAACGTATATGTCGGTGCTGGGCAACCGCGAGGATCTGTTCGGTGACTCTCCCTATGTGGACAAGTACATCACCAATCCTCCCGCCGACTACGATGTCAACCCGGAATACCTGAACGACGAGAAGTTTGCGACACTGATTACCGAGGCGGAAAAGTATCTCGGTTATCCGTATGTGTGGGGCGGCTCCAATCCCGACACATCCTTTGACTGCTCCGGCTTTGTCAGCTATGTTCTCACGAACAGCGGTCTTGTGAATACCGGACGGCTTGGCGCACAAGGGCTTTACAACGTCTGTACGCCGGTTTCAAAGGCGAATGCACAGCCCGGTGATCTCATCTTCTTTGTCGGAACGTATGACACCCCCGGCGTGTCTCACGTCGGCATCTACGTTGGTGATGGGGTCATGATCCACTGCGGCGACCCCATTCAGTACACATCCATCAATTCTTCCTACTGGCAGCAGCATTTCTACGCCTTCGGAAGACCCGCCTATTAAAAGAAAGGAGTTTTGCATGAATCCCAAGTATCAGAAAGTCCTCTCCGACATTGAGAAGGCTGAAAAGAAGAAGTCCGAAATTGAAGGACAGCTCAAGGAGCTGTACGACAAGAAGACGGAGCTGGAGAACCTTGAAATCATCAACACCGTGCGCTCTATGGTGATGGACAAGGATCAGATCATGGCGTTCCTGTCTTCCATGAAGGGCGGCACCAAGCCCGCTGAAAATACGGAGGTAATCGACAATGCGTAAGAAGTTTCGTTTTCTGACCGTCCTTGCGGTCTGCGTCATGGTTCTGTCCTGCTTCTCGGTGACGGCGTTTGCCTATGCCGATGACACCGAGCAGAACCTTCCCGTTACGGAGGCAACACAGCCGGAACAGCAGCCTGAAACCACTCCCGCGCCGGAAAAGCCGATGGGTGAGCCGATTGACGATGAGGGCAACGCCTACACCCGCGACTTGCTCTATGACAAGGCAACCAACAAGCAGTTCATCACTGTCCAGACGAAGAACGGCAACACCTTCTTCATTGTCATCGACTACGATGCGCCCATCAACGAGGATGAGGAACAGTATCAGACGTACTTCCTGAACATGGTCGATGAGAGCGATCTGCTTGCGCTGCTGGATGATGACGCTGCGGCTGCTCTGACCACCTGTAACTGCAAGGAAAAATGCGCTGCCGGTCAAGTCAATACCGACTGCCCGGTCTGCAAGACCAACATGAGCGAATGCACCGGCACAGCCCCCGCTACACCTGAGCCGGATAAGGATGCAGAAACCGATGCTCCCGCCCCTAAACCCGAAAAGAAATCCAACATCGGCGTGATCCTCGTCATCTTCGTTCTTGCCGGTGCTGCGGGTGCAGCTTATTACTACATCAAGTTCGTCAAGGGCAGAAAGCCCAAGGATGAAGATATGGACTTCTTTGATGATGAAGGCTACGAGGAAGAGCCGTACATCAACGAGGATGATGAGCCGCAGATTGCGGAGGATGCTGAAACGGATGGTGATGAAGATTGATCTTAGTCATTGCTGAAAAGCCCAGCGTTGCCCAGTCCATCGCAAAGGTGCTGGGCGCGACGTCCCGAAAGGACGGCTGCATGGAGGGCGGCAATTACATCGTTTCGTGGTGCTTCGGTCATCTGGTGGAGCTGGCAGACGCCAGCTCCTACGATGAGCGGTATGCCAAGTGGCGGTATGACGATCTGCCCATTGTTCCGGAAAGCTGGATGTTTGAGGTCACGAAGGACAAAGCACAGCAGTTCAAGGTGCTGTCCGCTCTCATGAAGGACAAGCGCGTCACCGAGCTGGTCTGCGCAACCGATGCAGGACGCGAGGGTGAGCTGATCTTCCGGCTGGTCTACGACAAAGCCGGATGCACCAAGCCCTTCAAGCGTCTGTGGATCAGCTCATTGGAGGACTCCGCCATCCGCGAAGGCTTCAATCATCTCCGGGACGGCAAGGAATATGACCGTCTCTATGAAGCGGCACTCAGCCGCTCGAAGGCGGACTGGATTGTCGGCATCAACGGCACCCGCCTGTTTACCACGCTTTATCACAAGAAGCTGGTGGTCGGGCGCGTCCAGACGCCGACCCTTGCAATGCTGGTGGAGCGTGACGGGAAAATCTCCACGTTCCATAAGGAGAAGTATTTCAACGTCCACGTCGGCAAGGGCGATCTGACCGCCGATCTGGAAAAGGTCAAAACCGAAGAGGAAGCAAAAAGAATTGCGGCGGCTTGCGAGAAAAAGCAAGCCGTCGTTTCTTCTCTCAAGCGGGAGACGAAAACCGTCAATCCTCCGAAGCTCTACGATCTGACTACCTTGCAGCGCGAGGCAAACCGATACTACGGCTTCACCGCCCAGCAGACGCTCGATCTCGTTCAGACGCTTTACGAAAAGAAGCTCCTGACTTATCCGCGCACAGACAGTCAGTTCATCACGGACGATATGGAGGACACTGCCCGTCAGGTCATTTCTATCGTCTGCCGTCAGCTTCCGCTTTTCTCCGGCGTTTCGGTTACTCCGGACATTGCCCGCGTAACCGACAACAGCAAGGTCACAGATCACCATGCCATTCTCCCGACCGTCCAGCTTGAAAAGCAGGATGTTTTCGCGCTTCCTCAGTCGGAGCAGAAAATCCTCAATCTTGTCGGGATGCGCCTTCTGTGTGCGACCGGCGAGAAGCACACCTACGCAGAAACGCAGATCTCGCTCTCCTGCGAGGGCTACGAGTTCAAAACCAAGGGGAAGACCGTCGTTCAAAACGGATGGAAAGCCATCGAAGAGCTGTTCAAGTCCTCCCTCAAGACGAAGGAAAAGGACGATCCCATGAAGTCCCTGCCCGAAGTCCATGAGGGCGATGTTCTGGATGGTGTGTCTGCCAGCATCACCGAGCATTTCACAACACCCCCGAAGCAGTACACGGAAGACACGCTCCTGTCTGCGATGGAGACTGCCGGAAACGATCAGTTCGACGATGACACCGAGAAGAAAGGTCTCGGCACTCCCGCGACCCGCGCCGGTATCATTGAAAAGCTGGTGAAATCCGGCTTTGCTGAACGCAAGGGCAAATCCCTCATTCCCACGAAGGACGGCTGCAACCTTGTCTGCGTCCTGCCGGAACAGATCACATCTCCCGCAATGACGGCGGAATGGGAAAACACGCTCATGGAGATTGAGCGCGGCAATGCGGATGCAGACGCCTTCCTCAGCGGCATTGTCCAGATGACCGGGGATCTCGTGAGAGCCTACCCGTTTCTCTCCGATGCCGAAGCCCAGCGTTTCGGCACGGGTAAGGAGGAAATCGGCAAATGTCCCCGCTGCGGCTCTCCGGTCTACGTCGGCAAGGGCAACTTCTACTGCTCGAACAAGGAATGCTCCTTCTGCCTGTGGGAAGACAACAAGTTCTTTTCCAGCAAGAAAAAGAAGCTGACCAAGAAGATTGCAAAGGAGCTGCTGGACAAGGGCTGGTGCCGCGTGACCGGGCTTTACACGCCGAAGAAGCCTCAGCTCTACGATGCGGTGATCCGTCTGGATGACAGCGGCGGCAAATACGTCAGCTTCAAGATGGAGTTTGACCGATGAGCCGCCCAAAGTATGTTGCCTCTTGCAGCGGAGGCAAAGACAGCGTAGCGACGCTCCTGCTGGCGGCACAGCACAATGAGCCGCTTGACGAGGCGGTTTTCAGTGAGGTCATGTTCGACAAAGACACAAGCGGCGAAGTCCCGGAACACCGGGACTTCATTTATGACCGGCTCAAGCCCTTCTGCGAAAAGGAGCTGGGCATCAAGTTCACCATTCTCCACGCGGACAAGACCTACGATGCGGTGTTCCATCACGTCATCACCCGCGGACCGCACAAGGGTGAGGTTCGCGGCTTTGCATGGGCTGGTATGTGTGCAGTCAATCGAGACTGCAAAATCCCGCCCGTCCGCAAGTACAATGCCGCACTCTCGCCGGACACCGTGAGCTATGTCGGCATCGCGGAGGATGAGCCAAAACGCCTTGCGCGTCTGGACGGTGTGAAGAAGGTCAGTCTGCTTGCCAAGTACGGCATGACAGAGACGGACGCCTACAAGCTCTGTACGGAACACGGGCTGCTTTCCCCAATCTACACTCACTGCCGGAGAAACGGCTGCTGGTTCTGTCCCAACGCCAGTGACTCGGAGCTGCTGCACATGGTCACAAAGCACCCGGATATGTTTGACCGGCTGATTGAATGGGAGAAGGAAGACAACATATTCCATCGTCGGATGACGCGCAGAGAAACCCCGTCTGAGGTAAAGGCTCGTTTATTGAGCAAATCCCAGACGGGGTTTTCTTCTGCCCGGAACAAATAAGAAATGGAGGTTTGAGATGGCTGAAAACAAAAATGCACAGCAAGTCCGCGAGATTACGGACAAGCTGGAACAGGGCATCAAGGAGCTTTTTGAATCCGAGCGGTTCAAGGAATATCTCCGCACGATGTCCAAGTTCTACAACTATTCCTTCAACAACACGCTGCTCATTGCGATGCAGAAGCCGGAGGCAACCTATGTTGCCGGTTATACCTCGTGGCAGCGCAACTTTGACCGTCAGGTCATGAAGGGCGAAAAGGGCATCAAGATTCTTGCACCCGCGCCGTACAAGGCGCAGGAAGAGCGTGAGAAGATTGATCCTTTGACGCAGAAGCCGGTGATCGGCGCAGACGGAAAGGCTGTCACGGAGACGGTCGAGGTCCTGCGTCCTGCCTTCAAGGTGGTAAGCGTCTTCGATGTCTCTCAGACGGACGGCAAGGAGCTTCCGGACATCATCGTCGATGAGCTGAAAGGCACCGTCGAAAACTACGAGGCGTTCTTCGACGCGCTCAGGCAGGAATCTCCCGTCCCTATTTCCTTTGAGGACATTCCGGGCGGTGCAAAGGGATTCTTCTCGCCGGTTGAAAGCCGCATTGCCATTCAGGAAGGCATGAGCGAAATCCAGACGGTCAAAACCGCCATTCACGAGATCGCCCACGCAAAGCTCCACGCCGTCAAGCCGGATGAGAAAGCCGCGCCAGAAGATAAGAAGGATCGGCACACCAAGGAGGTTGAAGCGGAAAGCGTTGCCTACACCGTCTGCCAGCGTTACGGCATTGAAACCTCGGACTATTCCTTCGGCTACATCGCCGGTTGGTCATCCGGCAAGGAAACCAAGGAACTGAAAAGCTCTCTGGACACCATCCGCAAGACGGCGGCTGAGATGATCGAGGGCATTGACGCCAAGCTCAAGGTGCTGCTGGCAGAGAAAGCACAGTCCGCAGAGAAGGAAAGCGAAATGCCCGCAGAGCCGATGTCGGAAGTCCCCATTTACCGCGAGACGGCGAATTACGCCTATGAAGCCGGTGAGATGGACGCATATCGTGCTTCTCTCGCCGCAAACGCGGAATGCCGCCGTGCGATTGAGGCGGCAATCAGTTCTAACTACGGAGACAACCGGCTGGATGCGGATGCTGCCGTGAAAAGCGTCCTTGAGCAGTTCTCTCCGGAGCGCGTCCGGTATGTCCTCGCAAACACCATTCAGCAGAAAGACTTTGACGGGCGCATTCCGCAGCCTCTCAAGGAGTGGGCGAAGAGCGTTGATGTCTGCCCGGAGAATGCCTCCCGCTTCCTTGTGGATAAACCCAATCCCGGACTGACGGCACTTTTCGTGGATGCGTTCCGTCAGCAGACCGAACCCCAGAAGGAAGTCACTTCTGAGAAAACAGAGGAAAGAGACCCGGAGGTTGTTGCATGGGAGAACGATGAGATTGCCTCTATTGAGGTAAAAACCGTGGAGGTCAAGTCTCCCTTTGCGCCCTTGCCGGAGGAAGCAGCAAAAGCACCGAAGACACACCGCCTGACTGCCGAAGAAAAGGAGATCAAAGCCGCCGTCATGGACACGCTCAAGGGGCAGATCGCCTATAACAATGACGGTATGCGGGCGTCCTATCGCGCCTCTAACCACTCCTTCAATCTGCTGGCGCGGAACGGTGTCAGGATCGAGGGCAACACGGTCACGCAGAACGGTGAGCCGCTGTTCAAAATCCATCGCCGTCATGCGGCGCGGAAAACACAGGGCTGTTACCGTGAGCTGATGCCGACGCTGGAATACGTCAGGCAGGAGCAGAAGCAGGAAAAGCCCTCTATCCGCGATCAGCTCAGGACTGCCGCAAAACAGCAGCCAGAGAAGAAATCTCCGGTCAAATCCAAAACGCACGACATGGAGTTGTGAGAAAGGAGACGCATGAAGAAATACACAGACGTTGACATCGTTGCGGAGCTGCAGAAGCTCGTGGACAGCCATGTGGACAGCTACAAAGAAGACTTCGACATCGACAAGCGCATCATCCGCCGCGCTGCCGAAAGTCCGAATCCCGAAGAGAAAACGCTGATGTGGTTCTGCCGTCCGCATGGAACGCACTGCCTCAATGAAAATCAGGTCTTTATTCAGGGAACGCGGGATCACAACACCTTCCGTTTTTATGCGGAGCAGACCTACGACGAGTGCGTTGCCCGCGTCATTATCCCGAAAACCGTCAAGCACGGCAAGGTCTTCGGAGATGTCTTTGAGATCAACTACCGGGAACAGGCGGCAAATGTAGCGCAGAACTCGGTTGCGCCGGATCATGACCGGCTGACCTTTGCAGATGGCTATGTGCTGGACGCACCCTGCCGCAGCAGCTTCGATGCAGCAATGGCTCTGGTCGGTGAGCATGGCGGCGTCAAAACCCACCAGACGCTCCCGAAGGATGCTGAGGCTCTGGCAGAAGTGTTGACCAAACAGAAAAGCCGCCGCGACAGACTGCCGGAGGCAGAAAGGACAGAGGCGCTTTCACCTCTGCCCGTTGCAGAACTCCGCAAGTACGAGGCAGTCAAAAAGGCTCATCCCGACGCGCTGGTCTGCTTTGCCCAGAACGGCTATTTTGAGCTGTACGGCAAGGACGCGGAAAAAGCCGCGCCCTTGCTCGGCACGAAGCTCCTTGAGAAGAAGGTGCGCGGCAAGCCCTCCATGCCGGTGACCGGCTTCCGTGAAGCCGCGTGGGTAGCCGGTTCTCACAAGCTCTGGAAGTCCGGCGTGGATGTCTTTCTCAGCAAGGACGGCGAGACCTTCAAGGAACTCAAAGCCGCAGATTACATTCCTGTCGGCGCGACGCTGAATGTGGACGGGATCAAGTGTAGAATCGACGCGGTTGATTTTGCCGCCGATGAAGTCCGGTTGACGAATATCGAGGACAAGAACCGCCCCATCCGCTTTTCTGAGAGCATCCAGTATGTCCGCTCCTATGTGGAGGATGCCGGGACTGCCATCTACGACACCATCCCGAAGAAGCCCACTGCCCGTGAATCCATCCGCGACAAGCTGAAATCCGCGCAGAAAGCCCAGCCGCCCCATACACCGAAACCACAGAAATCAAAAGGAAAGGATATGGAACTCTGATATGAAAAACTTTACCGTGGAAGAAACCAACCTGATGTGCTGCTTCAACACGTCCAGCCGGAAGCGGCTGATCGACGATATGAAGGGCGTCACCCTGAACGACATGGACGGCGAGATCGCAGAGCTGATGTACAAAACCGTCCGGAAGCTCGAAGCCATGACCGACGCGGAGTTTGAGGAACTGTATATCATGCCGGACGGCATGGTGGATGACTGAAAGGAGGATGCCTATGCCCGTATTAGACGGTGATTTTGAAGCCTTCGTCACGAACCTTGGCAAGTACAACGAGGGTATGCTGGTCGGTGAGTGGGTGAAGCTGCCCACCACCGAAGAAGAGATGCAGAAGGTCTTTGAGCGCATCGGAATCGGCAAGCAGGATGAGTTCGGTCAGCCCTACGAAGAGTGGTTTATCACCGACTACGAATGCCCGATCTATGGCGTTCAGAAGATGCTTGGCGAGTACGAGAGCCTTGATAAGCTCAACTACCTTGCCGCCTTGATTGACGAGCTTTCCCTGAGCGATCAGGAAAAGCTCGTTGCCGTTATGGAGGCTGGCTGCGATGAGGTCAGCGACATCGACGATCTCATCAACCTGACGTTCAATCTGGACTGCTACGACATTATGCCCGGCATCAACGACGAATCCGACCTCGGCTATTATTACGCCCACGAAGCCGGTATCTACTCCGAAAAGGATCTCGGTCCTCTGGCAAATTACATTGACTATGAACGCTATGGGCGCGACATTGCGATGGATGAGCAGGGACGCTTCACCGATGAGGGCTATGTCCGTGTCGCAAGCGAACGCTGGGACAGGCAGTTTAACGGGGAGCTTGATGATATTCCCGATGAATACCGGATTACCGGCTCAGGGGAATCCGCCGAGCGTGACAGCACCATCGCCGTTCTCGTCGTTGAGCCGGGAAAGGAGCCTTATGTGAAGGAGATTGACTCCGGTCTGGAGTCCTTGCAGCATGAGGTCGGCGGCTGCATCGAGGCGATTTATCCCTACGAAGATCCTGTTGCTTTAGTCTGTAATGAGGAAGGCAAGCTGGAAGGGCTGCCCCTGAACCGCGCTCTGCGTGATGAGGACGGTGACATCTACGACGTTGTTGCCGGAACATTCATGGTAGTCGGCTTGACGGATGACAGCTTCGGCTCTCTGACCGTAGAGCAGATGCAGAAGTTCTCTGACCTCTTCAAAGTGCCGGAGCAGTTTGTCAAGCTGGGCGATAAGATTGTAGCGATTCCCATGATCTCGAAGGAACAGCAGAAGCAGGAGAGCATTGAGCAGAAGGACTTTGAGATGAACGCCGATACCTCCGGTCTGACGGTTGCCGGTCACATCGGGACGTGGCATACCATTGACCAGCATGAAGTCGGCGGTCACAGCTTTTATCTGATGGAGCATGACACCTACGGCGATGAAGCGGCTTGCATCATCGTCGATGAGCGCGGCAAGCTCGTCCTTGATGATGTCTACAACGGCTTTGACGATGACACGCTCCGCCTTCTCGACCTTGAGGCCAAGGAAGTGCCGGAAATGCCCGATCCCGCGCTCTCCGTTCAGGATATGAAGGACTACGGCTACGCATGGGCTGGCGTTCTTCCCGCCGGTCAGGAGGCGGCTGAGAAGGCGTTGGAGAAGGGCTGCGAGGTTTACCGCCTCTATTCCGATAACACCGAGGGCTTGTGCGTAGATGCCAAAGAGATTGCCGATCATGCGGCAAAGGGCGGAATGCTCGGTATCAGCAAGGAAAGCTGGATGGCAGCTCTTGAGAAGGAAAACTACCTCAAGGCGGCGGAGATGTCGATGGAGGATGACTACGGCATGATTGATGGGATCATCAACAACGGTCCGAAGGAGGACAAGACCGCAGAGGTCAAAGCCCCCGAAAGGGGCGAGAAGTCCTCCATCATGGACAGGCTCAAGTCTGCAAAGGCTGAAAAGCAGAAGGAATGCTGCCCTCCCAAAAAGCACAAAGGAGAGATTGAGTTGTGAGCAGAAGTCAGAAATGGAGGCAGGAGTGGTCATTCTTCATCGGGGACAGCGGACGCCGGAAGTATAACCGCTTCTGCGTCCGCTGCGTCCATAGCTGCAAGCAGAGCTTCCGTGCGGATCTCATCGCCTGTCCGCACTTCTCCCGCAAGGCATCGCAGTGTAGACAGTTAGAGGTCGAAAAAGCCTGTGATTGCAAGCCTCAGAGCGGCGCAAATTGACCAACCTAAGTGATTGTATTCCCTGCGCAGTTTCTTCTTTAGCGCGGAAATAAGTGTCGATTTCGGCACTTGTTTGAATGCCCGGAAAACGAACCAAGAGCCTCTGTCGATGCCCGATTCGGGTGTCGGCAGAGGCTCTTTTTTTATGACATATTCAAAATAGCGGACAGCAGCTCTTGAACCTGTTGCCGGTATTCCGGCTTTATATCCGAAATACGTCTGGCAAGCGCAAGGGCTTCCGCTTCTGGATCGTCAGTCCCAAAAATAATTCGGTCTGCGCTGACGCCGAGCAAACGGCAAAGACGCTGCAAGGCTTCAAGAGAAATACCGGAAGCACCACGCTCAATAGCACTCAGGTGATTCGGCGTCATGCCAAGCATTTCTGAGAGCGTGTCCTGCGTATAGCCCGCCTGTTCTCTTGCCACTTGAATATTGCCGCCGATTTCAATATTGATGTCCTTCTTCTCTCGCATAGCCTCACCACCTTTGCATTTAGTGTACCTAACGGCGGTGTCATTATCCACGGTACGCCGTCGTTGATTTTACTAACGACATTGCGTTGACTGTCCGTGATGAGGGTGATAGAATGGAGTTACCTACCAAAAGAGTGAAAGAAGGGGTGTCATGTCACGCATTATTGAGTTTAGAAAGTCTGCTCAAAAAGCTGCAAAGCAATCCGTTCAAGGCAAGACTTGTGCGTTTACCGGTCATAGACCGCAGAGTCTTCCGTTCGGCTTTGATGAATCCGATAAGCGTTGTACTTCTTTGAAATCTGTTATGCGGGATCAGATTGTAGCACTCATCGAGAACGAGGGCGTCACGCATTTTATTACCGGCATGGCTCTTGGCGTCGATATGTACGCTGCGGAAATTGTACTCGATTTGAAATCAAAATACCCTCACATTACTCTGGAAAGTGCAATCCCTTGTGAGACACAAGCGATCAAATGGTCTGTGGCTTCACGGGAACGGTATTATAATATCGCGGCAAAGTGTGACAAGGAGACCATGCTGCAACGGGAGTACACGTCGGACTGCATGGACAAGAGAAATCGGTACATGGTCGATCACGCCGATTATATTCTCGCAGTATGGAATGGATGCCCCAGCGGTACCGGAAACACCGTGAGATATGCCCACAAAAAGGGCAAATCTATCATCGTTATCAATCCGGTTTCCCTTGATGTCACGCGGGAATAAGGCAAAAATCCCACTCCTGAATCAAGAGTTGTGAAAACCGTGAAGTATTTCCCGATAGTGAATACACATTGCACTACTCGGTGATTATTGGAAACGTGTACGGCGTATGCTGCCCAGTGAACATCTCCACGGAACACATCGAAT
>OHFX01000599.1_pt1 | contig 14806 bp, 17 predicted proteins | sample 1567691 | NCBI WGS metagenome assembly OHFX01 (sample SAMEA3879552, study PRJEB24766) | human gut metagenome | biome: human-associated habitat; feature: feces | place: USA | collected 1985/1987 | reverse complement strand
CTATAGGAGATATGCCCCGGTTCCAGCACCAGGCAGGAGCCGTCCTTGCATACTTCGGTGCGATTCGGGGTGACATCCACGGAATGACCGCAGCCGGGTTGCGTCAGAATCCCCGCGGCAACCAGGGCCCCAATCACAGCTCCGGCAATGACTTTTGCCCAACTCTCTTTAATACCCCAACCGGTCAGGAGACCAGTCAGCCAACTCACTTTTTCTTTATTCGTGCTCATATTTAGTAGTGAAATGCTTGAAAAATGCCACGGCGGCGGGGTCGGCAACAATGAACTCCGGGTAGCTACGGGCTGTGAACATTCTGCGGCCTTTGGTGTCCACATGGACGGCCTCAACGGTCAGTTCCACGGTTTCCAACGTCCGCATCGGGTCATCCACCTCCGGATTGTAAAACTCTTTCAGCCGCGCCCACACCTGGACGGCCTGCCAATCCTCACCCAATCCCACCAGCGCGGACACTACCGCCTGCATGGCCGGGGCATGCTCCTCTGGTACATCATTCTGTTGATAGCGGTCTATGCGGGTGTACCCTTCCTCGTCCGGGTAAATGGCCGTCAGGGTGAATTCCTGCCAGTTACCAGGCTGCGGGAACTGTATTTGTATCTCGGAATTATTCATACTCAATCTTCGGTAGTCGTTTCGGCTTCCGGGTCAACAAAATCCTCCACCGCCTCGGAGACAATGATATTGCTCTCCATGGAGGAAAAACCGTAATACGCCGGATTGACGTTATTGCAATGCAAGTGCATCGTCGCAGGCAGGAAAGCTCCGGCCAACGCCCAGCTGTTGGTATTCTCCATATCAAGATAATATCCGGAAAAGGGATAAATACTCTCAAAGCAATGGACTCCCTTCACCGTGGCGATTTTGACGCAGCCACGGGAGGAATTCCCGCCATGCAGCAGCCACAGCGCGCCCCTGTCTTCGGTATCATATCCTCCGTCCTGGTATTGCTCGTAAACCACCGCGTACACGCAGACGGGATAACCGGTATTGGAAGACGTCTCCGGCGCGAGGGCCTGCGTCGTCTTCATCTTCCATTTCTGCTCGGCATTGGAATAATAGATCTCCCGGACGCGAATATGATACCCTCCCGCGTCCGCGTCCCGGACATGATCAAACGTAATATCGATAATCTCCCCAATCCTGTAGCCTCCAGCCGCCTGATCCGGCACCAGCGTAAACGCGTCCCTGTCCCGCCCCATGCGCGCAACCGTTGTCATCTGGCCGAACCTGGCCGTGAATTTCGTGCTGACAGCCGGCAGCCGCAGCGGGGCCACCCACCCCCGGATGCTGGAATAATTGTGCATGGGCCTCGCGTTGGTCACGAGGCCGCATTTCACGGTAAAGGCGGAATTGGGAGGGACATTGAAATAAAGGGAATTGGGTTCCTTGTCCGTTTTGAAAACCGTCCCATTGGAAGACGAGCAATCCGCCAGGAGCGGATAACACCTGACGGAAAAAGCGTCAGTGACGGCAGCCAGCCCGGCGGCGTACAGGCGGTTGACCGCTGACGTATCCGTTGGCGCCCCCACGGCAAGCGGGATGTTGACGCCTCCATTGGCGTTAATGGCGCTTGAAAACGCCTGGGGCTGGCTCCACGTATACGATTCTTCCGTATTGACGTCGCCGGGATCTCCCTTTTCCCCTTGAGGGCCCTGGGGGCCAGCCGGACCTTCCGGCCCTTCGGGACCGACATCCCCCCGGGGAATGGTGAAGGAGAGCTTATAGGAGCCTGCAGCCTCCCCTTTGACGGCTTCCGCAGCGGCGGGCGTCCCCGGTTCCCCGGTGGTGACTTCGTCAACGGACAGGCTAAAATTCTCCGCGTACTTTTTGGCCTGTTCCGCGTACCAGGCGGCGCTGGACGCATTATCAAGCACCACCTGCACGCAGCCGCTTCCTTCCGGCAGCTGCACGACGACCGCGCCCGCCACGGCCTGCTGCTCGCCGGGCAAGTCCGGCGTTACCCGGCCGGAAGAAACAAAGCAACCATAAAGAAGGGGGCTTTCTTCGCTGCCGTCGTCCATGAAGACGTCATAGGACCACATGCCCGCAGGCACCGACTCCCAGGAAATCACGCCGTTGCCCTCGTCGTCTCGGGAAAAGCCGAACTCCGTCACGCCCGTCTTGAGGCGGACGGCTCCGCGCAGGGTGACGCCGCTCATATCGACGGGGTCGCCCTGGAAATCCACGACGCGGACGACCAGGGACTGGTTCAGCCCCGTGACGGTCCTGATATCATATTTGCCTGCCTGCTGCCTGAAAAAAACAAGGATGCGGGGGCGTCATCCGCCCCCTGATGAAACATGTCAGGAACCCGGTGTCGGCGTCACGTCCTGCACATTGGAGGGCGTGAACTGGTACTTGCCGCGGTAATCCATCTCGAACTCGAACTGGGGTGAAGCGATCGCCGTGGTATGTTCCGGATCCTGAAGGAGGCGCAACGCGCCATGCGCCGTTCCGACCAGATAGATCGTGCCGACATCGTTCTGGTACCAGAAGTGAAGATACCCCTCAATCTTGTTGTCGCCGCCATGTCCGACGGTAGTCGATTCCTCTCCATTGGCGGGAGGCGCTCCCAGAGCGAAAGACAGCTGGAACCATTCGGGGGACATGTCCGGCGTGGTGAAGGTCATCCGCTTGCCGGTCGTCGTGTTCTTGCGCTGCTGGCGGTAGCCCAGCGCGCCGCCGTAAAAGCGCGTCACTTCTCCTTCGACCTGCGTAGCGACGGACTGGAAGGCACCCAGCAGCCCGAAGCTCACCCAGGGCGCTTCGGGCCCGGCGGTCGGATCCGTCGGCGGAGATGTCGGAGGCGTCGGAAACTGGTCCGGCCCGGTGACATAAGAAGCTCCCTCGTCCTCGGTCACCTTGATGCCGTCGGGAAGGAAAATAGCCAGAACGCCGGTAATCTGCGGCGTCACGTTGCGGTTGCTAAAAGTGGGGTCGTATGTAGTAGCCCTGATGCTTGAAATGGTTAGTAGATGATGGATGCCTTGCCGTCGGCTTCCAGTTTATTGGCGAGTTCTTTCGTAACACGAATATGCGCTCCTTTCAAGAACGTTGAACGCCCTATGCGCACTTCTTTGGCGAGAATGAGGATGTTCGTGTCGATGACGGCGGCCTGCTCCGTCTTTTTGTCCGGTTCTGTATTGGCGGCAGTTGCTTTGCTCATTTGATGTCAACAAGGTTGAGGGTTTGCAGAGCTTCCGCGACGGGCGCGGGAAGTTCCGGAGTATCGGTTTTCATGGAGAGGCTGATGACCAGCCCCCCGTCCAGTTCCGCACGGGTGCGAATAACCCGGACGGTCTTCTTGCCGGGCGTTGCCGGCGTTTGGTCGGGCGTGGACGATGGTTCATCGTCGGATTCCCGGAGTTCGTCCGGCGTTGCCGGCGTTTGATCCGGAGATTCCCCGGCTGATTCGGGTTCCGCCGGGACTTGCCTGGCGTCCTGTTTCTTCTTTGGTGCTCTTCTGCTCATTGGAATTGCGGGTTGTTTCTGATGTTAATATTGACCGGGACGCGGTAATCCACGGTCAAAACGTTCATTTGCCGCTTCTCGCCGTCGATGACGGCGGAAGAGGAAAAACGGCCTTTGATTTTCGGTTTCATCATCGCAGTCGCGGCAAAGGGAAAAGGGTTCCAGTTCCACAGGGCTTCTTCAATTTCGTCGCCTACCGCCCGCAGGTAGTAGTCGGGCGTCAGGCATTCCGGGGGGAACAGGGCCGCGTTGTGGTAGACGGCGGCAATGATGAAATACTGCCGCCACATGGTCGGCGCTTCCGTCTGCCCGTGCCCGTCCTGGTATTCGTCCGCGTCTCCCGGACACACCAGCACCACGCCGTTGTTGCCCATCGCCGACATGATGATGTCATTGGCGGCGTACTGGGGGTCAAAGGGCCGCTCAAAGATATGACAGTCCAATGTTCCGAGGCTCTGCAGGCGCTCAATGATGCGCCGGCACATGGTTTGGTCAAGGGAGGGGATCATGATTCGTTTCCGATGTTGGCGAGGTAGGTTTCCGCGGCGCGCTGCGCCATCCGGTCCAGCGTCGGGAGGATCCCCGGCGTGGGCGGGATCGTGACTTCGCGGCAAAGCACGTAGAGGACGTCCCCGGTTCTGGCTCCTTTGCGGAACAGCTTCCGGGCCGCTTTCTTTCCGGTGGACGACTGCGCCGTCTTGAGGATGAGGACGCCGGTCACATTGCCGTTGCGTCCTCCGTTTCTGGACGGGATGAATTGTAAATCGTCTTTGCGGAACCCGGCGCTGTAAATGCTCCGGGCCCCTCCATGCCCGCGCGGGGCGTTGATGGTGGGAATCGCGAGGTTTTGGATCGGCTGCCCCGTGATTTCCGAGGTGCGCCCCGTGGGCCGGAGCGGGCCGCCCAGATAGCCCTGCGTGCCGAGCCAGTGCAGGCCGATACCGCGCCAGGCAATGGAGACGCTGACGCCCTCGGCGGTTTCTTCCATGGCGGTGGCGTCCGCCGCGCTATCGTAGTAGTCCTTGCCCTGCTGGCGCAGGGTTTCCTGAATAAGCAGGCTGAGGGCGACGCCCGCTTTGCGGATGGCCGTTTTGTGACGGGCCGCGGACGGCTCCATCTCGGCAAACGCCCGGTCAATCGCGGTCTGGTCGATATGGACGGTTACAGCCATTTGACGGGCAAAACATAGTGGGTAGGCAGTTCCACGCGGAGAGCTCCGGCGACGTCTTCCACTTTTTTGACGTGCCCGGAGGTAAGGCGCCAGGTGAATTCCCCCTCTTCCTTCCGAGAGACGGGGATGAACTGGCGGGACGACGCGGCAGCCACATCCGCGGGGCGGGCGAACCAGACGCCTTCCGGCTCGGAAAACAGGCGGTCCAGCAGGCGGTCCAGGTAGAGGGATGCCAGCGTTCCGGCCACCGCTCCCCCGGCTGCCGCCAGGCGGAAGGCCTGGGCCTGCCGCAAGGGGATCTCTTCCGGGAAATCCCCGGACAGGAGTTCCGCCAGTTCCGCGTCCGTGTAAGGCCGTGTGCCGTTCGGGTCGGTATAGACAAAGGTGGTATTGCCGTCGTTTTCGTTGTTGACGCGCAGGGCGTCTTTCAGGATGCCGCGGATCTTCTTCTTGTTGGCTTCCGTCACGCCCTGGGCATTGCTTTCCAGCGTGGCGTTGAAGCTGGCCGGAGCGGGACGGACGAGGGAAACGTCCAGCCCGGCAGCGCGGGCTTCTTCGGCTCCGATGGGGGCGATGTTCATGCCGGACAGGTAGTCAAAGGGAGGGTAAGGCGTGCCGAACCGCGACAGACGGATCCAGATATCGGAGGACGCCAGGGCATAGCCGACGGTCTCGCCCCGGATGAATCCGGAGGATACCGCCTCCGTGGCTTCTTCTTCCAGCCCCGCTCTGGCCCGGTTCCAGCGTTCGGCCCAATAGCGCGGGTCTTCCCTGCCCTGGGAGCGGTAAAATTTGAAGGCGGCCGTGTCTTCATCCTGCGTCCAGTTGTACCAGTTCCGGTATCCGTGGGCCATGGCCGCGTTGGTTTCCATCACGACCTGGATGCGGACCCAGGAGGACAAATCCCGAATGCCTCCCTGACCCGTCGCCGGGGGACGGTAGCCCTGCTTGCGCAGGGTTTCGCGGATGGCCTGCTGCGCTTCCTCGTAGCTCAAGGCGCCGGACGCGACTTTCGCGGCCTTGTCCTCGAAATCGGACAGGATGACGCCGGGTTCCACGCCGGACACGAAAAAGGCGCGCTCGGCGTAGTCGTTAGCGATCATCTCTCTCTGGGCGGCGGTCATCATCGGTAGGTGCTTCGCATCGGGTTGAACCAGGGCCGGCGCGTGTAGCGCGGCATCATGTAGGCGGGGTCCGCGGGAGCGGATCCGTCCACGCTTTCGGGCAGCCTGTCCCCTCGGGCATAGAGAGCCAGCATCGCGTCGGCCGATTCGGCGGCTTTCTGGCGCGTTTCGGTCAGATTGAGCTGGTAGCGCAGGTAGAGCTGACGGATGATCATCGGCCATGCCAGGGCGCGCATGCTCTGCGGAATGTCGTACATTCCGCTGTTTTGGAGCGATTGCCGCAGGGCGAGGTTGTTGGCCAGCGCCCCGCGGATGGTCATGCAGACATCGTTGACCGCCTCCATCATGACGCCCTGGTAGTCCAGGCTGCGCTGCTCCCCGGCCTTCACCAGGGCGTTGCGCTCCATGGTATTGAGGCCGAGAAGGCGGTCGGCTTCATCCGTGGTGATTGTGGACCAGGCGGGAAAGGCGGACATGATGGAGGCGGGCGTTGGGGTTAATCGGCGGACGCCGTGTTGATGCGGATAATCGCGCCGGGGTTGGTCAGCTTGGTCAGCGAGTAAACCCGGTTGGTTACCTTCGTTTCCTTGTTGGTCGGGAAGTATTCCGTCGTTACTTCCCGGCGGAACTGTCCGTTCAGCCCGAAGGTCTTGATAGCCGAGGCGTCAAACTGCGTCGGAGAATCTTCTTTGTAGAGGATGTAGACGTCGTCTTCCATCATTGTCTTCCCTTGACCGGAGGGGTCGTAGAAAGGCATGTTGTTGACGTAGACTTCCTTCATCCGCGTATACAGCGATCTGTTCAGCAAATCTTCGTCGAACAGGCCGACGCTGTTGTACGACACTACCTGCCTTGCCAGCGGGTTCGACCGAAGCCGGGCCCAGGCATTGGCGCCGAAGACAATCGTATTCGGCATTTTCCCGGCAGTGGCATTGATGGTGCGGATCGCGTTGTCCAAATCCGTCAGCGGGTTTTTCTGCGCATTGTCCCAATCTCCATAACCGGACGCTGCCGGAACCTGGCTCTCGATGAGCTTGGCGCGCTGGTATTCGTAAGATGTGACGAATTTCGATTCCAGGAAGCGGGCATGGGCGAGCAGAATCGCCTGCGCCTTTTCCCTGTTGACCCCCAGCATAATATCGGGAATCGGATCCGTAAGCGCGTACCCCTGCAGGGTGTCGGTTTCGGTCCGTCCGAGCATGGAAGTCTGGCGGGGCGGTTCACCGGGCGCCACCTGGATGGGTTCCACTGTAAACGCGGCCGGCGTGTCCCATACCATATACTGGAAGGAAATATCGTATACCGGGACGAGCGGAGCGATGCGGTTGATCATGGAGTCCCGTTCCGTATTTCCCGCTCCCACGGAAAAGGCGGTCAGGACATCGGTAAACTGAACAGCTGAATAAAATAGATTAGCCCTTGTTGTTGGTCTTTCTAATGGTTAGAGGTGATGGTCAGGCGGCCGCAACCTGGTATGGAGCGACGAACCCGATTTCTATTTTTCCCGGTTCCCACGGTTCATGAATGACACGGGCATAGACGGTGTCGCCTCTGGCGGCGGCCTTCCAGGTCCCGTTGGCGGTAATCGTCACAGGCGTCCCTACGCTGATGGTTCCGGGAGTCTCGGCAAGAGACGCCTTGACCAGTCCGGCATACATGCCGACCAGAACGGCGCAGCAGGTGCCCCGGTCGGGTTGGATTTGCGTGACAAGTCCGAGCAGCTGCGTCTGCGTGGGAAAAGCCGTCAGCGGGTTGCCGACAAGCTCGGGAATATCCGGATTCCCGGTCAGCGATACGACGGATCCTTCCAGAGTGGACAGGTCAACGCCTTCCGGTGCGTTGAAGTAGACCTCGGCGTCCGTTTGGGTGATATTGATTGATGGCATTGGTTTTGATCAGGTTGATGGTTAGCGTTCGGAGGTGACGATGTATCCTTCCTCAGTGGCTTTCTGGAAGGCTTTATAGCGATCCATGCCTGCCTTAATCAGCTCGTCCACGCGGTTCTGGAATCCTTCGATGGATTCCTTCTTGCGGAACGGATTGGGAGGCGTCAGGGTAACGCGGCGGTTCAGGGGCTGCCTTTTCGGCGGCTCTGTCTTCTCCGTCTCCTCTTTGACCCTGGGTTGAGTCTGGCGGTTGAGCGCCCTGACAAAGGCGTCCAGCGCGGCGGGGCTTCCCCGGAGAGAGTTTTTCAGCTCTTCCCGGCGTTCTTCCGTGAATTCCTTGCGTTCTTCTTCGTCCAGCGCGTTTTCGTACGTGCTGACGGCGTCGTCCACTTCGGCGTTCACGTGGTCTTTCTCACGCTTTTCCAGCGAGAGCAGTTCGTCAAGGCGTCCGAGGATAGCCCTGCTCATGTCGTCGGTGCCGTCAAATTCGACATCCAGCTTGTCAAGCAGGGAATCAAACAGGGCCCGCTGGGCCTTGTCCATTTCCTTGGACGGATATTCTCTATCGTCGTTGTCCATATTGGTGTTCTGGGTTGTTTCCCCCTCTTCGGGGCTTTTGGTGTCGCCCCCGGACTCGTAGTTGGAGTCGGGGGAAGTCTGTCGGTTGACCAGCGGCCGCTTGCCCTTGATTCGGGGGCGGTTGGTCAGGGCAAATCCGGTCAGCCGTGACGGGCGGTAAACGCCATCTTTGAAGGACATCCCGTCGCCGTATTCCGTGGAGGATTGCGTATATTCTTTGTCCTCGAGCATCTTCAGGCCGCGCGGCGTCCATTCAACGAACCCGTACAGTTCCAGCGTGCCGGAAGGGTCTCGGTAGGTGTCCAGTTTCTTGAGCCATCCGAGCGCCCGCGTATCGCGGGAAAGGTCGTGGCTCAGGTGGTCGCCGTCGATGAGCATGCCTGGGCCGTCAAAGGTGCGGGCGTTGAAGTCGTCCACCATGTCCCTGATCGCCTGCTCGTCGATGCGCAGCACGGCGGGGCCTTCGCCGTAGTCGACGTCATGGTCCCCGCTTTTTTCAACGTGGAACCAGCCGTTGGCGGGTCTGGACAGGTCATTGATTTGTCTGGAACTGATCATCGGTAAATCCTTTCATGAGGCCGGCGTAAATCATCTGCTGCAGCTGTTCGTAGGCGTCGGGCGGAATGAGGGAGTCTCCCGACTCCCTGTTGGCTGCCGCCGCCGTCGGCACGGGCTCCCTCGAATCCTCGATCGACATGCCGATCTTTTCTTCGATTTCCGTTTTCTCCGGACGGACGCCTCCGTCCGCAAGGGCGGCGATTTCCTCGGCCTTCTGCAATGGCGTCTGGACAGTGTCAAAGGTGATGTGGAGGCGGGCCAGCGGTTCGCCGTCTCCCAAGACAAGCGGGCTGATGGCGGTGTTGAACGCTTCCGCCACTTTGGAGCAGACGGCGGACACCACCGCGTTCCAGCTGTCCGTATGGGCGGACCCGGCCAGCGTGCCTGATCCTGATTCGTTCAGGACGGTCAGGGTTCCGGCCATGACAAAACGCACCTGGTCTTTGTCGGCCATATTGATGCGCGAGAGAAAATAGTTTTCGTTGATATTGGACGCCTTGAGCGGTTCCGCCTTGCAGTCAGGAGGCAGCACGATGGAGGCGCCTGATTTAAGCTGTTCGCAGGCCCGTTCCAGCGCGTCCATGACGGCGGCGCTCGCGTCCTTTGGGGCGGTGATGATGACCGGGGCGCTTCCGTACCGGTCCATGTGGTTGTCCCACGTGATCTTTGCGTGGTTCCGCTCAAAGGAGGCGCGGGCTGCCGGGAACAGGATGGGATACCGGTGTTCCATCACGACAAGCGTTTCGTCTTCCACGCTTTCCCCGGTGTCTACGCCGATGTAGCACTGTGGGTTGAACTGCCACTCATTCAACACTCCCGGCCGCACCCAATAACGCTGCGGGATGAATTCAAAGCGGCGGCCCCATGAATCCTCGATGTATTGTAGGTGGGCGTATCCATAAAACATGGCGGAAGCCAGCTGTCCAAAAGACTGCTGCAGCCCGTTGACGGAGTGATAGAATTCTTCCAGGGCGTTTTTCTGGAGCTGGGCCTCCGGGCTGTCGTCCGCGGCATCAATCTTCCAGCCCTGCATGGCGACGCTCTCCACCATGCGCGAATACAGCATGCCCAGCAACCCGTCCGAATAAATGATTTCGTCCCAGATCAGCATTTGCCGGGCAAAGGCTCCCCGCCGGGCTTCGTTTCGGGCCTCCACCAGGGTGCTCAAGTCGGCGCCCTGCAGCGGGTCCCAGTATTCATACCATTGGGGACGGTTGGGCTGCCTGCTTTGTTCCGTCAGGGCTCGCCGGGCGAGGTCTGTCTCCAGCTCCTTGATTCTGGTCTCCTGTTGGGCGACCAGCTTCGGGGCGTTGAGGATATTTTTTAATGCGTTGAACCTGAGCCGGAAGCGAAAGAAAATGGTGGTTGCAGGGGAAAGAATTGGACTTTCAATTCGGGGACAGGAACCCCGCGTGATACCGTTTCACCACCCTGCGATTGATTACATATCTTCATATACGGATATGTTGATATATTGTCAACCCTAATATCTCCCGATGGATCGTTTGGATGACACGGGGCGCGAGTACCAGGCGCCCAGCGTCCGGGCCAGTCCGCTGTGCCGGCGCGCGTGCCAGGCCATGACGAGGGCGTCGGCGCGGTCGGGAGAACGGACGCCCCGTTTCGCCATGTCTTCCTTGCTTTCGATGCGTACGCGACCGATCGCGTCGGTTTGGAGCCGGGGCGCTACCAGCTGCTCAATCGTGTCCTCGTCAATGTCGAGGATGATCTCTTTTTCTTCGATGGCGCGTGCCAGGGCCCGCCACGCCTGGGCGCGGAGGTTGACAAAGGCTTGAGTGTCGTCAGCCGGGAAGCCGCCCCGGTAGGAGTGCACCGGGAAGCCCTCGGCGCGGAAGTCGTCAATGATGGGTAGTCCAAGGCCGTCGCCGTCCGCGTAAATGCGGTCGGCGGGGATTCCGAGTTCGGCCGCCCGGCGGCGGAACCGTCCGCGCGCTCCTACCGTATCCGGATCCGACCAGTGGTCGGCGATGAAGAATCGGTTGCCCTGCCCGGCCGCGAAGACGTTTTCGTCGCCTCCGGCCGCGAAGTCGAAGCCGCCGCAGGTCTCCCCGGTGTCCAGAAAGGGAGGCGGGTTGTTGACCAGATCCATGAGGGCGCGCCGGGGAATGACGGACTGACCGTCTAGGTCGGTGAATTCGCCGAGGATGGCGGAGCGGTAGAAGGAGGACTGCTCGCCGTATTCTTTTTTCAGGCGCTCGGCCTTGCCCGGGTCGTTGATCTCAATGTGGGGACAATCCTCGTATTTGACGCGGATCTTGTAGTAGAGGGATGAATTTTTGTGGAAGCAGTCGTAGAAGGTGCCGGAATCGGATCCCGGCGACGAGGTGATGAACGCGTGGAAGAGCGTGCAGCGGGAAACGGCGGTGAAGATGGAGTCCGGGATGGTTTTGGCCTCGTCAAGAACATAAAAGACGGGGTCCACGTCGGGCGAGATTTTCGGGTGCCATCCTTCCGCGCGGCCGGCGTTGTCGGTCGAGAAGCCCACGGCAAAGCCTCCCTCCGGCGTGCGGATTTCGGTTTTGTTGAAGGTCCAGCCGTCAAAGAAGGGATTGTCCATGTAGCGGCGGAGCGCGGGAAAGAGCTGCTTTTCCACCTGCATCCACGACGACGACGTGACCGGCACCTGACCCCGCGGGAAGCAGGTGAGGAAGTACAGGATAGCCGGAGCGATACAGTTGCTCGTCTTGCCGGATCCGTTGGGGGCGACCAGAGCCACGCTTTTCCCTCCCAGGGTCAGCTTTCCGAGGGACAACGCCTTGATGGCCTCCACCTGCCAGGGATAGGGATCCAGGCGGAGGACATGGCGGAGGAAGAAGCTGACGGGGAGGCGTGTCCTGGTCTGTTAAGCTTGGAGTTTGCCGGCGATGGTTTCCAGCGCGGTTTTCTCGTCTTCCTGCAGCTGGGCCAGCTGATCGGGGTCCAGGGTGATTTTCCGTTCCAGCGGCGCTCCGGGAACGCCGGCGACATCCTGACGGACCCGGTCGCCGAATTTTTCCGGCGCGAATCGGGCGGCGACTTTCAGCCGCGTTTCAATGGCCAGCTTTTTTGCGGCGACGGCGGCGGAGCCGCATTCCGGGTCGAGGGCGACTTTCGCGGCCTCGTCGGCCAGCTCCTGACAGGCGTCAAGCATGGCTTCCGACTGCGCTTCCCGCGCGCATTGAATAAGTTGGGAAAACTCCGGCCTGGTTTGCCGCCAGTTCCAGACTGTCCAGACGTCCGGCATGTGGTTGTCGGCGCAGATGGATTTCATCGTTTCGCCATTGGCGAGCCGCACGGCTATTTCCTGGGCTAAATCCTCGGTGTAGAGGCTCGGCCTCCCCGGCTTTCTTTTGGTTGTGGGTGATGCTTTCTTTTTCCTGCGGTTGAAGTTTACTGGTTCAAGGAAACGGAATCAAGATTCAAGGTGGATACAGTCGCTTATCCTTCATCCTCCCAGTCCCATTTCCTCCCTCATTGTTCGGCTTTCCTCCGGTAATTGATCTCCCGGTAGGAGTGCCAGTCGCAGGTGATGATGATGCCGCAAAGGTGGATGCGGGAAACAATGGCGGGGCCAAGACGATCTTCCAGTGCTGAGGGGTTGTAGTTGGCGATAAGGATGGTCGGCTTGCCGTTCTGGTGCCGGTAATCAATGAGCCTTTCCAGTGCTGGGCCTGTGAATTCCGTATCCTTAACCTCGTGATATTCGTCGAGCACCAACAGATACGGCGCCTTGTATCGGGCCATGACGGCGGATTCCGATCCATTTCCGTTAAACGTTTCCCTCAAAGCCATCGTGTAATCGTAAGCCTTGGAATAAAGGACGCGCTTCTTCCGCCTGTACATGACACGCCCCAGAAACGTGCTCAATACCGTTTTCCCGGTGCCATAGCGCCCGTTCAGTACAATGATGCTCCCAGGCGTTAAAACGGTGCGGCAGGCATCACGGAGCGCTTTCTTCCACGGTTCTCCGGTTACTTCATCGAGACAATCAAGAGCACGGCGGGGAAAGCCGCGGTCAATCAGGCCCAGGCGTTCGTACGTCGCCCGGCGTTCTTCTTCCCGCTGCTTCTCGGTAGCCATCGCTTCCGCCTCCATCTCTTCGATGCTTTTTCCGTCATCTGTTGCCAGCGCTTCCAGCGACGTCAGGAGGCTGTCTATTTTTCCGTCCAGGACTTTCCGGGCGTCAATGGGGTCGTCAATCTTTCCAGAGGTCATCTCTTCTTGATGGTTTAAATGTTGATTTTGGCGGGGATCCCGCAGCATGGGAGGGTTTCAGCACGGATGCGTCCGCATTGTTCCGTGCCCAGGTAGCGGCGTATTGGCGGGCCATCGGTCGCCAATCCGAGAGAGGCACGCCGTGCCTGTTCCGCCACCCAACGGCGGACTGCTCGTTGAAAAAACGTTCGGCACACCGTGTCAGCTCGTCTCCGATCGGGTGTAAAGCCTGGGCGGCCATAAAACGGTCCACCTCGGAAACGTCCTGCGGAAATTGGCGGACTTCGCGCCCGGTTGTAGTTGTAGTAGTAGTATCTTCTTCTCTTCTCTTCTCTGGTAACGGTTTTTGTAACGCTCGGAGCGTTACATTTGCGTTACATGTTTTTGTAACTCGCTCATTATGAGCTTTTCTACTATTCGCAACACGGCGGTTCGTATTGGCCCTATTTTTGGCGGTTTGGCCGTTGTGGCGGTCAAAATTGGGGATTGAAAGGAGGCCCTCGCGTCCATTCAACCAGCCGACTTTGACAAGCCCGGCGGCGAAGCCGGGGCAGAATACGAGACGGTCGAGAAACGAATTTGTAACGGTGATGGCGTTACCAGAGACGGATTGCTGATCGGCCCAAATCCAGAGGCGAAGAAGTTTGCCAACCACGGCGTCCTGATCAATGCCAAGGATGCCGGACAGCTTTACCACTTCGGGTTTGTCGGGCGTCGTATGTTCAACCTTGATCCAGTCTCCGGCCATATCAAAACAGGGTTAGTTGGGAGTTGTAGATTTCATGAAAACGAGGAACTGTGTCTTCCCGCGGCGGTGCCCGAACAAAGGTTCCCGGCTGGCCAGTTTCAGCACTTTTGCCGTTGAAATCTGATCCTCGCACCACTTGAACACCAGAATGCCGCCCGGTTCCAAAACCCGGAAACACTCCCGGAAGCCGGATTTCAAATCCTCCCTCCAGGTTTTCTGGTCCAGTTTTCCGTACTTCTTGGCCAGCCAGGACGATTCCCCGGCATGAATGAGGTGTGGAGGGTCGAACACGACAAGTCGAAACGTTCCGTCGCTGAAAGGCATCTTTCGGAAATCTCCGACAACATCCGGCTTGATTTCCAGGGCGCGCCCGTCGCAAAGAGTGTGAGACTCCTCCCGGCGATCCATGAACACCACGTCGGGATTTTGCCGATCGAACCAGAACATGCGGGAACCACAACAGGCATCAAGAATGGTTTTCATGCCCCCTCCTTTCCACGATTTGAATCCTGCGTCCGATATACCACATGACGGGCACGGCCATGCTGTTTCCCGTGGCTTTATAGCGGTGGCTGTCCGGGCAATCCTCGGCAGATTTGCCCCTCCACGGAATCAATGTCCAGTCATCCGGGAACCCCTGCAAACGCTCGCACTCCCGCGGCGTCAGGCGTCGCACAATGTAGTGATAAACTGGATTATACTGCAACACCATGTTATTTCCTTGACCAGCTTTTCCCCCGCCGCATGAGACTGTGGGCTGAACATCTTCGTAGAGCCTCATTTCTGCCCTCTGGTTTTCATAAAGACCAAAGCACACGCATTGATTGATAGCGCCTCCATCTATCCCTCCCGCCCTCAAGGTAGGAGCTATGCCGATAGTGGCGTCCCGCCCGTAGTCGTTTTGGGTAAAAACCACAATCGGCGTATTGCCGCCTCCTGTGCCGTACTTGGCCGACACGGTGGAGCAGACATCCCCCATTTCACGTACCCGTGAATCCTGGGCGTGGTTCTCAAACACCACCAGATTTTGACACTC
>OHFX01000581.1_pt1 | contig 15094 bp, 10 predicted proteins | sample 1567691 | NCBI WGS metagenome assembly OHFX01 (sample SAMEA3879552, study PRJEB24766) | human gut metagenome | biome: human-associated habitat; feature: feces | place: USA | collected 1985/1987 | reverse complement strand
CTTGCAGACAGGTCTTTGGGCTGCACCTTTTCCAGTGCCTCCACATTGACGGTATAATCTTCGGGGTAAAGCTCCGCCGACTTTCTGGCGAGCGCCAGCTTTTCCCGGACATTGCCGGAAAGATATTCATCCGCCATCAGGTACTTCGGCTCCAAGCTATCCCCGTAGCCGTAAAGTGGATTGAGGAAGATCACACCCTTCAAATCTGCGAAAATTTCCTGCTCCGTTTTGCCGGTCAGCGCACACATATAAGCCATATCCACGGCAGCTTTTTCGCCCATAGATACGGCAAGTGCTTCACTGGCGGTGTCCACGGATGTAACCGGCGTGTGCGGCTTGATGGTTCTTTTAGTAAAGAGGTCAGCCTTGCGCTCCAGCTCACCGTTATCGTCCAGCACCTCCAGTGCAGACAGCAAGGAATAAGAACTGTCCTGCGAAAAGGCGGAAACATTGGCTCGGCTATTGATGAGTCCGTACTTCTTCGTAAACTCGTCATATAGCCGGTTTAGCTTCTCCTGCTCGGCTTTAATATCGCTGTCGGGATAATCTTCGGTCTGCATTTCCAGCAGTGTCCGCACCGAGTCACGGATGCGGATCATTCCCTTGATACGGTTTTCTGCCGTTGCCGAGCAGTCCACCGGTGTCATACGGGAGTTTTCTCGATAGTAGATTTTGTCGTCCACAACGGTGTATGAGAAGTTGCGGACAGTGGGGTCAGCGGGAATGGAAGTGTCCTCCTCGGCAAGCTCATCTTCCACCTCATACGCTGTCAGCTCACCGTGGATATTGGCAATGGCTTCGTCCATCTGTTCCGAAAGATCGGAGTTTTCATAGGGTACGCAGGTAGCTTCGGGACCGAACCGCCCGGATACCATCTTCATCTCGCCAAGCACCATTTCGGGATGTTGTATGAAGTAATGGTTCATTTTGATGCCGTCCTCGGTGGTGTCGAGTTGTACCCACTCCGGTTCGATGTCGATGATCCTGTCCCGCTTTTGCAGGATGAGAATGTCCGATACGGCCTCTGTTCCGGCGTTGCCCTTAAAGGTGTTGTTCGGTAAACGGATAGCGCCGATGAGGTCAGCTCGCTGGGCAATATACTTGCGGACGGAGGAGTTTTCCTTGTCCATCGTTCCCTTGCTGGTGATGAGCGCCATTACGCCGCCCGGACGGAGCTTGTCCAAGGATTTGGCGAAGAAGTAGTCGTGAATGAGGAACTTGTACTTGTCGTACCGCTTGTCTGCTACCTTGAAATCTCCAAACGGCACATTGCCGATGACACAATCGAAAAAGCTGTCCGGTAGGCTGGCTTCTTCAAAAGGTTGTGCGGCAATAGAGGTTTTCTGATAGAGCTGTTGGGCAATACAGGCAGAGATCGGGTCGATTTCTACACCGTAGATTTTGCTTTCCTTCATTTCTTCAGGAAGCAATCCAATGAAATTACCGATACCGCAGGACGGTTCTAAGATATTACCCTCACGGAAACCCATCTGCTCAAGCGCCTTGTAGATGCCGTTGACGACGGCAGGCGGCGTGTAGAAAGCGGTCAGGGTGCTTTCCCTTGCGGAAGCGTATTCCTCCGGTGACAGGATGTTTTTTAGCATACCGTATTCGGTTCGCCAAGAGTCTGCCCGTTCGTCAAAGGCTTCAGGGATACCGCCCCAGCCCACATACTTGGAAAGGATGATCTGCTCATCGGGCGTGGCAAAGCGGTTTTCTTCCTGACATTTTTTCAGAACAGTAATCGCCGCATAGTTGCGGTGGAAACGCTCCTTTTTGTTGACCTCCTCGACCTCGTGAGAAGTAAGGTCAAAGGTGTGTCGGTCAGCCATAGGGATTTCAGGATGAATGTCAAAGGTTTGCACCCGGCTTTTCTTCGGATGCTCCCAAGCGGGTGCAAGGGGCGCTTCTACCTGTACCAGTTCTTCTTCTGAGAGGTAAACAAGGTCGTCAAAGGAAAGCGATTGCAAACCCTTTTCGGTCAGTTCCTCAAGAGAAGCGTACTGCTCACTGCGGACGACTTTGCCGTCTGCAAGAGTTTCGATGCGGAAATCCACAAGGTTGACCCTTGCCTGTATTTCGTGCTTGTCGTCCTCAGTCGTGGTGTAGGCAACGCCGACATCAGCAAGGTCGGTATAGTCCGCACCGTCCTCACGCTGATACTCCTCACGGCAAAAATCATCAATGAGACGTTTCGCCTTGTCCAGAGCATTTTCCGGCAAATACGGGCTGTCGATGATCTCAAAGCCCTTGGGCGGTGGGTCAAGCGGTGCGATAAAACCGTGCGGAATCGTGTTGCCGTCTTTGTCCTTATACAGAACAATACTCATCGGCACACCGTAGTAGTTTTCCTCCTTGATGTCCTTCTCGAACTGATAGGGACTGGTGTACTCGATGCTTTCACCGACCTTGCCGTCCGTGCCGAGATAGTCGATCCTGCCGATGGGTTTGGACTCGATGGGTGCTTCCTTCGTGGTGGAAACCACGGTGCGGGTAATGCGTTTACCGTCCTCCAAAGCGCTGACCTCTACGTCGTACCCTCTGTCGGTCAGCATTGTAAGGTAGGTTTCCAAGCGGTGCTGCGGAAATCCCACCATCGGGACACGGGTGTTGTGATCAATGGCACGAGTCGTCTGTGTCAAGTCAAGAGCTGTCCCTACGACTTCTGCGTCATCAGCATAGGCTTCAAAGAAGTCGCCCACCTGATAGAGCAAAAGGCTACTCGGATTGTCTGCTTTGCTTTTAAGATACGCCTGATAGAACTCCGGCAAAGCAGCATCCTTTGGCTGTTCTCTTTCTGCCACCTGTCTGATACGCTCCACAACGCTCTGCGGCAAGTCCTGCACATAGTAGGTGATCTCACCTTCGGGGGAGATATGAGCAATGTTCTGATAGTCCCCATTGACCTCCACGGCACGGTTCCAAACGGTCAGACCGTTGCCGAGATAGCCCATCCCGATGTCGAACTCAACCGCCTTTTCTTCGGGCTGTTTTTCAACGACCTTCAAATGGTCATTCAGCGGGTTCTCCTGCACCTTGCTGTCGAACTCGGCTCTCGTCATTTCCTTGTTGAAAAGCGGAAACTGCGTATCGTAGAGCGTCACACGCTCATCGTCAAAATGCAGGATCTCAAATTCACCGGCACCGAGATACACCTTATCACCGAGGTGGTAGGCATACTCGGCAGGCTCCGACTTGGCGGCAGTTTCTTTTTCGGGTGGTACTACAGAGAGGATTTCTCTGTTCCTGCGTTCCTCGGCAAGCTCTGCACGGCGTCCTTCCTGCTGTTTCAACCATTCGGGATATTGCGCCATCTCCTTGGGGTTCAGGTAGCGGTCGAGCCTTATCAGCTCGGCAATACGCTTCTCCACTTGACTCCATTTCAGGTCGATGTGGGGCTTATCACTTCCGATACCTTTAGAAATACGGATGCCCTTACCGTCGTGCTGCTCATCAATGCCGGTTCCGGTGATTACGGGATAAGCACCGCCCCAGCCGTATTCCTCTTTCAGAAAATCGGCATTCTCTTTCGAAGAAAGGCTTCTTTGGAACTGCTCATAGATACGCATTTTTCCCTCGGAAATGCCGCTGCCACGGGTGAGTACAGCATCAATAATCTCCTGAGAAAAAGTAAAAGCAGCGGTTTTTTGGTCCTCTGCTCCTTCCATCATTAAGCTCATCTGCCCATCAATGGACGGCAGCGGCTTCATCGTGTCCTGCAACTCCCCAAGCAGCCGCATCGCTTCAAAATGCTGGGCGATCACGCCCCAATCATAGAAACTCTGTGCCGTGCGGGAGAGATAACTGCCCTCCCAAAGCTGCAACACATTCTGATAGGTCTTGTAGCCCACACGCCGTCCATCGCTCAGAATGACCTCGGTATAGTCGTTGTTGAAAATGCGCTTGATATAAGAAATACGGGCGTTCTCATCAGCGGTAGCTTCAAAGAATGCCCGTATCTCGTCTTTGCTTGCTTTCAGGTGCGGCGTGGTGCCGAGGATTTCACGAATCATATCATCGCCGCCAAAGAACGGCAGGCTTTTATCCTCGTGGCTTCGGTCGTAGTAGTCTAAGCGAAGATTACCTCCGCCATCACGATCTCCTGAACCCGGCTCCGGATACTGTTCATCTTCCGAACCCAGCTCATCATATCCGTCGCTTTCAGATTCTCCGTCACGCCCTCCGACGCTGCCATCTGCTCCGTCAGCATCTGTTCCAGCTCGTTCGCTCTGCGCTCCGTGTCGTTCAGATGCTCGTTCAGGGCGCAGCTCGTCAGCAGGTTGTAGTAGCGTACCTTGTGATGCTCCTTCAGGAACTTCTTCCGCATCCGGGCGTACCTGCCCATCGACAGCTCCGGCTGCTCCGGCATTGTCAGATCGGGGAGCAGATAATCCCCCTGCATCGTGTAAGTGATCTCGTTCATCGTCAGGACTCCTTTCGGTTTTTTCTTTGCCTACATTGTAATCGGCTTTGGTTTTCTCTGCAATTATGCGATTTTGACGGTCGAGAGCAAGAATGGTGCGGGAAATCTCCGCAAGTCCCATCTCCGCAATATCGCTGGTGGCATAGCCGAGGGCGTTCAGCGTGGCAGGCGTCGTAAAATTCACCACATCCCGAAGGTCATCGGGTTCAAAGTATTCTCCGGCTTCAATGCCCAGGCGGGTCATTGTCATATAGGCGACGCTGTTTCTCACCGCTTTTTTGAAAATGTGGGTGATTTCTTCTTCGGATACGCCGTCCAGGAAGCTGTCTTTCACGCTGTAGATCAGATCGGAGAGATAGTCGGGGATGTTGTCCTCTACGGCGTTTCTTGCCGCCGACTCGATGGCAACGGCAAGGGTTTCCTTGTCGTTCAACTCTCCGAAGGTGCTTTCCAGCGTGTCGATCACTTCTGCCGTGTATTCGTCCCGCATTTGCCAAATGGGAACTCTGCGGGAAAAGCGGCTGGGATGCGTGTCGGCAATATCGAAGTAGTGGACAAGCCGCTGGCGGCGTTGGTCGGCATCCTCAAAGACGGCAATGCCGTGCGCCCCACGGTTGACCCATCGCCCGAACTTTTGGTTCCAGTCGTCGATCTGAAGAACGGCGGTGGCGTCCGGTCGCTGAGCGTGAACCAAAAGCTGCTCGTCAAAGCGCAGACGATAGTTGTAGCAGGCAGAGCGGAGAAACGCTTCCCAGCTTGCGGGGCTTGCAACAACCGTTTTGCAGGTTCGGTTATACAGCTCCGAAATGAAGTCGTATTTTCGTGCCATCGGCGGACACCTCCTTATCGTTCATAGTCTTTGGGCTTGATGGCTTTGCCGTTCTCATCATAGCTCTTGGGTTTGGCGGCAATGGAGTCCCACCGGATCATAGAACCTGCAAGCATCGCCTGCTCCTGTGCCTTGCTGACACCCAGCTTTTCATTGAACTTGTCTTTAATTGCTTCGTTCTCCGCACGGTTCCCATCGTTAAAACTTGTGGCGGTATAGCCCTTTTGCCAGCGGTCGATTTGAATGACTTCGCCGGTAGACGGGAGTATGGAATAGCACATCGGAGGCAAGGGCGGCTCCATAGGAGCGTAGGTACAGCCGCCTTGCTCCATACGCTCGGCAAACTCGCAAATGTGAAAGAGATTGCGTCCGACCTCTGTGTGATAGCTATCAATATACCGGCAGGGATAGCTTTCCGTCTTACCGTCACGGTCGGTCACAATGATGCGCTCTCCGTCCGGGATACGGAACAGCTCCTTATAGTGGCTGTCAATAAAGCGAATATCCCGGTTGGCTTCTTCGATGTGCTTGTCCAGCCATTCCTTTACATAGCAGAGGCAGTAGAAGTTATAGTCGCCCCTCGTTGGATTACAACGAAGCACGAACGCATATTTCTCGGTATCTGCTCGGAAGCCGAACTCAGTGGTATAAGCACCCTGCATTTCGCTTTCCTTGTTCTCACGCCCATAACGCACCATCTGAGAACGGCTTTGAAGCAGTCCGTACTCCTCGGAGCGCAGGGCGTTGATTACATCGTCCAAGTCCCGCTTGAACTCATCGCTTTTCCATTGCGGTCGGGTATCAAACCAAGTGGTATAAAACTGATCGCCGCTTGAGCCGAAGTCCCCACGCAGATAACCGATATTGCCTGTCTGCCCTTGAAGCTGCGAGCTTTGAGCATAGGTGTATTTGCGTTCGGGAACGGTCAGCGGTCGCAGTGTGAAATCTGTCATTATCTTGCGCCCCTTTCTTGCGGTGTTCGTTGTTTTGGGATGTCAAAGCCGTAAACGGCGGCGATCTCATCCCCAAGTCGCCGGGTCAGCCGGGTAATATCGGCTCGTGTGGCTTTGCCGTGATAGATTTTATCTCTCAGGTTCTCCATCTGTGTTTCGGAAACACCGTCTTTGAACACACGGTAGAGATAGTGATTTGTGCCGTCGTGGTGAGTAGCATCGGCACGAAGATCGCCGTACTTATCTACATACCATTCGGTATAGTCGGTGTCGGCATACAGGCAATCTCGGATGTTGCCGGAGGGGATGTCCTTGTAGCCCATCACTCTGCCGTTCCATCTGCCGATGTCGCCAATGACAATGATCGGCTGGGAAAGCTGAACATTCAGGTTGACTCGCTCATCGGAGAGGTAGTCGTAATTGGTTTCCTCCATCCACTCATAGAGTGCCTGCTCATCATTCGGGTCGTCGTCCAGCTCGTTGGCTTCAAGGAACTCCTTGTAGTCCTCTCGCCAGTCGTCCACATCAAGGTTTTGGTTGCTCCAAATGATGTGGCGGTCATTCGGTCGTGTCGCTTGGCTCATCTGTTCCACCTCCCAAGTATGAGAAAAGGCGATTCTTTGCGACCTGCTCCTGAAGCTCGGTGATGACTGTCATATCCGGCACGGTCACATCGGGGATTTTCAGGATCGTCGGCAAGGTCAGCGCCTTCAAGTCTTTTTCGGTTTTACAGCCTGCGTCAAAGAGCTTTGCCAGCACCTTCATTTTCTGCTGCAAGCCCTGTTCGGCTGCTGTTTTCTTTACTGTTGCCATTGCGGTATCCTCCTTATCGTTCATAGTCTTTGTTGCGGCTTGGTTTTTCCATCAAAGTCCGCTTTCCCGACTTCGCCGCGCCATTCAAACATCTCTTTTTCGCCCGGACAGTAGAGTTTCCCGTTGTCCACGCAAATGAAAAGGTCGCAGTTTTTTATGCTCGACCTTTCATAGAACGCCGAATGGTCATAGTAGCTTTTGTCCCCGGCATTGGGTTTGTCCGTTAGTCCGAGGTCGTTATCTCTTGCCGTGTGCCTTGAAATGAAGTCCAGAGTGTCCTCCGCTTTTGTAAACAGGCGATAGGGGCAGAAATGCTTGCCGCCGTATTCGAAGATCAGCTTATTGCCCTGAATGTGTTTGAGTACGGTCGCCTTATTGACCGCCCAGTGCGGCATACATTCCGTTTTTACTTCACCCATCACATCCATTCGCTCATACCGGGTCGGTTTCCCGTCATAGAGATTCGTGCAAAAAACAGCGCTGCCACGGCTGTTTGCCGAAGCGCCGAAGCCTCCCGTTACGAGATAAAGCTGCCGGTCGGCTCGCCGGTATTCCGGCTTGAGAGCAGCGGGGTTGATAGCGATGACCTTTCCGTTGATGTCATTTTTGTAGTGGTCGGGGATACAGTCCGCTTCGGCAATAACCGTCACGGGAATATCCAGCTTCTCAACCTCTGACCGAAACAGTTCAGCGTCCCTCTTGATGCGCTCCGCAAAGAACAGCGCCGCATCAATATAATCGTCGCCAACGGCACATTCGGAGTATCGCTGAAAGATGTCGTTGCGCTCCCCATAGCAGCACAGGAAGCGTTCACCGTTCTTGTCCTGCTCGTTTTCAGCAAGGATGATTTCACGGGAGCCGATATTCACGGCACACAGGACGGTGTAATCGCCCACCATACGCTTTTCACTTTTCATAACCGCCACCTCAAAGAATATTGATGACGATAACAACGCCGCCGTCACTCTCCCTGACTTCCTTTCGGGACAGTTCGGGGAAAAGAGACTGCACACGCTGCCTTGCCCTGCGGATGGACTCAAAGCACGGCAGTCCGTAGAATTTGTAGTTGTATGCCAAGTCCCCCAGCGGCAGCTCGCCGGCACGGAGATCATCGGCATAGCGGTTGTAGTAGCGGTAATACAGCTTCATATCCTCATACCGTGTTTCCGGCGAATCCCGCAGGATCTGAAGCACTTTGTTTTCAACGGTATTGATTCGGTTCATTTTCTCCCTCCTTCTGGTAGTAGAAAAGGGGCGGAGTTTATCGCTCCGCCCCATAGGTGATTGGCTCACTTCTTGTTTTTCTTTCTGACCTGCAAGAAGATAAAGCCGCCGATGATAAAGGCTACCAGTACGATAGCCACGATGGTTTTAGGTTCCATTAGTTACGATCCTCCTTTTTCTTTTTCTTGAAGCCGATAACGCCGCACACAGCGATGCCCACTGCGGACAGTCCTGCAAGGGTATAGAGCAGCGGCAAATTGGTTGTGTCGCCGGTCTTGGGCGTATCACGCAGGACATTGTGCATCTCCACAATGGTAGTGGAGCCGATCTTGACCGTTGCCTTCTTATCAGCAGGGATAACATACATCGAAGAAGCCGAGTTGCTTACCTCAGAAATGGTGTAGTCCCCGATGCGAAGCCCGTCAATGAAGATCTCACCCTTGTCGTTGGTTTCAAGGATATTGTCATAGCCATTTGCTCCGGTAATTCGGAAAGCGAAGCCCTTGACCTTGCCGTCAGAGGAGGTTTTAACAATCTTCAGGTTGCCACGCATCGCATCATTGATGAAGCCGACGCCTGCCTTGTTCTCCACCTCGCAGGTTTTTCCGTCCGTGTCGATCATCACTTCATACACGCCGGTATCAAGGACAAACCCCTCCGGCGCTTTGGTTTCCTTGACGAAGTAGCGACCGTAGAACAAGTCGTTCATACTGTAATCGCCCTTTTCCTTTTCGGTCAGTGTGCCGAGCAGTTCATCACCGTCGTCCAGCTTGCCGTTTGCGTTACTGTCCTTATAGACCTCAAAGGTCGCTCCGGTCAGTTTATTGTCAGGATATTCGGAATCCACCTTGGTCAGATGGATGTTTCCACGGACATACCTGTTGACGATCTTGATCTCCACGACCTGACCGTCTGCGCCGATGGTCACGGGATAGATGGTATCGTCCAGCACGAAGCCGGCGGGCTGTTCGATTTCACGGACATACCAAGTGCCGTAAGGGATGCTCTCAAAAGAAAAACTACCATCTTCAGCAGAAGTGGCAGTCATCAGAGCGTTTTCCTTTGTAAACTCGCCGTCATCCGTGCGGAACAGTCCGATCAGCGCACCGCCGAGGGAATCGCCGTTTTCATCGACCTTCTTACCGGAAACAGAACCGTAAATCAGATCATTTTCGATTGCCTTGCCGTCGTTAGCGGCAATCTTTACAACTGCCGTATCCTGACCGGCATACCCAAAGGTTACGGGATACTTGGTATCGGACAGCATATAGTGGCTGTCGGTAGCAAGCTCCTGCACATAGTAGTTTCCAAAAGGAAGGTCGGTCTTAACTGTTGCCGTTCCGTCCTCATTCAGAGAGATGATCTCAACAAGACCGTCTGCGGGAATGGAAGTGCCGCTGGCAGATACGATTTCCTCGGCGGCGAACAGCCCAAAGGAAATGTTCTTCATTTCACCGTTTGTGCCAATGCCGAAGTGCTCATTCTGCTCGATGGACTTTACAAGGCTGATTTCCACCTTCTGACGCTCGTTCTCGAACGAAGTCGCCGTTTCTGTTACGGCAACATTCTGACCGGCGTAGACAAGCCCAACGGAATGGGGTTCGGGATTGAGCACCATCCCGTGGGGTGCTGTGATCTCTCGCACCTCATATTTGCCGAGATAGAGTTCCCGGCTGGTAGCGACACCGTTTTCGTCGGTAGTTACGGTGTCCACGACCTCGCCCTTCTGATTTCGGACAGTGCCGTCCTGCGTGATAATATCCTCTGCGGCGATGATCTCATAGACCGCACCGGGAAGTCCACGCTTTTCATACTGCGGCTGATAGATGGTGGGCAGTTCGTTTCCGCTTTCATCTACGCCGCCGATGACGGAAACGCCGAAGAACACCTCGCCGGTTTTTTCCACGGTGATGGTGCCTTTCTGTGCCATATTGGGTTTCTCTACTTTGACCACTGTAACCCCGCTTTCCTCGCTTGCATTATCCTCCGTGACATCAAAGTACACGGGTGTATCGTCCAGCACATAGCCATAAGGAGCCTGCACCTCGACGATGGAATATCCCTTACCAAAGGGTAGCTTTTCCGGCGTGACCAGCGATCCCTCGGCATCGGTATAGAACACATCAATGGTGGTTGGCGTGGGGTAAGTGAAAGTCATCGTCACGAGATTGCCGTTCGGGTCGTAAATTTGGAAGCCTGCACCGGCATACGGAATGGTCTTTCCGGTTTCGGCATCCTGCTTCACGATCTTGATGAAGCTGTTGAAGGGAGCGTTGTTGAGGAGATAGCGGTAGGTCGCCCCGTTCTGGGAGATGAACACATCAAAGTCGGGCATCCGCTCGCTGCCTTCCCAGCCGGACACCTGATGGACGGTGTAGATGCCGTAAGGCATATCCTTGGTCTGGGCAAAGCCGTTTTCATCACAGGTGAGATAATCACGCTCGGTGTCCTCGGCAACCTCGTAGCTGCCTGCGGCTTTCAGGTACACGGCAAACTCTGCGCCGCTTTCGGGCGTTTCAATCTGCGTATCACCGTTATCGGTGTGCTTGATGATGGCAATATTGCCCTTTGCGACCTGCTCGGTCACATCATTTGCCGTTTGATTATGCTCCACGGTATAAAGCTGCGGCTCTGCACCGACCTTATGGACGGTGGTATCAAGCAGATAACCCTCAGAGGGAGTGATTTCTCTCACCGTCCAGTCGTTATCGCAGATATATTCCTTGGTAACGAACTGCCCGTTTTTGTCGGTGGCGTAGGTATCCACAAGGGTTTCGCCCTTATAGATGCCGTAAACAGCACCGGCAAGAGAAGCATCACCCTGCGCCGTGCCGGTTTCGACATCGCTCTTGGTGACGGTCACGGAAAACTTCTTCAAAATATTGAGGAAGCTACGGTTCGTGACCTCGTTCCAGTTGATAGGCGCAGACTGCGCTTCGGGAACAACATAGCGAACAGCAGTATCCACTTCCTCCACGGTATAAGGTGTGGAACCGGAAATGAGGACATCTTCAAAGGTCGCCACGCCGTTTGCATCGGTTGCGGCATACTCGTCCACGGCAATGCCGGAGAGTGAAGTGCCGTAAAGATGGAAGGTCACGCCCTCGTTGAGATTGTCCTCCGAGGACTTCATGATCTGCAAATCTCCACGCTTGAGCTTGTTGTTGAAGGTCACAGTGGAAACCTGACCGGAAACGACCGTCACACGCCGGGACTCCTGCGGCTCATACTTGTCGTAGTCCATTTCGGTCACGGTGTAGACACCGGGCATCAGGTTGTCGATCTGAATTTCACCCTTGGCGTTGGTCTTGACGGTCTGATTGCCCCCGTTGCCGGTGACGGTAAAGGTGAGGTTATCTACCTTGCCATCCTCAGAGGTCTTGACGATCTTGGCAGAGCCATAGCTGACCTTCAGATTGAGAAATGCCTGCACCGGGTCCATAACGGTTGCGGCATAAGTTATTACATCCTGCATCGTGCCGTCAGGCCCATAGTGGCCGTCGCTCCAAACCACAACGCCCTTGCGGATGTTGTTCTTGGATGCAGAAATGGTCACAGGCTCGGCAGGCGCAGTTTTAGCGGTAATGGTCAACACATTGCCGCTGGTGGAAAAAGTCACATCGGACAGTTTGTTGGTGAAGCTGTAATCTGCCACCACATTGTTGCTGTCGGTCAGGGTTGCCGTGTATTTGCTCCCGTCCCATTTCAGCTCTACGGTCTGCGCCTTGCCGGGAGTTTTGCTCATAAAGCTGGGGATAACGGTATGGCTTTTCACGCTGGCCTCGATGCTGTCGTAATAGGCCAAGAAGCGACTGTACAGCGGGTGGGAGGTGCGATAGATTGACTTGACTGCATCGCAACTGCCCGGATCGACGTGATTGAAGTTGGCGTCACGCTCGCCGACCACGGTTTCCCACACAAGAACCTGCGTAGCCATCATATGTGCCATCTTGTCCGCATCGGCTGCGTTCTGAGAACGCCAGTCAAGGGACAGGTTGCCCTGATAGCCATACTGCATAATTCTGCCCAGTAGCGTCTTGATGGTATCTGCGTCAATCGTGCTGTTGTAATCAGATGGATAGTTCTTCCAATAATCCTCGCCGTATCTTGTATAGGCTTTCTCCAGCAGACGGGGAACACCTGGCTCGATGCAGTAGCAGGCAGGGCCATCGAAGGAACCGATAGTGTGCAGCGTGGTCATCCAAGTTTCACCGCCTGAATACCAGCCGTTCATATAGTGCAGCTCATCGTGTCCCCAACTGCCGTTGTAGTCAAGGTTTGCGTCCCCGCTGCGGGGGAATCCGATGGAATAGGATTTTGCCACTTCACCGGATGAGGAAGCGGCAAAGGCGGTTACGCCACCGCCAAGAATCGTGGTGAAGCATACGAGCATTGCCAAAAGCCCGCAAATGCCTCGTTTGAAATGCTTTTTCATTGACTTGCCTCCTTGTAGGTATGAAAAAAGCACCGCATTGCTGCGATGCTGATTTCAAAGTGTTTTGTTTTAGGCGTATCCGATGTAGATACGATAGCTGTTTGCGGAAACGGACTCATACCAAATCCAGACATCGGTAATGTCCCCGTCTGCCGCATAACGGTTGAGCCGGGACTGAATGTCCCGTTCCAGATAGATGCAGCCGGAATCTGCGTCGATGGGATTATCCCAGCAGTAAATCGCCCCGCTGTTCAGCGTCAGACCGACGCTTTCGGCATAGCTCTTGGCAAAGCTGATCCAATAGCCGATGTCAAACGCCGGTTCGGTGGGTTCTTGCGTGGGCGCTTCGGTGGGCTGCGGCTGTTCTGTCGGTTTGGGTGCTTCCGTTGCCGGTGGTGCAGGTGGTTCTGTTTCGGGCGGTGCAGTCGGAACAGTTGTTTCCGGCTGGCATTCGGGTGTATCGGATTTTGGGGGCGGTTCGCTGGGCTGTGTCGGCGGCGTAGTGCCGCTTTCACGCTGTGCAGGAACCGTTTCGGTTTGCGTGTTCCGTTCCGTTACGCTGGCCGTGGCCTCTGCTGTGGGTTCGGACTCCTTCTGTGCTGTGCCTTGGGGCTTCTCAACCTCCGTTTTCTCTGTTGTCTGCGCCGGTTTCGCTTGGCCGGGAACTTCTTTACTTTCCAAAGAAGAAACAGGGGCAGGCTCTTTGGTGATTGGCGAGGTGTTGCTGCACCCCGTGGTCAGGCACAAAAGACCGACGAGAAAAAGAACTGCGATTTTGGCTTTCATACGCTTCACTCCCTTCGTCAACATTCTACCCGATGAGAACCGTTCCGACAAAGATGCGTTTTGAAGCGCAACTTTTCATCATACCGCCAAAACGCAGTTTTCCGAATTGTGCGAACTCCGTTTGCTCTTAGATAGATTTAACTTAGAGAGATTAAGATAAATCAGGAGATAGTTTATTTCGGATAGTCTGGTAGTTCTCAGGGGTTGGAGTGTGAGGAAGGGGTCAGCAGGAAACATACTCCGTGTACCTATCGGCTGTCACGCTCTGCCCGCTGGCGCAGGAAACGGCTGTAATGCTCCAGTGCTTTGACCACATAATCCTCCGTTTGGCTTACGGGGATATTCTTCGGGATCAGACTTCGCACCTTGTCCCCACGCAGGACGATCTTCTCCCGCTGGTTTGGTTTCTCCTCGCCCATAATAGCGGACACCACCTCCGGCGTGAGTTTTCCATCTGTGAAGAACTTCCGCATACGAATGGTCTGATCGTGAGACGGGGTGCATTGGTTCAGGTCGATTTCATCAACCACCGCCCGCTGACTGTCCTCGTCCAAATAGGAAAGCTCCACCGCAGGACGCATTTTAATTTTGCCTTCGTCCACAAGGTCGAGCAGTTCAGGCACAAGACTTGTCAGACGGATATAGCGTTTGATTTGCGAGGTACTGTCACCTGTTTCAGATGACAGCTCAATGTTTGAGCGTTCTCCTGACAACTTCGGTCCCACTGGGTCCGAAGTTAAATCTGTGCGTTTTCCTTGACGGCTCATAGCTTCCAGCCGCATTTTATAGGCAAACGCCTTTTCCGAGGGAAGTATCTGCGACCGCTGGTAATTGCTCTCCACCATAAGGACGGTGGCGGCGTCACGGTCAAGGTCTACGACCTCGCAGCGAAGTGCTTCAAATCCGGCAAGTTCACAAGCTCGTTTTCGCCTGTGACCGGAAATCAGCTCGTATCTGCCGTCCTCTTTCTGACGGACGGTAGCCGGAGTAATGACTCCTCGCTCCTTGACGCTCTCCACAAGCTGTATCATATCCTCGTCGTCCCGCACCTTAAATGGGTGGTTTGGAAAATCGTCGATCAGCTCAAGGGGAATATCTCGGATTTTACTGAGCTTGGCATCGTCCCGAAGCTCCTGTGTAGAAAACAGGTCATCGAGCGTCGGCAGAGTGAAGTCGCTCTTTCTTCCTGCCATCTGCGGACACCTCCTTTGCGAACTCAGCATAAGCCTTTGCAACAGGACTGCTCGGCTCATACTTGTAGATGCTTACGCCCTTGGAAGCAACCTCTGCGGCTTTCACTGCCATAGGAATGGAGGAACGGTATATCTTAATAACGCTCCCAAAGTTCTTTCGCAGTGCGTCGGCAGTGCTTTTTGCGAGGTTGGTACCTGCCTTTTTGTTTACACACTCAAAAGTCATAAAATAAATAATTTTCCTTTTGTATAAACATAAAAAGTCCTTTCCCGGGCAAGCCGAGGAAAGGACTCCAATTACCGTACAAGTATTTTTGCGCACAAAAAAAGCGCCGTACAAATCAAGACCAATAGATATGGTTTTCCATACTATTCAGTCTCAACCTTGTACGGCGCTTGGAAATCACGGTCATTCGACCGGCTCTGCTTGCACGAATC
>OHFX01000577.1_pt1 | contig 15219 bp, 10 predicted proteins | sample 1567691 | NCBI WGS metagenome assembly OHFX01 (sample SAMEA3879552, study PRJEB24766) | human gut metagenome | biome: human-associated habitat; feature: feces | place: USA | collected 1985/1987 | reverse complement strand
AAGTTGAATCCGCCAATACTTTTCAGTGTATAACTTTCTCCTCTGACTTTAGGAGAGATGGTTACAGATTGCGAAGTTGGCCCTTCGTCATAATCGTCAATCGTTGCAGTGTAGGTACCGATATAGTCTTCATATTGTAGATAGTTTTCGGGATAATATTCTTTAAGTACGATGTCAGTTGCTCCTGCGTCGGTACAAACAAATAGTCTGGACTTTCTATCCCATTTGAAGTTTTGGACTTCAAGTCCGTTGACATTGTACGGGGATTGTAACTTTAATCCTTTTTCTGTGTAGATATAGGGTAAACTTCTTGCACTACTATAATCGGCGCTGTAAGCGGAGAATGTAGCCATTGTGCCATTGTTGCGTATAAAGTAATTCAGTACTTGTCCGCCTTTCTCCATGCGGTATGTATTTAGAAAAGCATCTTTCTCAATGTTAATGATATCTTCAATCTGAATACGCCATGGTATATCTTTGGGCATAGGCGTCATCTCCATTATGTTTTTGTATTTTTTTCCTTGCAGAATTACTTTGTCGGGAGTTGCGCTCATTATAATAAACTCGTAATCCCCTCCTAGGTTCATGTTCAGGCCTAAAGGACCTGAAAACATATGGATCAGTGGGTTGTATGAGTCGAAAGTGAGCATTGTGCTTTGTTCCGATTTTACTTGATACAGAGAGGTTATTATAGTTCCCGGTTTATAGCTTTCTGCGCCTGTTTCCGAAGCCATTTCTACCTGCTTCCCGTCAAATTTCATTAGTAAAGTGACTGCACCTGCAGAATAGTTGCTTCCTATGTAATATTCCAGTTTCCAGCCGTTCGGCACATCTTTAAGAATCTCCTGGCATTTGATTACATCGGCTGTGGCTCTATTGGCAGATGATTCGTCGAATATTTCTTCTTCGGAGAAAAGACAAGATTGCAAAACAATGCAGGCCAATGCCAGAAGTGTGTATATGGATAGATATTTCTTCATAATTTTCATATTTTATTCAATAATACTTAAGTCTACATAGCCGTTTGCTATGTCATCCTGGCGTCGTAGAACAATCTCGCGTAATTCGTCCAGATTGATTCCCCAGGTTTGTTCCATATAACTATAGACTATTTCGAATTTCTGCTTTATGAGTGCACGGCCGTTTTCACCGGCATTTTGCAGCATGTTATTCCAGTAGTCTTTGGTATTTGTGACATACACTGCGATGTTCTCCACAAAATCTTCACGTGATTCACTCATTGCATAAGGAGTGACAAATCCTTGTTGCCATGCATTGCGGTCGGCTCCCACCATATACCAGTCGCTACCGATGTAGGCATTTTCCGTAATACGGTCAAAGGCCGGATCGTAGTTTTTAGTTTGATGCAGAATATGTGCGAACTCATGGTGCATTGTCTGGAAATAGTAGTCGTTTAACAGGTTAATATCTATTTGGTCGGGATTGATGTCATTTACATTGTATAATGTAATTTTCATGCCGCCTTCAGCTGTTCCTAATACCATAGTTCCATTGTCTTCATAGGCGGGGGAACCGATAAAGTGGATTGTCTTAGGAATATATTGGCGTAAGAAGTTCGGATTGCCTGTTGCTTCATCGTATGCTTCCAGCCACACATGTTTGATAATTTTGGCCAGTACCACAGACTTTTTGTATTCGGCAGGTGCTAATACGTGTGTCATGTCGCTCTCGTTATCTTCCATGCGATATTTTAATGCAATGTTGTATGGATGGGTATAATTGCCTAATATCCACTTGTCGAATGGGTTACGATCTACTTCTTCTGTGGAGAAAATGCTGTTTGCTTTGTCTACGTCTTCGTCATTGTTGCAAGCACCCAGTCCACAGGTCAATGTCATGATTAAACTGTATATGATGTATTTCTTCATATTTTTTTCCTCCTAAAGTTATTTAGTCATTTCTTGGATTTGGTTGCATACCTGCTGTAATGACACTGGCCGGTAGCTGAATTGCACGTCTGGGGTCATTCGTGTCCATCTTGTCAGTGATATTCACCAAGGTATAACCTTCATAATAGCGGCGGTAGATTATAATGCCATAGCGTTTTATATCTTGCCATCTAAGCCCCTCTTCTAAGGTTAGCAGACGTCTTGCATGTAGAATACAATGTATTAGATTCTCCTGCATTCCTTTTTCTACTACAAAATCCGGATGCAATTCCTTTTTTACTGTCGGAGCTTCCGGTGTGTAATATTTTAGTCGGGCATAAAAATCATTGATTGTCTCCTTGGTCAAAGTTTGGGTGTTTTTTGTAAAGGCTTTCTGCCAGGCATCTATATCAGCGGCAGCTTCGTCATAACGTTTTAGTAACGTGTAGGCTTCAGCTCGGCAAAGCAATGCTTCGTCGGTGGTAAAAGCAGGATACAGCATGTAGCCGATCCAACTGTTGCCCGACGTGAATTGCTGATAGATAACTAAGCGGCGGAATCCGTTCTTTATAGAGCCACCGGGTGAAAATGGGATCTGATGATAACTTGACTGATCTCCCCATGGACCTTCGGATTTACAACTTTCCGAAGCAGTAATATTGTTCATGCAATATCTTTCGCAGTTGGCATAACCCGGATCGGAAACCAATGGCCAATATGAAGCTGCTGATATTACCATTAGATTGGCACGGTTATCTGCATCTACATAAGCGTTCGGCTGTATATTCTTGTTGGGAGATAAAGCTCCTAATGCAGCCCAGTCACGTAAATATTGGGACGCATTATTACCGAGTACTATATTGGCATAATTGATAACTTTCTGACAGTTGGAAAAATCCGGTTGTGTATAATATAGATAAAAGCGGGCTGCAAATGCATAAGCGGCCTTCTTATTAAAATGATATTTTACCCGTGAGTAAATATTGTCATCAATTAAAGGCAGTCCTTCTTCTAAATCGGCTGCAATATTTTCGTATACTTCAGCAACTGTTCCGCGTGAGTATTGTGGATTTACAGATGTTTCCGGTTCTTTTATGTAAGGTATACCCAAGTCTTTGTCCCCATTTGTACCATACGCTTTGCAGAATGTGGTAGCTAATACAAAATGATTGTATGCACGGCATATCAAAGCTTCGCCTTTTTGGGCTGATAATGATTGAGGATTTCCCATCTGCTCAATAGCCGCCAAGGCTTGGTTGGCTGATGCAATCGAGTTATAACAGTCATTCCATAAAGCATGAGGAGAGTCCTGATTTTCTTCAGTCGTTTGTTGCCAACGGTACAAATGTTCGTTTAATCGGAAAAGGTAGCTGTATGCTCTGCTATTTTCATCGATATTGTCACTGTAAAATTCTCCTATGTGGCAGTTGGTAGTCATAGGATATGCAGATACCAGAACTTTAGTAATACTTTCTTCAGTAGTCAATTCGGTTCGGTTATCCGGCATTTCATCTAAAAAGTCACTACAGGAAGTTGTTCCCAAGCATAGAGCTGAAATGAGTGTTGTATATAAGACGTTTCTGTATTTCATCATTTTTATAATTATCTGAATGGTTAAAATCCTAATCTAAGAGTCAATGTAAACTGACGAGGTACAGGGGAAGCTACTCCACCGGTATTGAAGAATTCCGGGTCCTGTCCGTTGAGTTTTTTATCTGCATAAATCAGGAATAAATTGGTAGCCTGAAGTTTCAAAGATAAATTAGATATCTTTGCTGGTGCAATCCATGATTGGGGGAAGTCATAGGACAAGGATATTTCCTTCATACGGATAAAGTCTCCCTTGGCAATTCGTTCTGTAGAATAATTGTAGGCATTATATGCATACATTAAATCTTTATTATCTTCATATTGGCGTTTCGAGATAATAGCGGGGATATTCGTGCGTTTTTCATCACCTGGCACTGTCCAGCGATTCTTGAATTCGCGTGGCATAGAAGATAAGTCACTGTATTGATAGCTGAAACATGGATTCAAACGTACTACATTACCAAATGAATAGGTGATGAATACATTCAGTTTGAATGCTTTATAAGTGAAAATATTACCAAAACTTCCTGTTATGGTAGGATCAGTAGGACCTTCATATTTTAGGTAGTCTATGTTGTCACGTGTCTGAAAATCAATATCGGTACTGGTTATTTTTCCATTGATATTATACATCGGGATACCATTTGAATTTAGGCCGACAAATGGAATGGAAAACAAACCACGTACCGGGTAACCCTGACGGGCAAAACCGTAACCTGAAACTAAATCCATTACGCTGGAACGGGCATTCAGTTCTGTAACTTCATTTTTTGCTTTGGAAAAGATGAAGTCTGTATGCCATGAAAAGTTTTTCGACTGGATATTCTTACTTGAGATGGTGAACTCGATACCATGTGATTTCATGGAAGCTATATTGGCATATTTGTAGATAGAACCGCCTACTCCTTGTGTCGGGGTAATACCAATCAGGTCATAGTTGTTGCGTTTATACCAGTCGATCGAAAAATTGATCCGGTTGTCTAAGAATCCCATGTCGGCACCGATGTTCAACTCATGCTTTTTTTCGTAGGTTAATTCACTGTTTTCAGGATCAGATACATAAAGTCCTGTTTCCTGTCCGCTGGTGAAAGGACGAAATGGTGAATAACTAGTGATTATGGCATGTGAGTTGGTCACATATTCCGGTCCTCTATCGGCTGTTAAAGAGTAGGATGCTTTGAATGTTAAGTGTGACAGTACAGAGCTGAATGTCTTGAAGAAATTTTCTTCATGTACATTCCATGCTCCTGACATATTCCATGTAGGAAGCCAGCGGGAAGAACGGCTTTTTCCCATGCGATTGGTGCCTTCATAGCGGAATGTTCCGTTTACTGTATAACGTCCATCATAAGAATAAGTTGCGTTGGCAAAGCCTGCTACACTTCTTGTTGTTGTATGGTTTAATCCATAATAGCTTTCACCGGATTCAATGCCCTTCTTGAAGAATTCATATACATACGATGGTATTTCACCCATTGTATATTGCATTCCCCATCCTTGAAAATAATTTTGCATACGTTTCAAATCATTTACTTCCATACCGGCGAAAAGATTGGTTATATGCTTTTCTGCAAATAAATGATTCCAGGATGCTGTGGCACGGAAGTCTACCCCCAACATACGATAGTCCTTACGCTGGTAAATACCTCCTTCCGGTAGTATACTGATAGGCAAAGCATACGGATTATCCGGATTGGTATACAATAAGTTGTTTTCGTCACGAATGGTAGCGTCGTCCATTCCTGTGCGATAAGCGGTTGCCTGATTCGAGTGATCTTTGATATTGTGTTCTTGTGAAGAAGCCTGATATCTGACTGCTCCTAATGCACTTAGCTCTAACTCCGGAAGTGCTTTCCATTTTATTTCTCCTTGAAACTTAACATCAGCTACATTCAAATCCATATAATTGTTATCCAATTCATGGAGGATATTGAACGGTGCATAGTTGGCTGTATAGTCAACTGTTGGATCTAGTGCACGTGATGTATTTAGTGCATACGAATAGGGATTGATGTCAAACTGACGGGTAACTTCTCCACTTGCTGCATTAACCTCTGAACTTAGTGTCCCGGGGGCTTTCTGTTTACGGTAGGAAGCACTGGAGATCAGGTTTATAGATAAATTCTTATATATATTATATGTTGTATTTAAATTAGCAGTATAACGTTTTACTTCGCTTTGTTTATACCATCCCGGATCTGACATCGCACTTAATGAAGCATAGAATGAAGACTTTTCAGTTCCGGAAGTGATACTGACCGAATGGTTTTGTGTAACGTTGTTGGAAAATAAGGTATTGAACCAGTCGGTATTTCTCATTTCCGCTTCGCGCAGGTAAGCATTACGTGCTTCCGGCGTGTTGGCAAGTCCGAATTGTCCTGTAACCGGGTTATATTGATTGATTAATTGATACATACGTCCATATACGCCACTATCTTTGGCACGGTAAGTATCGCTGTTATTAAGCCATCCTTTCTGCTCCATCTCTTTGTAGATTCCCATTTGTTCCTGCGAATTCATAATGTTGAATTCTTTATAACTGGGAATCATACGGGTTGTAAATTCACCGGTATAGCTCATTTTGCTAACGCCGGCTTTTCCCTTCTTGGTTGTTACTACAATAACCCCTGCCATGGCTCGTGCGCCATAGATAGAGGTTGCTGATCCGTCTTTCAATATTTGAAAGCTCTCGATATCATCTGAATTCAACCCGGCAATGGCTGAACTGATTAGCGTCTCTGCATCTCCTGAAGATAAGTCATCCGGACCTACGTCAATAGCATCCTCCATGATGACTCCATCTACTACCCATAATGGCTTTGAACTACCGAAAATAGATGTGGCACCGCGTACCCGAATTTTCGGGGCAGTACCAAACGTGCCGGAAACATTTTGTACAGATACGCCTGCGGCGCGTCCTTCAAGTCCACGGCTGATATCAGGCAAACCATCTAGTTTCACTTCATCTGCGGACAATTGTTTGGTTGCTCCTGTAAACAGGCGTTTATCCATTTTTTGCATACCTGTTACTACTACTTCTGATAAAGTTTGTACATCAGGCATTAATGTAACATTCATAGTTGGGGTAGGAGTCAGATCTTGTGGCTTCATTCCTATATAAGAAAATTGTAACAGGGATTTATCGGATACATTTTCTATCGAAAACTTTCCGTCTATGTCTGTTAATACACCGGACTTGCTTCCCTTGATGACAACAGTTGCACCGATGAGAGGCTGTCCGTCATCACCGGAAATTACCACTCCTTTTACATTGAATACTTTCGCTTGTTTGGAAGGACCTTTGGAAGTAATTGTGATAAATTGATCTTCAATATGGTATTCTAGTGGCTTATTGGCTAAGATAATATCGAGAGTCTGCTCTATACTCTTATCTTTGACAGAGCCGGAAACGGTGAATTTCTTGACATCGTCATACGTAAATAGGATTTTGTAGCCGGAGAGTTTTTCCAGACGTTTAAGTACGGACGGCAATCGTTCGTTGCTAATCTCAATCGTGATTTTCTTTTGTGATTGCGTTTGAGCATTAACTTGGTAAGGCTGGAAGCACAATACGCATAGAAAACACACAATAAATAAGTTCCAATTATTTCTCATACGTTTGTTTTTAATAACACTATTTGGATATGTTTATATAACTAATGCGTATGAGAAAAGAAAATGGATACCCCTTTTGCGATTTATTTTTTAATAAAAGTGATATTTTGTTGTTTATTGCATAGATTTGTTATACTTATGCAATAAAAACCTAGTCTATGGTAAGCGTATTGCCTTGCAAGGTGACAGTGACTTTTTTCATTCTATTAAGCAATGAGATTGTATGCTCTAAATCTTTAGTGCGATCGGATATGAAGTGCATTTTATACGTCATTGCTTCTTTGTTTCTGAATTCTATGTTTACATTGTACCAGCGTCCTAAGTTTTGCATAATATCTTTCAATGTAATATTGTCAAAATAGAAATAGCCGTCCTTCCAATAGACGTAAGAGTCTAAGTCTACTTCTGTTAGAACGAAATTTCCATCAGATTGCAGGTGGGCGTCTTCTCCCGGATATAGTCGGGTATATGATCCTCCTTTTGTGTTACTTACTTCTACTTTCCCGTTAATAAGTACTACATGAGTATCTTCGGGAGTATAGCTACGTATATTGAATTCCGTGCCGAGAACGCGGGTTTGGACTGACTTGGTTTTTACAATAAAGGGATGCTTGGCGTCTTTGGCCACCTTGAAATAAGCTTCGCCTTCTAAAGTAACGATACGCTCGTTGCCAATAAAGGCTGTAGGGTAAACAAAATTACTATTAGCATTCAGCCAGACTTCTGTGCCGTCACATAATACCACTTTGAAACTTTCACCTCGTGGTACGGTAAGTACATGTGTCTGTGTAGTTGTTGAGATGACTTGCCTATAATCCAGCTCTTTCTTTTCAGACTTTGCAATGGCGGTTTTAGGCAGGACTTGATTGTTTGACTGCGGTTCGTCTAACACAATTTTTTCTCCATCATCTTTTTGCAAAACAATATGCTGGGGAGTAGTATCAGCAGTGAATACAGTGATTGGTTCTAGTGCAGGGGTTGTCAGGCTATTAATTAAGTAGTAACTCCCGAATAGAACAGTAATCATGGCGGCTATTCCGATAGTTATTTTCCAGAGATTGGAACGCATTCGTGTTGAATGTTGTTTTTTCTTGAATCGCTCCAATTCCATTTCTACATTGGGAAGTTCTATTCCTCCTTTTTGTTGTAGGAAAAGACTACTATCCATGATGTCGCGACAAGCTTGCAGGACTTCTTTATCTTTAAGCATCTCCTGCAGCTGTTCGTCGTTTATATCTGAGGAACTCTCCATGATGTCGAGCGCCTTCTCTACAGATTCATCTGTATTGTTTATATTGTCAATATCTTTATTCATCACTGTTTGACTGTATCATACTTGTTTATATTACGTTTAATCATAAAATAAAGATACCTGATTTATGATTTTTTTGCACATTCTTCACGTATCACCTGTAATGCTTTCACAATATGCTTCCTGACTGCACTGACACTGATATTTAATTCTTCTGCCACTTCTTGATATTTCTTGCGTTGAATATAACATTCTTCTAAAATATGCCTGGTATGTGGAGTCAGTTTTTCCATTGCCTTGCTGATATGCATCATTCTTTCATCCTGCTCCAGATATTCCGTTTCAACATAACTTTTGGTTAGTTCGGAATAGATTTGTACATACTGTTCATGTATATTCTGATGTCGCAGGAAGTCAATGCTTTTGTTGCGAACGTAAATGTATAGATAAGATTTAGCCGTGGCTTTATCTATTTTTGCATAATTGGCCCAAATAAATTCGAAGGCGTCGCTTACGATATCCTTGCTAGCCTCCATATTATTAATCAGGTGAAATGCATAATAATAAAGTTGAGGATAGTACTCTTTAAAAAGAAAATCAAAATCGGCCTTATCTTCCACGTGCTTTAAAAGTGTTGAATAGTAAATAAATCGCGTTGCAAATAAACAAATAATAATTGAGAAAAGCAAAATGGCTTTTATTTTATATTTATCGTATCTTTGTGGCATCATATTTTTTCAATTAATATTCATGTAGGACCTGAAAAGTAATAATGGAGAGTATTTTAATTACAGGCGCGAGTGGTTTTATCGGCAGTTTCATCGTGGAGGAAGCGTTGAAGCGAAAGTTTGGTGTGTGGGCCGGGATTCGTTCTACGAGTAGCAAGCGGTATTTGAAAAACCGGAAAATCCACTTTCTGGAACTGGATTTTGCGCACCCTAATGAACTTCGTGCCCAACTCTCCGGGCATAAAGGCACTTACAACAAATTTGATTATATCATTCATTGCGCCGGTGTTACAAAGTGCCCCGACAAGCACTCTTTTGACTATGTGAATTATCTTCAGACCAAATATTTTATCGATACGTTGAAGGAGCTGAATATGGTTCCGAAACAGTTTATCTATATCAGTACATTGAGTGTGTTCGGACCTGTACGTGAGAAGGACTATACTCCGATAAAGGCGGACGACCCTCCGGTACCCAATACTGCTTATGGATTGAGCAAACTGAAAGCGGAGTTGTATATTCAGAGTATGCCTGGTTTCCCTTATGTCATTTATCGTCCTACAGGAGTCTATGGACCTCGTGAAGCTGATTACTATCTGATGGCAAAGTCTATCCGGAAACACGTTGATTTCTCGGTCGGTTTCCGTCGTCAGGATTTGACTTTTGTGTATGTGAAAGACATTGTGCAGGCTATTTTTCTGGGAATAGAGAAAAAAGTAGTTCGTAAGGCGTATTTCTTGACAGACGGGAAAGTTTATAAAAGCCGTGCCTTTTCGGATTTGATACAAAAAGAATTGGGTAATCCGTTTGTTCTTCACTTGAAATGTCCATTAATTGTGCTAAAAGTTATATCTTTGTTCGCTGAATTCATTGCTACACGTTCCGGGAGGAGCAGTACCCTGAATTCGGATAAATATAAGATAATGAAACAACGCAACTGGCAATGCGATATAACCCCGGTAATGGATGAACTGGGGTATGTGCCCGAATATGATTTGGAAAAGGGAGTTCGGGAAACCATTGCCTGGTATAAAAATGAAGGATGGCTTTAGACTTATTTAAGCGCATAGAAACCCGGAAAGGGTTGTTTGCTGTGGAAAAGATTACACTGATTTATAATCTGTTGACTTCCATATTGATTCTGTTCCTGTTTCAGCGGATGGATCATCCATGGCACATGTTGCTGGATAGGGCGATGATCGCGGCTATGACTTTTTTATTGATGTATCTTTATCGTCTTGCTCCCTGTAAATTTTCGGCGTTTGTGCGTATTGTCATTCAGATGAGTCTGCTGTCTTACTGGTATCCGGATACTTTCGAGTTCAATCGTTTCTTTCCGAATTTGGATCATGTATTTGCAACTGCCGAACAGTTTATTTTCAATGGTCAGCCTGCTATTTGGTTCTGCCATACGTTTCCACATCTTATAGTCAGCGAGGCATTCAATATGGGATATTTCTTTTATTATCCGATGATGCTGATTGTGGCTCTATTCTATTTCATTTATAAATTTGAGTGGTTCGAAAAGATGTCTTTTGTGCTTGTCACTTCTTTCTTTATTTACTATCTGATTTATATATTCGTTCCTGTTGCAGGCCCTCAATTCTATTTTCCTGCCATTGGTATTGATAATGTATCTAAAGGTATTTTTCCTGCTATCGGTGATTATTTCAATCATAATCAGGAGTTACTTCCCGGACCGGGCTATCAGCACGGATTTTTTTATAGTTTGGTGGAAGGCTCGCAGCAAGTGGGTGAACGTCCTACGGCGGCATTCCCCAGTTCGCATGTAGGCATTTCTACTATTCTGATGATTATGGCTTGGCGTGGCAGCAAGAAGTTGTTTGCCTGTCTTATACCTTTCTATATGTTGCTCTGTGGGGCTACCGTATATATTCAGGCGCATTATGTGATTGATGCCATTGTTGGTTTCTTCTCTGCATTCCTATTGTATGTAGTCGTAACCTGGATGTTCAAAAAGTGGTTTGCGCAGCCGATGTTTAAATAGAAACCAAAGACCTTGACGTTTTAATTAGATCATGTTATTCTTCAGAAACAAGTACAAGTTCCTGAAGAATAGATATAATAGGTGTTGATTTAAATTTCCGGATTTTCTTTGCGTTGGGAAGTGATTTCATCAAATATCTGGAAAAGCTCTTCTTTTGTTTCTGCTCGTAACATCGCAATACGTGTGTTGCGGAAGTTAGGGATTCCCTTGAATAGAGGGCTTGCGGCCAGATGACGGCGTACATGCAAAATACCTCTACGCTCATCGAGCAGATTAACGCTGTCTACCACTTCCTGACGAAGTACTTCCATACACCATTCAAAACTAAGTGGAGGTAATTCTTCACCTGTCTCTAAATAGTGTTTTACTTCCTTGAATATCCATGGACGACCGAAGCTGGCGCGACCGATCATTACAGCATCTACTCCATAACGGTCAAAACACTCCTTACAGCGTTGAGGACTGGTCACGTCTCCATTGCCGATAATGGGAATATGCATTCTCGGATTATTCTTCACTTCGCCTATCAGTGTCCAATCCGCCTCTCCGGTATACATTTGTGCGCGGGTACGGCCATGTATAGTCAATGCGGCTATGCCACAATCTTGCAATTGTTCCGCTAATTCTACAATTACTTTATTGTTTGCATCCCATCCCAAACGAGTCTTCACTGTTACGGGTATTTTCACCGCATCTACTATAGCACGGGTGATCTCCAGCATCTTGGGGATATTTTGTAGCATACCTGCTCCAGCGCCTTTTCCAGCTACTCTTTTCACCGGACATCCGAAGTTAATATCCAGAATGTCAGGTTGTGCCTGCTCTACAATCTTGGCAGCTTCCACCATTGTCTCTGTATCTTTCCCGTATATCTGGATGGCGACAGGACGTTCTGCGTCGCTGATACTTAGTTTCTGTGCAGTCTTGCTGACAGCACGTATCAGTGCGTCACTTGATACAAACTCGGTGTACACCATATCTGCTCCGAATTTCTTGCACATCAGGCGGAAAGCCGGATCGGTTACATCCTCCATCGGGGCAAGTAAGATGGGATATTTACCCAGATCTATTTGGCCTATCTTCATATATGAATCTGCTATTTACTGTTTATGATTGAAGTAACTTCTTGTTTTCGCTGCAAAAATACGGAAAAAAGCCTACCTTTGTACGCATTCATTTGCTTAACTGATACAAATAAGTATATATTCTATGAGTCTTAGTTTGAAAGATTTTGAAATAATGGCTCCTGTGGGTTCGCGCGAATCTCTTGCTGCGGCCATTCAGGCAGGTGCCGATTCTATCTATTTCGGTATAGAAAACCTGAATATGCGTGCCCGTTCGGCTAATACATTCACGATTGATGATTTGCGGGAAATAGCCCGTACGTGTGATGAGCACGGGATGAAGAGTTACCTGACGGTCAATACGATTATCTATGATAAAGATATCCCTCTGATGCATACCATTGTCGATGCAGCCAAAGAAGCGGGAATTTCTGCGGTAATTGCAGCTGATGTGGCAGTGATGAATTATGCCCGTCAGATAGGGCAGGAGGTGCATCTTTCCACCCAGTTGAATATCTCCAATGCGGAGGCTTTGAAATTCTACGCGCAATTTGCAGATGTGGTAGTATTGGCCCGTGAGTTGAATCTGGAACAGGTGGCCGAGATTTATCGTCAGATACAGGAAGAACATATCTGTGGTCCGAGCGGCGAACAACTTCGTATCGAGATGTTCTGCCATGGTGCGCTTTGTATGGCAGTATCGGGTAAATGCTATCTCTCTTTACATGAGATGAATCATTCGGCCAATCGCGGTGCTTGTATGCAGGTATGTCGCCGTTCTTACACGGTTCGTGATAAGGAAACGGATGTGGAGCTGGATATTGATAACGAATATATCATGTCACCGAAAGACTTGAAGACCATCCATTTTATGAATAAAATGTTGGATGCCGGTGTACGTGTATTCAAGATTGAAGGCCGTGCCCGTGGACCTGAATATGTACGTACGGTGGTTGAATGTTACAAAGAAGCTATCAAGGCTTATTTGGATGGAACATTCACCGATGAAAAGATTGCGGCTTGGGATGAACGCCTGAAAACCGTATTCAACCGTGGCTTCTGGGATGGATATTACTTGGGACAGCGTTTGGGCGAATGGACTAGGAATTATGGTTCGGCAGCTACGGAACGTAAGATTTATGTAGGTAAAGGTATCAAATACTTCTCCAATATCGGAGTTTCCGAATTCTTGGTAGAAGCTGCTGAAGTAAGTGTAGGCGATAAGCTTCTCATTACAGGGCCGACTACCGGTGCCCTATTTATGACTTTGGAAGAAGCCCGTGTTGACTTGGAATCTGTGCAAACAGTGAAAAAGGGACAGCATTTCTCCATGAAATCGGATAAGATACGTCCTAGTGACAAGCTGTATAAACTGGTATCGACCGAAGAATTGAAGAAGTTCAAAGGACTCGATATTGAGCAAAAAAGAGGCTAACTGTTATTTCTCAACTTTTAATTCTCAATTCTCAATTTAAATGAACTATATCTATGAATTGGAAATGAAGGTTCGCGATTACGAATGTGACCTTCAAGGTATTGTCAATAATGCCAATTATCAGCACTATCTGGAACATACCCGTCACGAGTTTCTGACTTCGGTGGGTGTCAGTTTTGCTGCACTTCATGAGCAGGGAGTCGATCCGGTAGTGGCACGTATTAGTATGGCATTCAAGACTCCATTGAAAAGCGGAGATGAGTTTGTCTCGAAACTATATATGAAAAAGGAAGGTATCAAATATGTGTTTTATCAGGATATCTTCCGTAAGAATGATAATAAAGTAGTAGTGAAATCCACTGTTGAGACGGTATGTGTGGTAAACGGACGTTTAAGTGACAGCGAATTGTTCGATAATGTCTTTGCGCCCTACCTGAAATGAACAGCTCCGAAGAAGAACAAATGTATAGTATTGCTCTGACAATGGTGCCCGGTATCGGGCACATAGGAGCAAAACATTTGATAGATGGAATGGGTAATGCCGTTGATGTCTTCCGTCTGCGCAAAGAAATACCGGAACGTATTCCAGAAGTAAGTCAACGGGTGATAGAGGCATTGGATTGTCCGCAAGCTGTGTTTCGCGCCGAACAAGAATATGAATTTATCCGGAAGAATCGGATTTCCTGTCTGTCCTTTCATGATGAGGCTTATCCTTCCCGTTTGCGGGAATGTGAAGATGCTCCTGTCGTTCTTTTCTTTAAAGGAAATGCTGATCTAAATTCCCTTCATATCCTGAATATGGTAGGAACCCGTAATGCTACTGATTATGGGACACAAATCTGTGTCTCTTTTCTGCGAGATCTGAAAGCACTTTGTCCTGATGTGCTTGTAGTTAGCGGCCTTGCTTATGGAATCGATATTCATGCGCATCGTGAAGCTTTGGCTAATGAATTACCTACAGTAGGTGTTTTAGCTCATGGACTGGATCGTATTTATCCTCATGTCCATCGGAAAACAGCTGTTGACATGCTTGAAAAAGGGGGATTACTGACCGAATTTCTGTCCGGAACGAATCCCGATCGCCATAATTTTATCAGTCGAAACCGTATTGTTGCCGGTATGTGTGATGCTACCATCGTCATTGAGTCGGCAGAAAAGGGAGGTTCATTGATTACGGCCGAACTTGCTGAAGGTTATCATCGCGATTGTTTCGCTTTCCCCGGTCGCATGAGTGATGAATATTCAAAAGGATGCAATCGGTTGATTAGGGATAATAAAGCATCCCTGTTATTATCTGCCGAGGATTTTGTGCAGGCTATGGGCTGGAATATGCAGACGACTCTTTCGGAAAAGGTAAGTGTGCAACGTAGTCTTTTTATCGAATTGTCTGAAGAAGAGCAGAAGATAGTTGCTATTTTGGAGAAACTGGGAAATCTGCAAATCAATTCTCTTGTGGTAGAAGCAGATATTCCCGTAAATAAGATGACTGCCTTACTGTTCGAACTGGAAATGAAAGGGGTGATTCGTGTATTGGCAGGAGGAATGTACCAATTATTGAATTAACTCACATGAACTAATCTCACATATAGACATAAAAAAAGGAGCAACGCCTTGCTCCAACCTTTGTTAACCTTAAAT
>OHFX01000567.1_pt1 | contig 15519 bp, 13 predicted proteins | sample 1567691 | NCBI WGS metagenome assembly OHFX01 (sample SAMEA3879552, study PRJEB24766) | human gut metagenome | biome: human-associated habitat; feature: feces | place: USA | collected 1985/1987 | reverse complement strand
TTTGAGCCAACCGGGCATACGGTTATACGCTGGTTGGGGAACGCTGGCTTTCTGATTAATAGCCGTGGTACGTGTTTGATGGTCGATCCTATGTTGAGGGGATTTGATATGCCTTTGTTAATAAATATGCCGATCGCCCCTAAAGATGTTCCCCATTTGGATGCGGTATTGATTACTCATTGCGACAATGATCATTACAGTGTTCCTACTTGTACGGAAATGTCTTCTGTATGCCGGGAATATCATTCTACATTCTACGTGGATTCTTTGATGGAAACACAGGGTTTGAACTCTTTCGGACATCGTATCGGGGAGACTTTTAATGTCGGTCCGATTTCTATCAAGTTAACCCCGGCTTACCATACGTGGCAAAATGAGTATCCGGGATATACGCGTGAATTTAAGGTTGAAGATTATTGTGGTTTCCTCATGAAAACACCGGATGGCTTAATTTGGGCACCGGGAGATTCCCGCTTTCTTCCTGAGTTCTTGGAATTACCTGCCCCGGACGTGATTTTCTTTGATTTCTCGGATGATTCATGGCATATAGGATTGGAGGGAGCCATAAAGATCGCAAATGCTTATCCTAAAGCGCAGCTTCTCCTGTCTCATTGGGGAACGGTGGATGCTCCCAATATGAAACCATTTAATGCTGACCCTAAAATGCTAGAAGGGCGTATCCGTAATCCGGAACGTGTTCATGTCTTAGCCCCGGGAGAAGCTTTTGACCTTGTAGCTCTCAGCTCTAGCGAGGGTGAACAATGTGCCGAAACCTTGATTTTCCCTGCCGACGCAAAGGCTTCGTCGGAGTATAATACGGGGGATGTCTATGTCTCCTTGTTGAAGGAGTCAGGTAATACGATGATCGCACATTTTATATTCAAACCTTACAGTCGTAATTTCTGGCATTACCATCCGGATGCCGAGCAAACCTTGTTAGTACTTGATGGAGAAGGATATTATCAAGAGGAAGGAGGAGAGAAACGTGTGATCCGGAAAGGCGATGTGATCGTGACACCTCCTAATGTACGCCATTGGAATGGGGCGACACCGGGTAGCTCTATCGTATGTATGACCATTACGGAACATGCGATCGAGAATCATGCCGTACAACTTCGGGCTGTGACGGATAAGGAGTATAATTGACAGGTTCGGATGACAGGCTGGTGGAAACCTATTAATTGGCCGCTCTATATTCATTAGGCGTACAGCCTGCCATTTTTTTAAACCATCGACTGAAGTGCTGCGGATAAGGAAATCCTAACTCGCAGGAGATCTCGCTGATTGTCTTTTTAGTATTGTACACTCGTTCCTTGGCAATCTCCAGTGTTTTTTGCTGGATGTGTTTCAATGCCGATAAGCCAGTTTCCTTTTTCAGCAAATCGCTCAAATAGTTAGGGGACAAACAGAGTTTCTCCGCGCAATAGGGTACGGACGGTATCCCATATAGGGCTGGTTTTCCTGAATTGAAGTATTCGTTTAATAATGCCTCGAATCGGGCAAATGTGTCTTGGTTCGTATTCTCACGTGTGATGAACTGGCGGTCATAGAAACGTGTGCAATAATCCAAGAATAGCTTTATATTATCTGTTATCAATGATTTACTGTGCTTATCAATAGGGTATTGCAGTTCTTCCTTTATCCTTTCCATGCATTCGATCACCGTTTTGCGCTCTTGTCCCGAAAGGTGAAGGGCCTCATTCGCATAGTAAGAGAAGTAGGAGTAGTCCCTCATGATATGGGCCAATGGCGTTCCTCGTAAAAGCTCGGGGTGGAATACCAATACCCATCCTTCCGGTTGGTGTAATAATCCATCGTCTTCCGAACCCAATACTTGGCCCGGGGCAAGAAAGAGCATCGCTCCCTTTTGATAGTCGTATATACTTCGTCCATATTTCAGTTGCCCGCAGTCCGTGTCTTTCAGCAATATAGCATAAAGGTTATATAGCTTTCTGCAAAAGCGCAGGGGTTTTGCTTCACGTCCGTCGATAACGCTGACTAATGGATGTCTGGTTTCTATGCCGAAATAATCGTTGTATTGTTGTACTGTGTTGATATTCATTATCTCATTCATGGCTTAATCTCTTTAGTTTTCGCAAATGTACTTCTTTTCCTATGTTTTTGTCTTCCGAGCGATGAAATTGGTATATCTATCCGTATTTTTGGTACATGTCCGGATGTCGGAACATGGTATTTTTGCGACAAATAGATTATTTATTAAAAGATCATAAGTTATGAGAAAGTACAATGGAATAAATCGTCGGGGATTTTTAAGGTCGGCGATGCTGTCGGGAGCCGCGATGTGTGTTTCTTCTATATCCAATGAAATGGTAGCTAATGAGAGCCGGGATAAGCAAGAGCCCTTGGCTTTAGGTAGTAAGGTCGCGGCTGGAATTAGCGCAAAACGAACCTTGGGAAGCGGTACGGCTTCCATGGTCGTATCGGCTATTGGCTTCGGTTGTATGGGATTGAATTATCATCGCAGCCAGCATCCCGGCAAGAAGCAAGTAATCGCTTTGGTACATGAGGCCATCGATCGTGGCGTTACTTTGTTCGACACGGCAGAGAGCTATGGTTATCAAACGAATGAACGATTAGTTGGCGAAGCGTTGAAAGGTTATTCGGACCGGGTATTTGTAACTACTAAATTTGGGCATAAGTTTGTGGATGGCGTACAAATCAAGACAGAGGAAGATAGTTCTCCCAACAATATACGTAAGGTATGTGAGAATTCGCTTCGCAACCTTGGAGTAGAAACTCTCGGTATGTTTTACCAGCATCGTGCGGACCCGAACACTCCGATTGAGGTCGTCGCTGAGACTGTGAACGAATTGATCAGAGAAGGCAAGGTATTACATTTCGGGCTTTGTGAGGTGAATGCCGATACCATCCGCCGTGCCCATAGGATCTGCCCTGTTACGGCTATACAGAGTGAATACCATTTGATGCATCGTGCCGTGGAGGATAGCATATTGCCGTTGTGTGAGGAACTGGGTATTGGCTTTGTTCCTTATAGTCCGATAAATCGAGGCTTTTTGGGAGGCTTGATTAACGAGTATACTCGGTTTGATCCGGAAAACGACAATCGTCAAGATTTACCTCGTTTCCAACCGGAAGCTATCCGTGCCAATATGCGGATCGTGGAAGTGCTGAATGCTTTTGGGAGGACACGGGGGATCACGCCCGCGCAAGTTGCCTTGGCATGGTTAATGAATAAGAAACCTTGGATCGTAGCTATACCGGGAACTACGAAGCTGTCTCATCTGGAGGAGAATTTACGTGCTGCGGATATCATTTTCACCGCCGGTGAGATGAGGGAATTGGAGGATGCGGTTTCCGCTATCCCTGTAGTGGGAAGCCGTTATAACGCGTTACAAGAATCAAAAGTACAGAAATAGATTTAGCTATCGGAAATATGAGACCTGTTTTTATACTTAGTATCATTCTTTTGCTTGTTGGATGTAAACAGCGAGATGAGCGTGTCCTGATGGTGGATGAGCAAGGCAGCTTCGCTATTGGAGGTACGGTCTTGGTTGACTCATTAGGGCATACTTATCATGGCGACCATGCGTACGTATTTTATCAAAAGCCGGTCGGAGCGAGGAAATACCCATTGGTATTCGCCCATGGTGTAGGGCAGTTTTCTAAGACATGGGAAACCACACCCGACGGGCGTGAGGGCTTCCAGAATATTTTCTTACGTTGCGGGTTTAGTGTCTATCTTGTCGATCAGCCTCGTAGAGGGAACGCCGGTAGAGGTACGGAGAGCGTGACAATTTCCCCGGCGTTTGACGAGGAGGTTTGGTTTAACCGTTTTCGTGTAGGTATCTGGCCGGATTATTTTGAAGGAGTACAGTTTAAGCGGGATAAGGAAACCTTGGACCAATATTTTCGTCAAATGACGCCGACTATTGGCACGACGGATTTTGAGGTCTATTCGGATGCCTACGCCGCTTTGTTCGACAAGATAGGCCCGGGCGTATTTATTACCCATTCGCAAGGCGGGCCCGTTGGATGGAATACATTGCTTAAGACGAGAAACATTAAAGCTATCGCGTCATACGAACCGGGTGGAGCGGTTCCTTTTCCGGAAGGGCAATTGCCGGAGGAGGCTAAGTTTATTACGCTTTCCAAGAAAATGGAAGGCATTGAAGTACCTATGTCCGTATTCATGGAATATACCAAGGTCCCTATCGTCATTTATTATGGAGATAATTTACCCGAGACTGATGAGCGTCCGGAGTTATATGAATGGACACGCCGTTTGTACTTGATGAAGATATGGGCAAAAATGCTGAATGATCTGGGTGGGGATGTCACCGTTATTCATTTACCGGAGGTAGGATTACATGGCAATACCCATTTCCCTATGTCGGATTTAAATAATATAGAGGTCGCGGATTTGCTTTCTGAATGGTTACATACAAAAGCTTTGGACTAGGTCTTTTGGGTAATGGAAATATATATAGTATCGTTTTCATTAGGAGGTATTGATCTTTTCACAGGAGTGAAAAGATCGTATCACCCCCGTGAAAAGATCGTTTCACAGAGGTGAAAAGATCGCTTCACAAGGGTGATACGATAAAAGTCTTAGGCCACGGCTGTTACTTCCTGCTGAGGAATCAGCCATAAGAACCTTATAATCAGAATAATTTGCTTGGATACTCGCCTGCGTCTACCAAGGCTTGGATCTTATCCACAACGCCTTGACGATCCGCTGCGTAAGTTACGCCGAACCATTTGGAGGTTGTATCCAATACTTTCACACGGGCTGTTCCTTCCGTGATCAATTTATTTACCATCAACGGGATGAAATATTCACTCTTTAAATTACCCATGTTCGCTTTCAAGAACTCTTTGAAGAATTCCTCGGAATACTCGAAATAATCGGGAGTGAAGCCCCACATATTCATGGATACCGGCGTATTTTCTTCCAATACGACCTTCTTTCCGTTCTCGTCTACAAACTGGATATCTCCGTCGATACGTTCGATAGCGGTACGCTCCACGACGCCTGTCAGATAACCTTCCTCGTTCGTGGCGCAAACACCACGTGCCACGGAACCGCTCTCGCTCAACGTATTACCTACACGGTAGCCTACCATGCAATAATCATTCTTCTTGCCATTCATCTCAGACAATTGCTTGCCTAATACGGCGAAGCTGTCACGTCCGTAGAAATCATCGGCGTTGATTACGGCGAAAGGCTCATTGATAACCTTCTTGCCCATCAATACGGCATGGTTGGTTCCCCACGGTTTCTCACGTCCCTCCGGGCAAGTGAAGCCCTCCGGAAGATCGTTCAAGTCTTGGAATACGACTTCAACCGGGATATGGTTCTCATATTTGGAGATGATTTTCTCACGGAAGTCTTTCTCGAAAGATTTGCGGATAACGAATACAAGTTTACCGAACCCGCCACGAATAGCATCGAAAATAGAATAGTCCATGATGGTCTCGCCATTGGGACCTAGGCCGTCCAATTGTTTTAATCCTCCATAACGACTACCCATTCCGGCTGCCAATACAAATAATGTAGGTTTCATAATGCGTTTCTTTAATGTGTTTTTTAATTCTTCGGGCAAAGTTAATAATTATAGAAACATTGCCATGTTATTGTCCGTCTTTTTATAAAACTTCTAATACGACGATCGACATGGGAGGAAGGCTGACGCTTAACTTTCCCTTTTCCACCTTGGCTCCCTTGAAAACTTCCGGCTTGACCTTCTCCGGCGAATCGAATGTGTTATAGTCGTTTATGGAGGACGCTGTCAGGATACGCCCGTTCACGCTCTTTATCGTTACGTTTTGCAGGTCGATATGGATGTTCTCGCTTTGCCGGGGATCTACGTTTGCCAACGAGATATGGATTTTACCCTGCGAGTCCCGGGATGCGGAGGCGCTTACGACCGGCACTTCCCGGTTGTCTCTTACTTTCTCCTTGTCGCAGATTAGATCCATCGGCAAAAAGGTAGCGTCTTGATGAACCTTGTACATCTCGAACACATGGTAAGTAGGCGTAAGCACCATGTCCTTGCCTTTCGTGAGGATCATGGACTGCAATACATTGACAATCTGTGCGATGTTGGTCATTTTCACCCGATCCGTATATTTGTGGAAAACATGTAGGGTAAGAGCGGCCACGAAAGCGTCGCGCATCGTGTTTTGCTGGAACAGATGGCCGGGGATCGTACCGGGTTCCACATCCCACCAAGTGCCCCATTCGTCTACCATGAGGGCTATATTTTTCTTCGGGTCGTATTTATCCATGATAGCGATATGCTTTTTAACGACATCCTCTATCTCAAGGCATTTTCCTAAGGTCCAGTAATAATCCTCCGTGTTGAAATCGGTAGCGGAGCCTTTATTGTTCCAATCTCCTACTGTATAATAATGTAAAGAGATACCATCCATGCGTCCGCCGATTTGTTTCATCAGCGTCTCGGTCCAGTTGTAATCATAATCGCTGGCACCGCTGGCGATCTTGAACAAGACATTGCTATCATAGTTACGGCAATACGTAGAGTAACGACGGTAAAGGTCGGAATAATATTCCGGTCGCATACTGCCCCCGCATCCCCAACTCTCGTTCCCAACGCCGAAAAACTTGACTTTCCATGCCTTATCCCGGCCATTTTTCCGGCGTAGGTTGGCCATTGGGCTGTCTCCTTCCGAGGTCATGTATTCCACCCATTTAGCCATTTCCTCAACCGTACCGCTTCCCACGTTTCCGCTGATGTAAGGCTCACAACCTAATAACTCACATAGATTCAAGAACTCATGGGTTCCGAAACTATTATCCTCAATCGTCCCTCCCCAGTTATTATTCACCATTTTCGGGCGATTCTCCTTGGGGCCGATTCCATCCATCCAATGATATTCGTCGGCGAAGCAACCGCCCGGCCAACGTAAGTTCGGGATCTGTAGTTTCTTCAACGCGTTTAAGACATCCGTACGGTATCCTTGGGTATTAGGGATGTCGGACTCCGGCCCCACCCATAAGCCACCGTAGATACAACTCCCTAGATGTTCGGCGAATTGCCCGTAAATATGTTTACTGATCTGTTGGTTACCTTGCTCCGGATAAATACGGATATTCGCGTCTCGCTGAGCGAATAAGGGAAGGGCGATAAATGCCCAAACGCTGATTATTAGTTTCTTCATGATATAAATGATTTGTTGGCAAAGATACACTTATTCTTGAATACATGAATCCTTTTATCGTCCGAAAAACACGTACGTGTTTTCGTAAAAAGTCGTACATGTTTTAAAAGAAACACGTACATGTTTTTCTTTTGTGTATTTATCGTATCTTTGTAAGGTTTTAAGGCAAAAGACTAAACAAAATGAGAAAGAGAAAAATGTTTCCGTTTTTAGCGGCTGGGATAGTCGCTTTAGCGAGTTGTAACACTCCTCAGAAAGAGGTAGTGAAGATCGCTGCTATTAATCCTGCGAATATGGATACCACGGTTGCCGCAGGTACGGATTTTTATGAATACGCTTGTGGTGGATGGATAAAGAATAATCCTTTGAAACCGGAATACGCTCGTTTCGGAACTTTCGACCAATTACTAGAGAATAACCAAGAGCAGCTCCGGGTATTGATCGAGGAACTTAGCGCTACGCCCCATGAGGCGGGCAGTGTCGCCGGGAAGATCGGCGCTTTGTATGCGATGGGATTGGATAGCACGAAGTTGAATGCCGATGGAGTGGCTCCTATCAAAGAGGAACTGGCCGCTATCAATGCGCTGGCAACGAAATCGGATGTCTCTAAGATGGTGGCTACGCTTCATAAGGAAGGCATGGCTCCGTTCTTCGCTTTGTTCGTGGGCGCTGACGAGAAGAATAGTGCCATGAATATCGTCCAGCTGTATCAGGCTGGTATCGGAATGGGCGATCGGGATTATTATTTATTGGAAGATGAAGGCTCCGCCAAGATGCGTGATGCTTACAGGGCTTATATAAATAAATTATTTACATTGGCCGGCTCAAGTCCGGAGCAAGCGGATGCGGCGGTGGATGCCGTGATGAAAATAGAGAAGGCTATCGCCGAGATCTCTTATGGCCGTGAGGATTTGCGTGACTCCCAGAAAAACTATAATAAATTGCCTTACGAGGATTTCAAGCAAATAGAATCCCCGTTGGATTGGGATGTATATTTTGAATCCATGGGATTAGCCGGGCTGAAAGAGTTGGACGCGAAGCAAATCAACTTCTATAAGGATATGAATAAGGCTTTGCGGAATACGACGGTCGATGAGCAAAAATATTATTTGGCGTTTAATTTATTGAGCGCGGCGGCTCCATACCTAAGTGATGATTTTGTAGACGCTGATTTTGAGTTCTATGGAAAGGTAATGTCCGGAAAGCAGGAACAACAACCTCGTTGGAAGCGTTCGTTGAATACGGTAAACGGTGCGTTGGGCGAGGCTGTCGGCGAGATGTATGTAGAGAAATACTTCCCGGCTTCTTCCAAGGAAAAGATGTTGACGCTGGTGGGGAATTTGCAGACTGCTTTGAGCGAGCGGATCAACGGCTTGGAATGGATGAGCGATACGACTAAGGCGAAAGCGCAAGAGAAATTGGCTGCCTTTACGGTGAAAATTGGTTATCCGGACAAATGGCGTGATTATAGTGATTTGGAGATCAAGGACGATTCTTATTGGGCGAATGTTCGCCGTTCTAACATCTTCGATATGGCCTATCAATTGGCGGACGTGGATAAGCCGGTCGATAAGTCTCGTTGGCATATGAATCCGCAGACCGTGAACGCTTATTACAATCCGACTACGAATGAGATCTGTTTCCCGGCCGCGATCCTTCAGCCTCCATTCTTTAATCCGGATGCCGACGATGCGGTGAACTATGGCGCTATCGGTGTGGTAATCGGCCATGAGATGACGCATGGATTCGATGATCAGGGACGTAACTACGATAAGGATGGTAATTTGATCGATTGGTGGACTGCCGAGGATGCTGTTCGTTTCAAGGAGCGTGCTGATAAATTGGTTGATCAATATGACCAGATTATCGTAATAGATACGCTTCATGCCAACGGACGTTTTACGTTGGGTGAGAATATCGCCGACCACGGAGGTTTGTTGGTCGCTCACCAAGCTTATTTGAATAGCTTGAAGGGCAAAGAGACTCCGGCCCCGATCGATGGCTTCACGAATGAGCAACGTTTCTTCTTGGGGTATGCGACGTTGTGGGGACAAAATATCCGTCCCGAGGAGATCCGTCGTCGTACCAAGATCGACCCGCATTCATTGGGAAAATGGCGTGTGAACGCTGCCTTGCGTAATATCGCCCCGTTCTATGCCGCTTTTGACATTAAAGAGGGCGATCCGATGTTTATGGCTCCGGCTGATCGGGTGGTTATCTGGTAATCCAAATACAGAGTTTATATAAATGAGGGAAGTATGTCACGTCAAAAAGGCATACTTCCCTTTTTTCGTTTATCCCGATTTGGCGGTCTGATGCACTTTTCTTATTTTTGTTTGATTAAGAACGTTATACATGAAAATTTTATACCATGCGAAACTATATATCAATCGCCTTGCTTCTCTTGGCATCTTCTGTTTTTGCGTATGATCCTCCCACGATGGGATGGAGCTCATGGAATACCTATCGAGTGAATATCAGCGACAAACTGATAATGAAACAAGCTGATGCGATGTCGCGGAATGGCTTGAAAGAGGTTGGATATAAATATATCAATATTGATGACGGGTATTTTGGGGGACGGGATGCGAGCGGGGAGTTAATCACTCATCCGGTCCGTTTTCCGAATGGCTTGAAGCAGACGGTAGATCATATCCATGCGTTAGGGTTTAAGGCGGGTATTTATTCCGATGCGGGCCGGAATACTTGCGGCTCCTTTTGGGATAAGGATTCTTTAGGGATCAATGTCGGCTTTTATGGGCACGATCGTCAGGACGCAGACTACTTCTTTAAGGAAATAGGATTCGATTTTATTAAGATCGACTTTTGTGGCGGCGATGCCAAACAGAATTTCGATCAATTAGGTCTGGATGAGCAAGAGCGATTCACGGCGATCCATAATGCGATACTAGCTACCAGCCGTAAAGATGTGCGTATGAATGTATGTCGTTGGGATTTTCCCGGTACGTGGGTGCATGACGTTGCCTTCTCATGGCGTATCTCGCAAGATATAAATCCTAGCTGGGAGTCCGTGAAGAATATTATCCGGCAGAATCTATATTTGTCCGCTTATGCGAGCGAAGGAAAATATAATGATATGGATATGCTTGAGATCGGCCGTGGAATGAGTGAGGAAGAAGATAAAACTCATTTTGGAATGTGGTGTATCATGAGTTCCCCTTTATTGATCGGCTGTGATCTGACTACCATCTCTGAGAAATCTTTGCGGCTACTGAAAAACGAGGAACTGATAGCGTTAAATCAAGACGTACTAGGCTTGCAAGCTTATGTCGTTAAGCAAATGGATGGAGTGTATATCTTGACAAAGGATCTGGAAGAAGTGAATGGGAATACATGCGCTGTCGCCGTCTATAACTCTACGGATGAGGAACGGACTATTCATCTGGATTTTGCCGATTTCTATTTGCGGGGCGACGTGAGTGTACGGGACTTATTTGAAAGGAGAGATCTTGGAAAGTACAAGGATCGGGATTTTTCCGTAACCATACCTGCGCATGGGACACGTATTTTCCGTCTGGATGGACTGGAAAGGGGAGAACGGACGGTTTATGAGGCGGAATGTGCTTGGCTGCAAGACTATCAAGAAATAAAAAATCACAAAGCGTTTGGAACGGCGATTTATGAGGATGACGGGAATTGCTCTGGAATGGCATAATGTATACAGTCGTGAGGGAGGTTTATACTTGATGTCCGTGGATTATCAGTGTGCGGAGAATCGAGAATTAATTTGTCAAGTTAATGGAGTTGTCGTAAAAAATGTAGAGGCTCATCCTGCGCATGAGGTCGCTAGCGAGCAAATAGAGATCCGTTTGAAACCCGGGATGAATCGCATACGCTTATCGAATGGAAACTCATGGATGCCCGATATCGATCGTATGGTTTTACAAAAGAAGTGATGGCTACGTGCTTGAGGGAATTTTCATTCTTCTATATTCTTGAGGTGTCATTCCCGTATGCTGCCTGAAATATTTGTTGAAAAAAGACAGGTTGTTAAAGCCTAAAGAGAAAGCGATCTCTTTTACGGTTAAGTCTGTCGATCTTAATTGTGCCTTGGCATCCATCGTGATAATGGAGGAAATGATTTCCAAGGGAGTAAGTCCGATCGCTTTCTTAATAGTCGTGCAGAAATGAGGTAACGACAAATTTAATTGAGCGGCGTAAAAAGAAACGCTGTGCTCGGTGGTATAATGCTCTACGACAAGTTGGATAAACTTACGGTAAATCTCATTGGTGCGCGTACGGATTCCATTTGTCCAATGGCTATGATTTTTATATAACTCAGCCGTTCCTTGCATGAATATCGTGAGATAAGCGATGACTAGGTTTTTATTTACCATAGAATAAGACGGGGATAAGGATTGCGCACGTATCAATAAACGGTATCCGTCAATATATAATTGAGCTACAGATTCTTCCAGCGGCATGATCGGATGTTCCGTGATAACGGGAAGAAAGCTCATGGTTGATTTAATAAAATTGATGTTTGTCATAAACTCCGAAGAGAATCCGGCGAAATAGAAACGAGCGTCGTCCGATATTTCATGGAACTGGATAAAATTGCTGGGCACTAAGGTCACGAAATCATATTTGTTAATCGTATACTTCGCTAGATTGATAGAAGCCTGCACGGAACCTTCTACACAAAGGAGAAACAAACCTGCCTTTATCTTATGAGGCAGCTTGCTGTATTTGTTTAGCGTCTCTTTTGTGATACGATCTCCGACGATAAAATCGTTCGTGATATCGAATGTGAGCATTTCCTTTTCCATATCTAATCGGTAATTCGTCTCAAATATAGGAATTAATAAATACTTATTATTCAAGATAATAAAAATAGAACATAGAAACGAAAGAATGGATATTGATTCCCTAAAATTTAAGGGCGAACTTTACAAATGACTACTAATCGTAGGAAAGAGGAAACAAAAAGAATATAGTTCGTTTACTAGAAAAGTATTTTGATTATGGAAAAAGGAAGAATTGGACTAAACGCAGGAAAAGTGTGGCATGCGCTAAACGAGGTAAATGAAATATCTACGCAAGAGTTAAGCCGTAAATTGTCTTTAAGTATTGAGGACCTAGCCTTGGCTATTGGCTGGTTGGCTAGAGAAAACAATATTTATATCACAAGAAAGAATGGTTTGTTGTATGTCAGCAATGGCATCAAATCCAATATGTACTATTAGAAGGAAACAAAAAAAGGCTATCCATCACGGACAGCCAATCTTCATTGTTAACCTTAAATCTAATACCATGAAAAACACAGTGCAAATATAGAGGTTTTATGTTATGCAGCATAATGTTTTATTTGCAAATCTCATTTCCTTAACCAGATTTAACAAAACCATGCTTTAAAACATATCCGTAAAATAATATATATCCCCTTAGAACTTAGGTTCATTCTCTTTAATCTCCTTCAAAGGCAAGGTAAACCAAAAAGTGGAACCTACTCCCAATGTAGATTCTACCCCGATTCGTCCCCTTAGTTTCTCGATAATATTTTTGCAAATCGCCAATCCTAATCCGGTACCTTGTTTGCAAGCGTTCAACTTAACAAAACGATCGAATATAGTTCTACAATCTTCCTCCGAGATTCCCATTCCCGTATCCGAGACCGAAACTCGTATTTCATCATTCGATACCTTATAGGCTAATTTGATCTCACCTTCCGAAGTAAACTTAATCGCATTTGTCAAGAAATTAGAAATAACCTGTACGACTCGTTTCGGATCTGAGAAAACGGTCACGGGTTGTGAGCCCCGGTCGAAAACAAATCGAACGTTTTTCGGAATCTTCAAGGCATGTACCGCATAAGTTTCCTCACAGATCTCCTTAAAATCAAAATTTTTCTTCGTAATGTCAAAGGTTCCCGCCTCAATCTTTGAGAAATCAAGGATATCCTCAATCAATTGCAGAAGCAATTCACTATTCTTGTCAATGATATCCACATAAAACTCTCGTTCCTCCTCCTCTATCTCCTTGGTCTCTGCCAGTATATTCGCAAAACCAACAATAGCATTTAAAGGCGTACGGATCTCATGACTCATATTCGCCAAGAACATAGACTTAAGCCGATTCGCCTCTTTAGCCTTAGCTAACTCATATTCTTTCCGTTGACGCTCTCGTTCCACCCAGCGCAATTTATCTTGCATGGCGATCTCATCCGTTATGTCCATCAAGTAATAAAGGATTTTCGCTGGTCTTCCCGCCTCATCATATTTATAAGGGTACGCATACGCTCTCACCCAAACATATTGCCCCTCAAAAAGCTGTCGGTATTGAATACTATATTCACCGATCTCACCCGTAACAATCTTTTCAAAGCCTTGTACAAGTACCCTTTCCCGATCTTCCGGATGTACGATCTCACAAAAATCTTTTTTCGTTGTCAAGTTACTTGCTCTCAATCTGGATTTATTACCTAAAACACGTAAATCCAGATCGATATGCATCTTATCAGTTTTAACATCATATTCCCACAGCAAGGAATCACTGCAACGCATAACCGTTTTCAACTTCGTGAACAGTTCCTCTACTTTCTCCGACTTTTGATATTCTTCCGTCTCATCCGTAAACATTAGTACATATCCACAGATATCTTCAGCCTCTCCTTTCAACGGCACACATTTAATAGACAGACGTAAATTTGTACCTTCCTTTTTTGGGTCTATGTTATAGTACTCATTCGTTTGTATATTATCAAATTCATAATTACAATCGAACACAACCATTTCTCCCTGTTTCAGACGAGCGATCTTGTCCTCTGGAAAATTAGGATTCTCGAAAAGATTTATTCCCATAATATCCTTCCGGCTTATAGCGAACAAATTCTCGTCCGTCCTATTGAGATCCACTAGCTGCCCCCTCTCGTCATAAACTTCAATTCCAACAGGTAATTTCTGGAATAGGGCATTAAAGCTCATTTCCTCTAGCATTTTATTACATTGTCCCATCGTCATATTAAATTATAACCACTAATTCCCAACTTTAAATCAATCAAGCAATCTCCTCTATTATTTATACAACAAATGAACTATAATAACGATTGCAGCAGAGGTTTAAAGTTATAGAAATAATATGAAAATCAAACATAATTATGTTGAAAATATATGTTTTCGATATTGAGAAAGAGTCATTCCCGTCCGTTGACGAAAAAAGCGATTCAATGTCGATTGAGACGGAAAATTAGTCAATATAGCGATCTCCTGTATATTTAATCGAGAGTCACGTAGCAACGACTTTACCTCTAGCACTATATAGATAGATAAAAACTCCTTGGCTGAAATGCCACACCTTTCATTCATGATCGCACTTAAATAAGTTGTCGTTATATTCAATTTATCCGCATAAAATCCGACATTCTTGTGATTCTTGAAATTCTCTGCCACGAGACTACAGAAATCATAGATCAATTGCTCTTTTCTCAAACTAGTCCTGAAAGGGATTTTCTTACGCACTTTCACATAATAGTCGTAAACATCCATGTAAAAAATCCCCAAGTAACATATAATCCGCTCCCTCAGAAGCCCATTACCCCGATACCGCTCAAGCTCATTCTCTATCAATTTGCAAAATGATTGAAAACGCTCAATACCATTATTATCCTCTATATTATAGTAAAAATGATCCTTCACGAAAAAATGAAATCCCGGATCAAAATGACGTAAGGAACTTAATACATCCCCATGTAGTACATGTGGTATGATGATAAACTTCGCCGAGAAGTCCTCACTCACGTTCCGCATTGAGCATAACTGTCTCGGAAATAAGAAAATCAATTCATTCTTATTCCATACATGCTTATTTTCAAGCAAATGAATGATCGCACTACCTCTATTACATACTGCTATTATCCCGTAATCCAAAAAAGAAGGCTCTGAAGTCAATGGACTATCTTCAATCTGTTCCGTAATAATAAAGTCTTTTTCTAATCCGCCTAAAAAACGATCACATGTATTATACCTATTCTCTTGCATATACTCTTATAAATTAAGGGAATACGAAATCTTACCTCCAACAACAATCAACAGAATAATATTATATTTTGTTCTGCCCGTTAAGATCCCAAGTATATTCGTTTGATATTTTTCTTTCCTTACCCCCTCTTCTATTAGCCATCAAACCTTATATATCAATTGGTGCTAACAGCTAACCAAGGAAATCATAAAAAAACACAAGACAAAATTATATAATAAAAAATTGACTATTAAATGTATAACTAAACTAAAAGCGTACAAAAACACATCAATTGTATACAAAATCGAAACAGACAAAGAATAACCGAAAAAGATCATAAAAATACAGTTAGCTTCATTGACAAAGTAAGTTAACTGA
>OHFX01000540.1_pt1 | contig 16064 bp, 15 predicted proteins | sample 1567691 | NCBI WGS metagenome assembly OHFX01 (sample SAMEA3879552, study PRJEB24766) | human gut metagenome | biome: human-associated habitat; feature: feces | place: USA | collected 1985/1987 | reverse complement strand
AGCTCACAGAGACTACTGACAGCGGCGAGCTGTCTGCCAGCCGTGAGATAACAGTGGTCAAAATAGAAAACAACTGGTATATTTTCGGGAAAGTTATCGAAAAATTTGATCTCAGCCAAAAGGGCTGAGGGGATCAATAATAATATGAAAAGAGGGTATTAATATGGAAAATTGTCCAAAATGCGGTCTGCCTGTTGCCGACGGTGCAAAGTTCTGCGCTGCCTGCGGAACAAGAATGCCGCAGAAGCTTATAAAGAGCAAGGTCTGCTCAGTGTGTGGAAATACACTTAATGCGGGGGCTAAGTTCTGCAACGTCTGCGGAACAGCCGCGCCGCAGGACGAAACGCCTGCCGACGAGCCTGTAGTGGACGAGAGAAATCCTGAAATGGAGTCTATCGAAGTGCCTGAGCTGCATTTTGACGATACTCCTGTGCAAAATCAGACTATTCCGCCAACGACTCCTGATATGCCGACTATGGACAGCGTTTATCTGCCAGGGCAAGAGCCTGCAAAGCCTGTTCAGCCTGCACAGCCGACAGCCGAGGAAGTTGCAATGGCTTCAAGAACTGTGGAAATACCTCAGACGCCAACAGTTGCGGAAACACCGAACGTTGCCCCACAGCCTCAGCCTGAAAGAGTTCTTACACCAGAGGGCTATCAGCAGCCTGCTCAGCCTGTGAACAACGCAATGCCACAGCCAAATCAGATGAATCAAATGAACGGTGTTACACCTGGAAAGGGTGCAGGCGCACTTGTGCCGATAATACTTATCATTCTTATACTTGCTGTTATCTGCGTTGACGTTTTCTGGCTTTTCAGAGATCAGATATTCGGCAAAAAGGACGAAAGCTCAAATGGCTGTGCAGTGGTAACTCTCACGGACGAAACAGACTATCCTGCAAACGAAGCATTTTTCTTTGAAGAATAGAATATAATGTAAAAAGGGACGTTTCAAAGCGTCCCTTTTTTGTGTGTCAACACAGTGTTTGCGTAAAAGATAAAGGCGACCCAAGGTCGCCCCTACATTTAATCTTTCATGCTCTCGATTATCTCGTTAGCTTTCTTGTAAATGACAGCAGGCTCTTCGCCTATCCTGAACTCGCCGTCCTCGTAAAGCACTTTACCAGCGCACATCGTGAGCTTTACGTTCTGCTTTGAGCCGCTGTAAACAAGGTTTTTGCCTATGTTGTTAAGAGGCTGCATATTAGGCTGAAAAAGGTCGATAACGATAAGGTCAGCCTGCTTGCCCTCTGCAATAATGTCGCAGTCAGAAAGCCCCATTGCCCTTGCAGAGCCTACAGTTGCCGCTTTCAGCACCAAGTCAGCAGGGCAGGCAGAAGCATCATCGCAAGCTATCTTCTGCAAGCCCGTCATAAGGAACATTTCTCTGAACATATCAAGACAGTTGTTGCTTGCAGGACCGTCTGTTCCAATGGCGATGTTTATTCCCATATCCTGCATTTTTACGATAGGCGCAATGCCGCTTGCAAGCTTTACGTTAGAGCCTGCACAGTGAACAGCCCATACGCCCTTGTTTTTGAATATCTCAAGATCCTTGTCGCTCATGTGAACGCAGTGGAAGCCTGCACCGCCAAAGTCGAAAATTCCGAAGCTGTCAAAAAGCTCAGTTGGCGTCATGCCATATTTCTCTATGCACTCTCTGACTTCTTTTGCAGTTTCCGAGTTGTGCATTGCAACAGGCGCTTTGTATTTTGCCGCAAGCTTGCCAACTCCCTCCATAAGCTCCTTTTCGCAGGTGTATTCTGCATGGAAGCCAAGCATAAAGCTTATAAGAGGGTCAACATTGTTGTATTTCAAATAGTTGTTTTCAAGCCTTTCAAGATTAGACTTGTCACCGCTCACCGCACCGCAAAGTACAGAGCGGAAGCCGCTTTCCGTGCAGGCTTTTACATAATCGTCAAGCTCAAAGTACATATCAAATGCCGCCGTACAGCCTGTTGTGAGATATTCAAGTATAGCAAGCTTCGTGAGCCAGTAAACTTTCTCTCCGTCAAGCTTTGCTTCCATTGGAAAGATCTGCTTAAAAAGCCAGTCCTGCAAAGGCATATCGTCAGCATATGATCGCAGAAAAGTCATTGCCGAGTGAGTGTGCGCATTTTTGAATGACGGCATAAGGAGATTTCCCTTGAGGTCATATTCACGTTCAAAAACCTTTCCGTCAAGCTCCTCAGCCTTAGGCTTGCCAACGAAAACTATCTTTGAGCCTTCCGTCCAGACCTCTATATCCTGCGTTTCTATGCCGTTGGCAAGGGTCATTACCCTGCCGCCGAAAAATCTTATCATGGCTCTTTATCCTCCCTTACTCTATTTCAAGAACAGCCGTCTGCTCTCCGTGGCGTGAGATAACTCTCGGCACTCTTGCAGATATTCCGCAAACTATCTCGTAGCCTATCGTTCCTGTCATTTTGCCGATATCGTCGGCGGTTATCTTTTCATTTCCCTGTGCGCCTATGAGGACAGCCTCGTCCCCTGCCTTTACGTCCTCTACCTCAGTTACATCACACATGAACTGATCCATACATATCCTGCCTGTGATAGGGCATTTCTTTCCGTTGATAAGCACATATCCCTTGTTTGAAAGCGCCCTTGGATAGCCGTCTGCATAGCCTGCCGTAACAGTTGCGAGCTTTACTTTGCCATTTGCAGTGTAAGTCCTGCCGTAGCTTACATCAGTTCCCTTGTCTATGTATTTTACCTGCGCAACAGCCGCCTTAAATTCCATAGCAGGCTTTGGCTCAAAAGGCAGAGCCTTTGCAGGGTCAGGATAAAGTCCGTAAAGTATTATTCCAAGCCTTGCAAGAGAGCTTCTCTCATTATAATAGTATACTCCGCCGGCTGAGTTGAGAAAATGCACTTTTTCAAGGTGAAGCCCCTCTGCTTCGCACTTGTCAGCAACGGCAAGTATCTTCTCCGTCTGCGCCTTTGTGTATTTCTCGTCCTGCTCTCTCAGGCTGTCAGCCACCGCATAGTGGGTGAAAATGCCCTCCAGCGCAATGTTTTCAAGCTTTGATATCTCTTTAAGCTCACCGTATATCTTGTCGGTTTCCCCGTGAAGACCTATCCTCGTCATGCCCGTGTCGATAGCGGCATGTATGCGTACCTTGCCGTCAGCGTTTTCTGAAAGTGCTTTAGCATATGAAAGCTCTGTGCAAGCCTGAATGATGTCAAGCTTTGTGAGCCACTTAGCATTCTCAGGAGGTGTGTAGCCCAAAATGAGTATCTCGCCCTTTATGCCCATATCCCTGAGCCTGTGGGCTTCGTGTATGTTCGATACCGCAAACCAGCGAATGTCCATCTCGTTTTCAAGAAACGGAACTACCCCGTTGTCAAAATGTCCGTAGCAGCTCGCCTTTACAACGCACATTATCTCTGTTTTTTCCCCTATGAGCCTGCGGTATTCTTTCAGATTGTATTCAATGCTGTCAAGATCTACCTCAGCCCATGCTCTCTTCAAAAAATCCATTTTATTTTTCTTCCCTTTCGGTTTTATAATTGTGCCTTTGCGCAAAATATTTGTCATTTTCTATTGAAAAAGATAAATCAATGTGTTATAATGTTCTTATCATGGGCATTGTGTCGCCAAATCTTTCAGGAGGCTTTGATGTGAGTAATATCGTCCCCACAGAAGAATTTTTCTGCAATCGAGATACCTCTTGCTGCTTTACAGGTCATAGGGACAGGGATCTGCCTTTCGGCGGCGATGTCCATAAGCAGGGTATGAAAAATCTCCTGAGTATGCTCGTTCTTATGATAAAGGAAGCATATAGCGAAGGCTGCCGTACTTTTATATCAGGTATGTCAAAAGGTATCGACCTGCGCTGTGCTGAGATAGTCCACAGCCTTTCGGCTCAGCCCGAATATAAGGATATGAAGCTCGTGTGCGTTCTGCCCTATGCAGGTCAGCGTACAGAGATGAAAACACCCTTGGACAGCTATACATATTCGCTTATTCTGAACTCTTGCAGTGCGGTCGTGATAACAAGCCCCAAGTATGAAAACGGCTGTTATAAAAAGCGAAACAGCTTTATGGTTGAACATTCCTCTCGTCTGATCGGGGTCATAAAAGAGAAAGCCAAAGGCTCAGGCACTTTGCAGACCATAAACATGGCAAAGCGTGCAGGCCTTACGCTGAACATCATATGCCTTGACGATAATCCTGTTTTTTATATCGACTCAGACTCAGACAGCCGTCCTATTTAGTTTACACCTAAATTGCAAATTGTTCAATAGTTTTCGAGAATTTTTCCGAAAAAGTTTATATATGAAAATATGGCGGACAGTATGCCTGCCTGTATATATTTGAAAGTAAGGAGATCAATAACATGGCTCAGACGAAAGCTCACAAGAAAAAAAGAAGATCTCAGGCTCCTATCGCTCTGGTCTACTTCATAACGATGATAATATTCCTCTTTGTTATCGGCATGCTTGCACTGTATGCCCTCAGAGAGTTTGGTGTTATCGGCAATGATGACAGCGACAGCGACGCAGGCATAAAAAGCCCGGTTTATAATACCCTTTTTGCAAGAGTGAACAGCAAGGGCGTTCTTGCAGACGCAACAGTCATAAGAGTTGCACCGGACGCAAAGAAGATAATCATAATGCCTGTTTCAGCGTTCACAGTGAGCGGAAGCCAGACAATGCGTGAGATACACGAAGAGGGCGGCATGGTGAAGCTTGAAGCAGCCGTTGCAGACACTTTCGGTATTACTATAGACAATTACGTTTCTCTCACAAATGACGCATTCGAGAATGCGGCGGATATTGTAGGCGGAATTACATATACTCCTGATGAGGAACTTTACTATCTCTCTCAGGATAATGACGAGAACGATATCGCTATCCCAAGCGGCGATCTGACTAACCTCAGCGGTCATCAGATAAGACTTATCTGTCAGTATCCTGTTTTCAAAGAGGGCAGGAACGGTAATATGAAGTTTCTTGGAACTGCGGTGACAATGCTTATAAACAACGCTTTCCAGCAGACGAATATCACTAAGGATAATCTTGATAACTTCTATAATATATTCACCGCAAACAGCGATACCGATTGGACAAGTGCACAGTATAAGGAAGAAAAGTCGTATCTCAAGGATATGCTGGATCAGAACCTTACTCCTGCAGAAGCTCTTGTGCCAGAGGGCGAGTGGACGGACGATTCTCACTTTAAGGTGTCTGATAAGTTCAAGGAGAGCGTTCAGACAATGCTCAAAGATACTGCACCGTCAGCAGCGGAGAAGTAAAAACGTAAAGGCTGAAATTTTAACAGGGGGCGATATAACGTGAAACTTCTGGTCATAATCCTTAATAAAACAGACGTGCTTGACTATCTGCTGGAGGGACTTTCAGCAGCAGGCATAAAGGGTGCGACTATAATCGAGTCGTCAGGTATGGCAATGACCCTTTCAAGACTTGACAGCAGCTTTCTCAGCGCCTCTATCCGAGGACTTTTCAGCGGTGAAGAGGATAACAGAACTATCCTGTCAGTAATAAAAAATAATCAGCTCGATACCGCACGAAAGATAGTTTATAATACTGTGGGCGATCTATCTCAGCCCAATACGGGCATAATGTTCACCGTTCCGCTGGATTTCGTCGAGGGAACAGTGAAGAAACCCGTGGATAAAGAAAAAGCAAAACCTAAGGATATCCCTGAGGAGAATGAAAAGAACGTCAGTTGACGAAATGTTTACAGACTATTAACATAATATTTAATTCTTTTCATTAAAAACTTTTGAATGTCCTTGCAAAAAACTGTTTTGTGTGGTATAATAATCACAATAGGCTTTTAATGAAAGACTGGAACTTGACTTCCGGTCTTTTGGTTTTGTATGGGGCTTTTTTTCATGGCAAAGCCTAATGGCTTTGCTTTGGGAAGCATTAACGGAGGTGCTGTATGGAAGTAAAGAAAACTACGGTAGAAAAAGTAAGAGAGCTTGCACAGCCTATCGCAGACGAGCTTGGCTTTTTCCTTTGGGACGTAAGGTTTGAAAAGGAGGGAGCAACGTGGTACCTCAGGGTGCTTATCGACAAGGACGGCGGCATAGATATGGACGATTGCGAGGCTTTCACAAGACCGATGAACAAGGTTCTTGACGAGGCAGACCCTATATCTCAGAGCTATGTGCTGGAGTGCGGAAGTCCCGGACTTGGCAGAGAGCTTAGAAGACCCGAGCATTTTGAAGTCTGCATAGGCGACGTTATAAGAGTAAGGCTCATAAGACCTGACGAAAACGGTGAAAAAGAGTTCGTTGTGGGTCTTGTGGGATATGACAAGGATAAGATACTTTGTCAGAAGCTGGACGAGGATATGAACGGCGTGGAGAATGTAGAGTTCAAGCTTGCAGATTGTGCTTATGTAAAGCTCAATGATGACGCAGACCTGTTCTGAATGAAGAAATTTAATAAATATGGGCAAAGCCCGAATCAAGTGTGAAAGGATTGATCAGAAAATGAATAAGGAAATGACCAGCAAATTTTTTGAAGCTCTGACGGATTTGGAAAAGGAAAATAATATTGGCAGCGATATACTTATTGAGAAAATAAAATCAGGTATCGAAAAGGCTATCAAGAAGGATTATCCTTACTGCGAGAATATCAGAGTGGATATCGACCCTGTTACAGGAAAGCTCGATATAAGGATACTCAAGGAAGTTATGGACGTTATGTATGTTGACGACCCTGACAACGAGATCTTCCTTGACGAAGCAAAGGTCTATGACCCTAACATCAAGGTGGGCGATATGGTGGAGATACCTCTCGACCCTGCAAAGTTCGGCAGAGTTGCCGCTCAGAATGCAAAGCAGTCTATCAAGCACGATATCAAGGATTTTGAAAGAGCAAGACTTATCGAGCAGTATCACGATAAGGAGCATGAGTGCGTTTCTGCCACAGTTCAGAAGGTCGAGCCTGCTACTCAGAACGCTATACTTACTATCGACAAGAACGAAGTTTATCTTGTAAGAAACGAGCAGATACCAGGCGAAACACTCAAGGCAGGAGATATCATCAAGGTATATGTTGTGGGTATCGCAAATCCTGACAGAAAGCCTTCTATCAAGATATCAAGAACTCACAGAGAGCTTGTTAAAAGACTTTTTGAGCTTGAAGTTCCTGAGATAGCAGACGGCACTGTTGAAGTAAAGGCTATTTCAAGAGTTGCAGGCGCAAGAAGCAAGATAGCGGTTTATTCAAAGGACCCTAATGTTGACGCCGTAGGCGCTTGTATCGGTCCTAGAAAGTCAAGAATAACTTCTGTTGTGAACGAGCTTAAGGGCGAGAAGATAGACGTTATCAATTGGTGCGAAGACCCTGCACAGTTTATCGCAAAGGCTCTTGCTCCGGCTGAGGTAATAAACGTTGTTCTCAGCGAAGATGAGGGCGTAAGAGAGTGCCGTGTTACTGTTCCTGACAACCAGCTCTCACTTGCTATCGGTAATAAGGGTCAGAACGCAAAGCTTGCCGCAGGTCTGACAGGCTATAAAATAGATATCGTATCCGAAAGCTCTGCAAAGGCTGAGGCTGCTGATGATGAAAACTAAGAAGATACCAATGAGAATGTGTCTTGGGTGCGGCGAAATGAAACCCAAGAGAGAGCTTATCAGAGTGGTGAAGTCAAAAGAGGGGGATATCTCCCTTGACCTCACAGGCAAAAAATCAGGCAGAGGCGCTTATATATGCAAAAGCGTCGAATGCTTTGAAAAAGCAAGAAAAGCAAGAAAGTTTGAAAGAAGCTTTTCTTGCATGATAAGCGAGGATATATATAACAGCATGGAGGGCGAGCTTAGGGAAAATGAATAATAAAATAGGGCTTGTTACAATGTGCAGAAAAGCAGGAAAGCTTGTAATGGGTATGGATATGGTGAAGGACGCCTGCAATACAGGCAAAGCCTGCGCAGTGTTTGCGGCAACGGATTTTTCACCTAAATCTCTTAAAGAGATAAAGTTCAACTGCTACAAAAACGGGATAAAGCTTTACAGTCTTGGCATGACAATGGACGATATCCATTTTGGCCTTGGCAAAAGAACAGGCGTTATCGCTATTTGCGAGGGAGGCTTCGCAAAGGCTTGCGCCAAAGGGCTTGAGGAGATCCCTATAGACGAAAATGAGTTTTATAGCATTTAGCATTTATTGAGGAGGTATTTTACAGCCTATGAGTATGAAAACAACTAAATATAAGCTTAGCGATATGGCTAAGGATCTGAAAGTTACAAATAACGACCTTATCGAGTGTCTTGGCAAGCTCGGCGGAGAGCCAAAGAAAACACAGTCAGTGCTTACCCCTGAGGAGATCTCTTATGTTCTGGAGTATTATACACAGAACAATCAGGTGGACAGCTTTGATGCTTTCTATGCAAATAATGTAAAGCCTGCCAAGGAAGAAAAGAAGGCAGATAAGAAGCCTGCGAAGGCTGAGAAAAAGGAGAAAAAGGCTGAAAAGAAACCGGAGCCTAAGCCGGCTCCAAAGGCGGAAGCAAAGCCTGAGCCTAAGGCAGAACCAAAGGTTGAGAAAAAGCCTGAGGTCAAGGCCGAAACAAAACAGCCTGCACCTGAGCAGAAGAAAAAGCAGCCTGCTCCACAGAAGCCTGCAAAGAAGAAAGAGCATGGCGTTCGTCAGCAGCTTGGCGGTTTTTCTGACAAGAAAGAAGCTTCAGGCGGATATACTATCTCTGAAGATAACGATTCATTCGGCACACAGAGAACTATTGACACAAGAGGAAGCTATATAGAGCTTGATAAGTATAACGAGAAGTATGATAACCTTGCAAACTCAAAGCAGAACAAGAACAAGGATAACTTCACAAAGAAGCAGAAGCTCACTCAGAAATCTCAGCAGAGAAAGAAACAGCAGTTCTCACATAAGAAGGAAACTGAGAGCGAAAAGCTCCGCAGACTGGAGCTTGAAAGAGCTAGAAAGCAGCAGCTCAAGGTCATGATACCTGACGAGATCGTTGTTTCAGAGCTTGCAAGCAGACTTAAAGTAACAGCTACCGAGGTCATCAAAAAGCTTATGGGTCTTGGCGTAATGGCTTCTATCAATGAGGTGGTCGACTTTGATACCGCCGCACTTGTTGCAGAAGAGCTTGGCGCAAAGGTTGAAAAGGAAGTACACGTTACAATAGAAGAAAGACTTATCGAAACTGACGAAGATCCAGAGGAGAGCCTGCAGGAAAGATGCCCTGTCGTTGTCGTTATGGGTCACGTTGACCATGGTAAGACATCTATCCTCGACAGAATAAGAAACGCTCACGTTACTGACACTGAGGCAGGCGGTATCACACAGCATATCGGTGCTTATCAGGTGGAGTATCAGGGCAAGAAGATAACATTCCTCGATACCCCGGGCCATGAGGCTTTCACAGCCATGAGAGCAAGAGGTGCGAACGTTACAGATATCGCTATTCTCGTTGTTGCCGCTGATGACGGTATCATGCCGCAGACTATCGAGTCTATCAACCACGCAAAGGCAGCAGGCGTTTCTATAATCGTCGCTATCAATAAAATGGATAAAGAAGGCGCAGACCCTGACAGAGTTAAGCAGCAGCTTACAGAGCAGTCCCTCGTTGTTGAGGAATGGGGCGGCGATGTTATCGCAGTTCCTGTTTCCGCAAAGACCGGTATGGGTATAGACGAGCTTCTTGAAAACATTCTCCTCGTTGCAGAGGTCAAGGAGCTTAAAGCTAACCCTGACAGACTTGCAAGAGGTACTGTAGTCGAGGCCAGACTTGATAAGGGTAAAGGCCCTGTTGCTACACTTCTCGTTCAGAACGGTACTTTGAAGTCAGGCGACGTTATAATCGCAGGCACTTCTGTCGGACGTATAAGAACGATGACAAACGATAAGGGCAGAAGCATTAAGGAAGCCGGCCCGTCAACACCTGTTGAGATAACAGGTCTGGGTGAAGTTCCAAGTGCAGGCGACGTTTTCAACGCAGTTGCAGACGAAAAGCTTGCAAGAGAGCTTGTTGAGCAGAGAAAGCATGAAGCTAAGGAAGAACTGTTCCAGCAGCATCAGAAGGTAACTCTCGACAACCTGTTCAGCCAGATAGCTGAGGGAGAAATGAAAGAGCTTCCTATCATCGTCAAGGCTGACGTTCAAGGCTCAGTTGAAGCCGTTAAGCAGTCACTTGAAAAGCTTTCAAATGACGAGGTCAGAGTTAAGGTCATCCACGGCGGCGTAGGCGCTGTATCTGAAAGCGACGTTATGCTCGCAAACGCTTCAAACGCTATCATCGTTGGATTTAACGTTCGTCCTGACCCTGTTGCAAAGCAGAATGCAGAGCAGAGTGGCGTTGATATCAGACTTTACAGAATAATCTATGATGCAATAGAAGAAATAACAGACGCTATGAAGGGTATGCTCGCTCCTAAGTACAGAGAGGTGGAAACAGCTCGTATCGAGGTAAGACAGGTCTACAAGATATCCAATGTTGGTACTGTAGCAGGTTCTTACGTTCTTGACGGTAAGGTGGGCAGAAATAACGAGATAAGAGTCGTAAGAGACGGTATCGTTATCGCCGAGGATAAGATGTCAAGCCTTAAGAGATTTAAGGACGACGCCAAGGAAGTTGCCGCAGGCTTTGAGTGCGGTATCACTCTTGAAAAGTTCACCGATATCAAGGAGGGCGACATTTTCGAGGCGTTCTATATGGAAGAATACAGAGATTGATAATGATGCTTACGGGACGGACAGCCGCCCCGTAAGAGCATATTTAAGCAGGAGATAAAGATATTATGGCAGGTTACAGAGCAGGACGTATGTCCGAAGATATAAGAAGAATAATATCGGGCAAAATGAGAGACCTTAAAGACCCAAGGATACACGGAGGAGATATGCTCACTATCGTCCGCTGCGACGTGGCAGGCGACGGCTCATTCTGTAAAGTGTATGTTTCAAGCTTTGAGGGCTATGAAAAGGCAAAGGAAGCCGTTAAGGGCTTTGAGTCGGCAACAGGATTTCTCAAAAGAGAGATATCAAACGTGCTGAAGCTGAAAAAATGCCCTGAGCTTAAATTTATCGCAGATAATTCTATCGAGCATTCAGCAAAGATAAACAAGCTTCTTAAAGAAGTTCTGCCCGAAGAAGAAAAAGAAGAGAAAGACGGCGAAGAGTAATAGAGGAGAAAGGATATTATGACATTTCAGGATATTCTTAAAATATTTGAAGAAAATGACAATTTTCTTATTTTAACTCATAAAAGCCCCGACGGCGATACGCTTGGTTCAGGCTTTGCCCTGTGTGCTTTTCTGAGAGATATGGGGAAAAAGGCTAACGTTGTAAATTCCGACAGCTTTCCCGAAAGATATGATCTTATCTATGAGAGCTATTACCCTCAGGAATTTGATGTGAAGTACGTTATCGCAGTGGATATCGCAGACACAAATCTTCTTGGCAGCAACCTTTCAAAGTATGCCGAGGAGGGTGCGATCGACCTTTGCATCGACCACCACATCTCAAACAAGTATTTTGCAAAGCAGTCATATGTAGAAGCAGACGCTTCTGCCGCAGCACTTATAATGTATAAGATATTCAAAGCTTCAGGCAGAAAGATATCACGTCAGATAGCGAGATGCCTTTATACAGGCATTGCAACGGATACAGGCTGCTTCAAGTATGAAAACACAACTCCGCAGGCTCACATCGCCTGTGCAGAGCTTATGTCATATGGCATAGATTTTGCTTATATCAACAGAAAGATGTTTGATGTAAAAAGCAAGGGCAGACTTATGGTGGAGCAGTCCGTTACAGCGAATATGGAGTATTACTGCGGTGGCAAATGCTCTATGATAGTGCTTACAAAAGAGCTTATGGAGAAAAGCGGCGTTGACGCTGCCGAGTTCGAGGGACTTGCTTCTATACCATTGTCCGTTGAGGGCGTGAAAATAGGCATAACAGTTAAGCAAAGACACGAGAACGTCTTTAAAATATCAGTAAGAAGCGACGATGAGATAGACGCTTCTGCATTCTGCCGTGAGTTTGGCGGCGGAGGACACATAAGAGCCGCAGGCTGTGAGATAACAGGAAGCCTTGAAGAAGTAAAGGCTAAGCTTCTCAAGCAAGCGGAAAAGGTCTTGGGCTGATGAGCTTGGATAACAGCAAGGATAATATCTGCGGCATTTTGCCTGTAAAAAAGCCCGAGGGCTGGACTTCTTTTGACGTTATCGCAAAGCTCAGAGGAGTTCTAAGGATAAAAAGATTGGGCCATTCAGGGACCCTTGACCCCATGGCAACAGGCGTTCTGCCTGTTTTCGTGGGCAGAGCCACAAAAGCCTGCGATATTATCCCCGACAGACGAAAGGTCTATACCGCAGGCTTTCAGCTTGGGGTAAGCACCGATACCTTAGACAGCACAGGAAAGACGTTAAAAACAAGCGACAAGGCAGTTGCCAGAGCCGACCTTGAATGTGCAAAAAGCAGTTTTGTAGGCGATATCATGCAGGTGCCGCCTATGTATTCTGCAATAAAAGTGAACGGCAAAAAGCTTTATGAGCTTGCAAGAGCAGGCAAAGAAATAGAGCGTGAGCCGAGAGCTGTCCATATCGACAGCATTGAAATAATAGAATATGACGAAGCTTCACGCAGGGGCGTAATGAAAGTTGATTGCGAAAAAGGTACTTATATACGCTCCGTTATCAGCGACATAGGTGAAAAGCTTGGCTGCGGTGGAATGATGACTTCTCTTGAGCGTTCCTATTCAGGGGGCGTTGATATAAAAGATTGCTATACCATAGAGGAGATAGCCGAAATTTGTGAGCAGGACAAGCTGTCACAAATGCTTATCCCACTTGACAGAGCCTTTGTAAGCTACGAAAAAACCACCCTTGGACAGTGGGAAACAAAGCTTTATAGAAACGGAGTAAAGCTCAGACCTGAGCAGACAGGGATAAAAGATCTGTCAGAGGACAAGCTCTACCGTGTCTACGGCAGTGATAACAGCTTCCTCGGTATCGGCACTTTTCATGAGGGCAGTTTCAGAAGCTTCAAAAATTTCTGATAATTTGTTTTATTCGGAGGGATATTTTGACGGATATAACAAACAGCGGGTTTATCCCCGAAAAAAGGACAGTTTGCGCTCTTGGACTTTTTGACGGAGTCCACAGAGGACATCAGCTCATAATAACAACGGCTGTGAAAAAGGCTCAGAGCCTTGACGGACATTCGGCAGTTTTCTGTTTCAAGACCGACACAGTGACCTCAAAAGGTCATGACGGCAGGATAGAAATGCTTATGAGCGACGAGGAAAAGCATAAAAAAATGGCAGAGCTTGGGGTCGAAGTGCTTTTCTCACCTGATTTTGCAGAGTTCAAAGGTATGTCACCGGAGGATTTTGTGAAAAAGGTGCTGAAAGAAAGGCTCAATTGCAGCGGCGCAGTGTGCGGAAACGATTTTACATTCGGCAAAGGCGCACAGGGCAAGGCTGTTGACCTTAAAAGGCTCGGTGAAAAATATGATATAGATGTGGAAATAGTAAGTCCACTGCTCATGGGCGGCGAGGTCATAAGTTCCACTGAGATAAGACGATGCGTACGTGAGGGCGAGATAGCCAAAGCAAATGAAATGCTGGGTTATCATTTTGGATTCTGCCTTGAAGTGGAACACGGCTTTCAACGTGGCAGAACGTGGGATTTCCCCACGATAAATCAGCAGATACCAAAGGGCAGGGTAATGCCGAAATTCGGCGTTTATTGCTCCGCTGTTGAAATAGACGGAAATAAGTATGCAGGCGTGACAAATATAGGCGTAAAGCCTACCGTCCATGTTGAAACAGCTCCCCTTGCAGAAACCTTCATCATGGATTATCATGGGGATCTTTACGGCAGAAAGCTAAAACTTGAACTGCATGAATTTCTCCGCCCCGAAAAAATGTTTGACAGCTTTGACAGCCTCCGTGAGGAGATAGCAAAAAACAAAGAGCAGGCGGTCAGATATTTTGAGGAAAATAAAATATGACAAGTGAAGATTTGCCAAGACGAAAGAAAATACGTCTTGAGGGTTATGATTATTCTGCGAACGGCTTGTATTTTGTGACGATATGTGTTACTAAAAAATACCAAGTCCTGTGGGAGAATGTAGGGGCGAACAGTGTTCGCCCGCTGACTGCAAATGAAATTCTGCACCCAAAACTTTCTGTTACAGGAAAACTTGTAAAGAGAAAACTCACAAAGATATCTGAGCACTATCCCGACGTTTTTGTAGAGATGTCTTGTATCATGCCTGACCATGTGCATATTATAATCAAAATTGAAAAACAGCCGAAAAACGGGCGAACACTGTTCGCCCCTACAAGTGAAACACCGACACTTTCAAGGGTCATAAAACATTTCAAAGAGGCTGTCACAAAAGAACTAGGTTATTCCATATGGCAAAAATCTTTTTATGATACGATAATCAAAAACAGAAAGCAACACGCAGAAATAAGGCAGTATATTGCAAATAATCCTGCGAAATATGTAAAAATTGCATTTGATGAGCAGGATATGAAATAAGACTCTAATTTTGAAAGGAAGATATAAATGAACAAGGTAAGAACAAGATTTGCACCTTCACCAACAGGTTATATGCACATAGGTAACCTGAGAACAGCACTCTTTACCTATCTTATTGCAAAGCAGAACGGAGGAGACTTTATTCTCCGTATCGAGGATACAGACCAGGAGCGTTATGTTGACGGTGCTGTTGAGGTCATCTGTAAGACACTTAAGGACGTTGGTCTTAATTGGGACGAAGGTCCTGATATCGGCGGACCTGTAGGCCCTTATATCCAGTCACAGAGAATGGGTATGTTCAAGAAATATGCCGAGGAGCTTGTTGAAAAGGGCGAAGCTTATTATTGCTTCTGCGACAAGGAAAGACTTGAGGAAGTAAGAGCCATTCAGGAAGCAAGCGGTATCGCTCCAATGTATGACAGACATTGCCGTAACCTCTCACCTGAAGAGATAAAGGAAAAGCTTGACGCAGGTGTTCCTTATGTTATCAGACAGAAAATACCTACAGAGGGCGAAGTTACTTTCCATGACGAGCTTTACGGCGATATCACTGTTGACTGCTCTACCCTCGACGACCAGATACTTATAAAGACAGACGGTATGCCTACCTATAACTTTGCAAACGTCGTTGACGACCACCTTATGGGTATCACCCACGTTGTAAGAGGTAACGAGTACCTTGCTTCTGCACCTAAGTATAACCTGCTCTATAAGGCTTTTGGCTGGGAGATACCAACCTATATCCATGTTGAGCATATCATGAAAGATAAACAGCATAAGCTTTCAAAGAGAGACGGCGACGCTTCCTATGAGGATCTTATGAAAAAGGGCTATCTTAAAGAAGCTGTTATAAACTATATCGCTCTGCTTGGCTGGGCGCCAAAGGGCGAGAACGAGATATTCTCACTTGAAGAGCTTGTTAAGGAATTCGATATCCACGGACTTTCTAAGTCCCCTGCTATCTTCGACCCTGCTAAGCTTAAAGCTATCAACGGCAAGTATATAAAGGCTATGACCCCTGAGAAGTTTGCTGAGTATGCTATCCCTTATATCAAGCAGTCCGTTCATAGAGAGGACGTTGACCTTAACGAGATCGCAAAGCTCTTGCAGGCAAGAACAGAGCTTTTCACAGAGATACCTGAAATGGTAGACTTTATCGACGCTCTCCCTGAGTATGATATAGCTCTCTATACACATAAGAAGATGAAAACGAATCCTGAAAATTCTCTGGAATCTCTCAAAGAAGTTCTCCCTGTTCTCGAGGGCGTTGAGGACTGGACAGAGGAAAATATCCATGACGCACTCTTTGACCTTATCGGCAAGCTTGGCGTAAAGAACGGTATCGTTCTGTGGCCTCTTAGAGTTGCAGTTTCAGGTAAGGCGTTCACTCCGGGCGGCGGTGTTGAGATATCATATCTCATCGGCAAGGAAGATACTCTTGCAAGAATAAGAAAGGGCATTGAGAAGCTGTCATAATAAAAACTACGAAAATGTTGAACAATGTGTAGGGGCGAAATAATTTCCAAACAAGTGGGATGTCGGATCTCTGCAAAGCAGA
>OHFX01000509.1_pt1 | contig 16935 bp, 9 predicted proteins | sample 1567691 | NCBI WGS metagenome assembly OHFX01 (sample SAMEA3879552, study PRJEB24766) | human gut metagenome | biome: human-associated habitat; feature: feces | place: USA | collected 1985/1987 | reverse complement strand
CCTTGCCAACAGATTTATGTCTGTCGTAAGCTCCTGCCCTGAAACTATGGATATCTTTGAACAGCGTATAAAGTCAAAGAATATCACCATGGCAAGAGTAAGAAGAATGGTCCTGCACCTTGTTCTCGGCATCAGAAAAGACGATATCAGACAAGTGCCATACGGCAGGATACTTGCCTTTAACCGCACAGGCACACGCATACTTGCGCAGGCTGAGAACAGAACTTTGGAGTATGATACTTCGCTGAAAAAGCTTGAGGATATCTCCGACCATGCAAAGCGTGTTGCTTTCCTTGAAAAGAACGCAGTAAGACTTAGAGAAACAGCGGCATATGGCAGATGTATTTCAAACGAGTATACCAGAAAGATAACCATAACCTGAGATAAACAGGAGGGCGGAAAATGAGAAGAATGAAAGGTGCGGCATGGCTTTTGACAGCTTTGCTCTTGGCTTTTCAGCTTTCGGCGCAGACTTTTGCACTTGCCAACGAGGATAACGGCATAAAAGTCGTTCCCGTAAACTTTACCCATAACGGCTATAGCTATGAGATAGAGGGCGTGGCCAAAAGCACAGACGGTGACTATCAGATAAAGTCCCCTGCAAGACTAGCCGCCCGAAAGCTCCCATCCACCTATGACCCAAGAAGCTCAGGAGAGATCACAACAGTAAAAGATCAGGCTTCGACAGGTGCTTGCTGGGCATTCTCAGCCCTTGCCTGTGCGGAGCAGGATCTTATAAAAAAGGGGCTTGAAAACCCCTCCGCAGAATTTTCCGTGCCTGCCTTGGTGCTGTCCTCAAATTCAGGCACAGCCACAGGTAAAGACGATTTTTCATCAGGGGGAAACTGGCTCTTTGCGGCCTCCGCCCTTGCAAATGGTCAGGGACTATGCTATGAGGATTACGAGCCGTTTTTAGAATCCGGCACAGAGAATATGATAGTTTCCGAAAATAAGAAAAGCGTCAGCGAATACAGGCTGAATTATGTCATGGAGCTTTCAAGCACCACGCAGGTGAAGCGTAAAATAATGGAGCTTGGAGCAGTTTCCGCAAGCTATTTTGCAGGAAATGGCTATATGAATCATAACAATACTGCCTACTATGATCCCGACGCCTCAAAAAACACTATCATAAATCATTCCGTCACAGTGGTGGGCTGGGACGATAACTACAGTAAGGATAATTTCAGATATAAGCCTGCCAATAACGGCGCATGGCTTGTGAAAGGCTCGTGGGGCGCAGATCAGGACAATGACGGCTTCTATTGGGTGTCCTATGACGAAGCAGAGTTCGGACAGTTTTGCTGCTATGACTTTGAAGAAAGCTGTGATAATACATATCACTACAGCAAAATGACAGGCTATGTTGTGAACGCCAGCAACGACGGCTCTGTTTACGGTGCAAATGTTTTCACCGCTAAAGCCGATGAAAAGCTTGATAAAGCAGGCTTTATGTATGTGGGCAAAACTGGCAGTGCGGATTACACCCTAAGCGTCTATACCAACGTTTCCGACAGCGACCCTATAGGCGTCCTTGAAACGCAGATAAGCGGCTCAGTGTCCGCAAACGGCTTTTATACAGTTGACTTTCCCGAGGATATCCTCCTTGAAGAGGGCGAGAAATATTCCATTTCAGTAAAATTCAGCGGCGACAGCGGCAGGGGATATCTCCTTGCAGAAAGCGACCGAACATCAAAGGTGCAGTCAGGGCAAAGCTATGTTTCCCTTAACGGCAAATATTGGTCTGACGTTGGAGCAGATAAGACCGACTCCATAGGAAGTCTTTTTATCTACGCTTACACTGATGATACTGCAAAGCCCGATAAAAGTTCACTTGAAACCACCCTTGCGAAGTACGGCACCCTTGCAGGCTGTGAAAGAGAAGCAAACAACGCCCGAACGGTGCTTGCAGATGAAACTGCTTCCAAGAACGATATCTCAAACGCACAAAAGCTCCTTATCTCCGCCGCAGAAGAACAGGACGAAGCCCTTGTTATAACCACAGAAGCCCAGTGGGGAAGCTTTGCAAAGCGTGTCAGCAGTGGCGAAAGCTTCGAGGGCAAGCTAGTCACCCTTGAAGCTGACCTTGACTTTGACGGAAAAACTATCTCACCTGTAGGCGATTCTGAAAACCCATTCATGGGCTATTTTGACGGCAACGGACATATTATAAAAAACGCAGTTATCTCTTCAGTGGAGTATTCAGGGCTTTTCGCATACATAAAAAATGGTGCAGAGATAAATAACATTTCCCTGAAAAACTGTATAGTGAAAGGCGATTACGCAGGTGGAATAGTGGGTTTTTATCAAGGAACAGCCATAAAAGCCTGCACTTTTGACGGCACAGTGTCAGGAGAAGTCTATTCAGGTGGCGTCATAGGAAGACAATCCTGCGGTATCATAACAGAGTGTTCTTCAAACCTAAGGGAAAACAGCTCCGCCATTACAAATGCCTTTATAGGAGGCAGGGATATTGCCGTTTCCGTTGTGAACGCATACGGCTGTTACAGCAATGACAGCGACAGCCTGGTTTCAAGCCTTTCTGCAAAAAATGCACTTTCTCAAGGGGCATATGCAATGAATACCTACGGTGAAAAGTTCAAAGACAGCGCAAAGTGGACAATGGACGGCACTCTTGTGCGCCAGACCTCATATAGCGAGCAGGCTTCCCATAAGATAACATTCTCCGCTGTGGCACAGACCATAGAAGTCTGCACCGATTATGCAGGCAAAGCCGTGTTCCCGAATGTGAACGTTCAGCAGGGCTACACTCTCGGCTGGTATCGTAAAGGTGAACCTGTGAACAGCAACACAGTTTTCACAGAAAACACCACAGTTTCCGCAAAAGTTACCCCAAGTGACAAAGCAAAGATAGATTATATCCTTAACGGTGGCGAAAACAGCTCCCTCAACACTGATGAGCTTGGCGAGGGCGAAACCGCACAGCTTTCCGCCCCCACAAAAGAGGGCGCACAGTTTACAGGCTGGTATGCCGACTCACAGCTTGAGAGCGAACCTATAACGTCCGTGAGCTTTTCAGACGGCTCAAAGACGCTTTATGCAGGCTGGAAAGCCAATACCTGCACGGTTGATTTCACTGATATAAACGGCACAGTTTTGTCATCTCAGACCGTAGAATACGGCAAAAGTGCCGATCCGCCCAAAGCACCGACCATAAAAGGCAAACGCTTTACAGGCTGGGATAAAGACTTTTCAAAAGTCACAGCTCATATGACAGTGCAGGCGGTCTATACCGACAGAAAGCTTATAAAAGACTGCGAGATATCAGGCTTTAAAACACATATGACATTCACAGGCTATGAGCTTGCTCAAGGCAGTATAACGCTTTCCTATGGCGATACCACTTTGACAAATAATAAAGACTATACCATTGACTATGCCGATAATATAGCCGCAGGCAAGGGCAAAATGATAATAACAGGCATTGGCGGATACAGCGGCACTATAGCTAAAGCATTCGACATTCTTCCAAAGTCCGCCCAATTGACAAGCGTCTATTATGTTGATACGCTCTCCTACACAGGCAAGCCTATAAGACCTGACGTTATGGTAACGGACGGAGGAAAATTTCTTCTTCCTGAACATGATTATACTGTTTCCTATAGCTCAAATACAAAAATAGGCGTTGGAAAAATAACCATAAGCTTCATGGGCAACTATCAGGGTACGATAACAAAAACTTTTACCATTTGTCCTGCAAAACAGAAGATACAATATCTGCAAACAAGATATAAAGGCTTTTTTATCGACTTTGCTCAGAAAGGTTCAGCCACAGGATATGAACTGCAGTACAGTACACGCTCTGACTTTGCAGGTGCAAAAACTTTGATCATATCCTCAAACAAAACGGATAAAAAGACAGTTTCAAACCTGACGGCAGGGAAAAAATATTATGTAAGAGTGCGTTCGTATACAATAGTCGGCGGCAAGTGTTATAACGGCGCATGGTCTGATACAAAGAGCGTGACCACCGCAAAATATGATATTGCCAAAGCTAAGGTCGCAGGCATAAAAAACAAGTCTTTCACAGGCAAGAACATCACCCAAAGCATAACGGTCACATATTCGGGCAAGACCCTTAAAAACGGCACAGACTATATAGTGAAATATTCCTCCAATAAGAATATAGGCACAGCTAAGGTAGCAGTAACAGGAAAAGGCTCGTATGGCGGAGTGATAACGAAGTCTTTTGTCATCACCCCTGCAAGGCAGACCATACAAAAGCTTATGCCAGTGAAAAAAGGCTTTTATATAGACTATGCACAGAAAGGCTCTGCTACAGGCTATGAGATATCCTACGCTGAAAATATATCTTTCAGCGATGCAAAGACAGTTAAGGTGACCTCAAATAAGACCGACAAAAAGACCGTAACAAATCTTAAAAGCCAAAAGACATATTTCGTCCGTGTGAGAAGCTATACAGCCACAGGGACCAAGACCTATTTCGGACAGTGGTCTGATATAGCCAAAGTTTATACCAAATAATTATCCATGTTATCGGGAGGGATAGCAATGACCACAAAAACAAAGCTTGTAAAAAGAATATTCTCATCGCTCTTGACAGCCGCACTTGCAGTTCCAATGACGGCTCTCACTGCCCATGCAACAGGGGAGGCTTTCTTCTATCCGCCTAAAAACCCCGTCATGACCGATCAGCAGTTTGAAGTGTCCGTGACTTTTTCTGCAGATTCAGAGATAGGAAGCGTTCAGGCAAATATCGCCTATGATGATTCCGTTATAGAATTTGTGTCAAGCGACAATGCCTCAGGCGGCGGAGGAGTTCTTACAGTAAACGGATTTCCTGATACCCCCTCTTCAGAAGTGGATTTCAGCTTTACGTTCAAAGGTCTGTCGGCAGGAAATGCAAATATAAGCCTGCAAAGCTGTCAGATATATTCCCCTGATTCAGAGCTTATCGGCTCGCCTACCGCCTATTGTGTCATAACAGTTGGAAGCGATAAGGTGGAAACCAAGACCGAAACAGAAACCACGACCACCACCGAAAAGACCACTACCACCACTACCACTAAGACCGCACCTTCAAACGGCATACCCGATAAAGGCGTTCTTACAGCCCTGACAGTGGATAACGGTGAGCTTTCTCCTGCCTTTGCCTATAATGTCTATAACTATACAGTGAACGTTGACAATTCCGTTACCAATGTTGAGATAGAGGGAACAACAGCAAGCCCCTCTGATTATATATGGTATACAGGCACAAGCGAGTGTCAGGTGGGCGAAAATGTACGAACCATAACCGTCACAGACGTTGACGGCAATACCGCCACCTATACTGTCACCATAATAAGAGCCGCAGGCGGAGATGAACAGCAGACCCAGACCGTCCAAAAGAAAGACAGCTCCGATACTTCATCTGCCGTGTCCAAAAACGCAAATGTTATGGACCAGTATAAAAAGATGCTCAATACAGCCCTTGCTATCGTCCTTATTGTCCTTGTTATCGCACTTGTCGTAATAATTATCTGGATAAGAGGAAAGATCAAAGGCGGCAAAAAGGATAAATAAGTTCTGTGTAAAGAGATGATAAACAGCCAAAAGTGACGTATCAACGTGCTTTTGGCTGTTTGTGACAGCATTTGTCACCCTGTTTACACGAATACACATTTTTTTTACAAAAATCACACAAAAACAAGTATAATTTCGACACCTGCCAGAGTATAATGTGAATATGCTGATGGTGATTCAGTTTAGAGAGTGGCTCCAATAGGGGCTGCTTTTTTTATGCTCCAAAAACTTTTTTCATGAATTCTTCTGTGGAGATGATCCCGCTGCGATTGTATCTGTAAAGACCAAAAAGGCAGTGTTCATCTTCTTTTTTTATTATATTGATTTTTTCCTCTACTCCAAGACTAGCCTCAAACCCCATATTCTTTACGAGCCGACTTGCACTTTCGCAGGTTATGCCGAAAGGATAGGTGTAAACGTTTGGCTGAAAACCACAGTGTTCATCGCAAAGCGTTTGAAGCTTCGTGGTGTCGTTAAGAAATATCTTTCGGTAATCCTCGTAGCTTTCCCCCTCTAGCTGACCGACTCCACGCCTGCCCTCAAGATTATGCATATCGTAAGAGTGATTGCATATCTCCACATGACCGCTGTCACGAAGCACCGAAACGTCCTGCCAGTCAAGATAAGAGTAAGCAGGATCAGGCTCAGCCTCCTCGCAGGCAGCGTCAGTGTAAGCTCCCACAATAGATACAGTGGCTTTCATATCGTATTTTTCAAGAAGAGGCAGAAGATATTCTCTGTAGTTGTAAGTGCCGTCATCAAAGGACAGTATAATAGGCTTCTCAGGCAGCTCGCCCCCACGTTTCACATATCTTATAACGTCATTTACAAAAACAGTAGTGTAGCCGTTCTGCTTCAAATAAAGCAGATCCTTTTCAAGCTCGATAGGCGTTATGACATACTCACCGCTGCGATCTTCGTTTTTTACGATGCTGTGATACATTAAGATCGGAAGCTTTATCCCATCTGTTTTTTCTTCTTTTGCAAAGGTCGGCATAACAGCCACCGCCGCCAGCATAGAAAGCACAGCTATAACACAAAGCATCACCCTTTTTCTTATCCTTAGACTTATGTACATATTTTATTTACCCCCTTTTTACCTATTCTTATTCACCTCCATATCATTAATTGCATCATAAGTTCACAAAAAATATGCTTGTGGTACTTGAAATAATTGTGCAATTATGATATAATAAACACGTAATATCGCAGTGTTGTGTGCTGCGTTTAAAACAAGTTCATAAGGGGGAACTGTATATGAAAACGTTGCGTTCAAAGCTGCTTTTGGCAATGCTTTCAATCGCACTTATCATCACGGTGCTGCTCAGCTTGGTTTCCGTGTATTTTATAAACGTTTCTGCAAAGGATACGCTCAAAAGCACCGCTGAACCACTGGCTGTTCAGGCGGCTAAGAATTTTGACTCGACGATCAGCTCTTATACGAATAATATAGTTTCGACCGTAAAGTCTGATTCTTTTTTAGGGGCAAAAACTGACGCTGACAGACTGAAGGCGGTAAAAAGTGGCTTTGCAGACAACACAGGCTTTTATCTGAATTTTACAGTTTTTGACGGCAATGGCATTGTGCTTGCAACAGATAATGAAATGGTATCGTCATCAGTTGAAAAAGAGCACGTCATAAGCGCTTGCGAAAGAAGCTCGGCCTACATAACCGATATATATACCTTTGGCGGTAAGAATTATTTTTCTATACTTGCTTCAACAAAGTCTGGCAACACAGAACAAAAAGTCGCTTGTATTACCATTCAGAGCGATATGCTTGTCAATGCTCTTAATGAATATACCTTCGGAAAATCCGGCTATGCTTATCTTGTTGGTAAAGACGGAGAGATCCTTCTTCATAAGGATACCGATCAGATAGGTAAAAATGCCCTTGAGATCGGTAAGAAAGATGAAGAATATACGGAAGTGACAAATGCCGTTGAGAAAATACTTGCAAATAATAGCGGTACAACAGAGTATAAATTTAAGGATAACAATTATATCGTGGGCTATTATGGTTCGTCATATTTTGACGGTACTGTCGTCATGGTTACAAATGTTGCCGACTTCACCACCGCAAGCTCCAGCGCACTTACTAATATCATTGTAATGGGCGTTGTGCTTATGTGCCTGACGGTGCTGTTCTCTCTGCTTTTTGCAAAGAGGATAACAAAGCCTATCATTTCTACCACAAACAGACTTCGTTCTCTCGCACAGGGCAACCTTACCGACCCTGTTGACGTGTGGTATTCAAAGGACGAGCTTGGCGTCCTTTCAAACTCTCTGGAAGAAACTATCGTCTGCCTCAGACAGTATATCAACCTTATCACAGTGGCTCTTACCCAGATATCCGAGGGTAACCTTTGCCACAGAATGGAAGGCACTTTCAAGGGCGACTTCTATAAAATAAAGAGTACGTTTAACGAGATACTCGACTCTCTGTCTGATACCTTTGCTTCTATCAATATGTCAGCCGAGCAGGTGAACTCAGGAGCGGTTCAGGTGTCAAATATCGCACAGTCTGTATCACAGGGTTCTACACAGCAGGCTTCCGCGATCGAGGAGCTTTCCGCTACCCTCAGTGATGTTTCAAAGCAGATAACTCAGAACTCTGAGGACTCTAAGAACGCTTATAATATCGTACTTAAGAATACCGAAGCCGTTGACAACTGCAACAGCGATATGGGCAACATGGTAAATGCCATGAATGCTATCCATACTGCTTCCGATGAGATCTCAAAGATAATCAAGGTCATTGACGAGATCGCATTCCAAACAAATATCCTTGCCCTTAACGCCGCCGTAGAGGCCGCAAGAGAGGGTTCAAAGGGCTTTGGCGTGGTAGCAGACGAGGTAAGACGTCTGGCATCAAGATCAGCCGAAGCCGCAAAGCAGACCGCTTCACTTATCGAAAACCAGTCTGCCGCTGTTTCAAAGGGCTCTAAGATAGCCGAAGAAACTGCTGATTCGCTGAACAATATCGTAAGCAATTCAAATACTATAAAGGATCTCGTAAAGAATATCTCAGACGCTTCTGAGGCTCAGGCAGAAGCTATCGTTCAGGTAAATACGGGAGTAGACCAGATATCAGCCGTTGTATCAGCCAATACCTCAACTGCAGTCGGTTCAGCTTCCGCAAGCGAAGAGCTTTCAAGCCAGTCGCTTATACTAAAGAATATGATAGCACGTTTCAAACTTAGCGAGAACAGTGAAAAGGATAAGAAAGAGCATCAGACTTCAAGGTTCACATATATTGACGATGAGCCGGAAAGCGAGGCCACCCCTGAGGAAACTCAGCAGGATATCACTCCTTCCGACGAAGCCGATATAGAAGATTTCAGCACAAGCGATAAGTATTGATATCGTTGATAATGATAGAATTTCATTGAAAGGACTTGGTAAAATGAAGAAAAGAATAGGCATACTCACAAGCGGAGGAGATTGTCCGGGACTTAACGCAACTATCAGAGGCGTTGCAAAGGCTTGCTATGAAAAGTTCGGCGAAGACGTCCAGATAATCGGCATAGAGGACGGCTATTATGGGCTTATCAATAATATGTGCAAGGAAATGAAGCAGTCTGATTTTTCTGGTATCCTTACCACAGGCGGAACTATTTTCGGCACAAAGAGAACGCCTTTCAAGAAAATGCAGGTCATCGAAGAAGATAACGTGGATAAAGTAAAGGCTATGAAAGAAACCTATAAAAAGCAGAAGCTCGATTGCCTGCTCACCTTGGGCGGCAACGGCACTCATAAGACCGCTAACCTCCTTTCAACCGAGGGACTTAACGTTATCGGCCTGCCAAAAACTATCGACAACGATATCTGGGGCACAAGCGTAACATTCGGCTTCCATACCGCTGTTGACACAGCCACAGACGTTATCGACAGACTTCATTCTACAGCCAATTCCCACGGAAGAATACTCGTTGCAGAAATAATGGGCAATAAAGCCGGCTGGCTCACCCTCTATTCAGGTATCGCAGGCGGTGCAGATATGATAGTCATTCCTGAAATACCATATGATATCGAAAAGCTTGCCGCTGCCTGCGAAAAGAGAGAATCAAAGGGATTTTCTATCCTCGCCGTAGCTGAGGGTGCTTTTGATAAAGAAGAGGCAAAGCTTAAAAAGAAGGAAAGAGCAAGACTCCGTGCAGAGCAGGGTCTTACAACTGCTACCCCTAGAATTGCAAAGCAGATAGAAGAGCTTACAGGCAGAGAAACAAGAGTTTGCGTTCCTGGTCATATGCTCAGAGGCGGCAGTCCGTCAGCCTATGACAGAGTGCTTGCCACAAAGTTCGGTGTCCATGCCGCAGAGCTTATCGCAGCCGATAAATACGGCTATGCAGTGGCAATGATAAATGAAGTTGTGTCAGAAAACCCACTTTCAGAAGTCGCAGGCAAAACAAAATTCGTCCCTGCCGACCACCAGCTCGTCAAGACCGCAAAGGCTCTGGGCGTTGCATTCGGCGACTAAAATATGTGTAAACAGGCGGTGCAGTGTATGCTGTGCCGCTTTTTTGTATATGCCGATATAGCCTGAAACTATAGCAAACACAATAGTTTTAGTATTTTACAAATTTCTATTAAACCGATATAATATTATCATAAGCTTATGAAATAAAACCAAGAAAGGAATTTGATATATGAAAACAACAATAGTTGGCTATCCTAGAATAGGCTCTCTCCGTGAGCTGAAATTCGCTGAAGAAAAGTATTTCAGAAAAGAAATAACCGCCGCAGAGCTTGAAAAAGCAGCAGAGAAGCTCCGCCTTGAAAACCTTGACGTTCAGCGTCAGAGCGGTCTTGACCTTATCCCCTCAAACGATTTTTCCTACTATGACGGAATGCTCGATACAGCCGTACTCCTCGGTGCAGTTCCTGCAAGATATACCGCCCTTGGACTTTCTCCACTCGATACATATTTTGCAATGGCAAGAGGATATCAGGGCAGCGAGGGCGACGTAAAGGCGCTTGCAATGAAAAAGTGGTTCAACACAAACTACCACTACATGGTTCCCGAGGTAGATGACGATACAGAAATAAAGCTTTCCGATACAAAGCCTTTCGACCTGTTCAGCGAAGCCCTTGCAAACGGCGTGAAAACAAAACCTGTTATCATAGGCGCATATACTTTCCTTAAGCTTGCAAGATTTACAGGCAAGAAGAACGCCGGCGATATCGCACAGAGCGTTGTGAACGTGTATGCAGACGTTATTGCAAAGCTTTCAGCCCTTGGCGCAGAGTGGATTCAGCTTGACGAGTCTTGCCTTGTAAAGGATATGACCGCCGAGGATATCACATTCTTCAAGGATATCTATACAAAGATATTGGATAAAAAGGGCAGTGCAAAAATACTCCTCCAGACATATTTCGGCGACGTTCGTGATTGCTATAACGATATCTGCGCCCTTGCCTTTGACGGCATAGGTCTTGACTTTATCGAGGGCATCAAAACCGCAGAACTTGTTGAAAAGAACGGCTTCCCGAAAGACAAGGTGCTTTTCGCAGGCGTTGTGAACGGTAAGAATATTTGGAAAAACCACTATGCAAAAACTTTGGCTATCATTGACGATATAAAGGATAAGTGCGGCGAGATAGTCCTGGGCACTTCCTGCTCACTGCTCCACGTTCCATATACTCTCAAGAACGAGAGCAAGCTTTCTGATGACTATAAAAAGTATTTTGCCTATGCAGAAGAAAAGCTCTCCGAGCTTGCAGAACTTAAAGCCATCACAGAGGGCGAGTGCAGTGATAAGCTGGAAGCAAATAAAGCACTGTTCTCACAGCCAAGAAGCGGCGCTGATAAGTCGGTGACAGAGCGTGTTGCAAAGCTCACTGATAAGGACTTTGTAAGACTTCCTGAGTTTGCAGAGCGTGAAAAGATACAGAAGAAAGAATTTGGCCTGCCGCTCCTGCCAACAACAACTATCGGTTCTTTTCCACAGACTATTGAGGTCAGAAAAAATCGTGCGGCATTCCGTAAAGGCGAGCTTTGCGAAGCTGACTATGATAAGTTCATAAGCCAGAAAATAATAGATTGCATAAGACTTCAGGAGAAGATAGGTCTTGACGTCCTCGTTCATGGCGAGTTTGAAAGAAATGACATGGTAGAGTATTTCGGCGAGTGCCTTGACGGCTATATCTTCACAGAAAAAGCATGGGTGCAGTCTTATGGCACAAGATGTGTAAAGCCGCCGGTCGTATGGGGCGATATCTCAAGAGCAAAGCCTATAACAGTGAAGTGGTCAAAATTTGCACAGAGCCTCACAGATAAGCCTGTTAAGGGAATGCTCACAGGCCCTGTAACTATCCTTAACTGGTCTTTCCCAAGAGAGGATATCTCCCTTAAAGAGTCAGCAATGCAGATAGCCCTTGCTATCCGTGATGAAGTCCTTGACCTTGAAGCCAACGGCATAAAGATAATTCAGGTAGACGAAGCCGCTCTCCGTGAAAAGCTCCCTCTGAGAAGATCTGATTGGCACAGCGAGTATCTCGATTGGGCTATCCCTGCATTCAGACTTGTACACAGCGGTGCAAAGGCTGATACACAGATACACACCCATATGTGCTACAGCGAGTTCGCCGACATCATCAAGGATATCGACGATATGGACGCTGACGTTATCACCTTTGAAGCTTCACGTTCCGACCTGACTATCCTTGACGTTCTTAAGGAGAACAATTTCAGAACAGAGGTAGGCCCTGGCGTTTACGATATCCATTCTCCAAGAGTTCCGTCAGAGAACGAAATAGAGAATGCTCTTCATAAAATGCTCGATAGGATACCTGCACAGAAATTGTGGGTAAACCCTGACTGCGGACTTAAAACAAGAGGCGAAGCAGAAACAGTTCCAAGCCTTGAAAACCTTGTTGCCGCCGCAAAGAACGTAAGAAAAACATTGTAATTTTCATAAGGCATAAACAAAGCCCACAGAACATCAAAGTCCTGTGGGCTTTTTGTATTTATCTTATCCTATAAGCCAGTCATACATTTCCTGATATTTGTTAGCAGATGCCTGCCATGAGAAATCCTGTGCCATTGCAGATTTGATAAGTCCGTTCCATTCGTCACGTCTGTCATCAAATATGTACTTTGCGAACATAACAGTGTTGTACATCTCGTGTGCATTGTAGTTTGCAAAGCTGAAACCAGTGCCAGTCCTCTCAAACTGATTGAACGGCTGAACAGTATCTCTCAAACCGCCAGTTTCACGAACGATAGGCAACGTGCCGTAACGCAGTGACATAAGCTGTGAAAGTCCGCATGGCTCGAAAAGTGACGGCATAAGGAATGCGTCTGCGGAAGCGTAAATGCGGTGGCTCATTTCCTCACTGTAGTAAATGTTAGCGGAAACCCTGTCAGGATACTTTCCTGCAAACCAGCGGAACATATCCTCATATTTCTGCTCGCCCGTGCCAAGCACAACGAACTGTATGCCCTGTTCGCACATTCTTTCCATCATGTATGCAATAAGGTCAAAGCCCTTCTGATCTGTCAAACGGCTAACAATGCCTATCATAAAGCGGTTGTCGTCCTGCGCAAGACCAAGCTCAGCCTGAATTGCTCTCTTGTTGTGTATCTTCTTCTCAAGCACGTTGTCATAATTGTATCTTACAACAATGTTCTTGTCCGTGTCAGGGTTGTAATCAACATAGTCGATACCATTTACGATACCACGAAGATCGTTAGCCCTTGCCCTCATAAGTCCGTCAAGACCCTCGCCGTAGAACTGCGTCTTTATCTCCTCTGCGTATGTGTTGCTGACAGTTGTGATAGCGTCAGCATAAACAAGACCGCCCTTGAGCATATTTCCATCAACGCCCGTTCTCAGCTTGTCGATAGTGAAGTAGTAGTCAGACAGACCGGATATCCTCTTGAACTGCTCAACGCCGTCATTTCCCTGGAATTTCAGATTGTGTATAGTCATAACAGTCTTTATGCCGCGGAAGAAATCTCCCCCTGCAAAGCTGTCATGAAGATATACAGGTATAAGACCCGTCTGCCAATCGTGGCAGTGTATAACGTCAGGACGGAAATCAAGAAGCGGCAGAGCAGAAAGCACAGCTCTGTCAAAGTACATGAACTTTTCTATATCCCAGTGATGCTCAGTGTAAGGCTTGTCACCGGTGAAATAATGTTCGTTGTCGATAAAATAGAACGTAACGCCATCATAAACGCATTCAAGCACGCCCACATATTGGCTCTGACCTGCAAAGTCCATGTAGAAATGCGTTTTGTACTGCATCATGTCTTTCCACTGCTGTTTCATGCAGGAATATTTAGGAAGAATTACTCTGACATCATAATACCTCTTGTCAAAGCACTTAGGCAGAGAGCCAACAACGTCAGCAAGACCGCCTGTCTTGATAAACGGAACACACTCCGAAGAAGCGAACAAAACTTTTTTCATATTCAAGTTATCCTTTCCGACTTAATTTCTTGAATTTTCAGGGCAATAATTATCGCTATTGCCAATGTGTACATAACAATTATAACACTTTTTGTTGAAAACGTCAAGAGCAAAACCTCGTTTGCACCATAAAAGCGCAGTGATGAAAAATTAATAATTAAAAGTAGACATAAGCCTCTTTGTGTGGTATAATAAAGTGTCAAAGTATAATTATCAGATATAGGAGAGTTAAAATGATAACAGTATCAAACGTAAGCCTTTCATTCGGTGGTCAGCTTCTTTTCAAGGACGTTGACCTTAAATTTACAAACGGCAACTGCTATGGCATAATCGGTGCAAACGGTGCAGGAAAGTCAACATTTCTGAAGATCCTCTGCGGTGAGATAGAGCCTACCACAGGCGAGGTAGTGATCTCAAAAGAGGACAGACTTTCAGTGCTTCGTCAGGATCACTTTGCATTTGACGAGTATACAGTTCTTGAAACTGTAATAATGGGCAATAAGCGTCTTTATGAGATAATGAAAGAAAAGGACGAGCTTTACGCCAAGGAGGACTTCACCGAGGAGGACGGCGACAGAGCAGGACAGCTTGAAAGCGAGTTCGCAGAATTAAACGGCTGGGAAGCTGAGTCTGACGCTTCAAAGCTCATTCAGGGTCTTGGTCTTTCCGAGGATATCCTCTATTCACAGATGTCCACCCTCTCAGGTAACGAGAAAGTCAAGGTGCTTCTTGCACAGGCACTTTTCGGCAATCCTGATATTATCATGCTGGACGAGCCTACCAACCACCTTGATATCGACGCTATAAGCTGGCTTGAGGACTTCCTTGCCGACTATTTCGGAACTGTCCTCGTTGTATCCCATGACAGACACTTCCTTAATAATGTTTGTACCCATATCGTGGATATCGACTATACAAAGATAAAAATGTATGTTGGTAACTACGAGTTCTGGTATGAGTCCTCACAGCTCATGCAGAGAATGATAAAGAACCAGAACAAGAAAGCCGAGGAGAAGATCAAGGAACTCCAGGAGTTCATCAACCGCTTCTCAGCAAACAAATCAAAGTCCAAGCAGGCTACCGCAAGAAGAAAGCTTCTTGATAAGCTCACAGTCGAGGAAATGCCTGCCTCATCAAGAAAATATCCTTTCATAGGCTTTAATATGGATAGAGAGCTTGGAAAAGACGTCCTCAAAGTCAACGGCATATCCAAAACAGTTGACGGAGTAAAGCTCCTCAATAATGTTTCCTTTACCCTCAGCCGTACCGATAAGGTCGCTTTCATCGGCGAGTCCGAGCAGGCTATCACAATGCTTTTCAAGATACTTGCAGAGGAAGAAGAGCCTGACGAGGGTAGCATTAAGTGGGGCGTTTCCACATCACGTTCATATTTCCCTATCGACAATTCAGCCTACTTCAACGACAATGACGAAAGCATCGTTGACTGGATAAGAAAATATTCCACTTCCGAGGTAACAGATACCTACCTCAGAGGATTCCTCGGCAAAATGCTTTTCTCAGGGGACGAGATATATAAGCCTGTAAAAGTTCTCTCAGGCGGTGAAAAGGTAAGATGTATGTTCAGCCGAATGATGCTCTTCGGCTCAAACGTTATAATGCTTGACAGACCTACCAACCACCTCGATCTTGAGTCTATCACAGCCGTAAATAACGGACTTAGAGATTTCAAAGGCGTCGTAATTTTCGCATCTCATGACCATGAAATAGTTCAGACAGTTGCAAACAGAATAATTGAGATAACCCCCGACGGCTGTATCGACAGACAGGGAACTTATGAGGAGTTCCTTGATTGGCGACGTGAGCGTGGCATGAAGTCATTTATAGAGTAATTTTATTATGGAGAAGTATCCAAAATGGCAAAAATGAAAAACGTGACCGTAAGAGGTTACAATATTGATGACGTTCCTGAAATGGCAGAGATATGGAACGAAGTTGTAAAAGAGGGCAATGCCTTCCCACAGAAAGAGACCCTCGACTATGAGGGTGCGAAAAAGTTTTTTGCATCACAAACATTCTGCGGCGTTGCAGAGTATGAGGGCGAAACTGTAGGAATGTATATCCTCCACCCTAATAACGTTGGCAGATGCGGACATATCGCAAACGCAAGCTATGCCGTAAAAAACACCTGCCGTGGAAAAGGAGCAGGCAAGGTCATAGTCGAACATTGTCTTTTCATAGCAAAGCAGAAAGGCTTTAAGGTGCTCCAGTTCAATGCCGTTGTTGCGTCAAATGTCAAGGCGGTAAAGCTTTACGAAAACCTCGGCTTTGTTAAGCTCGGCACTGTACCGAAGGGCTTTGAAAACAAAGAGGGCGTCTTTGAGGATATCATTCTGTTCTACCACACTCTTTGATTAGTGAGGAATTAGGAGTGAGGAGTGAGGAATGAAGGTATCGCCTGAGGCGATGATATTTTTTGAATATTGAATTTTTATGGGTATTGAAAGGTGAAAGAAGTATGTTAAAAGTAGCAAATATTTTTTCAAACGATATGGTGCTCCAGCGTGACAAGAACATAACAGTCTGGGGACTTGGGGACGAGGAAAGAACTGTCACAGTTACTCTTAACGGCGTGTCAGTCCAGACGCAGGTCTGCGACGGCAGGTGGACAGCCGTCCTCCCTCCAATGAGTGCAGGCGGAGAGTATGAAATGACAGTTTCAGACGGCTGTACAGAGAAAAAATTCTGCCGTATCATGATAGGCGAAGTGTGGTTCTGCGGCGGTCAGTCAAATATGGAGCTTGAACTTCAAAACGCAAAGGGCGGCAAAGAAGTCCTCGAAAACCTCACCCCTGATTGCAACGTAAGATTTTATTACACTCAAAAGCGTGGCACTCTTGACGAAATGTTCTATGAGGACGAAAACAATACCGCATGGTCGCAGGCTTCAAAGGATAATTCAAGGGCATGGAGTGCAGTCGGCTTCTTCTTTGCAAGAAAGCTTGCCAAAGACCTT
>OHFX01000506.1_pt1 | contig 17175 bp, 19 predicted proteins | sample 1567691 | NCBI WGS metagenome assembly OHFX01 (sample SAMEA3879552, study PRJEB24766) | human gut metagenome | biome: human-associated habitat; feature: feces | place: USA | collected 1985/1987 | reverse complement strand
CTTAAGCAACAAGATGGATAATTCCTTACTGGCTGTAAGGGATATTAACCATAAACATATTGTAGTAGATTGGAGAAACTGCTATGGATAATTCCTTTTTACATACTAAAAGGCTCCTGTTGGTAGATGATGAACAGGAACTATTGAAAATGGTTTCAGATATATTGAAAGATGCAGGATTTGAAACTGTCCTTACCGCAATGACGGTCAAAGAAGCTATTTTGACCGCAAAAGAGGAAACTCCCGATTTAATTGTTTTGGATGTCATGCTGCCGGATGGGGATGGCTTTTCTCTGATGCAGCATTTCCGCACTTTTACCAATGTGCCGATCATTTTCTTAACAGCAAAGGACGAAGCGGCAGACAAATTATCGGGATTGGGGCTTGGTGCAGATGACTACATTTCTAAGCCCTTTATGCCGCAGGAACTGTTACTGCGTATCTATGCGGTACTGCGGCGGACCTACAAAGAGGATTCACCGCTGCTTGTTTTGGATGGATGTACGATTGATTTCAGCCGGGCCGAAGTCCATAAGGGCAGCGAAATTATCTCCCTGACAGCCAAAGAACATACTTTACTTGAAACGCTTGCCCGTAATGCTGGAAAGATTGTTACCGTAGATGCGCTTTGTGAAGCCCTCTGGGGGGATAATCCTTTTGGCTACGAAAACAGCCTCAATGCTCATGTCCGGCGCGTCCGGGAAAAAATTGAAACCGATCCATCAAAACCCGTGTCCCTAATAACCATTAAAGGATTAGGCTATAAGCTGATAGCAAGGAAGTGATGTCATGAAATCATTCGGAAGTTATATATCTAAATATCTTGTGTCGTTCGTTGCCTTTATTCTGATATTGCTTTTTCTTAATGCAGTAGTATTCGGTCTGACTTTTCAAAAGATTGTGACCGAGGATTATGGCGATTCATCCCCGCAAGCCATGTTGGAAATGACTGCTACCGCCGCTACACCGGAACAATTATCGGATGAGGCGGTGCAAATGCTCCGACAGAATCATATTTGGGCGATCTACTTGAACACAGATGGTCAATGTTATTGGTCGGTTGATTTGCCGGACAATGTGCCGAAAAATTACACAATTCAAGATGTCGCACTATTTTCAAAAGGGTATATTGAGGATTACCCGGTTTTTATTTGGAACACCGATGATGGGGTGTTGGTGCTGGGCTATCCCACAGACAGCTACACAAAACTCACCAGCAATTACTATTCCATTGCAGCACTTCAACGACTCCCCATCTTTGTGCTGGGGATGCTTGGCTTGGATTTGCTGTGCCTCTTTTCAGCCTATTACTTTTCCAAACGCAGAATCATTCACAATACCGAACCGATTGTGTCCGCTGTGAAAACTTTGGCAGACGGAAAGCCAGTTTCACTTCATATCAGCGGAGAACTATCGGAAATTGCAAGCAGTGTAAACAAAGCTTCTTCCATTTTGAATAGGCAAAATGAAGCGCGGGCGAACTGGATCAGCGGCGTTTCCCATGACATCCGCACACCTCTCTCCATGATTATGGGGTATGCGGACCGTATTGCAGAAAGTAAAGCTGCCAGCAAGAGCATCCGTGAACAGGCGGAAATAGTACGGAAGCAAAGTGTAAAAATCAAAGAGCTGGTGCAGGATTTGAATTTAGTATCGCAGTTGGAATATGAGATGCAGCCGCTTCATAAAGAGATGGTTCGCTTATCCAAACTACTGCGATCCTATGTAGCAGACCTGTTGAATACAGGAATTTCCGATAGCTACAACATCGGAATTAAGATCACTCCTGACGCCGAAAATGCTGTGTTGGAATGTGATGCCAGATTGATTTCGCGAGCTGTAAACAACCTTGTCCAGAACAGCATGAAACACAACCCACAGGGCTGTGAAGTCTGCCTTTCGCTTACAGCATCGCAAAACCATCTTATCTTGGCGGTTACGGATAACGGAACGGGTCTGTCTGCTGAAAAGCTGCAAGAGCTGGAAGAAAAACCGCATTATATGGAAAGCACAGATGAACGGCTTGATTTAAGACATGGGCTTGGATTGCTGATTGTCCAACAAGTCGCCATAGCTCATAACGGCACTTTCAAACTTACTAATGTTTTCCCGAAAGGGTGTGAAGCCACTTTAATATTCCCGTATATCGGATAAACAGGCAAGTACAAATCTATAAGAAAACGCCAGATTTCCGTGAGGGAAAACTGGCGCGCCAAGAACAGCCATTATTATACTGAATTACATGGAACGATAATGCCGATGCAATGTTATACTTGCCCGGAGGAGGAGCAATGCTTTTTTTAACTGATGTAGATCATGTGAGCTTTGAAAAAGCAAACGAGACACGGCAAAATAACCTCCAATCGGCTACCGTGTCCCTGCAAGTCGTCATAGGTTTGTGTAAACGCAAAGAAACCGCGATCAGGCAGCATCCAATAAATTTCCCAACTCTACGCATAACTGTTTCCTCACTGAACGAAAGTAAGGAACATGGCAAGCGCAACAATTCCCACCATCAGCAGCAGCCAAAAAACGCTGATTGCAGTTGATACAATATTGATTATGCTGCGGCTTTCCCTGCTCCGCACACATACCACCGAAAGAATCAGACCCAGCAGGACAAAAACGATATTGGCTCCGGCCCAAGCGGTTCGGACTCCATCCGACAGCGAAAGGTGCAGAAGCGATGGGGCAAGAGCCACCAGCGGTAGGATGCTCACAATGAGCGCAGCGATACTAACTGATTGAAATTTTTTCTTTTCCATAGTTTTACCTCATTTCTTTTTTCCCAAATTGGGTGACAGCCAGCGCGAAAAACAGGCCAAACACGACTATCGCGCACGGCAGGAACGGAAACACCGAAAAAGCGGCGTCGGAAGTTTCTGCTGTAAAGTCATGGAGAGAGCAGGAAACGAGATAACCGCTGTAACAGTACGGGTAGGCGATCCACAGCGGCGTATTCGCAACCAATACACCGGGAATCACAAGCAGCAGATTTAATCCCACAGAAAGAAGCGGTTTTTCAAACAGCACAGTGATGGCCCACATAGCCGCAATGCACGGCAGCATAGTCAGAAACAGCCCCAAGCACCATTTCAGAAGATATAGGATCGGCAGGGTTTCTGTTACTCCCATTGTCTGTGTCGCAATCAACCCAGCGATTACAAATACGACAAGGAACACCACCATCTCCATAAACAGATAAAAGGTAAGCACACAGAATTTGGCAATGGATAATGCGCAGCGGCTGACCGGCAGCGCCAGCATTTTCAGAATCCCGTTATTTCCTGTTTCTCTCCCTGCGATCATCACACAGACTACAATCATGCTAAACGGGAGCAGATAGTAGGCGTAGACAAGCGCACTTTGAATGAACATGGCAGGCCACGCATTAGTGTATTCCGGCGTAAAATAGTTGCTCAAACTTGCAACCCCGGAAATCACTACCAATAAAGGCGCAATGAAAATCAAGGGTATAATTTTGGAGCGTCTTACTTTCATAAACTCGATTTTGATTAAATCCAAAAAATTCATTTCTATCATCCCTCCTTACTCGTAGCGTCTGTACTTCGCCAGCCACAAGCCCACAGCAAGGAACAACAGTGTTTCCACCAAAGCGACAAGGGCAACCGTCGAATCAGGCTGGGCGCTCATGGCTACTGCTGGTTTCAGAATAATCACAAAAGGATGCACCAGCAAAAGCGTCAGCCCCGAATTTGCAAGGGCCATACCACTCAGAAAACCGGCAACACCAATTCCAAGCGGCACCCACATATTTTCAAAGCGCGAGGAAATCAGCAGCATAAACGACAGTACCGGCATGGATGTGAGAAAAGAGTATCCGGCAAAGCGTACCAGCGTACCCATCTCAAACGCTCCGTCCGGCAAGTCCATCATTCCAATCTGTGCAAGTGCCAGGTTTTGCAGCACGATTGCAACCAAAAACATGACCGTCAGAATCAGAAATTTGCACAGATACATGGCCGGGACGCTGACGGGAAGCATATACATCTTCTTTACGGCACTTCCCTTAAATTCCATGTTGTAGATCATGCAGGTAGCAACCACGATACCGAACAGATTCAGCACCATAATCATGCCGTAGAGCTGGGTCAACAAGACATCCATCGGGGCCAGCGGCAGATTCAGAAGTGTGTCTTTCCGCACAATGAAATTGACAAATGCGTAGGCGGCTCCTAAGACACCAACGGCCAGCAGCACGGGAATCACGCCGGTTCGCTTTTCTTTCCGAAGTTCGATTGCCAGCGTTTTCATAATTTTGCCCTCTGCTTTCTGTCCATGTTATCTTTCTCAACCATAGAAAGGAACACATCTTCCAGATTGTCCGCAGCGAAGCCGGATTGCAGGGCATATTGACGCAGATCATTCATGCTTCCCTCAAACAGCAGCCGCCCGTGGTTGAGAATCCCAATGTCATCTGCAATCAATTCGATTTCAGACAGCATATGGGACGAGATCAGCACCGTGCAATCGTAAAGGCTGGGCAAGGATTTTACCAGATTGCGGATTTCGTGGATACCAGACGGGTCAAGACCGTTTGTGGGTTCATCCAGAATCAGAATCGGCGGACGCCCCAAGAGCGCCCCGGCAAGGCCCAAGCGTTGCTTCATTCCCAGCGAATACTGTTTTGCCAGCCGGTCGCCAAACTCGGTCAGCCCTACCAGTTCCAGAGCATCTTCCACATCCGCTTTCGGCAGTCCCAAAATGCGGCGGATAATGTCAAGATTTTCCCGCCCGGTGAGATTCGCGTAGAAAGACGGCGCTTCGATGAAAGAGCCGATCTCTTTGAGAATGGCAATCCGATCCTGCGGAAACTGTTTCCCATCAATGGTAAAGCTGCCTTTTGTGGGATTGGTCAACCCCAACAGCATTTTCATGGTTGTGGATTTGCCTGCCCCGTTCGGGCCAAGAAAACCATAAATGCTGCCCTTGCGAATATGAAGCGAAACATGATTGACCGAAGTGAAGTTCTTATATTTCTTGGTCAACTGTTCCGTTGTAATGATATAGTCCATAGAAACATCTCCTTTCGATGCTTCTATGGTACAACTTCAACCTGACATCTACATTCTCCCGTCCTTACTTTTACCTTACTTTTCAAGGAACAAGAACGCAGAATGGACAGCCCATGATATAATAGAAACAAATAAAATCAGCCTGCAAATAAAAAGTCAAGGCTAAATTGAAGAACATTGAAAATTTTATACAGGTTGAAAAGTAGGTATCAAAATAAGACCACCACACCAGTGCTGGTCTGAGAATTATAATGATGATTAGGATTCTGGAAGAGATGAAAGATATTCTTTCACTCGTCCGTAATAGATTCTTAGAAACTTGTTGGCACCTGCAGTCATATAGACATAATAAGGCTTGCCTTGTGCCCGTTTCTTATCTATGAACTGATACACAGGATCATCCTGTGGGTGTGTTTTTATTAAGACATCCATTACCTGAAATAAAGTCTTTCTAAGATCAGATGAGCCTCGTTTTGAAGTTGGAACACTTTTTTGTTCATAACTTCCCGATTCATTAACACCGGGATCTACACCGGCAAAAGCAGTAATAGCACCTTTATGGGTAAAACGGGAAACATCACCAATCTCAGCCATCAATTGAGGACCAAGCGAAGCACCAACCCCTTTCATCGCCATAACAATAGGATACTCTGGGAGTTTGGATGCAGTTTCATTCATAAGTGTGCGTAGTGATTCAACGGTTGTAGAAGCACTGTTAAGCTGGTTTACAGCCTGCTTGATAATAAGCTTTGTAATGTCATCCTTAGGAAGTACAGGAACAAGTTCCTTTGCTTTTCCATAGATTTCCTCAGCTTTGGATTGGCTGAAGTTGTACTTCTTACGTTTGCACCAGTTTTGATAATGGTCGATAAAGGCATTCAGAGAGATTTTACGGACACAGTCCACATGCCAGTATGTAGATGCAAAATCAACCCATTTCTGGCTGCCGTCACTGCGTGCAGGACTGTCAAAGTAAGTATTAACACCAGGATAGGTTTGGTCAAGGATGCCGATAAGATTATTTTTCATAGCCGTCTTGTGCTTCATGTAAAAGCCGAACTGACGGTTCATGGTTTTGAGCTGATTGCGTAATTCATCCATAACATTATACTGTTTAAGATTTTGCCATTTGTCAAGAGCATATCGGGCAATCTTAACAGCATCCGCTTTATCAGATTTCACTTTACGAAGAGAATCATTATCAAAGTCTTTGATAAGTTTTGGGTTAATGGCACTGACGAGACGGTATGTCTCCTAACCCGAGAAAAGTCCGTCAAGAGCTACGCGTACGTTGACATCACCCCGTCGGAGCTTGGCATGGGCGGAAAGGTCAAGAAGCCGACGTACAAGCAGATTCAGGCTTACGTGCTGGAGACGCACGGACTGAAGGTGTCCCCGCTGTACATCGCGAACGTCAAGGACGAGTTCGGCCTGGAGAAGCAGTTCTCCTACGAGGAAGCCGGGATGTCGGCGAAGAAGCGTCCGAACTGCCCGCCGGAGAAGCGTGCGGCGATTATCGACGCGCTCATCCACTTCGGCATGCTGGACGAAGACGCCAGAGAGACCGAGTAAATACCGAACGAACAGGCCAGCGGGCAACGTCCCGCTGGCTTTTGTCGTATGTGGGCTTATTTTCTCAAAAATTTTCTCAAAAACTTATTTTAGACCGCCCCTCGCAGACGCCGACAGCATCAGCCTCCGCAAGGGCATTGCCCCAGGTCAGGCTATTTATCGGGTTGCACGAACTGTTGACAGTATGACACAACCCGAGTTATAATATAGTCACAAGATGAACGAAGGGCATCTTGGAACCGGGAAACCGGTCAGGTACTTTGATAAATGAATAAACACAACAAGATTCGTGAGCATAAGTTCCTTAGCAGGCAACGCCAATAAGCCCTGCACAAGCCATAGACCGTGACGGGTTTATGGTGACGGAGCACAGCGTCAAAGTGGGTTCACTGTCCGCCCGATACTGAGCGGATATAACTTGCACGATTCCACATACACAAAGTGAGAAGCGGCGAATCCGAGTTGTGGCATATGGATTTATTTCCAATATGTCATGACTCGGGTTCGCCGCTTTTTTTGTTTTTCAAACACAAAAGGAGGCAATAGACAATGACTAATGACGAGATGATGGAGATGATTTACACACCGGACACGGTGATAAAGCGGGCAACGGAGGAGTACATCGAGAACGCCCGCGCTGACGAGGACACCTACCTCGCCATGCCGCTTGACACGCTCGCGGCAGACCTAACGCGTGTGGTGAACGGAGAAATCGCGAAGGTCAACGAGGAGCTGAAGTATCGCCGCGATACGCTCAAGGCCGAGAAGGAGAAGGCGAAAGGCGACCCCGGCAAGCTCGCTGAGCTGTCGCAGATTGTCGTCGAGCAGAACATCAAGATGCTCGCCTCCCCCAACCCGTACATGCTGGCGTCGGTCATCATGTTCAAGCACCACGTGATTCGCATGAACTACGGCACGAGCGATTCCAACTCCACCGACATGTGCCCCCTTGCCGTGTACAACGACAGCGGACACGACGAGGGCATCTACACGACGGACAACGACACCATCGAGAGCATCATCCGCGACGCCTGCCCGACCATCGTGCAGCGCGACGTGAACGAGACGAAGGCTTTCCTGCGCGCTATGGCTCCCGTGAAGTTCCGCAGCAACGACCGCAACCTTATCGCTCTGAACAACGGGGTGTTCGACTACGAGACCAAGATGCTCCTGGGATTCGACCCAGAGTGGGTCTTCGCGTCGAAGATTGGCACGGATTACAACGAGAACGCCAAGAACGTGTTCATCCACAACGACGAGGACGGCACCGACTGGGACTTCGATTCGTGGCTTGAGGAGCTTTCCGACGAGCCCGAAGCCCCGAAGCTGCTGTGGCAGATTATCGGTGCGGCGGTTCGCCCGAACACGGCATGGAACCAGGCGGCGTTCTTCTACAGCACGAAGGGGAACAACGGCAAGGGTACGCTGTGCGAGCTTATCCGCGGCGTTGTCGGGAAGCGCAACTGCTGCTCCCTCTCGCTTGACTCCCTCGGCCGCGAGTTCATGCTGACGCCGCTTCTGAAGGCAAGCGCCATCATCACGGACGAGAACAACGTCGGCGAGTATCTGGAGCGTACGGCCAACCTGAAGGCAATCATCACGGGCGACGCCCTGAACATCAACATCAAGCACCGCGACCCGGTCAGCTACACGTTCCGCGGGTTCATGATTCAGTGCCTGAACGATGCGCCCAAGTTCCGCGACAAGACGGACTCCATGCTGCGCCGCATCATCTTCGTTCCGTTCGACAAGTGCTTCACGGGACGCGAGCGCAAGTACATCAAGGAGGACTACCTCAAACGCAAGGAGGTGCGCGAGTACGTGCTGAAGCACGTGCTGGAGGACATCCCGGACTACTACAGCATCGAGGTTCCGCAGTATTGCAAGGACGCCCTGGACGACTTCCGCCTGAGCAACGACAACGTGGCGGAGTTCCTGAGCGAGGTGCTGGACGAGCTGACGTGGGACGCCATCTCGTGGAAGGAGCTGTACTCGTTCTACCGTGGCTGGCTCCGCCGCTACGGTTCCGGCGATTCCGGGCGCGGGTGCGTGAAGTACCGCGACTTCAGGAACTCAGTCCGCAACATCCTCGACACGGGGACTTACGGGTGGGAGTACCACCCGGGAGACGGTCAGTTCATGGTTGACGCGGCGTACCACGCAGCGGTCGAGCCGCTTATCAAGGAACTCGACATCAAGGACTTGTCGAACGTGGGCAACTCCGCAACGGCTGACCATATCGACAGTCTCAAGGGCATCACGACGAAGATTCGCGGCATCCGTCGTCTCGACGGTGCATACGCCGCAGCATAAGAGGAGGTAGATGGAAATGATGAGCTATTTCATGGAGGAGGTTTACCGGGGGTCTAACCCCGGGTACGGCTCCGGCGATTTGATTATCGCAACGTATGGGGCACGCGGCGACCGCTACGCCTACGGCACCTATCACGAGGTCATGGAAGACCCGGAGAACCTGCCCACTGGTCACCGCGGGTTCAAGGAAGAGGTCATGGCGAGCATGAGGGCGGAGCTTGAGAGCGCCGAGGCGTACGAGCCCTGCGGGGTTGATTTCCTCGATTCGTTGTTCCGTGAGAGCGACAGCAAGCGCGCCGAAGCCATGCGCAAGGCGCTGGAGTTCATGGAGACCCGTTAGCGGTCTCTACGAAGCCCAGAGAAAGCCCACAAACGGGCTGCAAATGGGCAAATGAACGCGAAACGGTCACGTGAGGGCTGATTAAAGCCCACGCGGAGACCGGCAAGAGCCCACAGATGGGCTGCAAATGGGCTCTGGTAATTCAGAGACCACGGAGAGCCCACAGATGGGCACCAAAAAGCCCACTAGCGGGCTGCGAACGGTACACGAAAAGGAGGGATTGATATGACGAAGGAAGATGCACTCCTCATTCTCGAAGCGCCCGAGTTTGCGCTCCGTGAGCTGGAGAGGGCTGTCGAGCGTTATGAGCGCGCCTACACCCGCGTCGCGGGCGGTGCGATTCGCTACGACAAGGACAAGGTGGATGGCGGCGGAGGTGACCCAGACATGCCGCTCATCATGGTGGCGCAGCGCTCCATCGAGCTTGATGAGGCGCAGGCCAACTACACGGCCGCCGTGGACACAGCCGAGCGCTACATCGGGATGATTCCCGATTGGCGCAAGCAGGCAGTCCTTACGTCGCGCTACGTGGAGACACCGGCGCTTACATGGCCGCAGATTGCAGAAGCCCTGGGCTTGAGCCTGCGGCAGACGTACCGACTGAAGAACAACGCCATCGCCGAGCTTTGCGACATGGCATGTGGCGACGTTCTTGCGGAGGTTTCGTAGGGGGTCAAGGGGGAGCATCCCCATTGTCCAGGGTAGTAGTGTTGAGGGTTCCCCCTTGACACTACTACTACTGGATTATCACGACTGACAAAGGAAGTCGTGATGGAGTACGACGATATGTTAGGAGGACGAAAAGATGACGAATAGCAAAGTGACGACGGTGCGTTTCCACATGGGCGGTGATGACGAAATCAAGACGGAGCACAACCGTCGAGATGAGAACACCGTCAAGTGGGAAAAGCACATCGACATGGACGGGAAGCACGAGGTGCTTCGCGACATGGAGTTGGAGTCAGTGTATGAGGAATTGTTCGGACGAGCCATTGAGGAGTACGACGCTAAGCAGAAGCGCCGCGACCGCCGCTATGGCGGGGTCTATGGTTACATGGAGCAGGTGCGCGCTGATTCCCGAGGACGCGTCAACCACAAGACGCGTACGAAGGGCAAGAACCTCGCCTACGAGGTCATCGTAGGCGTTGGTTCCGTCAAGCCGGAGCTTGACGAGGAGACGGGCAGGTTCAAGCGTGACAGCAAGGGAAACTTCGTGACGCCGTACCTGGTGCCCGACGACATCTGCGAGGCTGTGCTGAAGGCATACCTCGCGGCGTGGGACGCACGCAACCCGCATCTGCGCCTCTATGGCGCGTACCTCCACGGCGACGAGGGCGGTGCGATGCACATGCACCTCGACTTCGTTCCGTGGGCGGACGGGTACGAGCGCGGGCTCAGCGTGCAGACGAGTCTCAACCGGGCGCTGGCTCAGCAGGGGTGCGTCTCCGAGGGCTGGACGCGCAACTCTCACGTGATATGGGCGGAACGCGAGCGCGATTTCATCGAGTCGATTCTGACCGAGCAGTACGGCTACACCATCGTCCACCCGGATGCGGGCAAGTACAAGGAGTCCATTCCGTGGCGCGTGTACGCACAGGAGCAGGAAGCCCTGAAGCGCATCGACGACCAGAAGGTGAAGCTGAGCGCCATGCTCCGCGAGGCGGACGACATGGAGACAGAGCTGGAGATGAAGCGCCAGGAACTCGAAGAGGTGACCGAGGCGACATGCGCCATCGAGGAGATGAAGGCCATCGAGATGCCGGACGGGCGCAGCCTGTGGGAGCACAACATGGCACGCGTCCGCGAGGAACGCGAGCGCAAGCGCCGCGAAGAGGAGGCCAAGAAGCGCAGGCGCAAGAGCGAGTCTAGGGTTCACCGGGCGCCGAACGTGCTTCCTACGGAGTATGAGGAGCAGATGGACGAGCAGAAGGCGCGCATCGAGCGCCAGGTGCGCGAGGATGTTCTTGGCCGCAACGAAGACCTCACGCGCAGGACGCTGGCAGCGAGCGAGAGGGTGCTGTCGAAGGCCGAGAATGAGTCCGAGTTCGATTTCGACTCTATCCGCAGAGGATAAAAAAAGAACCGCCCCGCAGCGTTTCGCTGTGAGGGCGGTTTTTCCGTGCTCTGAGGGCGTCTCAGCGGATGTCCGGGGCGGGAACGTAATCCCAGCTTGTGCCGAAGTGCGTCACACCGAGTATGTACAGGTCAAGCTCTTCGTCGTGGAACACAAGCTCGTCAGTGTGCTCCATGATGAACGATGGGTCGCTGATGATATGCCACTGGAACACCTCGTCCCACGGTGCGCAGTCACCGCTGACGAGTTCCAGCGGGCGCTTCGCCATCTCATTCGCGAGAACCATGTCCCCGGCGGTGCGTGCAAGGTCGGCGTATGTCTTGATGTTTTCGTATGCCATTGTTGCTCCCTTCCTTTCTTCACGCGTACCGTCGAAGCCGCCCCGCGGCTTTTCCCCTGCATCATCCACCGCGCCCACCCCGTAAAAGGCAGCATCCACTCCGTACACAGCAGGAGGGTGGATTTGAGGTTGATGTGCTTCAAGTTTTTGAGAATTTCGGCCACTTTTTGAGAATTTTAGGCCTGTTTTTGAGAATTTCGGAGAGTTTTTGAGAGTGAAAAAGGGCGCTCCGGGAGGCAAAAACGTTCGTAAACAAGGGTTTTTCTTTTATTTTTTCTTAAAAATTCTCAAAAACTCAAAAAAATTGGAAGAAAGTTCCTATAGAGCCTTTCAAAGTCCTTTGCCTATATATATAAAAGTTCCAAAAAAAATGAGTTTTTGAGAATTTAGCCCGTTTTTGCCCTTAGTATGGCTTACTGTGGGATACTGTGAGCAAACGTGTTCTCAGAACGTTCTCAAAAACGTCTTTTCACTCTCATTTTTGCCTTAAAATTCTCAAAAACTCAGCCCTCCTGCTGTGTACGGAGTGGATGATGCCTCCTTTTATGCGGGAGCGGCGTCTGTGATAAAAAAAAGACGCCACCTGATTGCTCGGATGGCGTCTGTGACGCGACGGTATGCGTTAGCGTGTTGCTCCGCAGTCGCAATACTGGTAGTCCACATAGGTCTGCGTCTCGTAGTGGCCGTGGTCTTCCGTGTGGGAACCGACAGGGACACGCTGGGTCTCGTAAATGGTCTCGGTACGGTAGTTGGCCGGCAGACCGGCCCTCAAAAGCTCTATACCGTGTGCCTCCGCGGCGTTATCGTCGGTCGTGCTGAAGCCGTCGTACGCGAAGATGTACTGTGTGCCGACGGCTACCTTCTGGTCTGCGTAGTCGGTCACGGTCACGATGTTCGGAACCCAGACCTGCTTGGTCGCGGTGTGGTCCTTCCAGCTGTGGCTGTGCGCCGGTGCGGAAGGCTGGCTCGAAGAACCGCCCGAAGGCTTGCTGGAAGCGCTGGAGCCGTTGCCGTTGGAACCGGAGTTCCCCGCGCTGGAACCGCCGTTGCTGTTGCTGTTGGCGTTGCCCTTGTCGCTGGTGTCGCCGTTATTGCCTGAAGGCGTCGTTGCCTCCGGCTGACCGTTCACGTCGACCTCCTTGTCGGCGTCGGTGGCCTCCTGCTTGGTCTCGTCAGAGGCGTTCGGGTTGTTGGCCACGTTGCCCTCAAGTTTGTCGAGGATATCCTTGCCGGCGTCGCCCTTCAAGGTCTCGTCGCCGTTCTCGACGGCGTCCTTGGTCTGGTCGACGATGCCCTTGAGCATCTCGTCAGTCACCTTGTCGGCCGGGATTCGCGTCATCTCACAGGTCACGCTCAGCGTGTCCGTCGCGTCGGCATCGACCGTCACGGTCTGCGCCTCGCCCGTGTCGAACAGCTCGTAAGCGGAACCGTCCGAGTTGACCGGGCTGATGAAGTCGACCGTGTAGTCTCCCTCTTCGAGGGTGACGGTCGATGTGCCCTTGTTGCCGTCGGCGTCCGGCGAAACCGCGTGGTAGAAGTCCACCTCATCGCTCGTGATATGGGCGATGGCCGGAGTGGAGTTCGCATCCCAACCGGTGTCGGCGGTCACGTTGAGGACGAGGTCGGCGGTCTCCGCCTTTGCTGTGCTGTTCTGCTTGTCTGCTGTGGAAAACGCGCCTGTCGCTGCTGCAATTACTACGGCAACGACTGCGATGATAGCGATGGCGATTGCCGCGGTATGCGGTTTGTGAGATTTAATCCAGTCAGTTGCCTTCTTCATTTAGTCCACCTCTATTCCTTCTGTGTCGGGGGCGTCAAACGTGAAGCCCGCATGGTCATCGTTGACTATTGTGGCAAGCCCGCCGAATCCTCCGAACGTCATGTCGTAGACGGTCTGATTTTCAACAGGAGACAGCTGGATGCTTTCGTTGGTAATTGAGTCCCCGGCAGGGGAAGAGCTTCCATCTATACCCCATGTCAATACGTCGTAAGGGTCTTGTTCCTCATCGTTCACCTCTACTGTGGCGAAGGAGTATGCGGGCGCATCGAATGATATCGTTTCGCTCTGCGTGCTGTTTCCTGTACCGTCGGTCTCAATGTGAAGCGTGTACGGCTGAGCCTGTGGCTCCTGATACGTAGCCGCCTCAGCTGCGGCTTGTCCCTCCTTCGCGTCGCTCAGTATTGACTCCATATCGGAGAGCGCATAGCTGTACGTAGACGCCAGCCATTCGACATCCACACCTTCGGCTTCCCCGGCGGGCAGGTCTGATAGCGCAGTCCCGCCAAGCGCGGTCGCGTACGTGCCGTTGTCGTAGTCCTCTTTCAGAGTATCATAGATGCTTTGAACTACCTCAATAGCCTTTGCGTTGCTGTCGATGGCGGTCTGACGTCTGGTGTCGAATACCTCCTTGTCCTGCTCCTTTGCCAGTTCGATGATTTCATCGTCAGACAGACCGTTCACGTCTGCGAACGTCGCGCTGTTACATAGGTAGGCAGTGACGTTCCCGTTTCCGTCAAAGACAAGAATGCGTTCGATATCGCCGTCTTTTTCTATTGCGTCGTTCTCGTCGTACTGCACCCATACGCTTTCTTGACTGAAAGCCTGTGATGCAGAAAGCGGTTCACTCGCGCTCTTTACATCGTTCGTTCCTCCACAGCCTGCGAGTGTGAGTGTGAGCAGGCATGTAGCGGCTACCGCAGCTGCGGTAAATCGTCTTTTCTTCATGCTATGTACCTCCAACAGTTCTGATTTTTGACCGCCCCCGCCGCATCTGAATAGATGCGGGTCTAATGATATGGCTGGGACAGAAGAATATGAAGTGTATAGGCCGAAAAAAGCCCACACAGGTTATTATATTATACACATAATCTCCATACAATTCAAGTGTAGATGAATTGTATGGGCGGTGAAAGGATGAAATACTACGACATAGGACAGCGCATACGCCACTATCGAAAGGCGTGCGGACTGTCGCAGGAGGCTCTTGCCGATAAGGCTGACATTTCCGTAACGCACATGAGCCACATAGAGACCGGCAACACGAAGCTGAGCCTGCCGGTGTTCGTCAAGATTGCGGAGGCGCTGGACGTGCAGACGGACGCCCTTCTCTATGACTCCCCGAGATTCAGCAAAAACGTCGCGGCGGAGCGCGTCCAGAAGGTGCTGGACTCCTGTACTACCGAGCAGCTGTACGTGCTGATTGAGACCATGGAAGCACTCAAGGTCTCCATGGACAAGCATGTGAGGTGATTCGGTTGATTTACAGCTTCGACTCATGAAAGCCCGGTACGCAGCGTGCCGGGCTTTCTTTTTTACGCCCATAGGACGCGTCTCCAGCCCATAACCTCCGTACCGGGATTGACTATGTACACGAATGGGCGTATAATATCCTCATATATGGAGGTAAATCAATATGGACAAGAGCATCGAAGATATGAGCCCTTCCGAGGCTCTGCGATATATGCGCGGGCTCTACGGCATGAAGCGCTCCGAGTTCTGCGAACATTTCGGCATACCGATGCGCTCCCTGCAGCACTGGGAGATTGGCGACAGGAAGCCCGCACCGTTCGTCATCGGCCTCATGCGCAAATGCTACGAGCTTGAGCGCGAGAACGAGCGCCTGCGCGACTGCATCGACACGCTCGACCGTCAGAACGACGAGCTGAAGGCACTCCTCAAAGGCGAGGGGGTGGTTCAATGACGAGAAAGGCAAAGACCTGTTTCCTATACGTTCGCGTCTCCACGAAGATGCAGGTGGAGAACGGCGAGTCAATCGAGGCGCAGCTTTACGACCTGCGCCAATATGCGAAGCGTGAGAACCTGCGCATATTGCACGAGTACATCGACGACGGTTATTCCGGCAAGAACATCACGGGACGCCCTCACTTCCAGGAGATGATGGAAGAGATAAAATCCGGCGTCCATGTTGACTATGTGCTCGTGTTCAAGCTGAGCCGATTCGGGCGCAATGCGGCGGACGCCCTTTCGTCTCTGCAGTTCATGCAGGACTACGGCACGAACCTCGTCTGCGTGAAGGACGGCATCAACAGCGAAGCGCAGATGGGAAAGATGATGATTGCGTTTATGTCGGCGTTCGCCGAGATGGAACGAGAGAACATCCTCGTACAGACCATGGCCGGGCGCGAGCAGAAGGCGCGCGAGGGCAAATGGAACGGCGGGCAGGCACCCTTCGGCTACCGGCTCGTCAAGGATGAGAAGGGCAAGGGGCATCTCGAAATCGACGAGGACGAGGCGGAAATCGTGCGCATCATCTTCCGCGAGTACACGAAGAACGGCAAGGGCGTGCATGCGATAGCGTCATGGCTCAACACGCAGGGCTACCGCAAGAAGATACGCGGCAACTGCAAGTATGAGCACTTCGCCCCCGGCACCGTGAAGAACATCATACGCAACCCGGTGTATGCCGGAAAAATCGCCTTCGGGCGTCGCAGGACAACGCCTGTCAAGGGCGAGCGCAACGTGTACCACATGGTCAAGCAGGACAACTTCGACATCTACGAGGGCGAGCACGACGCCATCATCGACGAGGCGACGTGGAATGCCGCACAGAAGCGCCTGGCCGAAGACTCGCATCCGTTCCCGGAAGCGAAGCCAGACGGTCACACACACCTTCTCACGGGGATGCTGGTCTGCCCGGTGTGCGGGCGCAGCATGATAGCCAACGTGTCGCGCGGCAAGCGCAAGAAGGACGGCACCATCGGCAAGACGACGTATGCCTACACGTGCAAATACAGCAAGCGGCAGTTCGGCCACGACTGTACCTTCACCCGCCAGTTCAAGCAGGAATACATAGACCGCGAGGTCATCGAGGTCATTTCCCGCGCTGCCCACTCCGCCGTGTTCGAGGAGCGCGTGCGCGAGGAACTGGACGCCGCCGTGGACATCGAGAAGCTGGAGGCGGATGTGGCGCGTATCGGCAAGGCGCTGGAGAACAACGGCGCAGCCCGCCGGATGCTGTCCCGACAGCTGGACGCCCTGGATGCGTCAGACCGCAGCTATGAGCGCAAGTACGAGGACATGCAGGCTCGTCTCGACAAGCTGTACGACGAGAGCGCCGATATAGAAGAAGCACTCGATGAGGCCGAGGCGAAGCTGGAGAGCGCGAAAGAGAAGCAGGTCACGACCGCGAGGGTGTACGAGATGCTGGACGAGTTCCAGGAGAAATTCGACACGTACGACCCGGCGAAGCAGAAGGAGATTCTGCAGCAGGTCGTGGAGCGTGTGGAGATAGACCCGGACGCGAACCCGAAGAAGGGCGACGCGATAGTGAAGCGCGTGCGCTTCAAGTGCCCCGTGTCGTTCTACGGAACGCTGCCGGAAGAGGCTTACGACGTGCTCGGCATCAACGAGTTCAACCGCCTCGAAACGACGGAATACACGCCTGACGGAAATTCCCGGGTTGATGAGAATCACGACGAGACGGTTTGTTTGCTGTCTCGAGCGATATGAATTTCCGGGACTTCGTGAGAACAGTTGGAG
>OHFX01000499.1_pt1 | contig 17357 bp, 8 predicted proteins | sample 1567691 | NCBI WGS metagenome assembly OHFX01 (sample SAMEA3879552, study PRJEB24766) | human gut metagenome | biome: human-associated habitat; feature: feces | place: USA | collected 1985/1987 | reverse complement strand
TTTAAGTTATATAGGTGCATCGACTGGTTACCGAATTATTATGTTTCAAGATTTATTATTTCGGTACATCCGTCCAGGTGATGGAAAAAACGCCGCCTGTGGGCTAAAAATCATTTTTTTTGGGGGGGGGATTTTTTGTAGGTACGAATATTTGAATTTTAAATGTAAGATATTCAATATATTGTGATTTTTGATTTGCTTTTTTATTGAAAAAACTGTCTTAAAAAGTTGTTTAAGTTAGATTAATTTCCTACCTCTGAGAGAATTTCGGATTAAGAATTCGATTCCGAATGAAGGCGAGAATATTGATTCCGTTCGGTGCAGTTGCTTTATCGCAGGAATACGCTGGGGAACGGACGGGACAAAAGAATTGAATTTTGTTGGTTATATTGTGTATTAGGATTATTCTACGATACTTGCATGGTGGATTTTCGCTTTTTTATGATGTTTTTAATACCTAACTTTTAATTTTTATTAACCCGAAAGGGTGTCCGGATTTCGATCCGGTAGCTCTTTCACTAAACTACTTGTTATTTTTTTCTATGAAAAAGTATTTTTCTTTTGCGATGGCGCTTGTGGCGATGCTCGCAATGGTGAGTGCAAGCAGTGGCTGAAGCGACGATGGCGTGGATTACAGCGTCACCATCGTAGCTAAAACTACGCTTTCCTTATCGAAAAACGCTGGAACGGGTCGTTTGGCGTATGAAATTCAAGGGGCCGATAAATCGTCTATTGTCGAGGCAACGACGAACGTGGATTGGATCAAGAATTTCAACTATGCGGAGCCGGGATACGTCCAGTTTGATTACACTGCACTCGACGAGGGTGTCGAGTCTCGTTCGGGGCAGATCACCCTTTCTTATACGGGGGCAGCCGATGTAGTCGTTACCGTAAATCAGGGTGGTACCATGACGTTCGAACTTACGATCGATCCGAAGTCGATTACGGCAAACGGCTGTGCAATGCAGATCGTTCCTTCGAACGAGAGCGAGACCTATCTGTGCGCTTTTATGACTAAAGAATACGTCGATTCGTTCGAGTCCGACGAGGCTTTCATTCAGGCCGACTTGGAGGCGGTGAAAGAACAGGCCGAAAGTCGGGGGATGAAGTTGTCTGAATGGTTGAACATCTTACTCATGAAAGGTTCGAAGACCAATACCGTGGATGACTTGTCGCTTGCCAATACGGCATATTATGGGTATGTGTACGGTTGTACGTCCGAGGGCGTGCCTACTACGGACCTTTTCAAGGCGGAGTTCACGACCCAGAATGTCGAGATGACCGACCTTACGTTCACGGTTACTTCCAAGCAGGTCAATGCCGACCCTTATCCCGACAACAATCCTTACAACGTAGAGGTAACGATCACTCCGAGCAATCCGGATGCGAAGTGGATGTTCTCGACGATGAACAGTTATGTTTACAAGGTTGACGAGTGGACCAGCAAAGAGTATTTGCAGGAGTTGCAGTCCAGTGCGCGTAAGCAGCGTCCGACTCTTTATCAGGGCGAGCAGAAGTTCATGTTGAACACGTCTTTAAAAAACCGTGTATGGGGCGGTAACGACTACTATTTCTGGTGCTTCGGCATGGATGACAACTACAATATCAACAGCGAAAATGCCGAGGAATATTTCACGGTTACGACCGGAGAGATTCCTGTAACCGATAATTGCACGTTCACGGTCGAGAAGTTGAATGTGACAGCTCAGGATTGCGAGATCAAGATTACGCCCTCGAATCTGGAGACGAAATATTTCATCGGTATGTATCCCGGCGGCAGTGCCGAGAAATACGGTAAAAGCGTTTGTGTCGAGCGTCTGCTCCAGCGTCTGGATATGTATGATTCCGGTTCGGGCCTGGGTGATGGCACCCCTCCCAACTGGCAGACCAACGAATGGGTGCAGAAAGGCGAAATGACGACCAAGATGGGGGCCGATCAGGAGTGGCGTATCGAGCCGGAGAGCACTTACGAAATCTTTATTTTCGGTTTCGACAAATACGGACATCGTACTACCGATGTTTCGGTGACCGAATTCACGACTCCGGAATATGTCGCTCCTACAGATTTTAAGTTGGAATTCGAGTTCTCGGAGATCGAAATGCGTAGCTTTACTTGTAAAGTTACTCCGTCTCACGACGACGTTTGGTATCATGTCGGTATCATTAACGCAGAAGTCTTCGATTCGTATAACGGCAACTGGCTTAAGTTCCTCGACGATTTGATTCATGGCGATGGCGGCGGAGACTTGTCGCAGTATGTGGGTGAGGAGATATTGTCGACCGATTGTACGCCCGGTACCCAGTATGTAGCTTATGGTTTTGCTTATGCGAGCGGTACCTATCAGTCCGACTTGTCGACCGGCCGGGTTGAGTCGAAACCGCTGCCGCGTAATGATAACGCAACTGTGTCTGGAACATGGCAGGTTTACAACGGTGATGAACTTGCAGCTCGTTATCCCTCGGCTTGGAAGGACTATAAGGGAGTGCAGTATGTATGCGTTTACCAAGCGGAGCCGACTAGTGAGGAAACTGCTCACACGTGGGTCTTTGTCCATGCTCCTCGTGGTGGCGATCTGCCTCTGCCGGATATGTTGATCTTCGATTATTTCGAGAATTATCCGTTTGTAGCCATCTATAAGGATGCTAAGCACGGTCGTTGTTCCCCGCCGGGAGTAGGTCCTTGGGGCTTCTACTATGCAGGTCAGGATGCAACCGGTGCTTGGGGTGAGTTGATGTATGAAGAAATCTTGCTGAACGATCCTGACCACCAGGGTGATATCGATACTGCTCCGACCGATGGTTTCGATGATAAGCGCGGCGAGGTATCGGCTGTATCGACCGTATCGAAGGTGGATCTTTCTGCTCCGATTCGTTTCAGCCAGGCTTCGTTCATGCAGATCGAGCGCGAGCGTGCAGACCATGGCAAGTCTTCGATCCTCAATGCAGCTTCTAAAAAGGAGGTATCGGATAAATTGGATTTTGATGTAAGAGCACAGCTCAAGGCTGCTTCTGAAATCGTTAAATAATCCGAAACAAAACGGTTATTCGTCGAATTTCGACGAGTAACGGAATCCCGGAGGGGAAGAGAGCGATCTCTTCCCCTCTTTTTTGTGTATAAGGATCTTTGGAAGAGATAGACTTGGGGAAAGTCCCTTGACATTCGTTTGTATGTCGGGGAAAGTCCGGCGGCATTTGCGCCTGTTTTACGGGGACTGATAATGTGATTGTCTTTTGTTTTATGGGATTGATTGGGAGCGAGGTTTCTGTTTTGCAGGGAAGATCGTCAGTGCCCCCCCCCTCTCTTTGGAGTGTTCGAATCGTTTTTTATAGGAAGGTTGTCGGTGCTAAGAGTCCGATTATTGATAACGGCTGCTTGGGGCAGGAAATGACAGAGTCGGATTGGTGTTTGTCCGGGTATTTCATCCTTGGGCGGAGTGATTGGTGCTGGTGTCCCTATTCTTCGGTATTTTTTTCGTCGCTCCCGAACGGAAAGTAAAAAGTAATGGGCATTGCCGTCTTTCTATAGCTATCTATATAGTGGTAAATAGAAAAACCGGCCTGCAAATATCGGCGGAATGCTGAGTAGGGTTTTGTATTCCGTATAATGGTGTCGAATCGGGTGCGACAGGGTGGGAGTTTCAAAACCAGGGCAAGGACGGTTTTCAGAGATATTGGAAGGAACCCTTCGATAGCGGATGCTCCGTCACTTGTCGCTTGTTACTTCTCCTGTCATCTGCATCTATTATCTGTTGCCCGTTACTTGTGTCCCTGTTATTTACCTTCGTCACCTGCTGACTGTTTCAGCTATCCGTCGCTTGCCGTTGCTCGCCATTTGCCCGGTTGTACGCTGCCGGCCTTCTGTCCCCTGACTCATCGCCCGATTGCCTGCTACCAGCTTTTCCCGGTCGGTTGTTATCTGTAGTTGCCGCTCGTCACGTGCTACCAACTCTTCGTCGCTTGCTCTCTGCTCCCGTCGCTTGTTGTTCGCTGCCTGTCTTTCGTTACTCGCCATTTGCGCCTGTCACTCGCTTGCCGTTGCCTGTCTTTTGACCTGTTGCCTGCTGTCAGCACTCGTCGTCCGAGGGAGGTTTCTGTCGTGCGTGTTCGATCGTAAAACGAAACGATCCGACAAAACTTGTCGGAAGCGAGGTGTTTTAAGATGTTCTTGGAGTGTAGTACGAATGAAAAAAGGCTGTCTATATGTAGCAGACAGCCCTTTTTATTTTTGAGCGGCGAGCGGATTATTGTTCGGCCGACAGCCGGAGTTTGTCGCTGTTCCACTCTCCGCCGGCATCGGGGTAGAGAACCGGGCGCTCCTTTTCGAGGCCCTTGAGGTGGAGATAACCTTCGTAGAGGTTGATTCCGTTGGCGGAATCTTCGGCGAGCGAGAATGCTACGACACACGGATGCAGTTTCGTGGTGTGGTAGCTCTCCTCGATACGGGCGATATAGGCCGCCTGCCATGCGGGATCGTTGCTGGGATTCCCTCCCTTGCGGCGGGACATACCGCTGCGGCTGGTGTTGATCGGAGCCTGTTCGACGACATAGAAGCCATATCGGTCGCAAAGGTCGTACAGCGCACCGGATACGCCGCCTGCCGGAAGCAGAATCAGGTTGTACCCCTGTTCCTTCCATTCGAGCAGTTGGCTCGGCGATACGGTCGTACCCAGGTCGGGTACGGCCTTGAGTGCTGCCGGATACCCGTTGATCGCCAACTGCCCCCGGGTGTTGCCGACGGTGCGGAAGCCGACCTTGAGCGATACGTACTCCGTATAACGGCCTTCGGTCTGTGTCTTGAGCCGCAGGGTGTAAAGTATCGGGTTGCGGGCGCTCCATACCATCGTATCGGGAATCTGGGCGACCAGACGCAGGGTGTCTTCCCTGCGCATGTCGAGTTCGATCTCCTGGCTGCCGTATGTCACGACTTCGTCCTGCGGCGTCAGCAGTTCGTAGTGGATTTTCGCTTTCTTGGGATTCAGCGCGTCGGTTTTCACCACGATGCCGACCTCGCCGTTGAAGACGCTGCCGTTTCGGTACGTTTTGGTGAACAGGTCGCGGATGCGGATGGTCGGCTGGGAAAATACGTAGCAACTGCCTAACGCCGGTTCGGAGGGATGCGTCCAACTCTCGAGTACGGCGCTTGCTGGATTGGACAGCACCTTGATCGTCAGATTATTGACCCCTTCCCGGATCTGTTTGGTGAAGTTGTAATCCGCCGGATTGCTCCCGTTCTGGCAATACCCCGCGACCTTCCCGTTCAGGCGAATTTCGTAGGCCGACGAAGCCCACTCCACATGCAGGAGCACCTGGCGGTTTACCCAGGCGAAAGGCACCGTGAATTTCGTGGAAAACTCCGTGCCGGCTTCGGTCGTCGTCTTTTCCCACTCTGCCAGCGGGGTGAAGTATTTGGAGGCTTCGCGCGATCCGGCGGCGGCTTCTTCTGCCGTCGGATAGACGACGAAGGTGGTGCGGGAAAGCTCCTTGCCTATCTCGACCGGCTCCGGCGAAGCGTAATCCTGGGCGCAGGCCATCCATGCGGAAGAGAGAAGGAGCAAGGTCAAAAGACTCTTCATAAGGCGATAAATTTTTTATGCGGCTCGGGCGGATGCGGACGAGTTGGACCCGCCGTCCGCCTTTCGCTGTTTAGTTAAGTAATAAGATACGATCGGCACTCTTTGTCTGCGAACCCGTACGTTCGCTCCCGCTTTGCGCTGTGCTCTGCGGCTTGGCGCTCTTTGTACGCGGGGCGATACGGATTCCGTCGCCTTTTCGTATATTTGTCCCTGTAAAGTTACTAATTTTTTCCGAATATGACTCCCGACTATCCCCGGCTCAATTTTCCTGCCGTCAAATTGCGGATTTCGCAGCGCGGGGAGCAGACGACCGTCTGGGACCCGCTTCGGGGAATCTACCTGGTGCTGACTCCCGAGGAGTGGGTGCGCCGTCATTTGATCGGGTTTCTGATTTCCCATTGCGGAGCACAGCCCATGCGGATCGTTCAGGAGTATGCCGTAGCGATGAACGGATCTCCGCAGCGTGCCGATGTGGTGGTCGTGGACGATCGGGCCTGTCCGCTGATGCTCGTCGAGTGCAAGGCTGCCGGGATCGGAATAGACCGTCAGGTGCTGGCGCAGGCCGTCCGGTACAATTCGGTGCTGGGGGCCCGTTACGTGGTCCTGACCAACGGCCTGGTGCACTATTGTTACGAGTATGCCGAGGGGCGATATACCCGTATGGACCGTTTTCCCCGCTTGTAAGTCATAGGCTTTATGCGGGCCTGATGCGCATGGATTTTTCCCGATACTTTTGCATTCGGATATATTTTGGTTAATTTAATCAAAATATTTGGGGGGGGGATTTTTATATTAGTTTTGTATAATCGGCAAAACGAGATGCGACGAAGTTCAGAACCAGATGCGACTTTTAGAGGGTTGAAGTAATCCAAAACGAAAAGCGACTGAAATTTCGCACACGCGCAGAATATATGTAAAGCAAATGCACGATCCGTTTACATATCGCGGGAAATATGTAAAGCGAATCAAGAAAACATACCGTTCGAATGGCGTTTAACTGCCGCTCGAACGGTTTTTTATTTCAAGATGAATCAATACCAGCTCCATCTATTCGCCTAAATACTCACCCTGGAACAGAGATGCCTGTGCCCGTTCCTCGTAGTTGCAGACCATCCACTCCTCTTGTCTGCGGCGATTTGATTTCGAGGCACTGATCGTCCGCTCGATACGATGGATAATCCATCCGTTCTTCCGGGCATACCGGTCGATCATATCGAACGGGAACATCGTGAGCATAAACTTTCCCTTGACGGTTTCAAGCAATTGCAAGAGTTGCTCCATATTCTGTTCGTTGAATGTATCCTCATAGTGTCCGCAATCGGAGTTCACATAAGGCGGATCGACGAAATGAAAGGTATCGGGAGCATCGTAGCAGTCGATCACGTCGAGAGCGTTTCGGTTCTCAATAGTCACTCGTTCGAGCCGCTGACAAAGCCGCTCTGTGAACTCATCCTTCGCGTTACGCAGTTTCTTGGTCATTGTGCCGCTGAAGTCATATCCAAATGTCCCGTCCATCATTGACGCAAACGACATTTTACAGAGCACCCATACGGCCCATGCCCGTTCGACGGGAGTAAAGAACTGCGGATAAGAGTTGATATGTCCGGCATGGGCGTGCAGGTCCCGGCTGTGTAGTGTTTTGTTAATCTCGTGTTTGAGGTCTGAATAGTAAACTTGCATACACCAGTAGAAGTTTGTCAACTCCATGTTGATGTCATTGATGATTTCAGCTTCGGAGGGCCGTTTGGCGAACAAGACGGCCGCACCGCCGCAAAATGCCTCTGTATAGATCTTATGCGACGGGATCAAAGGCAAAATGTGCTTGAGCATTGTCTGTTTGCCGCCATAGTAGGAAATAGGGGTTCTCATAGTTTGCTATTTTATTAAAATTAGTATCTTTGCGTATCTCATCTACATACCAGCCGTCCCCTGTACAGGAAACGACACAAAAAATTACTCGCAGCAGGAGGTTTTATCCCCCGGTCGCTGCGAGTAATCGTGCATTTGTTGGTATGTAGGTGAGATGACTGCTAACAAACCGGGGGATTTTTTGTGTCCTCCCCCGAAGGACTTTATTTGTCAGATTCGATGCTGACCGTCTACTTCGTCTTTCACTTTTCTGCCGACAACCGACGTATTCCATACATGGTCCATCGCAGCCATTAAAAATTCTTCAATTAATTTACGACTGTCTCCAATGGCGGTTCTCAAATCTTTGTCCAGGTCGTATGGTCGGTATCTCTCTTATAGACATACCCGTTTCGAATACGTAATCCGGCTTTTCCGATCAGGACTTCGAAAATATCTCCCGTGAATACCGCATAGTTGCTCGATCCTTTCACAACGGCTACTCCGTTGGGAGCGATCAGGTTCTTGCGGATGTCTTTCACGAAGTTGAATTGGGCGGCATTCATCGTTGCAGAGGCCGTAAGTTTTCCGGCTGCCGATGCTTCGACCGTAATCCGGATGTAGTACTTCTGGGCTGCTCCAGTGAAAAGATATGAAATCGTCTCGTCGATATTCAAATTCGTGTTTTGGGCTTCAGCCGTGCTGTTTCGGTACAGGGGATCGGCTTTCCCCGTCAAAGCGTTTACCACCTCGATCTTTACGCCCCCGCCGCCTCCTTCGGCATTGCCTGTGATGCGGCCTGTAATCCGGGCCGACATCTGTACTCCCTGTCCACAGGTAAACGGCGGACTTGATTCGTAAACATTTCGGATAAAAGGATTGCTTTGTCCCATAGCCAGTGCGCTCACTTCTTTCGTTTCTACGACACCCGGGACACTCGAAGCACCCAGGACCTGCGATACGGACGTAATTCTGTATGGGGTGAGTATGATTTTATCTCTGCTTGCGGCTGCATCGCTCACCTCTACGGAATCGCTTTTGACCTGCAGGATTCCGACGGTTCCTTTGGTTGCGTGTACTTCCCCGTCGGCGTGCACTCTGAACACGGCTTTTTTCCGGTTTGTATAGTCGGCTCCCGACCAGAAGGGCACATCGTCTTCCTGCAAGCCGCTCACGCCGGCCGTCACCTCGCCTTGCATGTTTTTCATCAACATTACGTTGGTCATCACCAGACCGCCTTTCACTTCGGTACTTCCGTCTTCCATAGCCTGCTTGAGGTACTCTGTCGATTTGATGGATTCGTCTATCGCTTCGTCGATCAAGTCCGACATGTTGCCGCTCAATTGATAATAATCGGCAAATACGTCTCTGAACTCTGTGCCGGTTATCTCGGATGTCGTACTCATATCGGCCAGCAGGGGCGCAAGGTAATCTTCGAGTCTCTTAAAATAGGCAGGGAAAGACCCCATGTCCACGCCATATTGGTCGGCCCTGGCCATTATACTCCAGTATTCACCCTGAATGCGCACCCATTCGTTGGCCACCTGCTGTTTGTCGGATGGCGTCAGGCTTGAATCCGAGGCGATGTAGTCCACATCCAGCTTCACCTGCTCAATCTGCGCCTGCACATCTTCTTCGGCCGTGATATATCCTGTGGGGGCCTTGTTGCCTTCCGTAAGCTGAATATCGTACAGGTAGATCGGGTTCCAGGTGACGACATAGAGGACTATTTTCTGCAAGGACTTGCCCGCTTTGGTCGTATAGACCGCTTCATACAGTTCGGATGCAGTCGGCGAAGGCGGCGTGGCCATAAATTGAAAGGTGTTATCGTCATAGACCGCGCAAAACATAACTCCCTGCTTGCTGTTGGGCTGCTTGATACGGGCCTTGAAGACATAGGACATACCGGCCTTGTAGACGATCTTACCCCCGAAGCAATCTTCAAAGGATGTAATACCATCGGCCAAAGGCGTGGCCACGCCTGCATTGCTCGCTTTATTGGCATCGATCCTCATGTATGCTCCATCCGTGTCCGTACCGGTCGTCACCACATCCGAAACACCCTCTTTGGCGCTGTTCCACGCATAGAGGAATTGTCGGGCTATATAGTTGCGGGCGCCGAACTGAAGATTAGCAATCTCGTCTTTGGCTTCGTTGGCTGCCGTATCATCGGTGTATTTAGATGCTTTGTCCCAATCCGAGCTCTCGAAATTACCCGTTGCACGGGATTCGATACAGCGCATGATGTCGCCACCTTCGCCCTGCGTCCAGATGTCACCCACATCGTAGGGTGTAGTCGGTGTTACGACGAATACACGACATTTGGCATCGGCCGTGTCCTGCGCCCGCGCCGCCTCTTGCAGGGCCTTTACCGCATCGCTGTCGGCGATCAGTGTCCATTTATAGGTTCCGTCCTCTTCTTTTACCCACCGCCACGATTTGCCCGCATCGGGGTTCGTCGTCTTGTCGCTCGATATGGTGAAGTGAATCTGCGGGTATTCCGCCGGAGTGATTTTGGCATTATCGGTTTTGCGGATGACAAAAGCTATGTAGGGATTGTCGCTTCCGACGGTATAGCTCTGGCTCCATACGTAACTTGCTATAACCGCTCCGGATGACGCTATCGGATTGTAACCCATCGTATAGCCTTCGCCCACCGACAATACGGCGCCTTTGGGTATTCCTCCGACCGGAGTTTTGAGCCGGATGCGGGTGCTGTCGGCGATTTTGATTTGATCCCAGGTCTTAATGCCGTCGATATAGGATGCACCGATGCTGCCCTGCTCCCAACAGCCTGCGTCCGTCGGGTCGAAATTCGCGGGCAGCGTATTGGTGAACGTGTCGCCGATATGGTTTTCCTGCTCGCCGTCCGCTATCCATGTTTGGGCCGGTTCATTGTAAAGCGAGGGGGTATAGGGATAAAACCAGTTTTCCACGACACCGTCCAGCCGTTTGTTGATCTCGGACAATTCGTCGGGCAGCGTGTTATCGATGTAATCCTTAGCCTGCTGAGCTTTGCGATCGGCGGAATTGGCAGTGGCCTGGGCTTCGGTGGCCGTCTGATCGATCTGTTCGATGTCGAACTCCTTCTGGAACTGTCCCGTTGCGGGGTCGTAGAGCTTGCCTTGCTTCCAGCCTGCCTCCGGGGTGAAGGCCACGCCGACGCCGTTGTCGCCGACCAGCCGGAACAGCTTGCTCCGGGTGTCCAGCAGCGCCTTCTTGTCCAGGCTGCTGATCATACCTTGCAGGTAGATATTATCCAGATAGGCCGAATAGCCCGACATCTGGATCCCGAAGACGGAGAGGTTCGTAAGGTCACCGAACTGCGCGGCGATATTCTCGGCCGTGAACTCCCAGTCGCTGACATTGCGGAGATAACGCTGGTAGGTGCGCGTCGAGTAGCGCGAGCTCCGCCGGGCGGTATTCGTGAACGAGCCGTAGGCTACGAAGGTCATCGATTCCATCGGATCGATCTGCTTGGTAAAGGTGGCCGACAGGGGGCGCAGCTCGTAGCGGAACCGCTCGTTGCGGTCGCCCAGGACCTCCGTGATACGGAAATAGACCGTTGCGAAGCCTGCGAAAGAGAAGTTGCCCCGGCCGTCGTCGGAATCTGCCGTCGCATTGTTCGACGGGTCGAAGTCGTGGAAGATACCCATGCAGATATCCCCGACAGCTACGGCGCCGATCTCTCCCTCTTCGAGTTTGAGCGTTACGAGCTTCTGCTCCTTGTCCACGCTCTCCTGGGTAAACCAGGGAATGGACACGAAGGAGAGGAGAATTTTCAGGTTGTCGCAGAAGCTCCGGAACCTCCAGAAAACGACGGATGAAGAGGCTCTCCAGCTCGCCGGCGCCTCGTCCGTCGATCTGTGCACCGAAGCCGGTGATGCCGCTGGCGAAGTCGCTTGTCCGGAATCCCTCGTCGAGTTGCTGCCGCTTAAGGAATCGGGTGATTCCTTCGACCGTACCTCCCCGGCGCTTGTTCAGAAATTCCCGTTCGCTCTTACGCGACGAATAGAGCGTCGTGTCGCTCGCCGGTGTTTCCTCCCACGATTTAATGATGTCAGGAAATTCCGATGAAACCTGCCGGGTTATCTGCGTCACTTCCGAAATCTGATTTTCGATGCGGGAAATACGGCCTGTGGAGAGGACATCGCTCATTTTAAGAGTCATGCTTCCGGGCTGAACGACGGAGCGACTGATCGCGACGATACGGATATCGCGATATCCGGTATCGGGAAAAAACTTGTCGCTTCCGAGCCGAATCCGTTGCCCTGGCTTCAAATCGAGGTTTCTTTTATCGACAACCGTAAAATCCGTCGATGCCTGGAACACGGATATATCTTTACGGCTGTCGGCCATAAAGGTATCTACCGCAGTTTTGAATTCCTGTTCGGCCGCAGGATAATAACTGTCCGGCATACTGATATTCCAGAGCACGTATTCGTTCCCGGGAGCCGGGACCAACGGTTCCGACGGCAACTGCATATCGTTGTCGTAGGGCCATTGGGTGATGATCTCGAATTCCTTCTTTTCCGAGTCGTAATTCACTTCGAACTCCCGTCCGCGAAGCTCTCCGGTCTGAAAGGTCACCCGTTTGACGAGGCCGCCTATTTCGTATTGATTGGGATCGAACGGAATGTCGGGATCGGTGAAATACCAGACCGTAAACGGCGAGCCGTCATCGCTTGTGCGCTCTTCGGACCGTACGGAACCGACCGTACCGATCCGGCGCGGATATATCGCATCGAACGCTTCCTGCTCGAAATATTCGATGATACCGAGGTGGGTATCCTGTTCGACGTACTTCGCCCCGTCGGGCAGTTGCAGCCGGGCATATCCGTACCGATCCGGATCGATGTTGCGGGAGGAGCCTACCGGGAAGAGCCGAGTGAAAAATTTCACGCCATCGGCCATGCTCCGTTCGATTCCTCCGGTCAATCCGTTGCCGTAAGACAACGGGACAGGCTCGCCGAACTCACAGCGGGATATGTTGAGCGTCATCCCGTCGAACCACCACTCCGTCCCGGCGGCAGACGACAGTTCCGAAAGAGCATCGGAGGCGTACTTTCCCGTATATTCGATATCGATGTACTCCGATACGACCACTTCTCCGACTTTCCATTCGGTCGTCCCCATTTTGCGGTTCATGTTAGCGATAATCAGCGCCGCATGTTCGCGTGCCGGTGCCGTGAGTGTCAGAATCGGATTGTCGTCATCATCCGGATTGACCATCAGGACCTGCGTGGTGAGTCCTTCGACCCCCGACAGTTGCACCGAGTAGCTCCATTCGCTGTCGCAGTTCATCTTCGGCTGATAACGTTCGAGAATCCAATAACGCCGTCCGAGGAAGTCCGCATAATCGTAAACTTCGAGCGTGACGCATTCGAAGGCCGTGAAGGAGAGCGAGAGGACACTCTCCTCCTGTATGCCGCAGGTTGCAGCACTGTTACTATCGGGAGAGGCCGTCAGCTTCAGATTCCCTTCTTTCGAATATATTTTGAGTTCCATTTTTTGAAGATTTGAACGTGACCTTTAGATCGACGCAGCGAGTTCGAATGTCGGCTTCGGCTCCCGGAATTTCACCGAGAAGGTCGCTGCGACCTCTCCCTTTCCGAATGGCGCCAGTTGTGAATAATCCGAAAATCCGGTCATATAAACCCGGAATTTCAGCCCTACGTCCGTCAGATGGAGCGCCAGCCACCCGTCGTCGCCCTCCTTGAGAAATTTCACGAACGAGGCGTAGCGCGTGAAGAACGAAACATCGTTCGAGGCGACGATGGCGAATCGCAGCGTGATATCGCGGGCTTCATAAGTCTGCGTCAGTATATCGGGCATACGGACACCGTCCTCCTCCTGAATGGAAACCTCCGCCTGCTGCTTGAGAGCCGGAGGTGCAAGCAGCGAATCGTAGTTGTCGTGTCTGTCTTCAGCGGTTTCCGCGAGGAAAGCCCCGAAACGGGCATATACATCCGTTTGGTTGATCAGCAACAGTCCTTCGAGTATTTCAGCCATAATCAGATCGCTTTTAATCCGTCGCGTTTTATGGTTTGCAACAGTTCATAGATTTGGGGTATCGGTTCGGTATTTTCCCGGATGGCATTCATCGCTTCGAGTGACCCTTTGAGAACCGGGACAATACCTTCGATGTTTTCGTCGATCTTCGCGGAATGGATCTGTACCGATGTGACCAGTCCTTCGACGCGGGAGAACGAATCCTGCGTTACGGTCTGAATGGCTCCTGCCTTACCGCTCTGCTGCGAAGTGCCGGCTTCCTCGTCGATTGAAAGTCCGTTCTCTTCTGCAATGCGGCGGAACTCTTCCCACAGACGATTGAAATCGTCCTGTTGCTCCATGGCATCCGAAACCAGCGATTTCATCGTTTCGCTCCATTGAGCGAACCGCTCTTCGTCGGAAAGGTCGCTCTGCATGACCTCTTCGATGCGTTTTTGGGCATCTTCGAATACCTTACCGAGCGTACTCGAATAGATCATATCCTTGGCCAGCGAGCGCAGGGCCTGCCCGACGCTGTCGGCAAAAGTATCCGCCGCATCGGTGCCGTTTTCGAAAGCATCCACATCGGTAAGCGTACGGCCCAGATCGCCGAAAATATCCTGCAAATAATCCCGGACCGCAGTCAATGCCTCTTCGTAGGTTTCCCAGTCGTCCACCATTTCGCGGAGCATCTCCTGATTCTCCCGTGCCAGGTGCTGGAAAGTTTCTCCGCCCTCTTCGACGAATTGCCGGAGCGCGTCCATATCGACTTCGCCATCCGTGAATAATTCGGGAAGCAGCGAACCGAGGGACTGATATTTTGCCGAGCGGAACCAGGTCGAGTGACGTGTCTGAACCTGCATGTTGGCGATCGAATCGGCAATGTTCTCCCAAGTTTTTTCATACCTGAACAGCCCCGAAAGTCCCGTGCCGGCTCCGCCTCGCCACTCTCCCGGCAACTGATATTTTTCTTCCCCGCGCGAGAGGATTCTCTCCCGGACTTTCTCCAGCTCTTCAAGCGAGGTGCGCACTACATCGATATTTTGCTTGTAACGGTCGTACACCCGATCCCCGAAGATATTGTCGAATTCATCGGAGTCGATACGGCTGCGCTCTTTCATGATCCGAAGTTCTTCGTTGAACTCGCGGGCCAGACGAAGGTTGCGCTCCATCGAAGTTTCACCGCCCTCGAACAAATTGACAATAGTGGTCAGCGCACCGATACCGGCAGATATGCCTCCGAGAATTCCGGAGGCCATGCCGAGCGTGTTCGATGCGGCTTGAGCTTTCCGGTATGCCTGAACGGCATTGATGATTTGCAGGGTAGAGCCGGCGATATCTCCTGCGGTGGCGATGATGGTTCCTCCGGCTCCCCCGACGGCATCGCCGACCTCATTGAAAGTGCCGATAACGTCGGTCAATACGCGGTGAAGCTCCGTCCAGGAAGTCGTATCGGTAGTTTCCTGTTCCGTTTGGTTCTGTTTTTTCGCCAGTTGCTGTTCGGCCTTGCGGAGTTTGGCCCGCGCAACGGCGATGGCATTACCATCATCCGGCGTCTCGCTTTGCAGGTTCTCCAGCTCTTCCTGAGCTTCGATCACCAGGCTTTCCAGCTTTTTGACCGAGGCAGTGACGACCCGGTCGGCCCAGGCTTCGAATTCCGGGAACTGGCTTGCAAATTGTTCCGTGAAGTCGTCGAGCGCTTTTTGTTTGGCTTCCCGAGCGAGTTGCTGGGCCTCCGGATTTGAGGCAAGAGCGGCAATATCCTGATCGTATTTCCGGGCGATTCGCAGACGCCCCTGCTGGTAGGTTTCGTACTTCTCCAGCAACTTGGCGTATGAAGCCTCCTCTTTCTTATCGACATCCGCAAGCTCTCTGTCCCGAATTTCCGCAGCTTGGGCTATTGCAGCGGCCGTGCCGGCCATAAAGGTTTTCTCCGCATTCGAATCGATATCGGCCCCCGACTCCCGGAGTTTGCGAATCAGCGCGAGCGTCTGTTGTTCCTGCCGCTCATATTCCTGACGGTTTTTCTCGTAATTGAGGCGGATCGCTTCCCGTTCCCGGTCGAATTCGTTTTCAATCAACTCGACCCGCTGGTCGTCGAGGCTCTGCTGTTGGCGACGTACGGCCGCCTTATACTGTTCTGTGAGTTGGTCGATGGAAGTCGGTTCGGGATCGGTCGTCGTGCCGGACGGGTTTTCCAGCAACTGGGCCTGCTCCGCCACGGCAGCCAATTTCGTCCGCTGCTCTGCGAGGAATTGCAGAAATGCCCCGAGGTTGCCATCGAATTTCTCCTCTATCTCATCGATAATCTCTTCTCCTCCTTTGTTCTTCCTGATCTCTTCAAAAATCCTTTCCTGCCAGTAAGAAACACTTTCTTCTGCATCTGACAGAATGTCTTTCGCCTGTAAGAGATCTTTGCGTGTTTGGGGATCATAGCCTGGTTGACGCCATGATTTCGCATAGTAGGTTTTCCGTTTTTCAGCAACATCCTTTTGGGCCTCGAGGTATTTGTCATTAGCCTTTAGGAATTGTTCGATATCCGGTATGTTATTGAAGAACAGCTCTTGCTGTTCGATATCCACCAGGCTCTTGAAAGCCGCCTGTGCTTTGGCGTATTTGTAAATGTTTTTGATCAGCTCCTTGTAAGTGTCATTCGCTTGTCCGAGCATGATTTGCTCGTCGGAAAGATTCTTGAAATAACCCGAAAACTCCTCTTTGAGTTTGCGCACGGCTTCCCGGCGATCGTCTGTGGCGCGGGCATTATCCGTTGCGGCCCGGTAGAGAAGATTCAATTTTACGACCTCCTGCTGAGCGTTCCGGGCCCCTTCAAGCATCGTATTCTGAAAACGTTCAGTCGCCATGCGAGCGGTGTCGAGCGCCTTCTTTCCCCGAAACAGATTCGTCACCCAGTTTCCGATCTCCTTGCCGTACGCAACTGCCAAAGTAATACCCACAGTCAATAAAGTCTGAAAAGAGCCTACGGAGGAAAGTATTTGTCGCCATACAGGAATTGTTTTTTCACCACTGGCAGCCAATAACTGATTTTCGGCCCTGGTACGAGCTATTGCATCCCAAAGAATAGGATAATTATTCGAAACTGCCAGAAAATACAACTGTAATCCCATTGCCAGCGACGGTGATTCACGAATTATTTGCTGAATAGCCATATGTAGGCTATTATAGCTCCTTACGGCTGCCGGAGCGCTTGCAGGAACCAGATCGGTGCGTTTGGTCGCGGCTTGCAAAGCCTGGAGCTGCCGCTGCAACGCTTCTATCTGGCGGATGTTTTCCGTCTGATCCATTTCCGGCGTCTGGGCTATGACTTTCTGAAGTCGCACAATTTCATCCTTCAAAGCCTGAATACGGCCTCGCGCCTGCGCGGCATCCTTGTCCACGGCATCAATCCCGCCGGAAACTCCGGAGAGTCCCTGGCGGGTATTGTTCTTTACGAGGAATTCTATCTCGACGGGTTTCATTGCAAGTTGAGTTTCGATTGAAAGAGTTGTGCGGTATCGGGTTTTCCCGTTGCACTCCCGGCTTCCGTACATTCGGCCGGGACGCTTCGATAATGCGGGGCATCGGCCAGCATCATGGCCAGTGTCTGGAAATTGACCTTCCACAGAATGTAATGCACCGACCATCCTGTTGCGGAGGCAATTTGCCAAACGATTCCGAAGGGGCTATGGGAACTCTCGTAAACGGTTCTTAACTCCCCTTTCCTGCTCTTTTGGGGCGGCTCGCTTCGTACCGGAAGGGATCGATACTCTCGGCCGATTCGATAATACTCGTAAAATCCCGCGTGCCCCGCATTCTGCGGAACCAGCGCTGGGCTTCGATCCGGTACTCGGAGGGTACCTTCCACCGGATCAACCAGGCCACCACGGGGGCCAGCAGGAGTCCGGACAGATAGCCGCGACATATCGTCAGCGCAAGGATCAGCGAAAG